>TARA_R110001632_G_scaffold43376_1_pt1 | contig 112517 bp, 113 predicted proteins | sample TARA_R110001632 | Tara Oceans TARA_R110001632 (sample SAMEA4398266) | marine metagenome | biome: Polar Biome; feature: [SRF] surface water layer (ENVO:00010504); material: water (ENVO:00002006), including particulate matter (ENVO:01000060) such as... | depth 5 m
GCTCCAATGGCAATGGTAGAATTAGTTGATTATAATGAACTATACAACCCTAAAGGATCTAGTGCTAAGAAGACTACTCGTAGAAGTAGAAGAAAGAAAACTGATGATGTAGCAACAGCAACAGCAACTGAAACAGTAGAAACAAAAAAAGAAGAAAAATCTGAAGAGTAAAAATGAAGATTTTTTAATTCATATCAAAAAGGGATAAACATTTTAGTTTATCCCTTTTTTTATTGTCAATAAAATCTAATAACTCTTTATCAATAAAAAATCATTAATCATTATTTTTGTGAAACCTTTTTTTAAAATTCAATGAAATATCAACAACGCAAGAAAGCATTAGTCTTATTAGCAGATGGAACCATTTTTCATGGTAAATCTGTTGGAATAGAAGGAACAGTTACAGGTGAAATCTGTTTTAATACAGGAATGACAGGGTATCAAGAGATTTTTACAGATCCTTCTTATTTTGGTCAAATTATGGTTACAACAAACGCTCATATAGGAAATTATGGAGTAAATGACAATGAGGTAGAATCGGATGGAATTAAAATTTCAGGACTGATTGTAAGAAATTTTAGTTTCGAACATTCTAGAGTAGATTCTGACGGAAACCTAAAAGACTGGTTCGTAAAACATAATTTGGTTGCCATTTCTGATGTAGACACCAGAGCACTAGTTTCTTATATCAGAGATAATGGTGCTATGAATGCAATCATTACCACTGAAACCGATAATATTGAAGATCTGAAAGCTCAATTATTTAAAGTGCCTAGCATGGAAGGGTTAGAGTTAGCTTCTAAAGTATCAACTAAAGAACCGTATTTTGTTGGTGATGAAAATGCAAAATACAAAATAGCAGCTTTAGATATCGGTATTAAGAAGAATATCATAAGAAATTTTGTAAAAAGAGGAGCTTATGTAAAAGTATATCCTTACAATTCAAGTTTTGAAGATTTACAATCTTGGAATCCAGACGGTTATTTTATTTCCAATGGACCTGGAGATCCAGAACCTTTACTAGATGCTCAGGCTGTTGCTAAAGAAATTATCAAAAGGGATTTACCTTTGTTTGGAATTTGTCTAGGACATCAAGTAATTGCTTTAGCAAACGGAATCTCTACTTATAAAATGCATAATGGACATCGAGGGATTAACCATCCGGTTAAAAATTTATTGACAGGAAAAGGGGAAATCACTTCTCAAAATCATGGATTTGCAATTAATAGAGAAGAAACAGAAGCGAACAAAGATGTTGAAATCACTCATTTACATTTAAATGATCAAACTGTAGCAGGTATTCGATTAAAAGACAAAAACTGTTTCTCTGTACAATATCACCCAGAAGCTAATCCTGGACCACATGATTCTGAATATTTATTTGATCAATTTATAGAGAACATTAAAAAAACAATCGTATAGTAATTTTTTCTGAATTATTTATAGGTAAAAATACCTGTTTAAATAAAATTTAACAAAAATTTTATATTTTGTTGTTGTTAATTTAATAATAAGTGTTACTTTTACTATAGTGATGTTTATCATCACTTTCTTTTTCATAGCAATTTTTCCCACTCTTAGGAGTGGGTTTTTTTATGAAATAAATTCATCTTAATTTTCTAGTATTAAATAGAATTAAGATGAAATCGTTTTCGTAATAAAATGATGCTTATGCTACTAAAAACAGTTCATATTGTGTAATTTAGCTAACATTATTTCATAACAAACAAATTTAAATTTTAGTAAAATGAGTATTATAATAAACATTCATGCAAGGCAAATTTTTGATTCTAGAGGAAATCCTACTGTAGAAGTAGATGTAACTACTGAAAACGGTATTCAGGGAAGAGCAGCGGTTCCTTCTGGTGCCTCAACTGGTGAACATGAAGCAGTAGAGTTAAGAGACGGAGGAAAAGCTTACATGGGTAAAGGAGTCTTGAAGGCAGTTGAAAATGTGAATACTCTAATCGCTGAAGAATTATTAGGAGTCTCTGTATTTGAACAAAATCATATAGATCAATTGATGATTGATTTAGATGGAACACCCAATAAATCAAAATTAGGAGCCAATGCTATATTAGGAGTTTCACTTGCTGCAGCCAAAGCAGCTGCTAACGAATTAGGAATGCCTTTATATAGATATATAGGAGGAGTTTCAGCAAATACGTTGCCGGTTCCTATGATGAATATTATTAACGGTGGATCTCATTCCGATGCACCTATCGCTTTTCAAGAGTTTATGGTGATGCCGGTTAAAGCAAACAACTTTTCTCATGCTATGCAAATGGGTTCTGAGATTTTTCACAACTTAAAGAAAGTCTTACACGACAGAAACTTATCTACTGCAGTTGGAGATGAAGGTGGTTTTGCGCCAACATTAGACGGTACAGAAGACGCTTTAGATACCATTGCTTTAGCAGTTGGAAATGCAGGATACAAACTAGGAGATGAAATCATGATAGCTTTAGATTGTGCAGCTGCTGAATTTTATGTTGATGGAAAATATGACTATTCAAAATTTGAAGGATCAACAGGAAAGATAAGAACTAGTCAAGAACAAGCAGATTATTTAGCTGAATTAGCCGCTAATTACCCGATTATTTCTATAGAAGATGGGATGGATGAAAATGACTGGGAAGGATGGAAATATTTGACTGATAAAATTGGAGATAAAGTTCAATTAGTAGGAGATGATTTATTTGTTACCAATGTAGAGCGTTTAGGCAGAGGAATTGATAACGGAATTGCAAATTCTATTTTAATCAAAGTAAACCAAATTGGAACTTTGACAGAAACAATTTCTGCTGTAAATATGGCAAAAAATGCTGGGTATACTTCAGTGATGAGCCATCGTTCTGGAGAAACAGAAGACAATACAATAGCAGATTTAGCTGTTGCATTAAATTGTGGGCAAATTAAAACTGGTTCTGCTTCGCGTTCAGATCGTATGGCAAAATATAATCAATTATTAAGAATAGAAGAAGACCTTGGTGAAGTAGCTTATTTTCCAAAAGAGAAAGCTTTTAAAATCTAAGATATTCTTATACAATTATTAAAAACCTCATAATTCAAATTATGAGGTTTTTTTATTAGTTAATAATCAGTTAAAGTTATTTTTTCATATTCAAAAACTATCACAGCTTTTTTTTAAAATCCTTTAAAATAGCTATCTTTGTGTCACTTCAAAAAAATAATAATTATACAGAATATGGCAGATATAGCAAAATTGCAGATTGGGGAAAATTCTTATGAATTTCCTTTGGTGAAAGGAACTGAAAATGAAGTTGCGATTGATGTGAAAACATTGAGAGGAGTAACAAATGGTGTAATTACAATAGACCCGGGATATAAAAATACAGGAGCTTGTGAAAGTGCTATAACATTTCTGGATGGAGAAAAAGGAATCTTAAGATACAGAGGATATTCTATTGAAGAATTAGCTGAAAAAGCAGAATTTTTAGAAGTAGCTTATTTGTTAATTTTTGGAGAATTACCAACAACTGATCAATTAGCACAATTTCATGCTGACATTAAAGATAAAGCAATCGTAGATGATGACGTAAGAAAAATTATTGATGCTTTTCCAAAGACTGCACACCCAATGGGTATTTTGTCTTCCTTAACAAGTGCTTTAACAGCATTTAACCCATCATCTGTGAATGTAGATTCTGAAGAAGATATGTACAGAGCTATTGTAAAGATTATGGGTAAATTTCCTGTATTGGTTGCTTGGGCAATGCGAAAAATACAAGGAATGCCTCTTAATTATGGTTCAAACTCTTTAGGATATGTAGAGAATGTAATGACAATGATGTTTGCAAAACCAAACGAAGATTATAATATCAATCCAATTGTAAAAAATGCATTAGATAAATTATTGATCTTACATGCAGATCATGAACAGAATTGTTCTACTTCTACAGTAAGAATTGTAGGTTCTTCTCATGCAGGACTATTTGCTTCTTTATCTGCTGGTATTTCAGCTCTTTGGGGACCATTGCACGGTGGAGCAAACCAAGCTGTACTTGAAATGTTAGAAGCAATCAAACAAGATGGAGGAGATACAAAAAAATACATGGCGAAAGCTAAAGATAAAAATGACCCTTTCCGTTTAATGGGATTTGGTCATAGAGTTTACAAGAATTTCGATCCAAGAGCAAAAATAATTAAGGAAGTTGCAGACCAAGTTTTAAATGATTTAGGAGTTGAAGATCCAATCTTAGAAATTGCTAAAGGTTTAGAGCAAGAAGCATTAAGTGATCCTTATTTTGTTGATAGGAAATTATATCCAAACGTAGATTTCTATTCAGGAATCATCTATAGAGCAATGGGGATACCTGTTGAAATGTTTACAGTAATGTTTGCTCTAGGTCGTTTGCCAGGTTGGATTGCACAATGGAGAGAAATGCGTTTAGGAAAAGAACCCATCGGTCGACCACGTCAAATCTATACAGGTGAAAACCACAGAGAATTTAAAAATATTTCTCAAAGATAGAATGCAATAATATTTAACAAAGCTTCATAAATTTTATGAAGCTTTTTTATGCTCTTTTATGTTACACTTAAATATTAAAAACGAAACATCTCGATTGAGAGCTGTTGTTTTAGGAACTGCACTAGATAATGGACCAATTCCAACACCAGAAGAATGCTATGATCCTAAAAGCAGGCAGCATGTTTTAGCAGGGACCTATCCAAAAGAAGAAGATATGATACTGGAAATGGAATCTGTCTGTCAAGTATTTGAGAAATATGATGTAAAAGTTTATAGACCAGAAGTAATAAAAAATTACAATCAGATTTTTACAAGAGATATTGGTTTCGTTATAGAAGATAAATTTATTATAGCTAATATTCTTCCAGATAGAGATCGTGAAATATTAGCAATTGAACATATCTGGAGTCAAGTAGCAAAAGAAAACAGAATTAATTTACCAGAAGATTGTCACGTTGAAGGTGGTGATGTAATGCCTTGGAATGATTATATTTTTGTTGGAACTTATTCTGGTGAAGATTACTCGGATTATATTACGGCAAGAACAAATACAGCTGCTGTAATCGCACTTAAAGAGTTGTTTCCAAATAAAATTGTAAAACCTTTTGAATTAAGAAAATCTAACTTAGATCCTAAAGAAAACGCACTGCATTTAGATTGTTGTTTTCAACCTATTGGAAAAGATAAAGCGATTCTTCATAAAAATGGTTTTTTAATAGAAAGTGAGTACAATTGGCTGGTTAACTTTTTTGGAAAAGAAAACATTTTTGAAATCACCAAAGAAGAAATGTACAATATGAACAGTAATGTTTTTTCTATTTCTGAAGATATTATTATATCAGAAAAAGGTTTCACTAGATTAAACAAATGGCTTTTAGAAAATGGTTTTACTGTAGAAGAAGTTCCATATGCAGAAATTGCAAAGCAAGAAGGATTGTTACGCTGTTCTACGTTGCCTTTGATAAGAGATTAGTCTCTACATTTATAAAGTTATTTTCCATTTAGATTAGAAGAATAATATTGAATACTTAAAAGCAACTTTAACACGTTAAAAAGTGATAATTTTGCAAATGAAATAAAATCAGATGCAACAAACAACCAATTCTATTCTAATGATTCGTCCTATAAATTTTAGGATGAATGAACAAACAGCAGTAAATAATTATTATCAAAAATTGCCTCAGCATACTTTACCCGCAGCTGTTAATGCAAACGCTCAAAAAGAATTTGATGCCTATGTAGAGAAATTAGAATCTCATGGTATAGAAGTAATTGTAATATCTGATATTGAAGGTTCAGATACGCCAGATTCAATCTTTCCTAATAATTGGGTTTCATTTCATGAAAACGGGACCGTTGGTTTATATCCGATGTTTGCTGAAAATAGAAGATTTGAAAGAAGAGAAGATATTTTAGAAACCCTTGAAGAAAGGGGTTTTATTATTGAAAACGTAATAGATTATACAGAAGCAGAAGAGGAAGGTTATTTTTTAGAAGGAACCGGAAGTTTAGCTCTTGATCGAGTGAATAGAAAAGCTTATTGTGCATTATCGCCTAGAGCTGATGAAGATTTATTTATAGAATTCTGTGAAGACTTTGAGTACACACCTGTTTATTTTACTGCTTATCAAACTGTTAATGATGTCAGAAAACCCATCTATCACACCAATGTAATGATGTGTTTAGCAGAAACATTTGCTATTATTTGTTTGGACACTATTGATGATAAAAAAGAACGCAAAAATGTCTTAAAACATTTAAAAGAAGACGGTAAAAAGGTAATTTCTATTTCTGAAGAACAAGTCAATAATTTTGCAGGAAACATGCTTCAAGTAAGAGGTAAAAATGATGAATTATTCTTAGTCATGAGCCAATCGGCATACGATTCATTAAATAAATCTCAAGTAGCTCAAATAGAAAATCATTGTAGCATTATATCTAGTTCTTTAGAAACCATTGAATTTTGTGGAGGTGGTAGTGCTCGTTGTATGATGGCAGAGGTTTTTTTACCAAAGGAAACTAGTTTGTAATATCTAAAAATTACTATATATTCAAGCATGAATTTATTCTTACTTGCTGTAGCACCTGCTATGGTGATTATCGTATATATCTATTTTAAAGATAAGTTTGAAAAAGAACCATGGAAGTTGCTTCTTAAGAACTTTATGTTAGGAGCTACTTTATCAGTAATACTAGCCTTCTTTTTAAGTTATTTAGTGTCTATTTTTTTGCCAGAATTAGACAATAAAAGTGTTTTTGACATGTTTCTCAAAGCGTTTATTTTAGTTGCCTTGGTTGAAGAAACTTCAAAATATATTATTGTAAGAGCAGCTCAAAATAACAAAGCTTTCAATGAGCCTTTTGATGGAATTGTATATGCTGTCTTTGTTTCAATGGGATTTGCAACCTTGGAAAATGTATTATATGTCTACAATTATGGTTTTTCAACGGGTGTCTTAAGAGCTTTCACTGCAGTGCCTGCTCATGCAACTTTTGCAATTTTAATGGGTTATTTTATGGGTAAAGCTAAATTTTCTAAACATAAAATTCTATATAATTTTACAGGCTTGGTAGTTGCGGTCCTATTTCATGGTGCTTATGATTTCTTTTTGTTTTTAGATTATATTCCAGGTATTGCAATCGGAGCTTTCATATCTTTAGTTATTGGTCTTTTGCTATCCAGAAAAGCAATGAAAAAGCATCAAAACAATTCTGTTTTTAAAATTTGACTCCTCTTTACTTTGTATTCAAAATTAAAGAAGTACAAAGATTTTGGTTTCCTAGTTATTAATCTTCATAAGATTCATGATATTTATTACTTTAGCACAAATAAAAAAAGAGAATGACTTACCTAGGACATGCTGGTAAATATTTTATAATGCTTGGACAGGTTTTTAAAAGACCTCAAAAAGGAAGGGTGTTTAGAGAGGCGCTTTTTAAAGAGTTTGATGAACTTGGATTAAAATCTTTGGGAATTGTAGCTTTTATATCTTTTTTTATAGGTGGAGTTATCGCCTTACAAACAGCTTTAAATATTGAAAACCCTTTTATTCCTCAATATTTAATTGGATTTGCAACCAAACGTTCTGTTATTTTAGAATTTGCGCCTACATTTTGTTCCATTATTTTGGCAGGAAAAGTAGGGTCTTATATTACCTCTAGTATTGGAACTATGAGAGTTACTGAACAAATTGATGCCTTGGAGGTTATGGGAATTAATTCCTTAAATCACTTAGTACTTCCTAAAGTATTAGCAACCATTTTTTTCTATCCTTTTTTAATAGTTTTAGCAATGTTTCTTGGAATTTTTGGAGGATGGGTTGCCGGTTTAACATCAACGATGTTTTCAGAAATTGATTATATGCAAGGGGTTCAATTAGAATTCAATCCATTTTTAGTTAAATATGCACTTATTAAAACATTAGTATTTGCATTTTTAATTGCCACAGTACCATCTTATCATGGTTATTATGTAAAAGGAGGCTCAATTGCTGTAGGAAAAGCAAGTACGCAAGCCGTGGTTTGGACAATTATTTTAATTGTGATTGCTAATTATTTCTTAACTCAAATGTTACTTACCTAATGATTATTGTAGATAAATTACATAAAGGCTTTGGAGATGTAAAAGTTTTGAAAGGTATTTCAACAAGTTTTGAGCCGGGCAAAACAAGTTTAATAATTGGACAAAGTGGTTCTGGGAAAACAGTATTTCTAAAGACATTAATTGGCTTACATACACCAGAATCAGGTTCAATTTCTTTTGATGGTAGAATAAATACAAAATTTACGACAGAAGAAAAAAGGCAGTGGAGACAAGAAATAGGGATGGTTTTTCAAGGTAGTGCCTTGTTTGATTCACAAACTGTAGAAGAAAATGTAATGTTCCCACTCAAGATGTTTAAGAAGCAAACTGCGGAGGAAATGTTAGAACGGGTTAATTTTGTTCTTAAAAGAGTAAACTTAGAAAACTCTAATCATAAATTTCCAGCAGAACTTTCAGGAGGTATGCAAAAAAGAGTAGCGATTGCAAGAGCGATCGTAATGAATCCTAAATACTTATTTTGTGATGAACCTAATTCGGGTTTAGATCCAAATACAGCGATCTTAATTGACAATTTAATCCAAGAAATTACCGATGAATATCAAATTACGACCGTAATTAATACCCACGATATGAATTCTGTAATGGAAATTGGAGAAAAAATTGTATTTCTTAAAGATGGAAAAAAAGCATGGGAAGGAACCAAAAATGAGATCTTTAAAACTGATAATGAAGCTGTTGTGAAATTTGTATACAGCTCTGAATTATTCAAAAAAGTACGACTTGCATATTTAAATGAAACAAAGTAAAATTTTAGTTTGAAAATTAAATTTTTGCTTTTATATTTGCACCCGCTAAGGAAAGGATGACCTGGTAGCTCAGTTGGTAGAGCATCTCCCTTTTAAGGAGAGGGTCCTGGGTTCGAGCCCCAGCCCGGTCACAAAAAAAGCTTCTCATTCGAGAAGCTTTTTTCTTTTTTGTATATTCCCATCTTTAATTATTATCATGGAAGAAAATTCATTAAATGACGAGTCTGTAGAGCAATCCAAACAAAATGTTCAAAAGGATGCAAAAGGGTTATTGGTTAGTATTAAAAAATTTCTAATTGAATTATTAGATTTTAGAGATGATACGGATCATGCAGCTACTATAGAAGCTATAAAAGCAGATATTCCATTTAAAGGAGCTACAGCATGGATTTTAATTTTTGCGGTCTTTGTTGCCTCCATAGGATTAAATGCTGGTTCTACTGCAGTTGTTATTGGAGCTATGCTTATTTCTCCTTTAATGGGTCCTATTTTAGGAATAGGAATGTCAATAGCCATTAATGATATAGATACACTACGTAAGTCGCTAATTAATTTAGCTACCATGATTGTTTTAAGTTTATTGACCGCTTTTTTATTCTTTTATATATTTCCATTAAGTGAAGATAATTCAGAATTATTAGGAAGAGTTCGTCCAGATATTCGTGATGTGTTAATCGCTTTCTTTGGTGGTTTGGCTTTGATGGTTGCTAGAACAAAAAAAGGTACCGTAGCTACCGTAATTTTTGGAGTAGCTATTGCCACTGCATTAATGCCTCCTTTGTGTACAGCTGGTTATGGATTAGCAAAAGGTAACTGGAACTACTTTTTAGGTGCCATGTATCTATTTACAATCAATACTATCTTTATTGCTTTAGCAGCTTTTTTAGTTCTTAAACTATTAAAGTTTTCTATGATTAGATATGCTAATTCTGCTAAAAGAAGAAGAATAGCTCAGTTGGCTTCTTTACTTGCAGTAGTAGTTATGATTCCTGCTATTTTTACATTCATCAATGTTTATAAAGAAAATAAAGTTAGCACAGAGATCTCTGCTTTTATTAAGAATGAAATTAAGTCAAATAGACTATATCAATTAATGGATGATAGTTTTGATGAAGAAAAGAAAATATTAAGTTTGAACTTTTTTAATGAAGTTAGTGAGGCTGAGAAAAATTCACTTCAGAATAGACTGTTAACAGACCCTAGGTATTCTAATTGTAAGGATATTGTCATTGATATTAAAGGAAGTGATACGAAGAGTTTTGAGTTAATTACGACAGCCTATAAAGACAAAAAACAAGAGTTAGAAGATAGTAAAAGAATCAATGATGCTTTACGTACAGAAATTGAAGATTTAAAAACGACAATTACTTCTTTAAACCAAAGTATCGAACAGAAATATGCCTTAAACAACGAAAAAGCAATTGCTTTTAGTAGGATTTCAAAAGATGCTAAAATTCGTTATAATGAGATTCTACAAATTGGATTTGCGAATGTTTTGTCTTCTAAAGATTTTATAAAAATAGATACCATCCCTACTGTTACAATTCAGTGGAGTGCTACTCTAAATGATAGTTTGATATCTATCAAAGAAAGAGAATTAAGATCTTGGCTACAAAATGAAATGCAATTAGATACCTTATTTATCAAGAGAGAAAAATAGCATTATGTTGATTAAACAAACTTGTCACCTAATGTGTTTTTTACATCAGTAACTATTTGTTTGATATCTTGTTCGTCTTTTCGAGGACAGATCAATAAGACATCGTCTTTTTCTACAACGATAAAATCATGAAGTCCTTGAATTACGACTCTTTTTCCATCTTGAGTACGAATCATATTTCCATTGGCATCTCTAAAAATAGTTTCAGCTCCAACAGTTGCATTGTCATGTTTATCTTTATCTAATTTATTATAAAGAGATCCCCAAGTTCCTAGATCATTCCACCCAAATTCTACAGGTAAAACATGAACGTTTGGTGCTTTTTCCATAATCCCAAAGTCAATTGAAATATTTTCAGCATTCTTATAATTAGATTGTATAAAAGAAGTTTCCTTTTCTGTGTTGTAGGTGTTCTCAACATCAAACAAGGAAATCATCTCTGGTAATGAAGATTCGAATGCTTTGATAATACTTTTTGCAGACCAAACAAATATCCCAGCATTCCATAGGTAGTCACCACTATCTAAAAATTGTTGAGCTGTTTCTAAATTTGGTTTTTCAGTAAAGTTTTTTACTTTTTTTACTTCATTTTTCGAGGCTTCAAACTGAATATAACCATATCCAGTATTAGGAGAATCAGGTTGTATTCCTAAGGTCATTAGAATATCCTTTTTTGAACATTCTTCAAATGAAGTTTCAATGTTTCTGGAGAATTCTTTTTCATTATCAATCCAGTGATCAGAAGGTGCAATTAACATTACAGCGGCTGGATTTTGATTGTATACTTTTAAAGCAGCATATAAAATACACGGAGCTGTGTTTCTCATTGTTGGCTCTAATAAAAGCTGACTTTTGGTGGTTTTTGGAAGTTGAGTTAATACCAACTCTTCATATTGCTCGTTGGTAGCTATTAAAATATTTTTAGAAGGAACCAGTTCATTAATTCGATCAAATGTTCTTTGAATTAAAGATTGACCTTTTCCTAACATATCGTGAAATTGTTTTGGAAATTCTTTTGTACTCATTGGCCAAAACCTTGATCCAACTCCACCTGCCATAATCACGGCATAATAATTACTGTTCTTCATATTTTTTGATTCTTTAATCCTCTTTAAGGATTACTTCTGCATTCTGATTAAAAAGGTAGCTGCGATTTGTTGCTAATTGTAAGCATTCGTATCTAGTTTTCCTCTTATTTCCTTTTCTGTATAATTTGTTTTTAAAAACAAAAACACTGTTTAATTCGAGCTCAAAGATAAAACTCTTTCCGCTTTCTGCAGTATTTTCTTTTAAGGCTAGTGATAACTTAACATCACTATCAGTGCTAGCTTTTGGATTTTTTAAATAATGTGCCAGAGGAGCTAACATTTCAATTGGATAAATACTAGGATTCAGAAAAGGTAACATTAAGTGTTGAAATGTTTGTTTCCATTCTTTTCCATGGGGTTGAACCCTTCCATATTTTATGAATGTAATATGATGCGCAATTTCATGAACTAAGGTTAATAAAAACTGATAAGGATTCAAATTATTATTAATCGTAATCTGAAATTTACCATTTGGAAGTTTTCTAAAATCACCGTGTTTGGAATGACGTTGGTTAACGATTTTTAGCTGAAAGTTGTTAGAATCAATTAGTTTTTCTACATGCGATATAGCTTCTAGAGGTAAAAAAGTTTGATAATCCATCAATTTTTTCATCTTGTAAAAATAATAGTATTTTTTTCAGTTTTACTTTGATAGAACGTGAAATTTTAAATTATTTAGGGGTATTTATTCAATATTAGTAGAAGTGATTTTTTCTCGATATCTTTACCTATTAACTTTTTTATCATGAGAAAAATTTTATCCCTATTTCTTTTTTTATCCATTACAGGTCAATTGTTTGGGCAACAATTTTGGAGTAAAAAAGAAAATATAAATTTTAAATATACAAATGAAGAGATATATGTTAGGAAATCAAATCCAGAAAAATTAGATATTTATACTCTTGAACTAGAAAGTTTTACATCCTATTTATCTAGTCGAAATAGTGGCTTAGAAATTAGTCTACCAATTAATTCAAATGAATTTCAAAAATTTAGAATAAGAGAATCTTCAAATTTAGCCCCAGAATTATCCGCTAAATTTCCAATGATTAAATCTTATACAGGTTATGGAATAGAAGATCCAACTGCGATTGTAAAAATTGATATTGGAACTAACGGAATTCATGCGATTGTTTTTTCTGGGAATCATAGTACTTTGTATATAGATCCTTATACTAAAGATAACAAAGAATATATAATATATCAAAGAGCTGATTTGAACCAAGAAGATCAGGATTTTATCTGTCAAGTTGAAGACTCAAAGAAAGATGATTTCAATCAACCAAATTTTACTGAGAGAAATGCAGATGATGGAAAGTTAAGAACCTTCCGACTTGCATTAGCTTGTACTGGAGAATACGCTCAATATCATTTAACTCAACAAGGAGTTGACCCCGGAGCTACAGATGCTGTAAAAAAAGCTGCAGTTTTATCAGCAATGAATACTACCATGAATCGTGTAAACGGTGTGTATGAAATAGATTTAGGTGTTAGAATGGAAATAGTAGCAAATAATGATGCTATTATTTTTTTAGATGCTGCTGCCGATGGTTTTTCAAATACTAATGCAATTTCTTTACTCAGTCAGAATCAAACTACATGTGATACTGAAATTGGATCTGCTAATTATGACATAGGCCATGTTTTTAGTACAGGCGGTGGTGGAGTTGCAGGTTTAGGTGTTGTTTGTAGTAATGGCTCAAAAGCAAGAGGTGTTACTGGTAGAGGTGCCCCTATTAATGATCCATTTGATATCGATTATGTTGCTCACGAAATGGGGCATCAATTTGGTGCAAACCATACTTTTAACAACAGTTGTAGTGGAAATAGAAACTTTTCCACGGCTGTAGAACCAGGTAGTGGTTCTACTATTATGGCCTATGCAGGGATTTGTACCCCAAATGTACAAAGTAACAGTGACGATCATTTTAGTATTATTAGTATCAATGAAATGTGGAATTTGATTCAAACCACAGCTACTTGTGGAGTTGAAACTGCCACAGGAAATGCAACTCCGACAGCTGATGCAGGATCAGATGTTGCTATTCCAAAATCTACGCCGTTTGTTTTAAGAGGAATCGGAACAGATATAGACGGAACATCGACGCTTACTTACAATTGGGAACAGGTAGATAATGAAATTGCAGCGATGCCACCAGAACCTACAAATACTTTTGGTCCAATGTTTCGATCCTTGTCTTCTAAAACATCACCAAATAGGTATATGCCAGCATTGTCAACTATTATTGCAGGAAACACATCAACAGATTGGGAAGTACTACCTTCTGTTGCTAGAGAATTAGATTTTGCTTTAACTGTTAGAGATAACAATCCTGGAGGTAGTGCTAGCGCAAGAGATGATATTAGAGTAACTGTAACTGATGCAGATCCGTTTACTGTAGAATTACCAAATACTGCGGTAGTTTGGGAAGGACTTACCACACAAACTGTTACTTGGAACAAAGGAACAACTGATACAGCTCCTATTAATTGCAGTTTTGTTACTATAAAATTATCTACAGATGGTGGTTTGACATTTCCTATTACCATTTTATCGAATACACCAAATGATGGATCACAAGATATTGTTGTTCCAGATAATCCAACAACAGAAGCGCGTATTATGATAGAAGCAGTTGACAACCTTTTCTATAATGTAAATGCAATAGACTTTACAATTAACGGAGCAACGGCATCAATAGATGATACTATTTTACAGGATTTTAAATTATTTCCTAATCCAGCGAAGGATGTTCTGAATCTTCATTTTAAAATGAATGACTCAAATGATGTAGAAATTCTCTTATATGATTTACAAGGGCGAACAGTAAGAAGAGTTTTATACAACAATCAATCACAAAAATTTGAACAATCTATTTCAACAAAAGATGTAGCGTCAGGTATTTATTTAATTAAAGTAAATAGCGGAAATAAAAGTGTGACTAAGAAGTTAATCATAGAATAGAAATCTAAGGATTTGTCATAGCTACGGGTAAAATTTTACCGTTATAGAACTGATTGCCACTTAAAGAGAAATTATAGATATAATTTGCCATATCAATAGCATTAATAGGTGCTTGATACCCAGGGAAAGCTTCTTCTAACATTTCGGTCTGAACAGCGCCAAGCGCTAAAACATTAAAAGCAATTTTTTGTTCTTTATATTCTTCTGCTAATAACTCAGATAAAGTAATTACCGCGCCTTTTGCAGAACTATAAGCTGCTAAGCCAGGAAACTTTAAACTTCCTTGAACTCCTCCCATACTACTAATCGTAACCACATGACTTCCTTGATTTAGATAAGGAATACATATTTGGGTCAAAGCAGCAACCCCAAAAACATTTACATCAAAGACTCTGAAAAAATCATCTTTAGTTAAGTTTTCAAAAGGTTTGTTAATTAAAAAACCAGCATTATGAATAAGAATATCTACTTCATTCCATTCAGAAGCTATATAGGTTTTTACTTTTTCTAACTCTTCTTGTTTACAAACATCAACAGATAAAGCTGTGATATTTTTTAATTGCAATTCTTCTAAAGGTTTTTGATTTCTTGATAAAGCTAAAACTTGAAAGTTGTTTTCAGCAAATTGTTTTGCTAATTCAAATCCAATTCCCCTACTAGTACCTGTAATAATTACTTTTTTCATTTGTAATTGTTTAATCAATGCCAATCTAGGTATTTTTTTAATACATTTATAAGCAACTTAAATAAATTATATTGGCTAAAGCAAAATTCAACATTTTCAATTAAAAATCAAGCTTTATAATCTAACATTTTTAAATTTATTCATTATGAAAAAACTTCTTTTAGTATGTGTTGTTCTTTTTACGATACAAGGATTAATAGCACAAAATACCTATATACTTGCAGGAAAATTATTGGATTCAGAAACAGGTAAAATTGAATCTAAGAAAACAATCGTTGTTCATGAAAATAAGATCATAGAAGTTTTTGATGGATATGTTCAGCCAAGAAACAAAATTGACAAAGTCATTAATTTAAAAGACAAGGTGGTAATGCCTGGATTAATTGATATGCATGTTCATATAGAGCAAGAATTTAATCCTAGAACTCGTTTAGAAAGATATATCTTAAATGAAGCAGATATTGCGTTCAATTCTACTGTATATGCAAGAGAGACATTGATGTCTGGTTTTACAACAGTAAGAGATTTAGGAGGAACTGGAGTTAATATTTCAGTAAAAAAAGCAATTGCTTCAGGCAAAGTTGTTGGACCACGTGTTTTTACAGCCGGAAAATCGTTAGCAACAACAGGTGGTCATGCAGATCCAACTAATGGAAGTAGTAGAAAAATTGTTGGAAATCCAGGTCCAAAAGAAGGCGTTGTCAATAGTGTAGATGATGCTAAAAAAGCAGTAAGACAACGTTATAAAAATGGAGCTGATTGTATTAAAATAACGGCAACTGGAGGTGTGTTAAGTGTTGCTAAAAGTGGAGATAATCCACAGTTTACAATTGAAGAAATAAAAGCAATTTGTGAAACAGCAAAAGATTACGGAATGCATGTAGCTGCTCACGCACATGGAGATGAAGGAATGAAGCGTGCAATTTTAGGTGGCGTTAAAACTATTGAACATGGAACTTATATGAGTGACGAGACCATGGAGTTAATGAAAAAGTATGATGCTTATTTAGTGCCTACAATTACAGCAGGAAAAGAAGTAGAAGAGAAAGCGAAAATTAAAGGATTTTATCCAGCGATTGTAGTTCCGAAAGCCTTGGCTGTAGGTCCTCAAATTCAAGGGACTTTTGCAAGAGCGTATAAAAAAGGAGTAGGAATTGCTTTTGGTACCGATGCAGGTGTGTTTAAACACGGGAATAGCGGAAAAGAATTTGGTTATATGGTGGAAGCTGGTATGCCAGCAATGGAAGCAATTCAATCGGCTACTATTACCAATGCAAAAATCTTATTAATGCAGAAAGAAATCGGTCAAATTAAAAAAGGTTTTTTAGCTGATATTATTGCTGTAAATGACGATCCTACTAAAGAAATTTCAACCATGGAAAATGTAATTTTTGTGATGAAAGATGGTAAAGTATATAAGAAATAACTCCTAATTTTTTGTAACAAAAACATTAACAAAAGGACTAATAGTAGAGGATTTTACTAACTATTTATTATGAAAAATAAGACGAAGAGCTTTGCTAAAATCATTCCTTTTACAATCCCATTACTAATGGCTCTAAGCTTGATTTTAATTTTAAAGTCAAGCTTCTTTATACAGCATGCAGAAATTTTATCTTCTGCAATCACAATCGATTTTTTAGTGATTATACCCTTTGTTTATTTTCTGTTAATTAGAAAAAAAGAGATTCCTAAGATTACTGTTTTAACAAGCTTTATAATTGGGTTAGTTGTACTAAGTTTCATGTTGCCTAGCGAACATCAATCATTATTGTCTCATGTAAAAACTTACTTTTTACCTTTGATAGAATTATGGATCATAAGCTTTGTTATTTACAATGTTATCAAACTTAGAAAACGATATAGATCTCAAAAAAATCAAGGAGATTTTTATACCGTATTAAATAAAGCAACCAAAGAAATTTTACCTAAAACTCCTGCTTTAATTCTAACTACTGAAATCTCTTTAATTTATTATGCATTCATAAATTGGAGATCAGATAAAAGATCAAAGAATCAATTTACCTATCATAAAAGTAATGGCTTAGTGTCAATAATTGCTGGGTTTACGTTGGTTATTTGTATTGAAACAGTTGCTTTGCACTCAATTTTAACTAAATGGAATCTAATTTTTGGTTGGATAATTACATTTTTAAGTGCTTATACTGCACTACAGTTTTTTGCTCTAGCGAAGTCAGTTATATTTAGACCACATCAGATTGATAATGAAAATAAAAATATTGATTTAAAGTTTGGTTATTTTACTGAACTTACAATTCCTATTTACCTTATTCAGTCATTAGAAGTTAATTCTAAAGATTTGCCAGAAGATAAAAGTGTTACTTATTTTTCTCCTTTAGGAATGCTTGGCGGGCATAACATGATACTTCATTTAAAAGAAGAAATTCAATTTTCTGGGATATATGGAATCAAAAGAAAAGCGAAATCTTTAGCGATTCATGTAGATGAAAAAGGAGTTTTTTATAAAACAGTTTTAGAAAATCTTTAAAAATCAATGTGCTGATAGGCTCCCGCATCAGGATTCATAGTTCTCATTACTTCTAAAATATCTAAAGGAACTAAATTAGCTCCTGTGGCATTTCCAAGGTTAATAGCATCACTATCTTGACCGATGATATAATCGTTAAGCAATCGATTTCTAAAATTCGGAAAACCGTTTAAAATGATGTTTTGATATAGATTAGTGTCCGTAAAATCCACTTCACCAACTCCTGCAAACGCATTATTTACATCGATAAACTTAACCAAAGAATTTGCTACATTAAAATTGAAAAGACTTCCATTAACTCTATCTGGAAGGAATTCAATATTGTTATTTCCGTCAATAATACAGTTAGTAAAATTTGCAGCTGTTAAGTCTCTGGTTTCTACAATTTCCTGTCCGCTACTAGTCGTAAAAGAGAAAAAATTATTGACCAAAACAGCAGGTAGAGGTCTAATACTGTTGTTCCAATAATTGGCAAAAGTACTGTGAGTAAAATTGTAAGAACCACCAATGATACAAGCCAAGGAAGCTTCTCCAGCACTTCCAATCACTAGATTTTCTCCATCAATACTAGTTTCTCTAGCTAAAACACCAAAGTTAGCATGATTATAGATTTCAGTATTTTTTATTGTTAAGGTTGGAGTAGCAGTAGAGGTTATGGAATCCACTAAAATTCCAATAATTCCATTTTTTATAACAGCATGTTCAATTTCATTTTCTACACTTCCGGCACGTAACCAAATTGTACCCCATTGTCCCGGTACATTACTAAAAGTATTTTCTAATCGATCTCCTTCAAAAACAACTTTTCTGTCTGCAGAGCCTGTAACTTTTAGGCTAGCATCTTTATCTACGATTAAACCCGAATCATCATGAAAATATACCTTTGCACCAGGGGCAATTGTTAATACCCGATTTGCTGGAACGGCTGCATACCCATAAATAACATAGGGTTTTACATCGGTAAAAGTCAATTCAGCATTGGTTAAAAAACGCCCTCTAATGGTTGTGGGTTGTCCGTCTAAACTTAATGAATCAATCGTCATTGTAATTGGATCTCTTCCCGGATATATAAATGTTGCATCTTGAACTAAGGTGACTAAATCTACATCTTGTTGATTCATGCCAGTATCAAACAAAATTCTATCGGTGTATAAAGGACTTGGAACTGAAGAAATATCAATCGTAGTTTCAACAAAAATAAAAATACTGTCTTTGGCAAGAATGTCGATGTTCTGAAAATTTTTACCCGGAATTCCATCTACATTTAATCGATAATTTGAACCCAAGCCTCTTTCTAAAGCAATATTAGGAATTGTGATATCATCATTTCCTCTATTGTATACTTTAAGATTGTAGGTCGCAGAACCTATGTTGGTAAAAATAGTGTCTAAAAAAACAGTGTCTTTAGAAAACTCTAATTGACCAAAACTAGGAACTGTACTAAAGTCTTTTCGGCAAGAAGTAATTGAAACCGCAAGAATTATAAAAAAAAGAAAAACTAAATTTCTCATCCACAAAATTTATTTAAAAGTATAACTTTAAAATGAGTTGATTATTGTTTTTTGATAAGTTCTATTTCAAAGAGTTTTTGCCAGTTTTTACCTGTGACAAATAGTCGATTATTTTCGGCATCAAATGCGATTCCATTTAATACATCATTTTCTTTTAACAATTTTTGACTTTTTTCCATTTCTTGAACCAATCTAGTTAGGTTTATAAGCCCTTCTACAATTCCATTCTCAGGGTTGATAATAGCAATTAATGGTTTTTGCCAATAATTGGCATAAATTTTTCCATTGATATATTCTAACTCATTAAGTTGATTAAGGCTTTGCTGATCTGTATAAGCTTCAATATACCTTTTCTCTTTTTGTGTTGATGGATCTAAAAACCAGATTTTACTTGTTCCATCAGATTTTATTAATTCTGTATCAGAATGTGTTAATCCCCAACCTTCTTTACTTCTGTTATACGGAAACTCACTTTCAAGCTCAAAGGATTCTAAATTATAAACAAAACCTTTATTTGCTTTCCAAGTCAAGAAAAATATTTTGTCATCTAGAATGGTCATTCCTTCGCCAAAATACCTTCTATCGAGATCAATTTTTTGAATTACTTTTCCAGTTGTTAACTCTACCTTTCTTAAAGATGATTTTCCAAGTTGACCCGTAGTTTCATATAAGAATCCATTATAATATTCCAATCCTTGTGTATAGGCAGTTCCATCATGTGGATAGGTATTAATAATTTTAAAATCATAGGAAGCAAAAGGTGTATTAGAAAAAACTTCCACAGAATTATTAACTCTTCTGCTTTTTTGATCAGCATAAGCTACCATAGCAGAAATTAAATGTTTCCCAGTTCCGTATTCTTTTGTGTCTAATGTGAACGAATTATTTGTAGAAGTAACTTCTTTTCCATTGATAAAAAAAGTAACTTCTTCTATAGGATTATTGTTTTCTACTACTAAGCTTACTTCAACTTTGTCGCCTAATACCGTCTTGTTAGGAACTTTAATGGAGATTAAGTAGTCGGTCTCACAAGAAGATAATGTAATGATAGTCAATAGTAAAAGGGAAAATTTATAGATGGTTTTCATTCAGGTTATTTTTATACAAATAAAACAATTTATTTGTTTGTAGATTAAAAAATATGGTTAAATTTGCATCCTCAAAAGGCTAAATTTAGTTTTTTGTAGAATATAAGAAGAAGCTTTACCAACTTTATTCTTTGCAAAAGAAAAATATTAGAATATTTAAAGATAGTAAACATGAGAAAAGGAATACATCCAGAAAATTACAGAATGGTAGCATTTAAAGATATGTCTAACGAAGACGTTTTTTTAACACGTTCTACTGCTAACACAAAAGAAACTCTAGAAGTTGATGGTGTTGAGTATCCTTTAATAAAATTAGAGATTTCAAGAACATCTCATCCATTTTATACTGGTAAATCTAAATTAGTAGATACTGCAGGACGTATTGACAAGTTCAAAACGAAATATGCAAAATTCAAGAAGTAATTTTTGAAACACATAAAAATTTAAAGCCTCGACATTGTCGAGGCTTTTTTTATGCATTAAAAATTATCAATAAAAAAAACCGCTCTAGTAGTTAGAACGGTTTTACAAATAAACGAATCAACGTTTAGATTTTTATGCTTCCATATAATCCTCAATTGGATTACAAGAACAGATTAAGTTTCTGTCACCAAAAGCTTCATCAACTCTTCTCACTGTTGGCCAGAATTTATTGTCATACACAAACTCTAGAGGAAATGCTGCTTCTTGTCTAGAATAAGGAAAATCCCATTCATCAGCAGTAATCATTGCCATAGTATGTGGTGCATTTTTTAGCACATTGTTAGGCTCATCTTTTATAGCAAAGGCAACTTCTTTTCTGATAGCAATCATGGCATCACAAAAACGATCTAACTCAGCGATGTTTTCAGATTCTGTTGGTTCTATCATCATGGTTCCTGCCACAGGGAAAGAAACTGTAGGTGCATGGAATCCATAATCCATCAGACGTTTTGCAATATCTACAACTTCAATACCGTTTTCTTTAAAATCACGACAGTCGATAATCATTTCATGAGCCGCTCTTCCCATTTCTCCAGTATATAATGTTGGATAATGTCCGTCTAAACGTTCTTTAATATAATTGGCATTCAAGATGGCTAATTTTGTTGAATCTGTAACTCCTTCAGAACCTAACATCACTATATATCCATAAGAAATCAAACAAGCTAAGGCGCTTCCCCAAGGAGCTGCTGAAATTGCAGTAATTGCTTTTTCTCCTCCAGTTGGAATTACAGGATTACTTGGTAAAAAAGGAACCAGTTGTGGAGCAACACAAATTGGGCCAACCCCAGGTCCACCACCACCATGAGGAATGGCAAATGTTTTATGTAAATTTAAGTGACAAACATCGGCACCAATGGTTGCCGGATTTGTTAATCCAACTTGTGCATTCATATTAGCACCATCCATATAAACTTGACCACCATGATCATGGATAATCTGTGTAATTTCTTTAATAGCACTTTCAAAAACACCATGTGTAGATGGATAGGTTACCATTAAAGCAGCTAAATTATCTGAATGCAATTCTGCTTTTTCGCGTAAATCATCGACATCTATATTTCCGTTTTCAGCAGTTTTAGTAACAATCACTTTCATTCCTGCCATGACAGCAGAAGCAGGATTTGTTCCATGTGCCGAAGCAGGAATTATACAAATATTTCTATGATGATCTCCGTTGTTTTGGTGATAGGCTCTAATGGTCATTAAACCTGCAAATTCACCTTGAGCACCAGAATTTGGTTGTAATGAAGTACCAGCAAAGCCAGTAATTTCGTTTAACTGCTCTTCAAGTTTTGTAAGAACTTCTTGGTATCCTTGTGCTTGATTTAAAGGAACAAACGGGTGAATATTTCCCCAGTTTGCTAAACTTAATGGTAGCATCTCAGAAGCTGCATTTAATTTCATGGTACAAGACCCTAAAGAAATCATGGAATGATTTAAGGCTAAATCTTTGCGTTCTAAACGTTTGATGTAGCGCATCATTTCAGTTTCTGATTGAAATGAATTGAATATTTCGTTGTCTAAGAAAGAAGTGTTTCTTTTTGCTAAATCAGGAATTGTATTTGTTTCTGTAAATGAGGTAACCTCTGATGCTTCCAAATTAAAAGCTTCTGTAAACGTATTTACAATTGCATTAATTTCTTTCAATCCAACAGTTTCGTTTACTGAGATTGAAATAGTATCGTTATCGATATAATTGAAGTTAATTTCGTTTGCTTCTGCTATAGGTTTTAAAACAGTTGCCTCAACTTTAATTTGAATGGTATCAAAATAATGAGAGTTTACTTGTTCAAAACCTAAATCTGTTAAAGCTTTTGCTAGGGTAGTTGTACTTCTGTTAACCGAATCAGCTATATATTGAATTCCGTCTTTTCCATGATATACAGCGTACATACCTGCCATAACCGCTAATAATACTTGAGCTGTACAAATATTGGAAGTTGCCTTTTCACGCTTAATATGTTGTTCACGCGTTTGCAATGCCATACGCAATGCACGGTTTCCGTTTCTATCTTTAGTAACTCCAATAATTCTTCCGGGAATACTTCTTTTGTATGCTTGTTTTGTTGCAAAATAACCTGCATGAGGCCCACCGTAACCCAAAGGAATTCCAAACCGTTGAGTAGTTCCAACTACTACATCAGCTCCAAATTCAGCTGGTGCTTTAAGTTTTACTAAGGATAAAATATCGGCAGCAACAGCAACCTTAATATCGTTTGCATTTGCTTTTCCTATGAAGTTAGTATAGTCATAAACTTGACCATATTTACCTGGATATTGAACAATAGCTCCAAAAAATTCATTTGAAAAATCAAATTCTTCATGATTTCCAACAACCAATTCAACTCCAATTGGAATTGCTCTCGTTTTTAAGACTGATAAAGTTTGAGGTAAAATTTCTTCAGAAACGAAGAATTTATTTACATCAGCTTTTTTTTGTGCTCTTTCGCGAACATCAAATAATAAAGCCATCGCTTCAGCAGCTGCAGTAGATTCGTCTAACAAAGAAGCATTTGCTAATTCCATTCCGGTTAAATCACAAATCATGGTTTGATAATTTAGTAAAGCCTCTAATCTCCCTTGTGCAATTTCAGCTTGATAAGGAGTATAAGCGGTATACCATCCCGGATTTTCAAGAATGTTTCTCTTGATGACACTCGGTACAATGGCTTCATGATAACCTAGCCCAATATAACTTCTAAAAACCTTGTTTTTTTTAGAAAGCTCTTCGATATGATTTAAATATTCATATTCGCTCATTGGAGCTTCTAATTCTAATGATCCTTTTAAACGAATATCGTTTGGAACGGTCTCATTAATTAACTGATCTAAACTATCAACCCCAATAGCATCAAGCATTTGTTTTTGCTCATTTTTATTAGGTCCAATATGTCTTCTTTGAAATGAATTAGTGTTCATCAATATGGTGTTTAATTTGCACAACAAAAATAATGAAAAATTGATTGTTATTTCTTTAAATAAAAGCTAAAAAATCAATCAAATAATCAACAGTGTTTTGTTCATAAAAGAATTCCTATTTTTGTTTGATGACTTTTTTAAAATCAATCTTTAATTTTTACATCAACGCTAGTATTCACGTAGCATTAGCTGTGTACGCTTTAGTGCGAATTACAGAATTGTATTTTGACTTACCCTACAATGAAAATTTAGATTATTTTATTTTTTATGCTACCATCACTGGGTATAACTTTATCAAGTATGCTGGAGTTGCTAAATTCTATCATATGAGTTTGACAAAAAGCATGCGATTGATTCAGATTTTTTCTTTCATTTCCTTTTGTTTACTGATTTATTATGGAATCAAATTACCATTACAAACACTTTATTATTTTGCTCCATTTGGGTTGATTACACTTTTATATATTGTTCCTTTTTTAGGAGGATTTCAAAAGAATCTGAGAAAGGTTAGCTATCTAAAGATTTTTGTTGTTGCGGGTGTTTGGGCAGGTGTTACTTCGATTATTCCATTACTTGCAGTTGAACATGAAATAGATGCTAATTTAATAGTACTATTTTTTCAGCGTTTACTTTTTGTGCTAGTTTTGATTTTGCCTTTTGAAATTAGAGATGTAGAGTTAGATTTTGAGCACATTAAAACTTTGCCACAAAAAATTGGAATTGAGCAAACAAAAAAACTTGGTTTTGTTTTATTACTTTTCTCGTTAACATTAGAGTTTTTAATTACTGATATTTTAACGAATAAAAATATTTTCTTAGTAATTTGTTTTGTACTCTTATTCTTCTTAATGCGTTCAAAAGAAAAACAATCGAAATTTTACAGCTCCTTTTGGGTAGAATCTTTGCCTATTTTTTGGTGGATTATACTTTTAGGATTTCATAATTAAACCCCTCTTTTTTAAGATTAAAATAGTGAAAACCTTTATTCATTGAAGGATGTAAAATAGTGAAAACGTTTTAGTAAAAAGTTCTACAAATAATAAATTATTAGCGCCTTCTTTTGTAAGTTTATATCCTACAAACGATATCATGATTCAGACGAAAAGAAACTTTGTATTTGATTTTGACAGTACACTAACTAGAGTTGAAGCTCTAGATGTGCTTGCCGAAATTACTTTGGTTAATAATCCAAATAAAGATGAAATCATCGAAGAGATTATTGAGATTACCAATTTAGGAATTGACGGAAAGATTTCATTTACAGAGTCCCTAGAAAGAAGAATTAAGCTTTTGAACGCGAAAAAATCTGATTTACCAATCTTAATTAATGAATTGCGTAAAAAAGTATCGCTTTCAATAGAAAGAAATAAAGAGTTTTTTGAAAAATTTTCTGATGATATTTATGTGATTTCATGTGGATTTAAAGAATTTATAGATGATATTGTAAAAGATTATAACATTCCAACTGAAAGAGTGTATGCAAATACATTTGTATATGATGAAAATGACATTATTGTAGGTTTTGATACGAAAAATGTACTATCGTTACACAACGGAAAAATTCAATGTTTAAAAGACCTTGATTTAGTAGGAGAAATACAAGTGATCGGAGACGGTTATAGCGATTATGTTACAAAAGAAGCCGGTGTCGCTGATACCTTTTTCGCCTATACAGAAAATGTGTCAAGAGAAAAAACGATTGAAAACGCGGATCATATTACCCCAAATTTTGACGAGTTTTTATATGTCAATAAACTTCCAAGAAATATATCGTATCCGAAAAATAGAATCAAAATTTTATTGTTAGAAAATGTGCATCCAGATGCTTTTGAAAAATTATCAAGTGATGGATTTACAGTAGAAACCGTAAAAACAAGTTTGTCAGAAGACGAATTAATTAAAAGATTAGATGGAGTACATGTCTTAGGAATTCGTTCTAAAACTCAGGTTACTAAAAAAGTAATTGAGTCTGCTAACAAATTAATGAGTGTTGGTGCTTTTTGTATCGGAACTAAACAAATAGATCTAGAAGCCTGTAAAGAAAACGGAATCACTGTTTTTAATGCACCCTACAGCAATACACGTTCTGTGGTAGAATTAGCCATCGGTGAAATAATTATGTTGATGCGATCTGTGTTTCAAAGAAGTACAGAGTTGCACAACGGACAATGGAATAAAACTGCAGATGGATCTCGTGAAGTTAGAGGTAAGAAATTAGGAATTGTTGGCTATGGAAATATCGGAAAACAATTATCAGTGCTAGCAGAAGCTTTAGGAATGGATGTTTATTATTATGATGTTGAAGATAAATTAGCGCTTGGAAATGCTACTCGTTTAGACAAATTAGAAGATTTACTTTCAATTTCAGATGTCGTTACCTTACATATTGATGACAATGCAGCCAATAAAAATTTCTTAGCAGAAGAAGAATTTTCTCAAATGAAAGACGGCGCTTATTTAGTAAATCTTTCTAGAGGTTTTGTGGTTGATATTGCAGCACTCAGAAATGCTTTAATATCAGGAAAACTAGCTGGAGCAGCAGTAGATGTATACCCAGAAGAACCAAGAGCAAACGGAAGTTATGAGACCGAATTACGAGGTTTGGACAACGTAATCCTAACACCTCATGTTGGAGGAAGCACAGAAGAAGCACAAAGAGATATTGCAGATTTTGTTCCAGGAAAAATTATGGCGTATATCAATTCTGGAAATACAGTTGATGCCGTAAATTTCCCAAATATTAGATTGCCTAGACAAATAAAAGCACACCGATTTTTACATATTCATAAAAATGTTCCGGGTGTGATGGCAAATATCAATAGAGTGTTGGCGGAGTTTGAATTAAATATCACCGGTCAATTTTTATCTACCGATGCAAAAGTTGGATATGTGATTACAGATATCGATAAAGAATATAATAAGAATGTAATTAAAGCTTTAAAAAATGTAGAAGGCACTATCAAGTTCCGAGTTCTATATTAATTTTAATAATCCTAATCTTGTTTTAGGAACCCATCAAAAATTATTCAAAAATTATTTTCTAAAAAATGATTGTTCTATCTTTGAGAACAATCGTTTTTTTTTATTGATGAACTACCAAAATTCACTTGACTACGCCAAGCAATTAGATCAACAAGATTCGCTTTCTTACCTCAGAAAAGAATTCCATATTCCAACAGATAAACAAGGCAACGAATGGCTTTATTTTACGGGGAATTCTTTAGGGTTACAGCCTAAAATCACTCAAAAATACATTCAGCAAGAATTAGATGATTGGGCCAATTATGGCGTAGAAGGTCATTTTGAAGCTCAAAACCCGTGGTTGTCTTATCATGAATTTTTGACAGATAATATGGCGAAAATTGTTGGAGCAAAACCAATTGAAGTTGTGGTAATGAATACCCTTACAACCAATCTTCATTTATTGATGGCGTCCTTTTATCAGCCCACTAAAACAAAATACAAGATTCTCATAGAAAGTGATGCATTTCCATCAGATCGATATGCAGTGCAATCTCAATTAGAATTTCATGGATTTGATGCAAATGATGGATTGGTTGAATGGAAGCCCCGTGAAGGTGAAGAATTGTTGAGAATGGAAGATTTAGAATCCATTTTAGAAGAACAAGGCGATGATATTGCGTTGCTACTAATTGGAGGTGTGAATTACTATACAGGGCAATATTTAGATCTTAAAAAAATAGGGGAATTAGGGCACGCAAAGAATTGTATGGTTGGAATAGATCTCGCTCATGGAGCAGGAAATATTCAGCCTAATTTACATGATAGTAATGTGGATTTTGCAGCTTGGTGTACTTACAAATATCTAAACTCAGGACCCGGAAGTCTAGCAGGTTTGTTTGTGCATGAAAGACATGCGAATAGAAAAGATTTACCGCGTTTTGCAGGATGGTGGAATCACAATAAAGAAACACGTTTTAATATGCGTCAACCTTTTGATGTGATGTCTGGAGCAGAAGGTTGGCAATTAAGTAATCCCCCAATTTTATCCATGGCAGCAATTAGAGCTTCTTTAGATATGTTTGCGAAAGTTGGTATGAAAGCATTGCGAGAAAAATCTGAAAAACTAACAGGGTTTTTCGAATATTTAATCAATCAGATTGATTCTGATCAGATTCAAATTATCACACCAAGTAATCCAAAAGAAAGAGGATGTCAATTATCTATCCAAGTGAAAAATGCAGATAAGAATTTGCATAATAAATTGACTGAAAATAATATTATTACAGATTGGAGAGAGCCCGATGTGATTCGTTGTGCTCCCGTACCGATGTATACTAGTTTTGAAGATGTTTATAGAATGGTGGTTGTATTAAAAAAGTTGTTGTAAATGAGAAATTTATTATTTGTTGTAGTGTTTTTAGTTAGTTTGACCTCTGTTAGTCAGACCAAATATCAAAAAGATTTTCATTATCTATGGAGTTCAATAGAAAATTATTACGCTTATTTTGACCAAAAGCAAACAGATTGGAATATAGTAAAAGAAATTTATCAGAAGAAAGTAGATACAATTTCAAAAGATCCACAATTTATAAAGTTAGTTGAAGATGTAATCTATGAATTATATGATGCGCATATAAGTATTAATAGAAATTTGAATTCATCTTTTCGTTTAATTCCTTCTTCTACTGATGCTTGGATAAAAATTAAAAAAGGAAAGTATTACATCTCTGATATTAGACCAAATTATAAGATTGAAAATTCTGGCATAAGCATTGGAACTGAATTAATTAGCATTAATGGAAGAAAAATAAATGAGCTAGTTAAATCATTATTACCAAAGTCCATTAAAAACCCAAAAGATGATGTGAAAGAATTTATTGCAAACCTTTTGTTTGCTGGGAGACATAACGAGGAAAGAAATTTTATTGTAAATAATAATGGGAAAGAAAGCTTATTTCGCCTAACTAAGCCTACAGCTATTGAAAATAATGTAGATCTGTTTAGTTCAAAGATTATAGAAGGAAATATAGGCTACATAAAGTTCAACAATTCATTGGGAAATAACTCAGTAATAACTGCTTTTCCTGAAAAAGTAGATGAATTTAAAAATACAAAAGCGATACTTCTAGACTTAAGGGATACTCCCGGAGGAGGTAATGCTGAAGTTGCGAAAAGTATAATGGGAAAGTTTGTAACTAAAACAATTCCATATCAAAAGCATGAAAGAGTTAGTCTGGAAAAAGAGTTCGGAATAAAAAGAAGTTGGATAGAATTATTAAGTCCATTGAAAAATCCATACGAGAAGCCAGTAATCATTCTTGTAGGAAGATGGACAGGAAGCATTGGTGAAGCAATAGCTCAAGGATTTAGTGAAATAGAATCGGCGAAAGTTGTTGGAACACCAATGGCACAATTATTAGGATCTATTAATTGCAGTAGTTTGCCTGGCACTAAGATTAATTTATGCTTTCCTACAGAAAAGTTATATCATGTAAACGGAACGCCAAGAGAAAATTTTATTCCAGAATATAAAACAAATACATCTAAAGAAGCTTATTTTAAGGCATTGGAATTATTAAAATGAATAAAAAAGAAAACATATTAATTATTGGAGCCGGATTGTGTGGTTCTTTACTAGCACTTCGTTTGGCACAGAGAGGATATCATGTAGATATTTACGAAAGTCGTTCTGATTTACGAAAAACGGATATCTCAGCAGGAAGGTCTATCAATTTAGCATTGTCAGATCGTGGATTAAAAGCGCTTCGTTTAGCTGGAGTTGAAGAAAAAGCAAGAGAAATTTGCATTCCGATGAAAGGACGATTAATGCATGATACAGCGTCCAATACATTTGAGTCTAATTATTCGGGAAGAAATGGAGAGTTTATCAATTCAATTTCTAGGGGAGATTTAAATGGAATTCTATTAACGGAAGCAGAAAGTCATGAGAATGTTACCATTCATTTTAACAATAAATGTTTGGGAATCGAAATTGAGGAAAAAATTGCTACGTTTGAATCTTATCAAACCAAAGAGCAATTTACAGTAAAAGCTGAGGTGATTTTTGGAACAGACGGAGCGGGATCATCTCTCAGAAAAAGTTATGAAAAACAATTCCCTGAATTTAAAGTATCACAAGAGTTTTTGACTCATGGATATAAAGAATTAGAAATTCCTGCCGATGCAAACGGAAATCATCTGATTAGTAAAGATCATTTACATATTTGGCCTCGAGGTGATTATATGTTAATTGCATTGCCAAATATGGATGGAAGTTTTACAGTTACCTTATTTTTGAGTTATTCAGATGGGGAATATAATTTTGATAATCTAATCACAAAAGAGAAAATAACTGAGTTTTTCGAGAAAGATTTTCCGGATACTTTACAGTTAATTCCAGATATCTTAAAAGAATTTGAAATCAATCCAACCGGTAAACTAGGAACCGTAAAATGTGAACCTTGGGCTTACAAAGGAAATACCACGTTAATGGGAGATTCGGCTCACGCAATTGTTCCGTTTTATGGACAAGGAATGAATGCTTCTTTTGAAGATGTGGTCGTTTTTGATGAAGTTTTAAATGAATTTGAGGGAAACTGGGAGCAAGTGTTTTCAGAATTTCATAAACGAAGAAAAATAGATACAGATGCGATTGCAGATTTAGCCATTGATAATTATTATGAAATGCGTGATCATGTAGCCAACCCATCATTTAAAGTAAAACGTACAATAGAACTGGACTTGGAAAAAAACTTTCCAACGGAATATTTCTCTAAATACTCATTAGTTACTTTTAATGAGCATATTGGCTATCATGAAGCCATGACCAAAGGAAGAGCACAAGACAAAGCTTTGTTAGCTATGGTTGAAGGAAATGAGGTTTCTACATCATTAGAGATGTCTAAAGAGGCATTAAAAATTGTATTTAAAAAGGTTCAAGAAGAAACGAATAAGATGTTGAAATAATCGAACATGACAAGATATATCGTCTTACTAAGAGGAATCAACGTATCCGGAAAAAATAGACTTCCGATGCAAGATTTGAGAGATATATTGCAACAATTGGCTTATCAAAATATTCAAACCTACATTCAGAGTGGTAATATCATTTTGGACACTGATGAAAGCAAATCCGAGATTATTAAAAAGATAAAAGATGGTATTTATCAAAAATTTGAATACGATGTTCCTATAATTGTTGTTACCATTGAAGAATTGAAAACTGCAATTGACAACTATCCTTTCCCAACAGAAAATCCAAAAATTGTAGCTTTTGTATTTTTAAATCAACAAACAGCAGTAACAGACTTTGAAATAAAAGGAATCAATGAAGACAAATTTCTTATTAAAGATAAGATGGTTTATATTTATTGTCCTACTGGTTTTGCCAAAACGAAACTATCTAACAACTTGTTTGAAAGAAAGTTAAATGTTATTGCAACAACTCGTAACTTTAGAACTGTTCAAAAATTATTAGCTTTATCGGAATGAAATACATTTGCTTACTTTTTATTTTCCTTATAAGTACATCTTCGTATGCTTGTTCATGTATGAGCACCGAGTTTGGTAGAAACACCTACAAACAAGCAGCTTATATTGTCAAAGGAGAAGCAATTAATGTAGAAATTGATGAAGAAAAATACCAAAGGATTATCACTTTTAGAGTCGATGAATCCTACAAGAAAACTACAGAGAAAACAATTACAATTAGAACTGCTATAAGCGGAGCAGCCTGTGGTTTAGGAGTTAATAAAAATGACAAATGGTTGTTCTTTGTGTATGAATACGAAGGTGAGAAATTTGTAGGGTTGTGTGGCAAACATGTTCGTTTTAATAGAAGACCTAATGAAGCTAAAGCGCGTTACAAAGCAAATTGTAAATTGATGAAAAGTTATACTAAAAAATTAAAAAAATATCAGAATGAGTAGTAAAGTATCACCAAGAGGAGCCTACCCACATGTAAAAGTGGTAGGAGATTTTATTTTTGTTTCAGGAACCAGTTCAAGAAGACCAGACAATAGTATTGCTGGTGTAGAAATTATTGATGCTATGGGAACCAAGCGATTAAATATTGAAGAACAAACCAGAGAAGTTTTACGCAATATTGAAAAGAATTTACAAACTGTTGGAGCAAGTTTAAAAGACGTGGTTGATGTTTCTTCTTTTTTAGTAAACATGAGTGATTTTGCAGGTTACAATAAAGCATATGGTGAGTTTTTTGAAAAAGAAACCGGACCAACAAGAACAACCGTTGCTGTACATCAATTACCGCATCCAGATTTGGTAGTAGAAATTAAAGTGACAGCTTATAAGAAACAATAGAAGAGACTTTTATATCCCATGATGCCATGAAAAAACTTAATATTTTATTTTCAATTTTTTTTATAAGTATTTCATTGTATGCTCAAGAATGGGACAAACAGATAGATGCAAAACTCCCAGAGGTTTTATTTAATCACAAAGAATTTGTAAGTATTCCGAGTTTACCGATAGATGTTCAGAAAATGTATCAGAATGTTGCTTGGGTAAAGACTCGCTATAAAAAAGTAGGATTCGAATTAAAAACGTTAGAATCTTCAACATTACCAGTATTATTTGCAGAACGCATCATAAACCCTGATTTTAAAACAGTGTTGTTTTACTTTCATATTGATGGACAACCGGTTGATCCCTCAAAATGGAATCAAAAAGATCCTTTCAGACCCGTTTTAAAAGAACAAAAAGAAAATGGAGATTGGGAAGCAATAGCTTGGGAAAGCTTGAATTCAAAAATAAATGATGATTGGCGAATTTTTGGTAGAGCTGCCGCAGATGATAAAGCACCCATTGTGATGTTTTTATCAGCATTAGAATTGATGAAATCAGAAAATCAAGAACCAAAGTTTAATATTAAAATCATTTTTGACTTAGAAGAAGAATACGGTTCTAATGGATTTTTATCAACCTTAACAAAGTATAAGAAGCAGTACGAATCTGATTATATGATCATCATGGATGGCCCGGCGCATAATTCTAATAGACCAACCTTAACTTTTGGTTGTCGAGGAATTGCAACGTGTAGTATTACAACGTATGGTTCTAAATTGCCACAACATAGTGGACATTATGGAAATTATGTATCCAACCCTGTATTTAGTCTTTCTAGAATTTTAGCAAGTATGAAAGCAGAAGATGGTAACGTATTGATTGAAGATTATTATAATGGAATTGCAATTTCTGAAGAGGTAGCTTCAATTTTAAATTCAGTTCCAGATAAAAAAGAGGTAATTAACAATGCATTGGTTATTAATAAAGAAGAAAAAATTGGAGCTAATTATCAAGAAGCATTACAATATCCTACTTTAAATGTTCGTCAGATTGAAACCTCTTGGAAAGGTAAAGGATTGAAAACTGTCATTCCAGAATACGCAACTGCACATTTAGATGTTCGTTTGGTTGTTGAGACCGATGGCAAAAAGCAACTAGAAAAAATTAAAAAACATATGGTTGATCAAGGGTATTTGGTGCTTGACAGAACTCCGACAGATGAAGAACGATTGACACATTCAAAAATTGTTACTTTTAAAGGGAATCCAGGAGTTAATGCATTTCGAACAGCTTTAGATTCGCCTTTTGGTGAAAAACTAAGAAGTGCTTTGACAAAAACATTCGGACAAAAACCTGTAAGTATTCGAACGATGGGAGGTACCGTTCCTATTATTCCTGCAATTAATGAATTGAAAATTCCTGCAATTATAGTACCAATGGTAAATATGGATAACAATCAGCACAGTCCGAATGAAAATATTAGAATTGGAAATATTAGACAGGGGATTAAAATTTGTTTGTCTATTTTAAATACCACTTTTTAGATGATTAAGTTTTTCAGAAAAATTAGATACGAGCTCATGAATCAAAATAAGACTACGAAATACTTTAAATACGCCATTGGAGAAATTATCCTTGTGGTGATTGGGATTTTGATTGCTCTTCAGATTAATAATTGGAATGAAAGCAAAAAACAGTTAAATGAAGCTAAAAGCTACTTAAAAAATATCACTGCATTTTTAGATGATGACTTGTTTAACGCCTTTGAACTTTATACCATTAAAAGTGCGGATTCTATACTATATTATATCAACAGCAAGGATACTTTGGAGTATTCAAAACTATATAATTTTAGAGGAATTAAAACAAATCCAATCTCAAAGAGTATGATCTCTTCAGATTTTATGTGGAATAAAAATTTTGACCTTGTTTTAGAAAACCAAAATCTATATCCAAAGTCATATTCTAGAGTTATTGATATTATTTGGGAAATGAAAGCTGTTAAAGACGGATTTGTAAATCCATCTTATAAAAACTTAACAGATTTAGCTTCTAAAAATACCGAGATTCTCACTGAAAATTATTCCTGGTATCCTTTCACAGATTTGATATCTCAAGCAAAGCGTAAAGACTATTATTTCTCAGACTATAGGTTTTATAACAGACTTCATAATTATAGAAGGGAATATTGGAACTGGGCTTCCCAAACTTTGCGTCTAAGGGCTTTAAAAATTAAATTATATACAGAACTTAAAATAAATAAGCTCATTGATATTAACGAAAATCTTACAGATGTATACAAACGCTTTGAAATGAATGAATTAAAAACAATTCCTTATGATTCAATTTCTAATTTTGATAAAAGTATTCACAATTTTCTAATATGGAATGTTGTTGTAAATACATCTAAGGACACCTTATTTTTTACTAGACGATTAAAAAATAATAAACCTGAATATATAGATCATGTCCCGCCCAAAACAACAGACCATATAAGTTCTAGAATATCGGAACCTATTTATATTTTAAAAGACAGTACCTGTGTTTCTAAAATAATTACAGATATAAATGGATACTATATAAACGAATAACCCAATGATTAAATTCTTCCGTCAAATACGATTTAAACTTATGAATGAAAATAAAACTTCACGTTATTTTAAATACGCCATTGGAGAAATTGTTCTAGTAGTAATTGGAATTTTAATTGCCTTACAAATTAACAATTGGAATGAAGCTAATAAGATGTCAATAAATGAGCAACAACTTACAAGTTCAGTTATTAAGGAATTAGAAGGACAAAGAACAATCTTGAACAGAAATTTGAATGTGAACCAATTTATACTTAAAGAATCTGCTAGCTATTTAGATGATACGTATCCTGAAGAAAAAAAAGATAGTTCTATCATTGTTGTTTTAATTTCACATAATAATACACACTTAAAAATTCCATTAGTAGAATCAATTCTCAATAATACTGAATCAAATTCTTTAAGTGATAAAAATTTATTAAAAGAATTAAGAAATTTAAATACGCTAAATGAAAACTTGCTTTCAAATGAGGGTTTTCTTGATAATTTTTGGAATACAAAAACAGCTGAATTTTTAATCAGGAAAAAATATGCGCATTCAACTCTTGATATTTTTACTAGGAAAAAAGTAATTAAAAGTAAAGCTTATAGAAAACTTTATAATGATGCTGAGTTTAGAGATTTAATAGCATTAAAATATGTATTGCATGATGGTTGGGTTCTAGATCAGTTTAGAATCTTAGAAAAGTTAGATAAAATTTTACTTTATCTCAAAAATGACCAAACAAATGATTAAATTTTTTAGAAAAATCCGTCAAAACTTACTTATGGACCTGTCTGCCGGCAAGGCAGGAAACAAAACCTCCAAATACTTTAAATATGCCATTGGTGAAATTGTGCTAGTTGTTATTGGTATCTTAATTGCTCTTCAGATTAATAACTGGAATGAAAAAAGACTAGATAAATTAAAATCTAAAGATTATTTAGAAAGAATTATTGAAGATTTAGATTTAAAAATAAATTCTTTCGAATCTGAAATGAAAAGAGGTGATCGTGTGAAAAAACATTTAATGGCTACTGTTAAAATACTTCAATCAGGTACTATGACAAAAGATCAAAAAGACACTTTAGATTTTACATTTTCCAACTATTTTCAATTTGTAAGAATAGAAGGTACTTTAAATACAGTTCAAGAAATGAAAAGTTCTGGAGATTTAGGTTTAATTTATAGTAAAGAACTAAGAAAAAGCATCAATAGTTATTTAAGATATTTAATAGCTATAAGTAAAATATTTGACCAATTATCTAATAAGGTGAATGATGATCATTTTATGAATAATTACATTACGCTAAATATGAAAGAAAATTTTTCTGAAAGCACATTAAGTTACGACTTTACGAAACTTTGTAAAGATCAATTTGTAATCAACAAATTGTCTCGATTTACAGAACATTGGAGTGACAAAAAATCATTTTCGGAAATCTTAGCAAAAAATTCAGAAAAATTAAAAGAAGAAATACAAAAAGAGTTATTGAAATGATAAAATTCTTTAGAAAAATTCGTCAAAACCTACTCATGGAAAATAAAACCTCCAAATACTTTAAATACGCCATTGGTGAAATTATTCTTGTGGTGATTGGTATTTTGATTGCACTTCAGATTAACAATTGGAATGAAGATAGAAAACAACACCAACAAGCCATTCAATATTTAAAAGAATTTAAAAAAGACTTACAATCAGACACGTTGCAGTTCAATTATATGATCCGATTGCTAGAAGTCAATGTAAAAGCCGAAGACAGAATTTTAAGACGTACAAAAAGTAGCAAGAACAATGTGGGTGATATTATTCAAGTTTTAACTTCGTCAACCTATTTAAGAGAAATTAATCAAAAAACGTTTCAAAAGATTCAAAATGCAGGCAATGGTACTTTACTAGGCTTTGAAGCTTTGTATGATGAACTTTCCGATTATTACATAGAAACCAACAGAGATTTAAGATTGCAAACTCGTGTTCAAAGTGAACAGTATAAAGAGAGTATAGCCTATTTTATAGCCTTTATGGATGAAAATAATTATGAAAAATCGGGACTAACAAGAGGGTTAACTGATATTAGAAATGAAGAACCCTATCCTGTTATTACGAAAAATCAACCGCAAAATTTTGGTATTGAATTCATCAATACTGTCAGAGGTAGAAATTTTGTTAGAGAAGCCATCGTGCGACACAGTTGGGCGGATGCTAAGTACAAAACATAAACAAAAGAAGCATCTGATTTAATTATAAAAATTGAAAAAGCTTTAGAACCTTATGATTAAATTTTTTAGAAAAATAAGATACGAACTCATGAATAAAAATAAGACTACGAAATACTTTAAATATGCTATTGGCGAAATTATTTTGGTGGTTATTGGTATTTTAATTGCCTTAAGTCTAAATAATTGGAACCAAAAACGGGTTGATAATAACTACGTCTCGCTTATTCTAAAAGAAATCTATTACGACCTTTCTGCTGATTACAAAATTATTTATGAAGGCATCGAGCCAAGGCTAAATTTAAAAATTAAAGGCACGGAAAAAATTAAAGAATTTATGATTGAAGGTGCAGTGGTTAATGACTCTAGCTTTATTAATAGCTATAATAATATGAATGTCGGGTTTGCCCTTACACAACGCACAGGAGCCTATGAATCTTTAAAACAGAATGGTTTAGATAAAATTAGAAACGATTCAATAAGAACACAACTCTTACAATTCTATGAAAGTACAATACCTAGAGCTGTACAATTCATTTCAGAGTATGACGACTATATAATGGATAGAGTTAAAATATTAGAGGACGATATTTTTAACTATGAGTTTTCCACCATTAATGATGGTACAACTCGCCAAATAAAGGTTTTAAAGTATCCCGATAATTTAGATCACCAATCACTGCATAAAATATACAAACTAAAATATCGTGATACAAGAAGTAAGAGATACAGAATTAAGTATTTAAAAGAAAGTTATAACAGGATAATGAGAATGATAGAGAAAGAGCTAGAAATACGTAAAGTTCAATTTAAATATTTTGATTCAACTGTGCTAAAGCGTGATTTTAGTTAATCTTTAGTGCTACAAAAAAAATAAAATGATTAAATTTTTCAGACATATCAGAAAATCACTACTTATGGAAAATAAAACCTCCAAATACTTCAAATACGCCATTGGCGAAATTATTCTTGTTGTAATTGGAATTCTAATTGCGTTACAAATTAATAATTGGAATGAAAAGAGAAAACAAAACATCCAAGAATTGTATACTCTTAAACAGTTAAAAGTAGAATTTCAAGCAGATAGTATAAAACTAGCTAGACTTTTAACAATAACAGAGGGAAAAATAAAGGCGGTAAAAGGTTTGAGTAGATTAATATTAGAACAAAAAAGTGACAGTTTAAAATTACCAATATTTTTTTTTACGGGTGAAATTATACCTTTTTATGACTATTCACCTACATACAATGAGCTTGTGAATTCTGGAAACTTAAATATGATTAGTAATGATACTATCAAAAATGTAATTAATGATTTTATCAATCACAATGCTTTGGTAGAAAGTACTATATACCCAAATATACAGCAACAAAAATCTGCTTACAAGAATCATGTTTTTAAATATTTTAATGGAGATATAAATGGTCAAATATGGGAACGTAAATTATCTATAAAAGAGATGGAAGCTTTGGGCTCAGATTATAAAGGTTATGCCAATGATCCAGAAACAAAAAAGCTCTTAAATGTTGTGTTAGCTGGTGATAGTAAATTTCTATTTATTGGTAAGAAAAATATTAGTAAAAAATTAAACAATGTTCTTCAGTTATTAAATAATGAATTAGCAAAGTATGATTAAATTTTTTAGAAAAATCCGTCAAAACTTACTTATGGACTTGCCTGCCGGCAAGGCAGGAAACAAAACCTCCAAATATTTTAAATATGCCATTGGCGAAATTGTGTTGGTTGTTATTGGAATTCTAATTGCGTTACAGATTAATAATTGGAATGAAACCCGCAATCAAAAACAAACGGTAAAAGCGCTTTTTTTAGATGTACAAAGAGATTTATTAAACGATATAGAAGAAGCCACTTATATAATGAATTGGTTTGAAGAACTCGATACAATTGCACAAAACATCTATAATGATAAGTATAAAAAAGAAGATTACCTTAATGCAAAAGACAATACTATTTACAAGTCAGGCATCACATCTTATCCATTGCATTTAAGTAAACAATCTTTTGAAACATTAAACACAAAAAAAGAATTGATTCCAGAGGAATATAAGGGGTTATTAAAAAACTTAAACACTATCTATAATGAGCAGGCCCATTTTTTAGAGTTAAGACAAAATGAATCGATACAACAAATGAATGATTACCTAAAATATCTCTATGCTAATTATGATTGGATGATCGATTATAAAAATAATAATTATACAGATGAACTTATAGATTACCATCTAAACAACAAGTATCACAAAAGACAAGTACTGTTATGGAATCAATATACAAATAATGCTTATGGTTCTGTATCATCTATAAAGAATGATGCAATTGTAAATGCAATAATTATTCATAATCTTTTTACTCCTGAAAAAGAACTACCAGAAATACTTAGTAGGCTTTCTTATGTTTTTAAAATAAATAAAAAAGAAGACTATCTAGGGATATATGATTCCGAAACAGAAGAAAGAGATTATCAAGTTTATGCTGAACACAATTTATTATTTTGGAAAGGGACCAATATTCGTGAAATTTATGGAGCAGGAATGCCATTAATAGAATTAGGTAAAGATTCCTTGGGCTTTGCAGCATCAAAAAACTATACAATGGTATTTAAAAGAGATACAAAAGGAAATGTTATTAGTATTGATGGTTTAGTTTTAGGTAAAAAAATTATCGAATTTAAAAAAATAACCAATGATTAAATTCTTCCGAAAAATTCGTCAAAATCTGCTTATGCAAAATAAGAACACAAAATATTTCAAATATACCATTGGCGAAATTATTCTGGTCGTAATTGGTATTTTAATTGCTTTACAGATAAATAACTGGAATGAAAATAGAATAAACAAACAAAAAACAATTGGCTATTTAAATAGTTTGCTTGAAGATATAAAGTCTGATGTAATATCTTATAATGGTAACATTGTTAATTACAAAACAAGTCTTAGTAACAACAAAAGACTCTTAATTAACAATGATTACAAAAGGTTAGAAGTAGATTCTATTCTCAAGCTTATTTCGGGTTATTATGAGGTGGATAGAACCTCTAGCCAAACCTATGAGAAAATAAAAAATGCAGGACTTGCAGAAGCTTTAGGTTCTGAAAAAGTAAACAAAGCAATTAATGATTACTATAATGCTGAAAGGAGTTATTATAAAACCATGTTAGCATGGGATAAAGATTATAGTGATAAAGACATAAACTTCTGGTTTTATAATACAAATTACGAATCTAGCTCTATAAGAGATTACAACACAAATGAATTGCCATTTTTAAACAGTGCTACAAAACGAAAGACTGACTTAATAAACCTTATCGAGTCTATACAAGGTAGAAATCATATACGTAATTCAATAATTAGGAAAGAACATACACTTAAAAGGGTTAAAGAATTTGTAATTAATGCAGAAAACTTAATTGACTTAATAACTAAAGAACTTCTAATTAAATGATTAAATTATTTAGAAAAATAAGATATGACCTTATGAATCAAAATAAGACTACTAAGCCTGCCTTTGCCGCAGGCAGGTATTTTAAATACGCCATTGGAGAAATTGTTTTGGTAGTAATTGGTATTTTGATTGCGTTGCAGATTAATAATTGGAATGAGGAGAAAAAACAAAAAATAATAGAACAAAAAATTTTAAAAGAGTTACTGGTAGATTTAGAAATCTCTAAAGTAGATTTAGAGAACGATATCTTAGCGAATAAACGAATTCTAAAAAATTCTGAGACTATTAAGAATCACATATATCTTAAAAAACCAAATAATGATTCTATAATAGGTCTGTTTGTTTCTGTTGCAAATATTACCCAGTTTACACCAAGAACTAGTGGCTATCAAAATTTACAATCTTTAGGTCTAAATATTATTTCAAATGATACTCTTAGAAAGCAAATTACAAATGTATTTGAAAGGGATTTTGAATACTCTAAGTTAGAGGGGCGTGAATTTGATAAAACAGAAAATGCAACAATAGAATTAAATCCCTTTTTCAATAAACACTTTATCATAGAGGTAAATGATGACATAGAATATAATTTCAAAGATTTTACACATAAAACACCAAATGTTAAGTTTAGAGATTATGAAGCACTTTTAAAAGAAAAAACATTAGTTCTTGTCATACAGAAAACTATCTATGATAGACTTTCTAAAATGAAAATTTATTATCAAACAATTGCCAGGATAGATACAATATCAAGTATGATAGAAGAAGAATTAAAACGCTTAAAAAATGATTAAATTCTTTAGGCATATTCGCAAAACATACCTTATGGAAAACAAAACTGGTAAATATTTTAAATACGCCATTGGCGAAATACTATTAGTAATGATTGGTATTCTATTAGCTTTGGCAGTAAATAATTGGAACAATCAACGAAGTAATAGACAGCTTGAAGTAAAATATTTGCTTGGTTTGAAAGCAGATTTACAATACAATTTAATCAATCTTGAAGAATTTATGGACGAGCGTAAAGTAAAAATAATTTCTGCTATGCGTGTTTTAGAAATGTCCATTCCTAAAGGAGCAAAAGAATTAAACACAATGGACTCTATTATTTGGCAAGTTTTTCGTTGGAAAAAATTTGTTCCTAGATCGAATACAATGAATGAGCTTTTAGGTTCTGGTAATTTAAGTTTGATTCAGAACGACTCTATAAAAGCCTTGATGCAAAATATTGAACAAAGTTATGAGATATTAGATGTAAGCACAGAACATATGCGTCGTGAATTTGATCACTATTTATACGACAGATCAGCAAAATTACGAGAGTTATCACCTTTTATAGATGTTAAAAAATCAATTGAAAAGAATGAAAGAGTGAATAACTTGGTAAAAAGTATTAGCGAGTTGCGAGAACTTGAAGCTCAAGCTAAAACATTATTAAACGACTTAACATTTCGTACGGGTTTAAAGTTAGCTTCTGGAAATAATAATGACTTGCTTATAAAGTCTACAAAATTAAATGATGCAATTAATGACCTCATTGTGAAATTAGACATTGAAATAAAAAAGTAAGATGATTAAGTTTTTTAGATTATTGGAACAAAATTTTGCCTCAGCAAAATCAAAAGTCTAGTAGACTTTTGGTGTAAATAGCCGCTTGCGGTTTTTATAAAGATAAATATGATTAAATTTTTCAGACACATCCGTCAAAACCTACTCATGGACCTGTCTGCCGGCAAGGCAGGAAATAAAACATCTAAGTACTTCAAATACGCCATTGGCGAAATTATCCTAGTGGTGATTGGGATTTTAATTGCCTTACAAATAAATACATGGAACGAGAAAAAAAAGGAAAGCAGGAAGTTAAAAGTTGTACTAACATCTGTGTATAAAGATTTAGTAGCAGATAGTTTAGCAATTCATGAAGATTTAGAAATGGTTAATTTACGTGTTGAGAATAATTCAAAATTTCAAAAAAGAATATATAGTTCATCAGCCAATCTAGATACAATCATAAACATGATGAAATACGAGTTTCCAATTTTTTGGTACCAAGGTGTTACCTATAACACAAATACATTTAACAATCTAAAATCTTCAGGATCATTTGATATTTTACCAGAATCGTTAAAAAAAGAATTATCTGATTATTATACATTAGTTGCTCAAAATAGTAGATTAAGTGGTATTTATTTAGACCAATATAGAACTCAATTAGATAATTATTTAAATACCTATAATATGGTTGGAAGAATTCACTCTAGCAACTTTAAAAATAGCTATTTATTTAATGATTCCTGGAGAGATATAGACTCGAAAGATTTTACAGCAAGGTCTGCAGTATTATTTGGCTCATATAGTGTTTTATACAATCAAAATAAAAAACAATTGAATACTTCTATGAGTAAGATAAAATTATTGCTACCCATACTTAATTCATATCTAAAGTAAATGATTAAATTCTTCAGACAAATACGCTACAAACTTATGGAACAGAACAAGACTTCTCGTTACTTTAAATACGCTATAGGCGAAATTATCCTCGTAGTTATTGGGATTCTTATCGCTCTACAAATTAACAATTGGAATGAAAACCGAAAATTACAAGCAAAAGCATATGACTATTTACAACGTTTAAAAGTTGATCTTGATAATGTGTCTTTAGATGTAAATCGTAATGTTAAGAGTACAGAAAGAAGATATAAATTGGCATTGGTAGCTCTTGAAGCTCTAGAATCAAAAGTACTTCTACCTTCTAAACAACAAGATTTTGAACGATATTTAAGAGCTTATTTTAAATTTGAAATCAGTGCTCAAAATACAACTGCTTATAATGAAATGATCAGTTCTGGAGATGTAGGTCTTATTAAAAATGAGTGGCTTAGAAATGCATTTGCTGAATTATCAGATCATCGTGATTTTTTAATAGAATTAAATCAAACCAATCATAATGCTTACAAGAATAATTCTCAATTAATTGAAAAACACGTCTTATACAACATCTTAAATTTAGATACAGATTCTACAAAAATAAGAGCCAAATATGATTTTAAAGCAATGGTCAGTGATCGCCCATTTGTCAATCAAATTTCAAATCAAGCCTATGCGTGGTATGACGTTAGTAGGATATATAAAGTATACCAAAGACAAGTCAATACCCTTAAAGACAGCCTCCAAATTGAACTCAAAAAATATAATTAATGATTAAATTTTTTAGACAAATACGATTTAAATTCATGAATGAAAACAAAACAGGCAAGTACTTTAAATATGCAATCGGTGAGATTGTATTAGTTGTCATTGGAATTTTAATTGCACTTCAAATTAACAATTGGAATGAAAACAGAAAAGCTGAATTTGAAGAGAACAAAATTCTTACTTCACTTTTTGAGGACATCAATACTGCTAAAATTAATTGTCAAGCACAATTAGATATTGAGTTAAAAAACATCAAAACGTACGAAAAAGCTTTAGGCAACAACGAACGTAAAAGAGCCATTTTAAATCACCCTAAAGTAGATTCTTTGTTCTTTCGACTTTTATGGGGTGTTGGAGATAATAAGTCTGTAATTAGTGCTATTACAGAGTTGCAAAACTCTGGTAATTCTTCAAAAATTAGAAACAAAGCCATCAGAAAACAAATAGCCACTTTAGATGCGCAATTAAGTTCTGTTGAGGTTATTGTAAGAGACCGACTTACGGTGCAACAAGTCTCTATTGATAAGTTTAGTTTTGATATTGCTAACTTTAGCAAACTTGTTGAAAGTGCAAATCCTAAATATGACATTAACTATGGCCCAGAAAACGATTATGCATCTTTGATAAAAAATCAAAAATTCTTGAATGCAATTGCAATCAAATTAGATTTATCCGATTCTGTTATTGAAGATCGAGAACTTTTAATGAAAGAGATAAACACACTTTTAGAACTCATTGAAATAGAATTAAAAAAATAACTGTTTATGTTCAGATTCTATAGAAAACTAAGACAATCGATGTTTCAAAATGGAGACACCTCTAAATATTTTAAATACGCTATTGGAGAAATTTTTCTAGTAGTAGTTGGAATTTTAATTGCACTTCAAATTAATAATTGGAATGAAGACAGAAAGTCTAGAATACAAGAAATAAAATACCTAAAAAATCTTAAAAAAGATATCAGTTTAGAACTCATCAATAACGATAGTATTATAAATTATAGAAGTATAACTGCGAAAGCAGCGGCGCATTTGTTAGATTATAAGCTTTTGAGTTCTGGAGAAGATCTTATGAAATTTGAACTAACAATTAATCAAGTTTTCCGACGAAATACTTTTATCCCTACAAACAACACCTATAAAGAGCTTTTAAGTTCTGGAAATCTAAATTTTATAACCAATGATTCTATCAAGGATTATTTATTAGAACTAGATAAAAAGTATGTATTTATTGCTAATATGGAACATCATATGTATCGCGAATATGAAGAATATCTTTATAATGTAGCAGTTTTTAATAACGATATTATTAATTTATTTGACATACAGAAAACGGCAAATCTAGGAGTTATTACTCTTCAAAAACCTTCAGAAATTGAATTCCAAACAATAATTCCTCAATACAAAAAATTGTTAGACAGAAAAGAATTTAAAAATGGTTTGCGACTTTCTGTAATGAATAACATAAATCTTAAAAATATTCATAGTGATATGATTTTTCAACTTCAAAAGTTGATAGAATTCATAGATAAAGAACTAACCAATGATTAAATTCTTTAGACATATAAGACGAAACCTTATGGAAACAGGAAAAACAGGAAAATATTTTAAATACGCCATTGGTGAAATTGTTTTGGTGGTGATTGGTATTCTGATTGCTCTACAGATTAATAATTGGAATGAAAGCCGAAAGCAAAGAGTTAAAGAAATTGATGCTTTGGAGAATATCAAAACATCGTTGTTGGCAGATTTAAAGTTATACAATGGTGTATTTAAATTAAGACTTGGTTGGAAACAAAAGGGTTTAGAGTATTTAAAAGAAGTTGCTTATTATAAGCGTATAGTACCAGAAGATAGTATTTTTAGTAATTATTTTGATATGGGTACTGATATTGTTTTTAGATATGACAGTGGCTCTTATGATGCTTTAAAATCTTCTGGGTTTGACTTGATACAAAACAAAGAATTGAGAAAAAAAATCATAAATACTTATCAAATATTATTACCAGCATATATGGGGTTTATTAATGACAAGTTAGAAAGATCAGAAACTTTAGAAGCCCAATATAAAAGAGATTTATTTAAAGATTACGTCACAAAGACTAAAAAAAACAAACTAGATGTTTGGGTTGACTTTAAAGTAGATAATGTGTTAGAACATCCATCATTTTTAGGATTATTACGTGTAGAACAAGGAAAATATAATAACTTCATCAGTCGAATAAAAACAGTGACATCATTTTCAGAAACATTGATTAAAGAAATTGAAATTGAACTTCAGCTATTGAAATAAAAAAAAACTCTCTACTTATGATTAAATTCTTCAGATTATTGAAACGAAATTTTGTTTTTACAAAATCAAAAGTCTAGTAGACTTTTGGAGTAAATAGCCGCTTGCGGAAAAACTAGAAACTAAAACTATGATAAAGTTCTTCAGACATATTCGAAAATCACTACTTATGGACCTGCCTGCCGGCAAGGCAGGAAACAAAACTGGTAAATACTTTAAATATGCCGTTGGAGAAATTATTCTTGTGGTGATTGGTATTCTGATTGCTCTACAGATTAATAATTGGAATGATGAGAAAAAAGAAAATAATGAACTCAACAGCTATCTTGCCAAAATAAGTAATAACATACAGCTAGACATTGCAAATTTAAAGGAGCTAAAAACTAAAAGGTTACAAGTTGTTGAAGATTGTAAAAAAGCAGTCCTTAATTTTCAAAACAATACATTCGATTTAAAAACAAATTTAAAAGCAGCCAATGTTTTTGTAGATTTTTATTTCACTCCCAATCAAAGTGGTTATGATGCTTTAAAAAACTCGTCATACATAGGTAAAATTAATGATACTAAAGTGGATAACTTACTAGATAATTATAATAAACTGCTCAATATAACTGTAAAAGAAGAATCAAGCTATTTGGTATATTTAGAAAACATGGAAGTCTTATGGACTTCTAATCATGATTCATCTAAATTGATTTCTATTTACATTAACCAAGAAACTATTAATTTTGAAGAGTTGGATAACAATACAAAGAGAATCTTGCAAAAAACTTTTTCAGATAAAGTATTTAGATCTTCTGTTACAAGAGGGTCCTTTCAACTAAGTACTTTAAAGTATTATGATGAATTAATGACGTTAGGAGAAGAGGTTGTTAAAGAAATAAAAATTTTTACTAGTAATGATTAAATTCTTTAGACATATAAGACGAAATCTTATGGAAACAGGAAAAACAGGGAAATATTTTCAATACGCAATTGGCGAAATTATTTTAGTTGTAATTGGTATTTTAATTGCGTTGCAAATTAATAATTGGAATGAGGATAGAAAAAACGCTCAAAGTGAAACCATTTTCCTAGAAGGTATTCTAAACGACATCTCTCAACAAAAAAGATTATGTACTAATCAAATTGATTTTGAATCCAAGAATGAAAAATGGTCGTTAAAAGCTATAGAAACTAGTAAAAGTACTTCTATTAAAAATCAATTAGATTCACTCTATGTATATGTTCAGCATTTAAAACAAAGATTAACATTCGCTGTTTTTAACCCAACTTATGAAGAATTGAAATCAACCGGAGCTCTAAGGTTAATTAAAAATAAAAACTTAAAAAGCGATATTATTTTGTTTTATCAAAATTTAGAAAAAAGAGCTGAAATTATAATCAACAACAACCATAATATAGATAACATATATAAGACTTATGTATTAGGTAATTCCTTTGGCTTTTATTACAACAATCTAGAAAAGATACAAGTTAATTGGAAACATAAACCTTCTCAAATACTTAGATTATCCAATAATTTGAATGCTCGAAAAAATCTAACTATTTCTAATTTATATAGAGCTAAAGACGTATTGATTGAGGCAAATCAATTAGAATTAAAAATTAAAGAATATCTTAGAAGTAAATGATTAAATTTTTTAGACATATCAGAAAATCATTACTCATGGAAAATAAAAAATCTAAACCTGCCTTGCCGGCAGGCAGGTACTTAAAATATGCAATTGGAGAAATTATTCTTGTTGTGATAGGGATTCTTATTGCGCTAGGCATAAATAATTGGAATGAAAAAAGAAAAGACACTTCTTTTGAGTTGAAAATGTTAAAAGAAATACAGATTAACCTAAAAAAAGATTTAAGACGAGACACTTTAATTTTAGAAGAGAGAATTAAAGTCAAAAAAGAAGCGATTATTAATGTATTAGAAATCATAAATTCTAATAAAAAAGTGGAAGATTCTATTGTTAAGAAAGAATTTTATATAGCTGGTATTGGAATAGTTTTTACTTATGATGATGGAGCTTACCAAGCATTAAAAGCTATTGGATTAGATAAGATTAGTAACGATTTTTTAAGAAATAAACTTGTACGTTTTTTTGATCATAATTTGCCATTAGCTAAAACTTTTATTGGTTATAATGAAAATTACAACTATCAAAAAAGTGAAGAATTAAAGGGAGATATTGTTAATTTAAAGTATGTAAAAGGGAAGAACTGGTACATAACCAGAGAAATATCACTCAAAACATTAAAAAACAACCCAAATGTTATAAAATTATTAGATTTAGAATCTGATATTCATTGGAATTATAATTTAAGAATGAATGATATAATTAGAAGCTATAAAGAAATAATTGAAAGTGTTACACAAGAAATTAAAAGACTAGAAAATGATTAAATTCATGTATTGAATGAATATAAAAAACTACATAAACGGAAAACTGGTTGCACCAGAGGCAGGCAATTATTTAGATAATTACAATCCTTCAAACGGAGAAGTGTATGGCCAAATCCCGAATTCATCTACTAAAGATGTAGAGTTTGCATATCAATCAGCAAAAGAAACTTTTCCTGCTTGGTCAAATTCAACGTTAGAAGAACGAAGCAGAATTTTAATCAAAATTGCTGAACTATTAGAAGTAAACTTAGAACGTTTTGCATTGGCAGAATCTAAAGACAACGGAAAGCCGTTAAGTTTAGCAAGACAAATTGATATTCCGAGAGCAGCAAGTAATTTTCGTTTCTTCGGAAATGCCATTACACAGTTTGCATCAGAAGCTCATGAGAGTGTTGGATTAAATGCCGTAAATTTTACATTACGTCAACCTTTAGGTGTTGTTGGCTGTATTTCTCCATGGAATTTACCATTGTATTTATTTACTTGGAAAATTGCTCCAGCCATCGCAGCAGGTAATTGTGTGGTTACAAAACCAAGTGAAGTTACACCAATGACCGCTTTTTTACTAGGAGAAATTTGTAATGAAGCTGGCCTCCCGAAAGGAGTGTTGAATATTGTTCACGGATTAGGAAAAACAACCGGTCAAGCCATTGTAGAACATCCCTATATTAAAGCAATTTCATTTACCGGCGGAACAACAACTGGCGCTCATATTGCCAGAATAGCAGCACCAATGTTTAAGAAACTATCCTTAGAATTAGGAGGGAAAAATCCAAACATCATTTTTGCTGATTGCGATTATGATGATATGCTACAAACCACTGTTCATTCTTCTTTTGCGAATCAAGGACAGATTTGTTTGTGTGGAAGTAGAATTTTTGTAGAAGAATCGATCTATGAAAAATTCAAGACAGATTTTGTAGCTGCAGTTGCTAAGTTAAAAGTTGGAAATCCTTTTGATGAAACAACGAATATTGGCGCATTGGTTTCAAAACAACACTTAGAAAAAGTTAAATCATATATTGATAATTCAAAACAATTAGGAGGAAAAGTCATTTTTGGAGGAAAAACAGTTGCTGTTCAGAACTCAGAAGAAGGATATTATTTGCAACCTACAATTATTGAAGTAACAGACAATCAATGTCAGTTAAACCAAGAAGAGATTTTTGGACCGATTGTAACCATTATGTCATTTACAACAGAAGAAGAGGTTTTATCAATGGCAAACGATGTTTCTTACGGATTATCAGCTACCTTTTGGACCAACGATTTGAAGAGAACCATGAGAATTTCTAAACAAATTCAAGCTGGAATTGTTTGGGTAAATACTTGGTTGTTAAGAGATTTAAGAACTCCTTTTGGAGGAATGAAGGCTTCAGGCGTAGGAAGAGAAGGAGGTTTTGAAGCACTTCGATTTTTTACAGAAGCTAAGAATGTTTGTATTAAATATTAAATTGATTCATGAATAAAGAATTGAAACAAAAAATCATTGAAGTTTGTAATGAAAAAATAGCTAAAAAAGGAGAAAATGTAGGGCTTTCATTTTATGCGTTTTTTAAGAATAAAAATGATAACCCAAAATTACTGATGGAAGTAGCAGAATGGTGGATACAAACACATCAATTAGATCATTTTGAAAAAGCAGTAAAAATTAAAAGAATGATGGAAAATAATTTATAAATCTAATTTTCTAATCGAACAGATATAAAACAAACAAATGGAATTAGGATTAAATAATAAAAACGCCTTAGTCTGCGGAAGTACACAAGGAATAGGAAAAGCGACAGCGATTGCTTTAGCAAAAGAAGGAGTAAATGTTACTTTATTAGCTAGAAATGAAAATGCATTACAAGAAGTTTTAAAAGAACTTCCTCAAAATGGAAACCAAAATCATAGTTATTTAGTAGCCGATTTTTCAAAGCCAAGTAGTGTAAAAGAAGTTATTTTAACAAATAACAACTTCCATATTTTAATTAATAATACTGGTGGACCCAAAAGTGGTTCAATATTAGAAGCAACTCCAGAACAATTTTCAGATGCATTTCAAATGCACATCATTGTCAATCAAATTCTAGTGCAAGCAGTTGTACCTTTTATGAAATCAGAAAAATTTGGTCGTATTATCAATATTATTTCAACTTCAGTAAAAGAACCTATTCCTGGTTTAGGTGTCAGTAATACCATTAGAAATGCTGTAGCAAATTGGTCAAAAACCATGGCAGAAGAAGTTGCTGAATTTGGAATAACCGTTAACAATGTGCTTCCTGGTTTTACAGATACAGCTCGTTTAGATCAAATTATTAACATAAAAGCTACACGTGCTCATACTTCTATAGAACAAATGACAGAGATTATGAAAGGATATGTACCTGCAAAACGATTTGCAAAACCTGAAGAAACGGCTAATGCTGTTACCTTTTTAGCAAGTAGTGCCGCAAGTTATATTACAGGAATTAATTTACCTGTTGATGGTGGAAGAACAAAATCGTTGTAACTTTATAGAGTAAAATATTTTATTATGAGCAAACTTGTACAGCCCTTAAATTTTAAAAATTGGATCGATGAACACCGTCATTTATTAAAACCACCCGTTGGAAATAAATGTGTTTGGGACCATGGAGAATATATTGTGATGGTTGTAGGTGGACCAAATTCTAGGAAAGATTATCATTATAATGAAACTCCAGAGTTTTTCTATCAAGTGGAAGGCGATATGATTTTAAAAATCATTGATGATGGAAAACAAGTAGATGTTGCCATAAATGAAGGAGATATTTATTTGTTGCCAGCAAAAGTGCCACATTCTCCTCAAAGAAAAGAAAACACTGTTGGGTTGGTTATAGAATATCCAAGAGCTGAAAACATGTTGGATGCTTTAGAATGGTATTGTGAAAATTGTCATACTCAATTATACAGAGAAGAATTTGCCTTGGATAATATAGAAACAGATATGCCAAAAATATTTGATGCCTATTATTCAGACAAAGAAAAATGTACCTGTTCTAATTGTGGAACAACAATGGAAGCTCCTAAAAAAGTATCATAATGAAACGTAAACTACGGATTAACGGACATTCACATTTGCTTCCATATCCAGAGCAAATTCCTAGCTTTATGAAAGAGAAGGAAATATTTTGGGTAGATGACGAACGGAAGCATATGTTACAAAAAGGATGGAAACGACCTGTGACGCATTCTAGTTTTTTTCTTGATGAGAAGTTGTTATGGATGGAGAAAAACAGATTAGATCATGCGGTAGTTTTAAACCTTTCTCAATTGTATGGAAACGGATTACGTTTAGAAGAAATGAAGAAAGCCTTACGTTTTCAAAACGATTTTAATGCCAAAGTTCAACAAGATTATCCAGCTAAATTTACCTGTGGTTTTGTTGTACATCCAGGATTTATACAAGGAGCTTTATGGGAAATAGAACGTTGTGTTGAAGAGTTAGGTTTAAAAGTTTTATGCTTACCAACACATTTTATGGATTCGATAGGGCAGTGGCGATGTGTTTTTGATAAAGAAAACGATCCTATTTTTGAATTAGCAGATAAATACAAGTTAGCAATTGAAATTCATCCATATGATGGAGATAAAATGATCAAATTAGAAAACACTGCTTGGCGTTTTCATTTAATTTGGATGTTAGCTCAATGTGGAGATGCCTATCATTTTTATACTTTAAACGGAATGCAAGAACGTTTTCCGAATATCAGAACTTGTTTTGCACACGGAGGCCAATTAGCTCAAATGAACTTAGGAAGAAGAATTCAAGGTTTTGATGGAAGACCTGATTTGTTTGAAGGCAAAACACATCCAAGAAAAGCCGTAGGGCATCCAAACATCTATTTTGATACGTTAGTCCACGATACAGACTCTTTAAAATTAATGATTGATAGACAAGGCTCTAATCAAGTAATTATGGGATTAGATGATCCATATCCTTTAGGTGAAATGGAAAGTGATGCACAATCTTCATATCCTGGAAAACTTCTTGATTTAGCTATGGAAAGAGATATCATTAACGAGCAACAATACCATGAAATTTGGGAAGACAATACTTTGCGTTGGTTGTTTGGTACTGATGAAAAAGCGAAGCAAGATTTAATTGATAAGATTTTACAATAAATAATTATCAGCTATTAATGGATAGTTTTTCAAATAGAGATATTGATATTTTGACTGCAATAATTGTTAACGAAAAAAATTTTATAAAAAGTAGCTCAATTAATTCCATAAATAAATCTTGTGATGCTTTTAATAGAACAGTTTATCATGAGGATTTAATTAAAGAGTCTTTAGATAAATTAATAAGTTTAAAGATTGTTAAAAGTTCTAGAAAAAAATATAAAGTAGCAAAAGATTATCGAAAACTAGTTAAAAGAGAATTTGGGTTAACCACTGATTATTTTAAAATTTATACTCAATTATCAGCTATTTTTAAAAATAGCTGATAATTGAGTTAATCAGATTACTTACCACAATTTTTTAATACTTCTTCAGCGCGTTCTTTTCCCCAAGAAGGTGCATAAGGTGTCGTTATTTTTTCTGTTTTAAATAATTCTAATGCTTTAGCGACATCGTTGCAATAAGGTTCCATAGATTTCCCAAAGAAACGTGCAGCTCCCATATCCCATTCTGCTTTTCCTAATAGAACTCTTGGGTTTTTTGGTGCTAACTCAATTGCTTTTGCATAAATCGCTGCATTTCTTCCAGACAATGTCATTCCATATTTTTGGCCGTCAAAAGCAATATAAGCCGTGTTATGCAATGCTTTAGCTATCATAATTTCTGGATTGTTTGGGGAAATTTTAGCAGCTTCATTTAAAAATGATTCTGCCTTTTCTAATTTAGATTTCAGCGTTGTTTCATCTTTTACATTAAAAGAAGATAAAACCGTTACATAGCCTGCATAAAACGACGGAAGCCAATTTTGTTTTTCTGCTTTAGAAATACGTTCAAAAACATTGCCTGCTTCTGTTAATTTTCCCTGCTGCCAAAGTTCCATTGCTTTACCCATTCCTTTTTCATAAGATGTTTGTGCTGTTGTGTTTAGGGCAAATAAGATCCCAATGAATAAAAATAATTTTTTCATAATTAGTTGATTTTTAAAAGATTAATTTGTTTTTGTAAGCCTGAGTTCTTACTTGATTGTTACGTTTATAATTTCGTTTTTAGTAATGCTGAATTTCACTTCTTCATATTTTGGTGGCCCGAAACTTCCTTTTTCTCCGTTAGAAAAACCATAAGGCTCTTTGGGTATTCCTAGAAAATTAGTGTCGAGTTTTTTATTTTCATTTAGATCATGAAATAGTGAAAAAGCATAAGTTCCTTTTGCAACATCTTCAAAAATGATGGTTGCTTTATTATTAACCACTTTTATATTGCCACTTTTATAAGTATCCTCCATATAAGTTTCTTCAGAGTTATACATTGCTAAGAGAATTGCACCTTTGTTATATTTAGTGATGGTAATTTCTATGGTAACTGTAACGGTTTCATTTTTTTGAGCGAACAAAGTTGAAACTCCGCTAAGTAATAGTATACAAGTGATGACTACTGTTTTCATTTGTTGTGTTTGATACTTCAAATATCTCATGATTTTTTTAGTTTATAATATAAAATATTCCCAATTGTTGTTTTTAACGACTCAACTGTATTTTTTATAAGTTGTCTAGTTGATTTGATTTTTTGTCATCACTAATCGTCCAAAAGAAACCAACAAAGAAAAACTGATCAGCATTTGGTACAATTGCTTGTCTTGCAAACATTCCATTGACATCTTGTTGATTTGCATAATTATACCCAAACACATTTTTCGTGCCTAAGACATTATTTACAGAGAAATACAGAATCTTTTGTTGATCAATTAAATATGCCCAGTTAAAACTCAAAGAATTGTAGCTTTTAGTTTCTCTATTTAGAAATCCAGGTTGATTTGGATCCGAATAATTTCTTCCGGTTGCAAAACTGTGACTAAATCCAATTTGACTTTTCCATTTTTCTATCCAATGCTTAGTCACGATTGATAGATTATGAGCAGAAGCAAAACCAGGTCTTGCAGTTATTGGAAAGTTTCTATAATCTCTTTCGGTATCTAAATAAGAATATGAAATCCAGTAATCGGTATTTTTAATTGATTGATTATCTCTCCAGAAGATATCTAAACCTTTTGCGTATCCAGACCCGTTATTATTGAAATTACTATCAAATGCAACAAAATCGGTATCAAATTTCACCAAGTCAGAATACCCTTTGTAATAGGCTTCCATTCTAAATATTTTTTTATCTTTTACATACTGAAAGTTGGCAATTAGATGTGATGTGTTTTCAGCTGAGAAATCATTACTAAACTTTAAGAATTCTCCGTTTGGGTTTTGATAAAACTGTCCGTAGGCCACTGAAAATTGAGTTTGTTTCCCAGATTTATAAGCAATAGATGCTCTAGGTGAGATGGTAGATTCATTTAATAGTTCAGAATTTTCTAATCTTATTCCGGCTTTAGCAGCCAATTTTTTTGAAAAGAATATATCAACTTCTGCAAAAGCACCCGATATATTATTTTGAAAACCATACTTGAAGTTTCCATTAACGGTACTAAGATAATTTTCATTAAAATCGGTGATAAAGTATTCTGCTCCAAAATTCAGTTTTACTCGGTTATTAAAGCGCTTTCTTAAAGTCATTTTTATATGAGAAGAATTTTCATTGCTTTTAATTACATCATCTTCAAAATTCAAGTTTGTATTATCATTTGAAAATGAAAATCCGGTTGAAAGAATCCAGTTATTTTTTAAAAAGCCTTTGTAAGATCCATTAAAATATAGGTTTCTGTTTTCTAAAGCAAAATGTATTCCTTCATCAAAATTAATGTCTTGTTGAATTAAATCAAAGCTAGAATAACTAAAGGCACCATACAACTTAATAAGATCACTGTCATTTACTTTATAACGATAGACCATTTCTCCACTTGCACCTTGATAAGGTTTATTCCAAGTGTTTCTGTCCTCAAAAAGTTCTAAATAAGGTGCTAAATTGATATAAGACGTATTGATGCTGAAAGATCCTTTTTCCCATTTTTGTGTATTTCCAACACCTACACCAACAGTCATTAAAGAAATATCTGTTTTCTCTTGTACAGGTTCATCAATAGTACTCAATAAAAGCACACTAGATAAAGCCTGCCCGTATTCAGCAGAATACCCTCCGGTTGAAAACGAAATTCCTTTAAATAAAAATGGAGAAAATCGTCCTCGAGTTGGAATGTTATTTGTGGTTGGTGTAAACGGCGTAAAAACACGAACTCCATCTATGAAAATTTGAGTTTCTTCTGCTCTACCACCTCTTACAAATAATCGTCCATCTTCTCCTACAGTTGAGGTTCCTGGTAAAGTTTGTAAAGCTCCAACAAAATCTCCCAATGCACTTGCAGTTGTAACCACATCTAAAGGTTTTAGGGCGGTAACTCTTGCTTTTTCGCCAGCTTCAAAAGTTCCTGTATTGATGATTACAGCGTCTAATGTATTGACATCTTCACGCATTTTAATAACCAACTTCCTAAAAGTTGAAATATCTGCTGTTACTGAATATTCCTCAAAAGACAGAAATGATACAATGAGAGTTTGCTTTCCTTTTTCTGAAGAATTAAATATAAATTCTCCTTTTTCGTTGGTAGAACCACCATCATAGGTTCCGTCTAAATAAACATTTGCTCCAAAGATCGGTTCACCTTTATAATCGGTTACTTTTCCTGAGACTGAAGTTTGAGAACTCACCTTTAAACAGAAAATTAAGCTCGCTAATAATAAAATATTTTTCATTAGTTGATTGTTTCTTTTTGATGATACAAATGTGAAACAATGTTGAGATGAAAAATAAAAAGGATTACTGAGTTGTTATTTTTTTAGGTTGAAGTGTTATATCTCTATTGAATAATAGCATCTAATTCTTTACGAGCATTTTTTATAAAAATTTCTGTTCTAAGTTTTCTTCCTTCTAGTATCGTATGATAAGGGTGATTAGAGAATAGGGTATCGTTTAAAACAAAAGAATTTGGTTCTCCAATAAGTTTTATGGAGGTGTTTTTATAGAAGTTTAAAAGATCGTCCGTAATCCATGTATCATAATCAGAAATTGGATAGGGTGGAAATGTCACAAAAAAGTGAGCTCCTTTTTCTTTTATTTTTTTATTGGCTTTGATAAGTGCTTGTTTAAAATCTAAACTGCTCTCTGGTCTACTATTACTTCTGTTATATTTACTTTTAGTTGGGGGAATCCAACTTTTTTTATCCTTATGATGATCCATATAATCACCTCTTGCATCATGCTTAGCTTCAGAAAATAAACTAGGGTATAAAGACATTTTTAGGAGTCTGTATGAGAATAAAACATTCATTTTTGGTACGCTGGCAATAAATGTCCCTTTTTGATAATTAATAAGGTATTTGTATGATTTAGGATTGTTGTAAATAGAAGCCATCTGTGGAACTGTAATTGGTCTATTATAATTATAGTAATGAACAAACTCAGGGCCAAAAACTACGATATCATCTTTCTTTACTTTGTCTGTGATGTAATTCAAGACAAAACCTGCATTATGTGCAAAACTAAAAGATGTATTGTAAAATTCTTTATTGAGTTTTTCAGAAGCCAATTCAGAATCGAATGAATTTCTCATGCTAGAACCACCAATCATAAATACACTCTTTTGAGGAGAATCATCTAAAAAAGCATTCAGTTGATTTTCATTCTTTAAAAATCTTTTCCCACTGCTTAAAAAGAGAAAAGCAATCAAATTAACACCAATGATGGTGATAATTAATAGCGTTGTTTTTAAAATAAATTTTCTCATTAAAATTGAAAGTATATAAAATCTTGAGGTTTGTTAGAAGCACTATAAAATAAGATTGTTTGAATTATAATTATATAAAAAAGATACCTCAAATATCTATTTTTTATTTGAATGGACTCTGATTTCCTAGAGATCCATTCTAATGCTAAAAAGATTATAATAATTGCATTAAAGATATTGAATCCAATATTTTTACCATCCTGAATAGAAAACATTCTATTTATATAATCTAGAGCTATTGTCATATTTTCAGCTCTAAAGAAAATCCAAGCAAATGTTGTTAGAAAAAAAGTAACTAAAATTTGAAAAATTGTTTTAATAGAAGGCAGGTGGCTGTTTTTTGAAACATGGTCTGTGTTATTTCTATTTCTATTAGTGAGTAATAGCGGTAAGAAGTAGACTGCATTTAAAGCTCCCCAAGTAATAAACGTCCAGTTTGCTCCATGCCAAAATCCACTAACTATAAATATAATTAAGACATTTCTAACTTTTTTATATTTAGAACCTCTTGATCCGCCTAATGGAATATAAAGATAGTCTCTAAACCAGGTTGATAATGAAATATGCCAACGCCTCCAAAATTCTGCAATGTCTCTGGAGAAATATGGATAATTAAAATTGCGCATTAATTTAAATCCAAATAGTCTAGCTACACCAATGGCAATATCTGAATATCCGGAAAAATCACCATAGATTTGAAATGCAAAATAAACGGCTCCTAAAGCTAAAGTAGTTCCAGATTGATCTTGATAATTATTAAATATATCATTGGCAAAAACAGCACAATTATCTGCAATTACAATTTTTTTAAAGAATCCCCATAGAATTAACTTCATTCCGGAAGTTGCTAACGGGTAACTAAACTCTCTTTTCTTAAAGAACTGTGGTAAAAGATTAGAAGCTCTCTCTATTGGTCCAGCTACTAGCTGAGGGAAAAATGAAACAAAACTAGCAAAAGCAATAAAGTTTTTAGTGGGATTTATTTTTTTCTTATATACATCAATTGAATAGCTTAAAGTTTGGAATGTGTAAAATGAAATCCCTACGGGTAAAATAATATTTAATGAGCCTTTATGCATGTTAATTCCAATTTCAGACCAAGCATAAATCCAATTATCAATAAAGAAATTATAATATTTAAAAATTCCTAAAAGACCTAAATTAAAAACTAAACTTGTGTATAATAAATATTTTCTTTTTTTATTTTCTATGGATTTATCTAATAATAAACCAATAGAATAGTCAACTAAGGTGCTTGCAAGAATTAAAAATAAAAATCGCCAATCCCACCAGCCATAAAATAGATAACTAGCAAAAAGAATAAATAAATTTTGAAATTTTATTTTTTTAAAAACAAACCAGTATAACAAGAATACACTTGGTAAAAACAATAAGAAATCAACAGAGTTAAAAAGCATTTAATATTTATCTATGAGTATAATTAAACTTATTCTCTAAAAGGTTTATAAAAAGTTTTTGTGCCTAATTGTAGCATTTCTTTATCACCATCACTATCTCCATAAACAATAATTTCATTAAAATCCTCTAATGATAAAACTTGTTTTATTCTTGAAACCTTCTCAGGTCCTTTACAATTTTTAGTTTTAAAATTCCCTGTAAAAGTTTCATTTTTATATTCTAATTGAGTACAAATTAGTTTCACTTTCAATTTCTTAGCAAAGTGTGATAACCATAAGTCTAGTGAAGCAGAAACTATCAATAGGGTATTCTCTTTATTTTTTTGCAACCTTAAAATTTCTTCAACTGCAACCGAATTCATTAATTCATCAAAATGATTATTTAAATAATCATTTCCTAATTTAAATAAAACGACTTCATTTTTTTTAATTAAAAAAATCGAAGTTAAAAACTCTTTTAGCTTTCCTAAATCTCTTCTAATTATTAAACTTAATACTTTAGGTAAGTTTTTAATAATTACAATTAAGAGGTATCGGTATCCGAATGTTTGTACGAAAAAGTCAATAAAAGAGTCCTTTTTTGTAATTGTACCGTCAAAATCAAAAAGATATAACCTCTTAATCATTTAAAGTATTTTTCTTTTCTGATATTGTATCCATTGCAACTTCGGAATTAAACATAATTATCTCTTTAAATGTTTCTTTTTTTGCTTCCACATAACTTATATCGTATTCTTTTAAAAGAGTTTTATTTCCATAAAAAGCTCCAAAATCTATCTTCAAACTATTAATGTTTTTAGATTTTAAGTTTAAAAGCTTCTTCTCAAACCTTTTTGTGTCTAAGTAAATAGCCCCAAAGCTTATGGATAAAGTTAATAACCCATTAATAAAAACTAAAAGTGAAAAAGTTATTTCAGCTTTTTTGCTTTTTTGATATCTTTTTATGGAGAGAAAAAGTAGTAGAGGGATTAGCCATATAAATGGGGTATATCTAAACCACCAACCACCTTTATTTATTAGGGTTATGAAAATAATGACTGCTATAATGTATTCATAATTAGATAATTTAAACTTTTTTCTATGTATATAAACATAATAAGCATAAAAAAATATAGAAAAGATTAAAATACCACTCCACCAAACACCAAAACTACCAAGCCTTGGATTTCCATTTCTAAACCGTTGAAGCTCTTTAATCGAAAAAGTAAAAGGAATTTTCAATTCCCCTTCTTTTCTATTGGTAACTGTTGTGAAATTAGAGATTAAAACTTTGTTGATTCTATGATAGGGTTTGATAATATCTGGTTCATAATTATCTATAAAAGCAAAATTGTTATCACCCATTACAGGGTATAATGGATGTCCTTTTTCTAAATAATTATTTTTTATATATGGAGAATATAAAAAAGGAATTATGAGTATTGTTAAGAAAATAAACTCTTTAATTTTAATAGTTCTGCTTTTGGCTATTAGGTATTCATTGACCAAAATGTAAGCACTAATAAAAAATGCAAAGACTAAACCAGTAAACTTGATATTTATAAGGATAACTATTGCAAGAAAAAAATCTATTCTATAATTGGACTTCTTTTTAATATTTAGATAAGAAATCACTAGAATTAAAACAATAGCATATAAGAATCCATCAATTAGATTAGAAGTTAATTGTCCTAAAAAAACAGGATTAAAAGCTATAATTAAAGAATAAATAATAGTTTCTTTTTTATTAAAATGTTTCTTTAAGTATGAGTTTGAATAAAGAAAAAGTATAATAAAAAATATAATATTTGTTACTTTAATTGCTTTAACGGTACCAAATAAATCATAAAAAAAAACACCTAATGTTTCATAAGATTTTGGGTAATGGTACACCCATATATTAGATACTTTTGTCTTTATTGGATTCCAACCATCAGCTAGTCTTAAAGTTATTTCTTGGTGGTAAGCTTGTCCATCCCATGTAAGGTCTATGTATTGATTTATTAATAGAAAGCAAATTAATAGAACTATAATTGAAATTGAATTATAAAAAAGAAACCTTTTTATCTTGAGAATAAAATTAGAAATTACTATAGAGCTAATTGCAATAATTAAACAATTAATTTTAGTTAATGAAAAACCAATTAATAGTACTATTTGAGAGAAGAAATATAATAATCCAAAGAAGATGAAAAATAATCTTGCTAGTAATTCTATATTAATTTTCCGAATATTCATACTATACTTTTTTACAAGTAATTATATAGTGAGGATATAAAAAAATTCTTTCTTTATGTGTACTTACTATTTCAAATCCGAGGTTCTTTAATAAGTAATATGCATCATTGTATTTCATTTCATTACCTATTTCACCAGCGAATATAATGTCATGTAGTTTATTAAAATACACTAATGGTGATGATTTATTTATATCCTTTAAAACAAAAACTGAACCCTTAGATAAAGAATTATAAATAGTCTCTAAAAAACGTATTTGAAGCTTCTTCGGAACATGATGGAATACATCATTCAAATAAATTTTATTATATTCTTTAATCTCAGAAGGGAAGTCTTCTCCATCATAAGTTGAAAAAGAGAAATCAGTATCTTTTTGATAGTTAGAGAATAGGTTTTTTGCATTATTAATCAACCTATCATTAATTTCTATGCCACTTACTTTAGCTGGTTTTTTAAATTCGGCAACCAATAATAAAAACTGTCCAGAACCACAACCAATATCAAATACCCTATCACCATCTTCAATTTTTGAAAGAAGAGATTCTAATGGGAAAATCAATGGACGAAAGACGATTTTTAAACGATCCACAAAAGATTCTTTTTTCGTTTTGTCTCTTAGGTATTTTACGTATTTGTTTTTCAATATATTAAAAAATAAAAAGTTGTTAAAAATCCTATAATTGCAATAAAATTAATTTTATCTGTGTAGAAGTATTGAATAGGTGATTCTGTTTTATTATATACAATTGTTTGTTGTAAGTGCCTGAGTAATATTAAAACAACAAATATTGTAGTAATATAAATATAGTCACTATGGTATCTTTCTGATACATTTACCTCTAGAGTGTACATTAAATATGAAATTAAACTTAATGTAAGAGTTATGTACATGAGTGAATTTAAAAACTCTATGTTGTATTGTTTTAGTACTTTTCTAGCACTAAAATTTGTATTTAAAAACTCGCCTCTTCTTTTTGTGACTATTAGATATAATGCTATAAAAAAGGCAACTATTATGATCCATTTAGAGGGAACAACTTGCACAGTAAAGGCTCCAAGAAGTATTCTAAGGACAAACCCAATAGCAACAATAAATAGTTCTATAATTGGTATTTCTTTAATAAACAAAGTATAAAGAATATTCATGAAAACGTATATCACTGTTATTATTATAACGGATTCATCAATAATAAAAGAACCAAGAATGAGAGTAATATACATTACTATCAAAATAATAATAGAGTTTCTAACACTAATTTTTCCACTACTTATAGGTCTTTCTTTCTTTTTAGGGTGTAACTTGTCTTGATTGTAATCTATTAAATCATTAAAGAGATAAACAGTGCTTGCTGCTAATGAAAAATAGAAAAAGGAAATACTTAATTGAAATAAATTACTTTGATTAAATAATACCCCACCAAAAAACGCTGGAAAAAAAACAATTAGATTTTTAATCCAATGTTTTATTCTAAATAAATCGAAATAAGTCTGCATTATATTCTTGTAGTATTAAAAAATAAAAGTAGGGTATTTTGTAGTAAAAGAGCTAATAAATTAGAAACAATATTTAGATTGCAAATTATTTTAAATTCATTTTTATCCGTTGTAACGATTTTTCAGAATTTATATATTCAGAAATAATTTTCATTCGAATTTCATCTAAAGAATTATCGAAATAGCTAGCCCACTTCTCATCAGTTAACAAATGTTTTATTTTCTTGATTCTTTTCTGAGCCTCAGAAAATGTAAATAGAAAATTTATAGTGTTTTCTTTTTTTGGTTTAAGTTTTACCGTTTTATTTTTATAATCTATCGAAATATAAAATACTTTTTCAGTTTCATTTATAGAGAAAAAGTCACTCCATTTTGCAAAGCCAACATAATAAAATTGATTTTTTAATGTCTTTTCTGAATTTAGTTTCCATCTACAGTTGGCAACTCTTCCCCAATGATTAGATTTCCTATATACACCTTCTTTGGTAAAAGAATATTCGCTTTTGTGCTTACTTGTAAAATCTATTTTGTCTGGAAAAACAAAGTCTTTTACTAAAGTAAATTCACAAAAGGTGTCATTAAAAAAAGTATGCTTATCAAAGGTTTTCAAATTGATATAAGTTGAATTAAAAAACGCAACCAAATTAATGATTGCGTTTTAATTTTATAAAACAAAATATGTTTTTTTGCTTATTGTACTTCTTCGAAGTCTACCCTTCGACTACGCTCAGGATAAACTACTTCACTTCTTCAAAATCTACGTCTTCTACATTATCACCTTCTGCATTTGCATCAGCTTGAGGTTGACCTTGGTCAGCTCCAGCTTCTTGCTCTGCTTTGTACATTTCTTCAGAAGCAACTTTCCAAGCTTCATTGATCTTTTCCATTGCAGCATCAATTTGTGCAAGATCTTTAGATTCATGAGCGGCTTTTAATTCAACTAAAGCAGCTTCAATTGGACCTTTTTTATCATCAGATAATTTATCTCCAAATTCTTTTAATTGCTTTTCAGTTTGGAAAATCATTCCATCAGCAGCGTTGATTTTTTCTGCAGTTTCTTTAGCAGCTTTATCTGAATCAGCATTTGCTTCTGCTTCTTGTCTCATTTTCTCGATATCTTCTTCTGATAATCCTGAAGAAGCTTCAATTCTAATTTCATGAGATTTGTTAGTTCCTTTATCTAAAGCAGAAACTTTAATAATTCCGTTAGCATCAATATCAAAAGTTACTTCAATTTGTGGAACTCCTCTTTGTGCCGGAGGTAAACCATCTAAGTGAAAACGACCAATTGTATTGTTATCAGCAGCCATGGCTCTTTCACCTTGTAATACATGAATTTCAACAGATGGTTGATTGTCTACAGCCGTAGAAAACACTTGAGATTTTTTTGTAGGAATCGTTGTGTTTGCATCGATTAACTTCGTGAAAACATTCCCCATAGTTTCAATTCCTAATGATAAAGGTGTTACGTCTAATAATAAAACATCTTTTACATCACCCGTTAAAACTCCACCTTGAATAGCAGCTCCTAAAGAAACAACTTCATCAGGATTTACACCTTTACTTGGCGCTTTTCCAAAGAATTTTTCAACAGCTTCTTGAATTGCAGGAATACGAGTTGATCCTCCTACTAAGATAATTTCATCAATATCAGCAGTAGATAAATCTGCATTCTTTAACGCTTTTTTACAAGGCTCTATGGTTCTTTTTATTAAATCATCTATTAATTGCTCAAACTTAGCTTTTGTTAAACTTCTTACTAAGTGTTTTGGTCCACTTGCAGTTGCAGTTACATAAGGCAAGTTAATCTCTGTTGTAGAAGAACTTGATAATTCTATTTTCGCTTTTTCAGCAGCTTCTTTTAAACGTTGTAAAGCCATTGGATCTTCTCTTAAATCCATGTTTTCTTCCGCTTTAAATTCTTCTGCTAACCAGTTGATGATTTTTTCATCTACATCATCTCCTCCTAAATGAGTATCACCATCTGTTGCTAACACTTCAAAAACTCCATCACCTAATTCTAAGATAGATACATCATGTGTTCCACCACCAAAATCAAATACTACAATTTTCTTATCGTCATTAGCTTTATCTAAACCATATGCTAATGCAGCAGCAGTTGGTTCATTAATAATTCTGCTAACTTTTAAACCAGCAATTTCTCCTGCCTCTTTAGTCGCTTGTCTTTGTGCATCATTAAAATATGCAGGAACAGTTACTACTGCTTCAGATACATCATGACCTAAATAGTCTTCTGCTGTTTTCTTCATCTTCTGCAAAATCATTGCAGAGATTTCTTGTGGTGTGTATAAACGACCATCAATGTCTACACGAGGTGTGTCATTGTCTCCTTTAACTACTTTATAAGGTACTCTTTTCACTTCTTTCGAAGATTCAGAGAATTTATTCCCCATAAAACGTTTGATAGAATATACTGTTTTGGTTGGATTTGTTACAGCTTGACGCTTTGCAGGATCTCCTACTTTACGTTCTCCACCTTCAACAAAAGCAACGATAGAAGGAGTGGTTCTTTTTCCTTCTGCATTAGGGATTACAACAGGCTCATTTCCTTCCATTACTGAAACGCATGAGTTGGTTGTTCCTAAATCGATTCCTATAATTTTACTCATAATAATTATTTATATTTTTATTTATTGTCTTATTTTTAACTGATTACCTAATAGTCAATATGTATGCCAATAGAATTTTAGCTTAAGATTGTCAGAATTTTTAGGATCTCTGACTTTTTTGGTGACAGATTGACAGAATTTGTCTTTTTATTCATGAAATTTCTTCATTTCTTACCATACTATTTGGTTATATTTGGCTCAAACAAATCAACATTAATTAGTATAAGATGAGCAAGTTTGATGAGAAAATCATCTTTTATAAGCAAAACATGGATAAAATGGGATTGGCTTATGAGGACGAGTTGTTTAATAAAGTTACTAGAGGATTAGGTCCTTCTATATTTAAAAGAGATGCCGCATCTGTTTCTACCTCAGATGAAAAAGAAATATTTACTGTCAAGCATAACTTCTTAATCAAGAAACTTGGTTTAGAGGATGGAGAATATTTAGATAAAGCTATTGCAAAAGTTGCAGAGATGATGGGAAAAACAAATAGAGTAAAATACAGAGCTATTTTTTATTATTTGTTAGTCAAAGAATTAGGTCAAGAGTCTAAAATTTTAAGCTGATGTCTCAATTTATTAGTGTCTTCGACATGTTAAAGATTGGAGTAGGCCCGTCTAGTTCTCATACTTTAGGACCTTGGAGAGCAGCACAATCTTTTATAGAAAAATTGCGAATACATAATTTATTTCATCTTGTTGATGCTGTAAGAATAGATCTTTACGGCTCTTTATCTCTTACAGGTAAGGGTCATGCTACAGATATTGCAGTACTTTTAGGATTAAGCGGTGAAGATCCAGAAACTATCGATGTTAGAGAGATTGAAGATATTATAAAAGATATTGAACTTTTTAAAACCATAAAATTGAATGGAATAAAAGAAGTTAATTTTTCTACTGAAGATTTAATTTTTAATAAAGAGTTTTTGTCTTACAATCCAAATGGAATGACATTTTCTGCATTTTCAGAAGGAAAAGAAATTTCTAAAGAAACCTTTTTTTCCATTGGAGGAGGGTTCATCATTCAAGAAGATGATAATTTGGTTGAAGAAATTGAGATTACAAAACATAACTTTCCATTTCCTGTCAACAAAGCACTACAGCTTGAAGAATATTGTGAACGTGAAAATCTACAAATTTCTGATATTGTTTTTGCAAATGAATTGGTATTAAATCCAAAGGAGACTATCGATTCTGAACTTAGAAGAGTTTGGGAAACTATGTTAGAATGTATGTACATCGGGTGCCATACTGCAGGAAATTTACCGGGAGGATTAAATGTAAAAAGAAGAGCTTTTGACACACATCAAAAACTAATAAAAGATGCAGCATATTCCAATCCACAAGAATGGATTACTGCAATTAGAAGTACGGAAGTAAAATTTAGAGAAATTTTAAAGTGGGTGAGTTGTTTAGCGCTTTCAGTAAATGAAGTGAATGCTTCTTTAGGTAGAGTAGTAACTGCTCCAACAAACGGAAGTGCTGGAGTAATACCGTCAGTTTTAATGTATTATTTAGTGATAGAAAATCATGAAGCTGATTTTGGACACATCAAAAAATTCTTATTAGTAGCTGGCGAAATTGGTAGTATTTTTAAAAAGAATGCCACTATTTCTGCTGCCATGGGAGGATGTCAAGCTGAAATTGGAGTTTCTTCTGCAATGGCTGCTGCAGGGTTAACAGAATTGCTAGGAGGTACGGCGGCTCAATGTTTGTCAGCTGCAGAAATAGCCATGGAGCATCATTTAGGTTTAACTTGTGATCCAATTGGTGGACTGGTTCAAATTCCATGTATTGAAAGAAATTCTATGGGAGCAATTAAAGCGATTCACGCCGCAGAAATTGCTTTAGAAACCAACCCAAAAGAATCATTAGTACACCTAGATAAAGTAATTACCACCATGTGGGAAACCGCTAAGGACATGAATAAAAATTACAAAGAAACTTCAGAAGGAGGTTTGGCGGTGACTGTTAGAATGGTAGATTGTTAAAACAAAAAAATCCCAAGAAAATTAAGAAATATTTCTTGGGATTTTTAACTAACTAAAAATTAACTATTCTTTTGAACTATTTACAGCTAAGTTGTAAACTACAAGTCCAAAACCAATTTTGTTTATTGCATCTCCAATGTTGTAGATAACATTTAAATCCAATCCTCCAAAGATACTTTCGTACCAACCTGGAGTTCCAGCCATATACCCAATTGGATAAATAGCCCACCCAACTAATACAAACCAGCATAGTGTTTTGTGTGCGCTTAATACTGCTCCACCAGCTTCAACAGCTAATTTTTTTGCAGAACCTAACCAGATATCATATACAATAACAAAGTAAGCTATTCCAGATACTAGACCCCAAAGCCAAGCATTATCTCTATCTAAAGTTTCACCTATGTAACCTGTTACTAACATCACAACTGATAAGAAGATTAATCTCCACATCATTGACTTTTTAGCACCAGCTACTTTTAAAATTAAATAGAATTCAACACACATTAGAGGTACTGTTAATATCCAGTCTACATAACGAAAGAAAGTTGGAGATTCTGCATTAGATGCCCAATAGTCTCTCATATACCAATAGTGAACTGCAGCTATAAAAGTAATCAGACCAGATACTAATATTGAAGTTCTCCATTTTTTGTCAAAAGTATTCATAGAAAAGAAAAAGAATACTGCTGCTGCCATCATAGCCATACATCCTACAAAGAATGTAAACCCTACGTAATCGTCTGTTGCAATCTTAGCAACTGATAAATAATTTAATAAGTAGTTCATGATAAATTTGATTTGTTAGTAAATGATTTGTTTAATCATTTAGATTAATAGTTAAACAAAAAAACAAAAAAAACTGTAACTTTGAAAAAAAAACAAAAATTAAAACTTGATTATCAAGATTTTATGATTTTCTTCACATTTCTACTACTTTGGATTAGTATTCAATTTGGGAAAATAGTAGAAGATTCTTTGGCTTATATTATTGTGCTTTCTATAGGAATCATTCATGGTTCTAATGATTTTACGATTCTAAGAAAACAACAAAAGGGTACTATTAGTTTTATAAAATCGACAGGAGTATATTTATCTTTAATGCTTCTTTGTATTATTAGTTATCTCATAAATTCTTATCTGGCAATTCTTTTTTTTATAGTATTAAGCTCTTATCATTTTGGTGAACAGCATCTAGAAAATAAGATTAGTGGTAAAAAAATTGTAAAAAGTTTCATATATATTTTATATGGTTTACTGATTTTTTCTTTAATCTTTATTGAGAATATGAATGATGTTGATACAATTATGTTAAACCTTACTGGATCACTAATCCTAAAAGTTTGGATTAATATGCTGCTATTATTTTCTTCCTCTATGCTGCTAATCTTATATGGTTATCAGCGATTAAAAAAAATAGCCTTTCACTTTAATATTATAAGAGAATTGTTTTATGTTTTTTTACTGTATTTAGTTTTTAAAACTAGCTCCCTTATTCTAGGTTTTGCTATTTATTTTGTGGCATAGTATACCTTCAATTTTAGATCAAACAAAATTTTTATGGGGAGATAAAACTAAAAAAGCGCTTTTAAATTATTTTAAAACAGCATTTGTATACTGGATAATAAGCATTGTTGGGTTATTAGTTGCTTACTACTATTTAAGGGAGAACTTATTTAGTTCGGTAATTTTTCTGGTTTTATTTGCTGTGACAGCACCGCATGTTTGGGTAATGAATCGAATGAAAAAGTAGTTTTATCTTGTAAATACTAATTCTGTTTCAGTAGATAATGTTTCGCTGAACCCATATCCCTCTGTATTGAATCCTTTTAGTTCATCCAACGAATTTACATTGTTGTCTAAAATATAGCGGACCATTAATCCACGAGCTTTTTTAGCATAAGTCATGACAATTTTATAATCTCCATTTTTTAATTCTTTAAAAATGGGAGTAATCATAGGAACTTTTAAAGCTTTTTGAGGTACTGCTTTAAAATATTCTGAACTCGCTAAGTTGATAAGTAAATCACCTTCTTGCATTTCTGCATTTAAGGCATCAGCTAAATCTGTATTCCAAAATTTATAAAGATTATCTGCTTTGCCAACTTTTATTCGTGTTCCCATTTCTAAACGGTAAGGCTGAATAAGATCTAACGGCTTTAGTAAACCATACAAACCAGATAAGATTCGCAAACGATCTTGTAATAAAGAGATTTTTTCTTCTGGTAAAGTGGTAACATCCAATCCTCTAAAAACTTCCCCTGTAAAAGCATACACTGCTTGTTTAGCATTGTCAAGAGAAAATGGAGGTTGCCAGTGTTGGTTTCTATCATAATTCAATGCTGCTAAAGCCGGAGAAATTTTCATTAAGTCTCCGAGTTTATTAGTTGATAAACTTTTCAATTTCTTGTTAAGCTTTACAGAATCTTCTAAAAATGAAGGTTGCGTATATAAACTTGTGGTTGCTTTGCTTTCAAAATCTAGTGATTTTGCAGGAGAGATAATTATTTTCATTTTGTCTTTGCGTAAATTCTAGGTAAAAATACAACTCATATTATCTGCGAGCAAATAAGTACAATCAATAATATTTTTTACTATATAGTTAAGATTGATAATAGGTATAAATACCTGTTTTTATAAAAGTGGTTGTAGTATGAATAAATACTCTTTAAATTTATGCTTTAAATTGATATTAAATACGATGATTTCAAACACAATAGAATCTGTGGATACAAAAAATGATTGCATTAAGTTGCCTTTCACTTTTGATGTTGATAAAATGAGGGAAGAGGTCGCAGCCTTAGATTTAAATAACTTTATTTATTATAATGTTTTGCCTCTACGATCACCTGCTCATATTGTAGACTCTTCAAGAGAAATTCCATCGCCACCAGATGATTATGCAGATGGTTCTTGGACAGAGTGGCTAAATACCATCCAGTTAGAAGCTTCTTCCTACATAAAAAGCATCGTAGAAAAATTTCAAGAACATACTACTGTTACCTTGGTTAGAATGCTTCGTCTAGAATCCGAAAACCATGTAAAAGAACATACAGATCCAACCTTAGGATTACAAGTAGAAAAGTCAGTTATTAGACTAACCATTCCCATTATTAAGGATGCAGGTGCAGATTTTTATTTGAATCATAAAATTGTCCCCATGAAACCAGGTGAATGTTGGTACATGAGATTAACTGATCCGCATAGTATTGAAAATAATAGTACTACCGATAGGATTAATATTACGATTGATATGATTCCAAATGAATGGGTAAGAAACTTGATTTTGGAGGAAGACAATTAATGTAGCAATGAATCAATATCAAAGTGTAACAATTAAAGCAATTGATACATCGGTAAATTCAGACATTGATAAATTGAATTTTTAATCCTTCGAATTCAAGGTATAGGTTCTCCATTTTTCTAGACAATCAGTAATGTCTTGTGGTACTTCACAATCAAATTGCATCATTTCTTTGGTGATGGGATGTCTAAAACCTAAAGTTTTTGCGTGTAATGCTTGTCTTGGTAATACCTTAAAACAATTTTCTACAAACTGTTTGTATTTGGTAAAGGTTGTGCCTTTTAAAATATCATTTCCACCATAACGTTCGTCATTAAATAAGGTATGACCAATGTGTTTAAAATGAGCTCTAATTTGATGTGTTCTACCAGTCTCTAATTTACACTCTACTAAAGTAACATACGTTAGACGTTCTAGGACTTTAAAATGGGTAACGGCATGTTTACCAAATTCACCATCAGGAAAAACATCCATTTGCAAACGGTTTTTAAAACTACGTCCAATGTTTCCTTCTATAGTTCCTTCATCCTCTTCAATATTTCCCCATACCAACGCAAGATACTTACGATTGGTTTTTCTATCAAAAAACTGCTTTGATAAATGCGCCATGGCAAATTCGGTTTTTGCCACCACTAGTAATCCACTCGTGTCTTTATCAATTCTATGGACCAATCCCGGACGCTCATTGCTGTTAGTTGGTAAGTTTTCTACATGATAAATTAATCCATTGACCAATGTGCCAGAATAATTCCCGTGACCTGGATGTACTACCATTCCGGCAGGTTTATTTACGACCATTAAGGTGTCATCTTCGTATACAATATCAATTAGAATATCTTCAGCAACCAGTAAGTTTTCTGCTGGAGGATAGGCCAAAACAATACGAACAACGTCTTTAGGTTTTACCTTGTGATTGGATTTTACAGGAACATCATTTACCAAAATATTACCTGCTTTCGCAGCTTGTTGTAATTTATTTCTGGTAGCATTTTCAATAAAATTCATTAGAAATTTATCAACACGAAGCGGTACTTGACCATCGGTAGCAACTACTTTATGATGTTCGTATAATTCTTCGTTTTCTAATTCGGGTGTAAAGTCTTCTGCCATGATCTATTTTCGTTCTCCGTCACCTAAAATTAGATCAATAACAGAATTTTTTGGAAGTTTATTTCCAGGTTTTATATTTTTTCCATTAGACTTTAAACCACGAACCACATCTTTTCCAATATCTGGAACATAAGAGAATTCACCAATTTTAAAACCAATAGATTGTAATTGAGTTGTTGCTTGACGTTTAGTTCGACCGTTTAAATCAGGGATGGTAATATCTCTGTATTTAGATGGGTTTAATGTTAAATAAATTTTACGTTTTTCTTTCACAAAATCACCAGCTTCTGGAGTCTGTTCGATCACAGATTTATTTGGGTAATTTGGATTATAACTTGCAGAATCGATAACAATAAAGTCTAGATTTAGCTCCTTTAATTTAGTTTCAACATCGGTTAACGACATTTTATTTAAATCGGGAACTTGTATTTTCTGATCGTGATTGGTTGTAAAACCCAACCACCATTGTAGTATAAAAACAAATAGTAAAAGACCAATAACAGCGATACCAATTTGCACCAAGAAAGATTTACTTTTTAAAAAACCAAAGAAACTCATTTTTCCTTTTTTTAGATGAGACAAATGTAGTGTAAAAATAGAATTAATCGAATTGACAATTCTTTTATCTATCAACGAAATTTTAACTAAGTTTGTGTGTAAACCAATAAAGAAATGCAAAAAAATATTGCCATTGTGATGGGAGGTTATTCTTCTGAAGCTGAAATTTCATTAAAAAGCGGTGATGTAGTCTATAATTCTTTGGATACAAACAAGTATCGTTTGTACAAAGTGTATATTTTAAAAAGCAAATGGTTTTTGATGGAAAATCAAAAAGAATACTTTATTAATAAAGACGATTTTTCAGTAACAATAGGTGAAGATAAAATTATATTTGATTGTGTTTTTAATGCAATTCATGGAGATCCAGGAGAAAATGGAGCTTTAATTGCTTATTTTGATTTGTTAGGAATTAAACACACATCGGCCCCATTTTATCAAATGGCATTAACCTTTAATAAGCGAGATACCTTAAGTGTTGTAAAAGAATACGGAATTAAAACGGCTACTTCTTTTTATATGCATCTACGTGATGAAATTAATACTTCAAAAATTATCAAAAAAGTAGGGTTGCCTTGTTTTGTAAAACCTAACAATGCCGGTTCTAGTTTTGGTATTTCAAAGGTATATAAAGAAGAAGATTTAACAACAGCAATTGAAAAAGCTTATCAAGAAGATGCTGAAATTTTAATAGAATCTTTTTTAGACGGAACAGAAGTTTCTGTAGGAGTTATTCAATATCAAGGAAAGGTAAAAGTATTACCGATGACCGAAATAGTATCAGAAAATGATTTCTTTGATTATGAGGCAAAATATGAAGGAAAATCTCAAGAAATTACACCGGCTAGAATTACCAAAGCAGCACAACGAAAAGTAGAAAAAGTAGCCAAAAAAGTCTATGAAATTTTAAATATGAAAGGTTTTTCAAGATCTGAATACATATTAGTAAACGGTGAGCCTTATTTCCTTGAAATAAATACAGTTCCAGGAATGACTAAAGAAAGTTTACTACCGCAACAAGCACAAGAAGCCAATATTAGTCTTTCAGATTTATTTGATAATGCCATTCAAACAGCACTAAATTAAACAACATGAAAAAAGCAGTTTTCCCCGGTTCATTTGATCCAATTACTTTGGGCCATGAAGATATTATTACAAGAGCAATTCCTTTGTTTGATGAAATTATTGTTGCCATTGGAATTAATGCCGATAAAAAATACATGTTTTCTTTAGATCAAAGAAAAAAGTTTATTGAAGATTGTTTTAAAGAGTATAAAAATGTAAAAGTGGTTACGTATAAAGGGTTAACCGTTGATTTTTGTAAAAAAAATGATGTAGATTATATCGTTAGAGGTCTAAGAAATCCTGCAGATTTTGAATTTGAAAAAGCCATCGCACACACGAATAGAGATTTAGCTCCAATAGAAACTGTTTTCTTATTAACTGCGGCTAAAACATCGTACATCTCATCCTCAATCGTAAGAGATGTGTTAAGAAATGGAGGAGATGTTTCTAGTTTAGTTCCCTCTTCAGTAATTTCAAAAATTGATCTTTAAAAAATGAAAAAAATTAGTATTCTTTTTCTAGCGATGACATGTATGATGTGTCAGCAAGAAACTCCAAGTAACAAAGATTTCACCACACAATTTGAAAAATCTGGCGGAACCGAAACTCCAGAATACAAAGATGTCATTTCTTACTATAAAGATTTATCCGACACCTATTCAGAAATCTCCTTGTTTGAAATGGGAGCAACAGATTCCGGAAATCCATTACACATTGTTGTTTTTAATTCAGATGGAAAAATTGCGTTAAAAGACATTAAGAATTCTTCAAAAAATAGAATGCTTATTAACAACGGAATTCACCCTGGTGAATCAGATGGAATCGATGCGTCTATGATGTTGTTAAGAGACATCGTACAGAATGATTCTCTAAAGAAAGTATATCAAAACACCATTATTGCGGTAATTCCTATTTACAATATTGGCGGAGCATTAAATCGAAATTCACATACCAGAGCCAATCAAAACGGACCAAAAGCTTATGGTTTTAGAGGAAATGCTAGAAACTACGATTTAAACAGAGATTTTATCAAACAAGACACTAAAAACGCTGCTGCTTTTGCAGGGATTTACCATACGATAGATCCAGACGTTTTTATAGACAATCATGTAAGTAATGGTGCAGATTATCAGTATGCAATTACACATTTATTTACGCAACATAATAAGTTAGGAGGTTCTCTAGGGAAGTTCTTAGAAACTCAAATGAGACCAGCTTTAGAAAATTCTATGATTGTGAAAAAGATTCCCATTACACCATACGTAAATGTTTGGGGAATTACACCTAAACAAGGATGGTCGCAGTTTTATGATTCGCCAAGATATTCAACAGGATATACAACACTGTTTAATACCTTAGGAATGATGGTTGAAACACATATGTTAAAACCGTATAAAATTCGAGTAGAACAAACCTATGAATTGATGTTGTCAATGCTAGATTTTACCGAAGAAAGGTCGGCAGATATCAAAGCGGTTCGCAAAAATGCCATCAAAGAAATCCTAGATAAGAAAACCTATCCAATTTCATTTGAAATCAATCCAAAAAAAGAACCAACAACCCTCCAATTTAAAGGATATGAAGGAGAAATGATTGCTAGTAAAGTAACTACTGGGAAACGGTTATTTTATGATAAATCAAAACCGTTTTTAGAACCTGTTCTTTACAAGAATCAGTTTAGATCAAATAATGATGTAAGCATTCCTAAAGCTTATATATTAAAACAAGGATGGCATCGAGTAGTAGATCGATTAAAAAATAATCAAATCGAATTTACTCAGTTTGAAAATGATACTACTTTTGTTGTAGAAACCTTTCATATAGATGATTATAAAACAAGAACCAATGCCTACGAAGGACATTATTTACATTACGACACGAAAGTGAAAATTGATTCTATTCCCCTGCGTTTTTCTAAAGGAGATATCTACATTCCTATAAATCAAAAAGGAGCGAGATATATTATAGAAACACTGGAGCCAGCAGCAACGGATTCCTTTTTTAATTGGAACTTCTTTGATACTGTTTTACAACAAAAAGAAGGGTATTCTGCCTATGTATTCGAAGAGGTTGCTGAGCAGTTTTTAAAAGACAATCCTGACGTTAAAAAGGAATTCGAAGATAAATTAACAGCAGATAAAGAGTTTGCAAAAAATCCGAGAGCTCAGTTAAACTTTATTTATAAGAAAAGCCCACATTACGAAAAGGCACATTTATTATTACCGATTTTTAAAGCCTATTAATTTCTTAACTTGAACAATCTTAAATATTTATTATGCAAACACTTACAATAAATGGACAAAACTATCAAGTTGATGCTCCAGATGACATGCCGTTATTATGGGCAATTAGAGATTTAATTGGACTTACAGGAACTAAATTTGGTTGTGGCGTTGCACAGTGTGGAGCTTGTTCTATTATGATTAACGGAACGGTCGTTAGATCTTGCAGTACTTTGGTAAGTCAGGGTGTAGGTAAAGATATTACTACAATAGAAGGAACTTCTGATAGTATTCTTGCTTTAAGGCAAGCATGGCGAGATAATAATGTGCCACAATGCGGCTATTGTCAATCAGGTCAAATTATTTCTGCAGCAGAATTGTTGGATACCAATGAAAATCCAACCGATGAAGACATCGATAATGCGATGAGTGGTAATATTTGTAGATGCGGAACGTATGTTCGTATCAGTAAAGCGATTCATGATGCCGTAGAACTTAAAAAACAAGCCTAATGGAAAAGATAGAAATGAAACGTAGAGACTTTGTTAAAATATTTGGATTGGCAACCGGAGGATTACTATTGGGTTGTAATGTATCCACAGATAAAGTTGTAATCAATACTTTAGAAGACGGAATTTCTTTTGTCCCAAACCTGTTTGTTCAGTTACAAAAAGACGGAAAATTAACCATTGTTGTGGCGCGTTCCGAAATGGGACAAGGAATTAGAACTTCTATGGCTTCGGCAATAGCAGACGAATTAGAAGCCGATTGGCAATATGTTGCAGTACAACAGGCAACAGGTGATGCTAAATTTGGAAATCAAAATACAGACGGATCAAGAAGTATTAGAACTTTATTGAATCCGATGCGAAAAATGGGAGCCATGGCGCGTGCTATTTTAGAGCAGGCTGCTGCTAAAAAATGGAATACAGCTCTTGCCAATTGTACAGCAGAAAATCATTTTGTAGTGAATACAGCTTCTGGTGAAAAAGTGTTCTTTGGTGATTTGATTGAAGAAGCCAAAACAATTGCGATTCCTTCGGATGAAAACATCAAATTAAAAGATAAAAAAGATTTTAAATACATCGGTAAAGCAGCGGTTCGTGGTATAGATATGGAAGATTTCCTTCATGGAAATGCTAAATACGGGCTAGATGCACGTTTGCCAAATATGAAATTTGCTGCGATTGCTAGATGTCCGGTTACTTTTGGAACCGTGAAAAGTTTTGATGATAGCGATGCTAAAGAAATTGCAGGCGTAGAAAAAATTATCCAATTAGATCGATTAAAACCACCAGCAGGTCAATTTTTTGGAATGCTAGGAGGTGTTGCTGTCATTGCAAACAATACTTGGTCGGCTTTTCAAGGAAAAAAAAATTTAAATATTGAATGGGAAACGGGTGCAAATGGTTCATATGATACGGAGAAATTTAACGAGAAATTAGTAAGTAGAATTCACAACCCAGCAAAAGTTGTTCCGCCTTTTAAAGGAAGTGTAGACAAAGCTTTTAAAGATGCAGATAAAATCATAGAAGCAACGTATACAATGCCACATTTGGCACATGCACCCATGGAAGTTCCGAATGCTTTGGCATGGGTACAAGATGATAAATGTGAAGTTTGGGCACCTGTTCAAGATCCACAAACGGTACGAGCAGAAATCGCTCATTTCTTTGGATTCGAATTAGAAAATATTACCATTAATGTAATGTTACTTGGTGGTGCTTTTGGAAGAAAATCAAAATCAGATTTTGTAGTGGAAGCAGTTGCCTTATCTCAAAAAGTCAATGCACCGGTTCAGGTTGTTTGGACTCGTGAAGATGACATACAACATAGTTTTTATCATGCACAAAATGCACAGTACTTAAAAGGATCTTTAGATAAAAACGGAAAAGTGACTGGCTGGTTACACCGTGTTGCATTTCCATCGATTACTTCTAGTTTTAAGCCCATGTCAGATTATTTGGCTGGTTTCGAATTAGGAATGGGGTTTACCAACAATCCCTTTCAAATAGAAAACTTTCAAATAGAAAATGCTAAGGCAGAATCTCATGTAAGAACGGGTTGGTTACGTTCTGTTTCTAATATTATAAGTGGATTTGGAATCAACTCTTTTATGGATGAACTGGCAATAGCAGGAGGGACTGACCAAATTGAATTTATGTTAGACCTCATAGGAAAAGACAGAGTTGCTACTGCAGAATCTCCACATCCATTTAATTCAGCTCGACTAAAAAATGTACTTGAAAAGGTAAGAGGATTGTCTAACTGGAGAAGACCTTTGCCGGAAGGTCATGGAATGGGAGTTGCTATTCATTACAGTTTTTATAGTTACGTGGCAACAGTTGCTGAGGTTTCTGTAAAGAATGGTAAAGTAAAAGTAATTGATATTTATTCGGTTTTAGACTGCGGAATGTATGTCAATAGAGACGCAGTGATGAATCAAATGGAAGGAGCGGCAATTTTTGGAACCTCTTTGACATTATTTGGAAAAATATCAACTAAAAACGGCGCTGTAGAGCAAAGTAATTTTCATGATTATCAGATGACAAGAATGAAAGATACACCCAATGTACATGTGGAATTAATTGATAATGATGAAGACCCAAGCGGAGTAGGAGAGCCAGGGGTACCGCCAATTTCGGCAGCAATTTGTAATGCCATTTTTAATGCTTCGGGTAAACGTGTACGATCGTTACCGTTGTCAGATCATGGAATGGTTTAAATATTTTTATTGACATATAACCAGTTGTGCTTTATTATGACCAATCAATAAGATTCTCGCTTTCTCGGGAAATAGAATATGATAAAATTCTTTAGAAAAATTAGGCAAAACTTGCTTATGGAAAACAAAACTGGAAAGTATTTCAAGTATGCTATTGGAGAAATTATACTTGTGGTTATTGGAATTTTAATTGCACTTCAAATCAATAATTGGAATGAAACCAATAAGTTGAATATAAGAGAACTTACTTTATTAAGCGAATTAAAAACTAATCTTCAAATCAATATTGTAAATCTTGAAAACGATATTCAAAAACAAACCAAGAGTATTAAAAGCTTTAATTACATATTAAATCTTCCTCACAGTAAGCTACCCTATAGCGATTCTATTCCAGACTATTTGTCTGATATAGATTATGCGCCAGATGTTATTCTGGTTTCTTCGGCATTTCAAACATTAAAATCTTCCGGACTAGAATTAATCCAATCAGATAGTTTGAGAATAGAAATTGTAAATTTATTTGAAGTTGATTACCCAAGGCTTATGCAAGAAACTAGAAGGCTTGAAGATCAACTTTGGTCATCAGTTGTAATACCACTTTTTCAAAAACATTTAATGAACGATAATGGTGGCTGGATTCCAAATGATTATGATAGTTGGTTAAAGGATAAAGAGTTTTTTAATATGGTAAGTTTTAGAGAAAGTCTTAGGGAAGGCTCAACTAATTATAAGAAAAAAGCTGTGGAGCAAACAAGAAATGTTATTCATCTTATTGAAAAAGAACTGACAGAAAGAAAATAACGAAAGCACAACAATGGCTATAAGTAATTGCTTATACTTCATTATAACCAACCATAACCAATGATAAAATTCTTTAGGAAAATTAGACAAAAGCTACTCTCTGAAAATAAATTTAGTAAATATCTGATTTACGCAATTGGAGAGATTATCCTTGTCGTAATTAGAATTTTAATTGCTTTGCAACTTAACACCTCAAAAGAAAATAGGGAAAAATCTGATTTAGGCTATAAGTATTTAAGCGAAATGAAGCAAGAGGTTCAAGGTGACCTATTTATATAGATGGTCGTATTAGAATATTGAAAAAAAGCATTAAAAACCAAGAAGCAGCCTTAAATACGAAAAGCATAGCCACTCTACCTTTAGACAGTGTTTTAATGATAATGCATCGACCAAATATAGGAGGTTTTGAAATTAGCGAGTTAACATTTAATAAAATGAAAAATCTGGGACTTACTGAATTGTCTAATAATGATAGTTTAAACTTAAAGATAAACACCTATTACAATAAATATTTAGCATTTTTCAAAAAGGCCATAACTTTCACTATTGAAAAATATCATGAATATTCCTATTATTTAGATTATGCTCAGGAATCAATCGATTATTCGCATAAAGACTATGAGTTTCCTTCACTTTATAATCAATCAAAGCAATCTCTAGATAGTGTGCATAGGATAAATAGGATAAAGTATATCACCTCATTAAAAGGAAGAAATCTAATTTTTATGTGATTTAGACAGAAAAAGATATGCCTTAAGAACTTTAAATCAAATGCTAGAAGAATCGGTAACATTATTAAAATTGATCTATCAGGATTTAAAAATACAAAACCCACAAATAGAGCCTTTACCATTGTTACCATCAGAAATAGATTTTAAAGAGATTGAAGTTTCAAAAGAAAAATTAAAAACTTATACAGGTAAATACCTAACAAAACTAAAAGATACATTAAATGTTATTTTAGAAGACAAGCATCTTTATATAGGTACTGATGATTCTGATACCGTTCAAATTTTCCCACATGCTGAAGACAAATTTTTTACGGAAGATTTTTTTGGACAAATAGAGTTTAATAAAGAAAATGGCATAGTCATAAGCTTTACTCTCGAAAATAATGGAAAATTTGATTATAAAAAACTAGATTAAATTAATACGACTATAAACTAACGAAAGAACAACGCCGTTTATAATTTATTGCTAGTACTAGCCTACCCTTCAACAAGCTCAGGGCATTGCTTACGAAAATCCTCACTTCGACAAGCTCAGTGACCGCGCGGATTTTCTATTTGGTTTGTATTTGCTAATTTAGTTGCTGATAACTATAAAAACTTACTTTATAATTTAGTGTAAATTCTAATGTATGATGAAAGGACTTTATGAAACGCATTTGTTTGTTGAAAATCTAGAACGATCTATTGATTTTTATACCAACAAAATGGAATTAAAACAATGTCGTTTTAACAACGAAAGACGTACCGCTTTTTTCTGGATTGGAGAGGATAAAAAATTCATGCTAGGCTTGTGGGAAAAACCAAAAGATCAAATCGATATTCGACATTTTGCTTTTGAATGTGATCCAGATTGGGTTCTAAATGAATCTGTAGATTTTTTAAAATCTAGAAACATCAAATACTGGAATTTTTTAAATAATAAAACCGATGGACCAATGGTTTTTGTTTGGATGCCAGCGATCTCAATATACTTTAATGATCCAGACGGACATGAATTAGAATTTATTGGTGTTTTAGATGGAGAATCTAAATCTGATGAAGAAAAACGAGTAGTTACTTATGAAGAGTGGCTAACTATAAAAGAAGAATAAAAATTAGCGAAATCACAATTTCACATTTAACAAATTTCAATCATTATGAAACATAGAATTATACTAGTAACACTGATACTATTTAGTTCGGTTGCATCTCCCTTATTAGCTCAACAAGAAGGTTTTATAAAAGACTATTTAGAGCGGTTGGAAAATTCTCGAAAGTATTTAATTCTTGTGGCAGAAACAATGCCAGAGGCCAACTATAATTTTAAAGCCACACCAGAATCATTGAGTTTTGCTGAAAATCTAATGCACATAGGATTTGCGATTGATTGGCATAGCCAGTCATTATTGGGTGGACGAGCTCCTAAAGTTTGGAAAACTGATACAATTTATAAGGTTGCCAAGAAGTCTAAAGTAGAAATGATTTCAACAATTAATAAAACCTTTGATGAAGCCATAAAATTAATTGAAAAATTTGATACCACTCAATTTGAAGATGAACTAGACTATTTTGGATTGAACAGAAACAAGCGACAGATTTTCTTATTACTTGCAGATCATATTACGCATCATAGAGGACAAATGCTTGTCTATATGAGATTAAATGGACTTGTGCCACCTAGATACGTTTTGTTTCAATAATTTTATTTTTGATAGGTTTTCAATTTATAAGTACTTTGCAATTCATTTGTTTTTAATTTATATTTGATTTATGAGAAATTTTAAAAAACTATTTTTTTTATCGTTATTTTTTGTTTTGTATGCTTGTTTTAATCAAGTAGATACCATTACGATTTCAAAATCGGGTAAAATTAAATTAGTTTCTACAATAGAAATTACTGTAGAATCTGAAAAAGATGTAGTTAAAGATGCTATAAAAAGTAGAATTAAAACACTAAAAGATGAAGGTTGGAAAGTCTCTTATAAATGGGAGAAAAGGTCAAAGCCTTATCAAATAAAAGTGACAGCATCAAATACACTTCAACAACTATACGAGTACCAAAGTAAAACCAAAAAGAGTTCCAGTTTTGGTGTCAATATTTATAAAAAGTTTTCGGACAAACGGTATGCAATTTCTTTTGATATCTTAAAAGATGCAAATAATAGAATTCTTAATTTAAATAAAAAAAGTTTGCCATTATATCGTTTAGGTGAAAATGATAAATTATATAAATTAAGAAATATAAAAAGTAAAACCGATTACTATGTTTTACTTGATAAATAAATAATAAGAAAGATATCTTTGATTTTTGTTTGCTGAATTAGATTATTTTTTTGTAACTACCTGTATTTAAGTTATTTGCCATAAAAACTATACGACTAACCATTACCTAAACTTATACTTATGAAATTTACAAAACCGTTTATTATAGTATGCCTTTTAGTCTTTCTAACAGGATGTGACAAAAAAATTGAAGAAGGAGTCATGAAAAGTGATCTTTCAAAAGATGTAGAAATGGTCACAGATCTTGGTAATATTATCATTCGCCTTTCAGATGAAACCCCAATTCATCGTAATAATTTTATCAAATTAGTAAATCAAAAGTTTTATGATAGTATTGCATTTCATCGAGTGATTGAAAATTTTGTCATTCAAGCTGGAAATCCAACTACAAAACCTTCGGAAGAATACAAAGGAAATGGTGACCCTAAATTGTCTTACACAATAGAGTCCGAAATAAATGATAAACTATTTCACAAACGAGGTGCAATTGGAGCGGCAAGAACAGGAGGTGTTTCTAATCGAAAACGTTTGTCTAGCGGACTGCAATTTTATATTGTTCAAAGAGGTGTTTATGTTGATAGTACTTTAAACAAAACTCTAGAAAGAATTAATAAACAGTTGGCATATAATACTGTAGTGAATAGCCCAGGAATTAGTGATGATATCGATGCTTTTACAAGTTTCAGAGAAGAACTTTCCTTAAAAGCCGAGAAAGAGTATACTAAAAATGATACGATACAACTCAATTCTTTATATTCTAAGGTCGAGTTATATAAAATTGATTCTTTAGCGGAGGTTGCATATGAAAACATGATCAACAAATATGATTTTCCCGAAGGTAGGCGTGAGGTATATAAAACGATAGGAGGAACACCACATTTAGATCAGAATTATACTGTTTTTGGACAGGTTGTAAAAGGAATGGATGTTGTAGATAGTATTGCTGTTGTAAAAACAAATGATGCAGGTAAACCAATCAAAGATGTACGAATAATATCAGTTAAAATGATTGAAAGAGAGTAGTATTAAAACTTATACTCACTCAAAGATTTCGGAAATTTTTCAGGATTTGCTGCTAAATGATATCGCGGGTCATCAATATCTTCTTCAATTACTTGATGAAAAATTGGACTCGCTTTGTATAATAATATTTTACAATCAGCACTTAGGTGTTTTAAAATAATTTTCTTTCCTGCCGCTTGGTATTTTTCAACCAAAACAAAAATAGCTTCTAATGCAGAGTGATCAGAAACTCGAGATTCTACAAAGTCTATTTCTACAGCATCAGGATCATTTTTAACATCAAACTTATCGTTAAAAGCAGAAATACTTCCAAAGAATAATGGTCCCCAAATTTCGTATACTTTAGTTCCATCTTCTTTGATGCGTTTTCTAGCCCTAATACGTCTTGCATTTTCCCATGAGAATACTAAAGCGCTTACAATAACTCCTGCTATTACCGCAATAGCTAAATCAAAAATCACGGTTAATCCAGAAACCAATACCAAGACAATTAAATCAGCTTTAGGAATTTTATTCATAATTCTAAAACTAGACCAAGCAAAGGTTCCAACTACAACCATAAACATTACTCCAACTAGCGCAGCAATAGGAACTTGCTCTATATACGAAGAAGCAAATAAGATAAAAATTAGCAACATAACAGCAGCTGTAATACCAGACAAACGTCCTCTACCGCCACCTTTAATGTTAATGATTGATTGTCCGATCATTGCACAACCACCCATTCCGCCAAACAAACCAGTTACAATGTTTGCACCACCTTGCGCCATGCATTCACGGTTCGAGTTTCCACGAGTTTCCGTTAAATCATCTACTAAATTTAAGGTCATTAAAGATTCAATCAATCCAATAGCTGCTAGAATTAAAGCATAAGGGAAGATGAATTTTAAGGTTGCGAAATTTAAAGGAATTTTAGAAAAAGTTTCTAAAACAGGTACAGGTAAACCACCTTTTAAACCTTCTCCACCGCCATCTCTAATAAATGAACCAACAGTAGCGACATCTAAATTTGAAAAGATAACGATTCCTGCTACTACTAATATGGCAATTAAAGCTTCAGGTAATTTTTTAGTTGCTTTAATTTTTGGCAAACCCCACATGATTAACATAGTCAAACCTACTAAGCCAATCATCATATATAAATTCTGACCGTCTAGCCAAACTTTTTCACCTCTAACGGTGGTTTTAAACATGCCTAATTGTGATAAGAAAATTACAATGGCTAAACCATTTACAAACCCCATCATTACAGGGTGTGGGATTAATCGTACAAATTTTCCAAGCTTTAAAACTCCAGCCAGCATTTGAATAATTCCCATCAAAATAACCGTTAAGAAAAGGTAGTATAAACCTAAGTTTTCACTTTCTACTCCCATGGCATTACCTTCACTAACTAAACTCACCATTACTACTGCCAAAGCACCAGTTGCTCCAGAAATCATACCGGGTCTTCCTCCAAAAATTGAAGTAATTAAACCCATCATAAATGCTGCATACAAACCAACTAGCGGATCTACACCAGCAACAAATGCAAAAGCAACAGCCTCTGGAACCAGAGCTAAAGCGACTGTGATTCCTGATAGAATATCATTTTGAGCATTTTTTACTCTTTTTCTAACGAATGCATTCATAATATTTGGGCTTTTTAAGAAGTCGGCAAAGATAGAAGAATAAATGAAACTTGTACCGAGTGCTTTTTATTAAATTTTGATCTTAAAATAACTAATAACTAGAAGGTTACTTTTGATAATAAGTTTCAAAAACTAAATGAATATTAGCATACGTATCTTCCAATGCTTTTTTAGATTCTTCAGTATTTTTAAATGCTGCTATGGTAATTCCCTCTTCTAATTGTGGTGTTAAAACTTCATCAATTGTAGCTTCCATTTGATACCAATGAGTTTCCTTTAATCGAGCTTCTTTATTATGGAAGAAAACATGATAGGTCGTCAATAAAAAATCGTGTAATTTGAGTTGAGAAATTCCACATTCTTCTTCAACTTCTCTCACTGCTGTCTCCTCAATACTTTCTCCTTTTTCAATTCTGCCTTTTGGTAAATCCCACTTATTTCCTCTAAAAATAAACAGGAATTCTTTTTTTTCATTTAAGACCAAACCACCGGCAGCACTAATGACTTTAAAGTGATCTTTAAAGTTATCCCAACATTCTTGAAGATCAACACAGAACAAAGCAACACCATCCAATCTTCCTTTTTTTAACTTATGAATGATTTCTGGAATCGGAGTGCTTTTGTAATTTAGAAGTTCAAAATCACTTTCCATAAATAAAGAATCTGTCAAAATAATAGGCCTATCATTGATAAAAACTTTATACATTTGCGGATATGATTTTACACAAAGATACAGCAAAAAAAACAGCTGAATTATTACTAAAAGTGAAGGCTATTAAACTAAGTCCTTCTGAACCATTTACTTGGGCTTCAGGATGGAAGTCTCCAATCTATTGTGATAATAGAATCACACTTTCGTATCCATCAGTTCGAGTATTTCTAAAAGAAGAGATTGCTAAAATAGTTGAGTTACAATATGGGAAACCAGATGTAATTGCTGGAGTTGCAACAGGCGCAATCGCTATTGGTATTTTGGTAGCTCAAGAATTAGGAGTTCCTTTTATTTATGTGAGACCAGTACCTAAAAGTCATGGTCGTAAGAATCAAATAGAAGGCTATTTAGAAAGCGGACAGAATGTTGTTGTTATCGAAGATTTAATCAGTACAGGGAAAAGTAGTTTAAATGCAGTAGAAGCACTAAAAGAAGCAGGAGCTGTCGTGAAAGGAATGGTTGCAATTTTTTCTTATGGATTTGATATCGCTTCGGATAACTTTAAAAATAGTAATGTTTCTTTAACTACCTTAAGTGATTACGCTCATTTATTGGAACAAGCTGTCGATAGTCAATACATTACAGAAAAAGAATTAGATACATTATCAGACTGGAGAAAAGATCCAGGAAATTGGAAATTATAAGCACATGAATATAGAAGGAACCAAAGTAAACGTAAACAAATCAGCAAAGGAAGCGTACGAGTTTTTTATGGCTTTAGAAAATTTTGAACAATTGATGCCAGAGAGTACTCAAAAGTTTGAAGTTGATGGGAATTCGTTTTTGTTTGCTTTAAAAGGAATGCCAGAAATACGATTAGTTTTAGGTGATTCTGTAGAATATTCTAAGGTGAGTTTGGGAGCGGCAAGTAGTAAGTTGTCTTTTACTTTAACGGCAAACATAGAAAGTGTTTCTGATAATTCTAGTGATGTTCAATTACAATTTGAAGGAGATTTTAATCCAATGATGGCGATGATGGTAAAAAAGCCATTAACAAGCTTTATTGATACACTTACAGAGAACATTGCTAAACTTTAGCAAAAGAAATTTCTTTAATTCCGAATTCAACTATAGCATCATCTTCTAGTTGAATTTGTAGATTTCCAAATTTAGAAACACCTACAATCTTTCCCATAAAGAATTCATTTTTCTTTTTATCTAAAAATGTAGTCGGAATCCCTTTTTTGTACAATGCGTTATGATATTCTTTATGCGTATCAGAAAATCTTCCTTTTTCTATAGTGTCAATTCTGTATTTTATGTTTTCAACAATGGCAACTAAAAGTGATTCCAAATTAATCTCTTTTTTTAAAATGATCTTTAAAGAGCTCGCATTTGTTAGTTCTTTAGGGAAATTTTCTTGATTTACATTTAAACCAATTCCAATGATAGTATTCTTAATCATTTCTTGTTTAAGTGTAGTTTCAATAAGAATTCCACAGATCTTTTGATTTGCTGACATTATGTCGTTAGGCCACTTAATGCTTAAGTTAGGAACTGACAACATTTTAAGACTATCATAAATGGCTAATGAGATAGCAAAATTCAAATACGCTTGCTGTTTTATTTGGAGTGATTTTAAAGTAGTATAAGTACTGAAAGTCAAGTTTTTATAAGGTTCTGAGACCCAATGATTGTTCCTTTGGCCACGTCCAGAAGTTTGATCATTTGTGGTAACAACTGTATAATCATCCAGCATAGAATTCTGAGCCAATTCTTTTAAAAAAGAATTAGTAGAGTTGGTGGCACTAAGTTTGATTAATCTCAAGTGTTAAAGAAAGCGTAAAGTAATTTAATAGTACGCAATATAGTCGCAAAAAAATAATAACTTTGTTTAAAATTAAAAAAATTTAATGGCGAAAAAACCAGTTAGTGCAGATGATCTAATATCTGTAATCATAAAGGGTATTGATGTTGTAAAAGGAGAAGACATCCAATTATTAGACTTAAGAGAAATAGAGAATACTGTGTGCGATTATTTTATTATCTGCTCAGGAAATTCAAATACACAAGTAAATGCAATAACTGGATCTGTTCAGAAAGTAGTTAGCAAAGAACTTAAAGATAAACCATGGCATATAGAAGGTCAGAATAACTCAGAATGGGTTTTGATGGACTATGTGAATGTGGTAGTGCATGTTTTTCAAAAACAAGTAAGAGAATTCTATGATATAGAAAGTCTTTGGGGTGATGCGAAAATAACTGAAATTAATCCAGCATAATAAAAAAATAGATGAGCGAAAAGAATAAAAACACAACACCAAATGCACCAAAGTTCAAGTTCAATATGTATTGGATTTACGGAGCAATTTTTGTTGTAGTTATTGGGATTAGTTTTTTAAACGATGCTTCTTTTTCTACAAAGAAAATATCGACCAATCAATTTTTTAAAATTTTAGAAACAAATGATGTTGGTAAAATTTTAATAATTAACAAGAACATAGCTGAGGTATACATAAAAAAGGAAGCCGAAACAAAAGCAGAATATAAAACTCAAGTTTCTTCTCCTCTGCGTGGAAAAGGATCACCATTGTTTCAATATGATTTTGGTGACTTACAGAATTTTGAGAATAAATTAAATCAATACAAACTAAATGATAATTTAGATTTTGATATAGATTCTGATGCAAGAGGAAGTTTCTTTGAGTCTATTATTGGTTTTTTACCCTTCATTTTACTAATTGCTATTTGGATTTTCTTTATGAAAAGAATGTCTGGTGGCGGTAGTGGTGGCGGTGGTGGCGGTCAGATTTTTAACATTGGAAAATCGAAAGCAAAACTATTTGATAAAGACACCAAAGTAAAAACTACTTTTGAAAATGTTGCTGGTTTAGAAGGAGCAAAAGAAGAAGTTCAAGAAATAGTAGATTTCTTAAAAAGCCCAGAAAAATACACAGCATTAGGAGGTAAAATACCAAAAGGAGCCTTGTTAGTAGGACCTCCAGGAACAGGAAAAACCTTATTAGCAAAAGCAGTTGCAGGTGAAGCGGAAGTTCCATTCTTTTCACTTTCAGGTTCAGATTTTGTTGAAATGTTTGTAGGAGTAGGTGCGTCTAGAGTTAGAGATTTATTTAAACAAGCTGCTCAAAAATCACCATCTATTATTTTTATTGATGAAATAGATGCCATTGGTAGAGCTCGTGGTAAAAACAGTATGACAGGAGGTAATGATGAACGTGAGAACACATTAAACCAATTGTTAACAGAAATGGATGGTTTTGGTACAGATGTTAATGTAATTGTTTTAGCGGCTACAAACAGAGCTGATGTTTTAGATAAAGCATTAATGAGAGCAGGACGTTTTGATAGACAAATCTATGTTGATTTACCAGATATTAAAGAAAGAAAAGAAATTTTTGAGGTGCATATAAAGCCTTTAAAGCTTGGTGAAGATGTTAAGATTGGATTTTTAGCACAACAAACTCCTGGTTTCTCTGGAGCTGACATTGCTAACATGTGTAATGAAGCTGCTTTAATTGCAGCAAGAGGGAATAAAAAAGCGATTGAACATCAAGATTTCTTAGATGCAGTTGATAGAATTGTTGGAGGTTTAGAAAAGAAAAATAAAGTAATTACTCCTAAAGAGAAAAAAACAATTGCTTTTCATGAAGCTGGACATGCAACTGTTAGTTGGATGTTAGAACATGCTGCACCTTTAGTTAAAGTAACAATCGTTCCTAGAGGTCAAAGTTTAGGAGCTGCTTGGTATTTACCAGCAGAGAGGATGATTGTTCAAACTGAACAAATGTTAGATGAAATGTGTGCCACCTTAGGAGGAAGAGCAGCAGAAAAAATAATCTTTGATAAAATTTCTACTGGAGCATTAAGTGATCTTGAGAAAGTTACCAAACAAGCTAGAGCCATGGTTACCGTCTATGGTTTAAACGATAAAGTAGGTAATATCACTTATTATGATTCTTCAGGAAATGATGCATTTGTAAAACCATACAGCGAAAATACAGCGAAGACTATCGATGAGGAAATTTCTAAAATGATAGAATTACAGTATCAAAGAGCCATCGAGATTCTATCTCATAATAAAGAAAAACTAACTACTCTAGCAGAATTATTGTTAGAAAAAGAAGTTATTTTTAAAGACGATCTTTTAAAGATTTTTGGAGAAAGACCTTTTGAAGATGAAGTTATAGAGGTTAAAGATGAAGAGATTGCAACAGTTGAAGTTGAAGATAAAGCTGAAGATAAAGTTGTAAAAACTAAAAAAGTAAAAAAAGAAAGTAAAGCAGAAAAGGAAACTAAAGAAACGAGTACAGAAGAAGATAAAAATTAATTTTTTGAATGAGTTTTTTAAAAAAAATATTTTCAAATAAAAATTCGTCTAGAGAAAACGTTGCCAAAGAACAAGAGGTAAATTTATCTTTAGACGATGCTTTTGTACATAACTTTATTTCTAAAGGAGGCAAATTTTTATATTGTATCACTGAAAAAGAGATCACCAATAATTTACATCAAATTTTTGCTGAAAATAATTGGGATTCAATAATTTGTTCTGATAAAAGCTTAAAAAAATTACTTAAAAAAACTGAGGTAGAAACTCAAGATGAGTTTAGTGACAATCAACCATTTTTTACTACTTGCGAGCATTTAATTTCAGATAATGGTGATATTCTTTTTTCTTCAAATCAATTGAGTACTCATAAAATTGCTTCTTTAACTGATAACTTTATTGTCTTTGCCAAAACAAGTCAGCTTGTAAAAGATACTGGTCAAGGCTTAACAGGTATTAAAACGAACTGTAAAGAAAGTATCCCTACAAATATAAGTGCCGTTAAAAATTACACTTTAGAAAAGGAAGACGATAATTTTTTAAACTACGGTAACAATAACTCTAAAAACTTATATTTGCTGCTTTTAGAAGATTTATAATATGAGAAACCTTCTCAAGAGAGGTACTTCCGGACTTATTTACGCTGTGCTATTTATTAGCGCAATATTGTATTCAAAAGAATCATATGTTATTCTCGTTTCTATTTTCGGGCTAGTTTGTATCTGGGAATTTTTAAAGTTATTGAACTTTAAAAATATCGTTCCTTATATTTTATTTTTACCAATAATTTTTTTATCGTTTTCAAATTATAATTCTCAATTATTGATGATTATCCTATTAGTGATATCACTAACAGGATCAATTCAGTTATTAATTCAGCTTTACACTAAAAAAAATAATTTTCCATCTAATACAATTCAGAAAATAGACATTAGCATCAGATATTTGCTTTTATCTTTCGCCTTTCTAATTTTATTACCTGTAGTAAATGGAGAATACCAAGAATCCATTATTCTATCATTGGTTATTTTTATTTGGGTAAATGATAGTTTTGCTTTTTTAGTTGGTAAAAACTTTGGAAAAAGAAAATTATTTGAAAGTGTATCACCAAAGAAAACAATCGAAGGTTTTATAGGCGGAGTCTTTTTTACAGTAATAGCAGCAATTATTATTTCATATACCATCGATTTCTTATCGATAACCCACTGGATTGTCTTATCATTAATAGCTTCAATACTAGGGACCATAGGAGATTTGGTAGAATCAAAATTTAAAAGACAAGCTAATATTAAAGATAGTGGTACTATAATGCCAGGTCACGGAGGATTATTAGATCGACTAGATAGCTTGTTGTTTGTTGCTCCCTTTGTATATTTGTATATCCATTATATAATTTAGTTAAATGCCAAGTTTTCACAGAGAAGGTTATAAAATTATTGTTTTAACATTTGTATTTGTATTAGCAGGAATTTTATTTGCAGAACGATTTATTGAATTGTTTTGGTTGTTAAAATCAGTACAAGTTTTATTACTACTTTTTTTAATTATTGTTTTACAATTTTTTAGAAACCCTAAAAGAGTCACAGAGATTAATGACCATCAGATTATTGCTCCTGTAGATGGTAAAGTTGTTGTGATTGAAGAAGTTGAAGAGCCAGAATATTTTAAAGGAAAGAGATTGCAAGTCTCAATCTTCATGTCTCCAATCAATGTTCATGTCACAAGATATGCTTTAAGCGGAGTTGTAAAATACAGTAAATATCATCCAGGGAAATACTTAGTTGCTTGGCACCCAAAAGCATCTACAGAAAATGAAAGAACAACTATTGTTGTAGAAAATTCAGTTTTTGGAGAAGTTTTATATCGTCAAATTGCAGGTGCTTTGGCAAAAAGAATTGTCAACTATGCAAAAGAAGGAGAACATGTAATTCAGGGAACCGATGCAGGTTTTATAAAATTTGGAAGTAGAGTAGATGTTTTCTTGCCGCTAAACACAAAACTAAATATTAGTATTGGTGATAAAGTTAAAGGAGGAGTTCAAGTAATAGCAGAAAAATAATGAGCACTAATTTAGATGCAAAGTTTACAAAAGCTTTTAACCAAATCTCTGAGTTGGAAGAAACTTTAGCACCTGATATTATGCTTAAATTATATGCTTTTTACAAACAAGCTGTTGCTGGAGACACTTTTTCTTATGATGGTGAAATAGATGTAAGAGACGCTTTTAAATTTAATGCCTGGACACAGCTAAATGGCATGTCTCAAGATGACGCAAAAAAGCAATATGTTAAGCTTGCTAAAAGTATTTTAAAAATGAATAAAAAATAAAAAGTCATGAAAAAACAAAACACATTAATTCTTATTTTATTAATAGCTTTTCAATTTACAGCATGTAATTCGGAAAAGAAAGAGGATAAAAAAGTAACAGAAACGACAAAGAAATCAACTGCAGCATTTGTTTTAAGTGAAGCTAAAAACTCTGTAGAATGGACCGCTTATAAAACTACTGAGAAAGTTCCGGTAAAAGGAAAATTCAAAAAAGTAGAAGTAACCAAAGGAGGAGAGGGAAGTAGTGTTAAAGAAGCGATTCATAATGCAGAATTCTCAATTCCAATTAGCAGTATTTTTACATCTGACACAAGTAGAGATTATAAAATTAGAAAATTCTTTTTTGGAGTGATGGATAATACAAAATTACTATCAGGAAAATTAGTCATAGAAAATGATTCTTTAGGGTATGCAGATATTACCATGAACGGTATTACAGATAAACTACCTTTTTCTTATGCAATTAATGGTAAAGAGTTTAGTATGTCTACGAAAATGGATGTGTTAAATTGGAATGCTAAATCATCAATAGATTCTTTGAATGCTGTTTGTAGAGAATTGCATAAAGGATTAGATGGAATTAGTAAAACCTGGTCTGAAGTTGCAATTAATATTTCTTCAACTTTTAAATAAGAAATCTGAAATAGTTAACTATATGAATCCGCTTATTGGGCGGATTTTTTAGTTGAATTCAATAGAGTCAATTTCGAATTCAAAATCGCCATATTTTTTTTCGTCAGTAATAAATCCGATTCTTACAATATCTGATAAGACCTCTTTTTCTAGCTTCTCATTCATTGGTTTTCCAATGTAATGTTTTCTAAAATCAGTAAGCTTAAGGTTACAGTTTTCCATTCAGAGGAAGTACTTGGGAGACTTATCTTATAATTGGGTACATACCAACGTTGACTTACAGCGATTGTAAAAGCTAAAGAAATTCCAGAAGATTTATATCTAATTTTTACTTCATCAAAGGCAGATAAATTTTTGCTTCTAAATGAGCGTCGTAATGATGAAAAACCGCCATTATTATCTAAAGAAACTTCTCCTTTAAATAGTATACTGTTTTCAGTAAGTTTAGCATTTCCTTCTGACAGTCCACCCATAACCACATCATTAACAACTTGCCATTTTTTTCCTTTTTTATCTTTTCCAAAATCAATTGTATATGGTTTACTTTGTGTCATAAATAAGGAAATTAGAAAGACAATTAATAGGGTTCTCATTTTAGATTTTTTAAAGCTTTGTCTAGACTATTAAATTTGAATTTGAATCCAGTTTTTTCAATTTTATCACTAGAAACCCTACTTCCGTTTAAAATGATAGTTGCCATTTCACCAAAAACAATTTTTAAAATAAATGAAGGAGCTCCTATGGGTAAAAAAGGTCTTTTAAAGGTCTTAGCGATCGCTTTTGAAAATGAATAGTTGGTTTGGTGTTCTGGTGCAATTGCATTATAAGCGCCATCTAAATCTTCATCTTCTATTGCTTTTATATACATCTCACACAAATCATCAATATGAATCCAAGGCATGTATTGTTTTCCGTTTCCTAAAGGAGTAATCATAGGAGTTTTCATTTTCCTTAATGCACCACCATCATTACTCAAAACAATACCGGTTCTTAAGGCAACAGTTCTAGTTTTATCCTTTTTAAATTGGAAAATAGATTCTTCCCAAAGGCGACAAACTTTACCAAGAAAATCAGTAGCAGGTTGATCTATTTCAGTAAAAATAGTTGCTGTGGTAACAGAACCATAATAACCAGTTGCTGAAGCTGAAATAAAAGCTTTTAATGGAGTTTTAAGTCTTTTTGAAGTATTGTATAATAGGTTAGTAGATTGTACTCTACTATCTATAATTTCTTTTTTTCTTTTTTCAGACCATTTTTTATCTGCAATTCCTGCTCCTGCTAAATGAATGATGTAATCTAAGTCGTGAAAAGCTTCTTCTTCAATAAATTGATCTTTTACATTCCAAATAAAAGTATTGTATTCACTCTCTGGAGATTTACTTCTGCTTAAAACCCGAACTTCATATCCTTTAGATGCTAATAAGGATGATAATCGTTTTCCAATTAAACCTGTTCCACCAGTAATTAATACTTTTTTCATAAGCGTAAAAATACAAAAAACCGCCATCAAACTTGATGGCGGTTTTCATAAAATGTATGTTAAAAGAGACTTATTTAATCTCTTTCATTGCATTATCAATTAAAGTTTTGATATGAGTTTTGTGCGCTTTGGTAGCAATATTACCTGTACCATTACTTACCCAAGTTCTCACTTTTTTCAAATTGTAAATTGCCATAGACTGAGATACTATTGAGAATCTACCTGCAGTTCTACCTGTTACCATACCAATTAATCTTTTTACATAAACAGCTTGTAAATTCTGACGAGTTGTATTAATGTTTCCATTCACATCAGGAATAAACATCGCTTTGTTTAAATCATTCATGAAAGAAGATAACTTATACTCGTTTCCATAAGACTCAGAATTAGACATTCTTTGTAAAGTAGAAGGGTGCATAATATGAGCTAATACTCTGTTTTGGTATCCTAAAATTCTTTCTTGAATTTTTGGATCTTCACCGTATCCTAAATTATACCCTCTTCTTTGTGGCGCTAAATAATTATACAATTCTTTAGGAGCACTAAAAGCATCTGGAGCAAAAACATATTTTTTTAATGCATCAAAAGCTCTTTTCTGATCTGCTAAACTAACAGGAGTATAAGGTTGTGTTCCACCTTCTTGACCTGCCATCGCTCTATCTACATAAACACCTCCAATAAATCTAGAAAGTACATCCCCAGCTCTAGCAGATTGTCCATTTAAGATAGCATACGCTTGGCGTAATTGCATGTAAGTTTCTCCTTTTTTAGAAAAACGAGACTGAATATCTTTCATCATGGTATTTACCAATTCGAAACGATTGATAGAATATTGAATCTGATCATTAGATAAATCACCAGTCATTACTCTAGGGTCAATTCCTTTTCCTGGATTACGCATATCATCTGCATCATTACCAAAAATTAATTCTGGTTTTGTTGATTCATTTAATAAAGCATTCATTTCTGCTTCATTTTTAAAATCTTGATATCCAAATTGAATAGCCCAAATATCATATGGTCCAACTGCCATGTCATAGTATTGACCTTGCTTAGAACGATCGTTTGTTAAGTTAATTCCAGCATAATCCATAACAGAACCCGTTAATGCTTTTCCTTTAATAAAAGCTGCATCTGCTAATTGTTCAGGAGAAAATAATTGACTTGCTTTCATATTGTGGTTTAATCCTAATGTATGACCAACTTCGTGCATAATTAAAGATTTCATTCCTTCTTTTTTCATTCCTTCCATTTCTAAATCTGAAGCTCCTGCAGCAGCTAAAACAATTTGACCAAACATATTGTTTTCATGCATTAAATGTCCTTGAGAACATAATAAATGATCTTTTTTGTTGATTAGCATTTCTTTTTTAAGGTCTTCATCTGATTGAATACCATAATTTGCAGCTGTAGAGAAAATTCTGTCGTAATATACTCTGTTTGTGAAGTGCACATATTCTAACATAATGTCAGCTCCTAATAACTCTCCAGTTCTTGGATTTGCAAAACTTGGTCCATAACCACCAAATGGAGGTTGTGGAGAAGAAGTCCAACGTAACACATTGTAACGTACATCACCAGCATCCCATTCAGCATCATCTGGTTGAACTTTTACAACCATTGCATTTTTAAATCCAGCAGCTTCAAAAGCTTCATTCCAAGCTAATACACCTTCTTTAATAGTTTCTCTCCATTCAACTGGAGTTGTGTTTTCAATCCACCAAGTAATTGGAGTTACAGGTTCTGATACCGAAGCATTTGGATCTTTTTTTACTAATTTCCATCGGTGAATCATATCTCTATAATTCGTTACACCTGTAGTAGTCATGTCATTTGTTTGCGTGAAGAAATAACCTACTCTTGGGTCATCCATTCTAGCTTCATAACCATCTTCTGGCATGTTCATGAACGTATGGAATACTTTAATAGAAACATTTCTACCGTCAGTTACTGCAGCAGATCCACCATTTAAAACAGTAGGATTGCTGTAAACGTACTCAGTTTTTATATTGGTATTTTCTGGGTAGTTTTTGATTTCGTTAATTTTAGACTTATTAGCGTCTAATCTACCTAATGAGAAAGAAAAAGGAGATTGTCCTGGAAATCTAGGTCCTTTAACCCTAGTAAATGTTTCAGATAAAAATAATTTAGTAGCGTCAATTAGATATTCGCCAGTTTTAGCATCATGAAATAATACTTTTCCACTGGCAATAGTAGCATCACTAATATTAGAATTAGCAGCTTTTGAAATTGCATTACTTTCATCAAAGTAAAAAGAGGTGTTTGGTACAACAAACTCTATTTTATTAAAATAATTTTTTATGTGAAAAATCGCAGACCCTTGGTAAGCTCCTTTAAATTGACCAGCGTCTAAAACACCATTTGCAATTTGAGAGAAGTAGATAAAATCTTGGTTTAGTTGATCTTCTTTAATTAATAATTTTACATCACCGGTTACTGTATCTTGAAAAATAGTGAATAGTCCTTCCATTTTTTTACTACTTTTAGTTAAAGTAGCAACTGATTTTTTTGGTTTTGGCTTAGGTTTTGGAGCTACTTGCTCTGTTTTCCCTTTTTTCTTTTTTTTCTTTTTTCTTTGAGCATCAGCATCTTGAATACCAACAACAGCTAGCATCAATACAAATGATAAAAGAAAACGTAGACTTCTAGAATTTACTGTTTTCATAAAATTGAGTTTGATTTTTAAAATATTTCAGCCCACAATATAAATATTATTTACTGCTTGATTGTTAATAATACTATAAAGTTGCGCTTTATAGTAGATGCTTTTTTTGCTAAAACGTTACATAAATTAAAAAATTAGTGAAAGCTATGTTAATCTCTAGCATCAAACTTTTTAAAGCCTTATTTTTGTGAAAGCATGAAAGAAAAGAAAAGAAAAGGTTTTGTTTTTAAGAATTATGAGTCGCCTCATATAACTCCATTTGAGAAATTATTTGATATTTTTAAAGAGATCATCACACATACATCTGGTGATTTTGATGAAGCTATTGATTGGTTACGTCAGTTAGATGTAGAATATAAATTGACAGATGAAGACTATACAATTGATGACTTTATTGAAGATTTAAAAGCCAAAGGTTATATCAAAGAAGAAATAGAACCTGATGGGAATGGTGGTAATATTTCAATTACGGCAAAAACAGAAAGAGCCATTCGTCAACAAGCTCTAAATCAGATTTTTGGTAAAATTAAAAGAAGAGGTTCTGGAAATCATAAAAGCAAAGGGCAAGGTTTAGGTGATGAACATACCGGCGATTTTAGAAATTATCAATTTGGAGATTCATTAGACAAAGTATCCATGACTGAGAGTTTACGAAATGCTCAAATTAATCATGGAATTGGGAATTTCAATTTAACTGAAGATGATTTGGTCGTTGAAGAAACCATGCACAAAGCACAAATGAGTACTGTTTTAATGATAGACATCAGTCATTCTATGATTTTATATGGTGAAGATAGAATTACGCCAGCAAAAAAAGTAGCGATGGCATTGGCAGAATTAATTACCACAAGATATCCAAAAGACACCTTAGATATTTTGGTCTTTGGAAATGATTCTTGGACCATTGATATCAAAGATTTACCTTATTTAAAAGTAGGCCCTTATCACACAAATACAGTTGCAGGTTTGCAATTAGCCATGGATTTATTGCGAAGAAAAAGAAATACCAACAAACAGGTTTTTATGATCACAGACGGGAAACCAAGTTGTTTACGAATGCCAGACGGTCAGTATTATAAAAACAGTAATGGATTAGACTCTTTTATCACGAATAAATGTTATGCAATGGCACAACAGGCAAGAAGATTGCATATTCCGATAACTACTTTTATGATTGCTCAAGACAATTATTTGATGCAATTTGTGAGAGAATTTACCAAAGCAAATCAAGGAAAAGCATTTTACACAGGAATTAAAGGTTTGGGTGAAATGATTTTTGAAGACTACGAAACAAATAGAAAAAAAAGAATTAAAGGTTAAGATGAAAATAGAGACAATACAAACATTAGGAGAACTAAAAAAATCAGGATATCAATCAAAATCTATCAAAGATGAATTGAGGGATAATTTAATTACTAAAATTAAAAATAAAGAAACCGTTTTTGAAGGAGTTCATGGCTATGAAAATACCGTAATTCCAGAATTGGAAAGAGCAATTTTATCTCGACATAATATTAATTTATTAGGTTTAAGAGGTCAGGCAAAAACTCGTTTGGCTAGGTTGATGATTAACTTATTAGACGAATATATTCCTGTAGTGGAAGGGTCAGAAATTAATGATGATCCATTACAACCGATTTCAAGATTTGCAATAGAACTTATTAAAGATAAAGGCGATAAAACACCAATCTTTTGGTTGCATAGAAGCGAGCGATTTGCTGAAAAATTAGCAACACCAGATGTAACAGTTGCCGATATTATTGGTGATGTAGATCCTATAAAAGCGGCTAATTTAAAATTGAGTTATGCAGACGATCGCGTGATACATTATGGAATGATCCCGAGAGCAAATCGTTGCATTTTTGTCATTAATGAATTGCCAGATTTGCAAGCTAGAATTCAGGTAGCTTTGTTTAATATCTTACAAGAAGGTGATATTCAAATCAGAGGATTTAAATTACGTTTGCCTTTAGATATGCAATTTTTATTTACGGCAAATCCAGAAGATTATACGAATAGAGGTAGTATTGTAACTCCATTAAAAGACAGAATTGGTTCTCAGATTCTAACACATTATCCAGAAACCATCAAAATAGCTAAAACAATTACAGCTCAAGAAGCTACATTAGATAAGCGTCAATCTGAAACTATTTTTGTTCCAGAATTGGCAAAAGATATCCTAGAGCAAATTGTTTTTGAAGCAAGAAAAAGTGAATTTGTAGATGTTAAGAGTGGGGTAAGTGCGCGTTTAAGTATCACTGCTTTTGAGAATTTATTAAGTACGGCTGAAAGGCGTTTATTACTTTCAGGTGATGAAAAAACATCGATTAGAATGAGTGATTTTACAGGAATTATTCCTGCAATTACAGGTAAAATCGAATTGGTTTATGAAGGAGAACAAGAAGGAGCGTATAATGTAGCCTTAACTTTACTGGGAAATGCAATTAAAACTTTATATCCAACATTCTTTCCAAAAATACAGAAGATAGAAAAACAAGGAGTTGAAGCTCCCTATGATGAAATAGTTTCTTGGTTCTTTAATAACAGTGATGATTTTGAAATTCTAGATGATGTGCCAGAAAAAGAGTATTCATCTATTTTAAACAATGTAAAACCTTTGTCTGATTTTGTTTTACAACATCAATCAGATGTTACCAAAGAGGAAATCTACTTTTGGCAAGAATTTGTTCTATGGGCTTTAGTTGAATTTAAAAAACTAAGTAAATATAGATACGCAGAGGGAGTTCAGTTTAAAGATCCATACGGAAGTTTTATAAGTGGTCTATAAAAATTGCAGAGATTAACGACCTCTTCTTCTTCCCATTCTATTATTTCGCATTTCTACCATTTTTTTTCGAATGGTAGAAGTGTATTCTTTTTTTGTAATTTCTTCACCTTTATCTGGAGCTTCAATTTTTATTTTTTCTGTTGGGTTTAAAACCAATTCAGAACACAGTAAAGTGGTGTTTGCTGCACTTACTTCTAAAATGAGTCCAGGAAGTCCCCAATATTCAGCAGGACCTTGTGCAACAGGAATTTGAGGTGTATACCATGCTTCTACAACAATCATCGGTTCAAGAACTTCTTTGGTGTCATCAGAGTTTGATCTTAAATCACTCCAAGAAAAATCAAACCAACTCAATTCAGATTTTGGCACCATAGCGGCAGCTTTGTAGCAAGTATAGTTACCAATCATTTTTGTTTCAGTACCTAGATTCCAATCAATCTTCACTAATTTATCTTTTACTAAAAATCTTTTTCCATAAAATTCTTGACTCTGTACTAATTTATTTTCTTTAATATTTTTATGTAAATCTCCTCGAGAGAAATAGCCACCCCAAGAATCTGTAGCTCCAGATATAGCATCAATCTTTTCTTCTTCTAAAAAGGTTGATTCTTGCATATTAAAGCTTAAAATATATTTTTTTTCTAATCTATTTTTAAGACGTGCTTGTATTTGTTTTTTTTGCGCTTCGCTCATTCTAGCTCCCCAATTCCCTAACTCCATTTTAGATTTAGAAAAATAATAGGCTTTCCCTTGAAATTTCTGAGCGCTTAATTGGGCGGTAAAAAATAATATAGTAATTACGGTTATAATTTTAAAAATAGCTGGTTTCATGTTGTGAAAATTATTCTGTTATGTTTAACAAATATAAAAAAATGTTAAACAATATATAGCTATATTAAAAGATTAACAATAATTTAAGTTATTGGTTCGCAGTTATTTATTTTTTGTCTGCCTTCCAAGGTGTTGTAAATTTTCTATTAGGACAATAAGAAATTCCATAAACTTTTCCATCCAAAATATAGCCAGAATGATAATAGGTGTTTGTATTATCAGAACTAGAAAAAGCAAAATAAATGCGTTCCCATTGAGTGTTGATTAGTCCTTCTTTAATTTTACTTCCATAAAATGTTCCATTAAACGTATTTCCTTTGATACTCTTTACTTCTAATAGTTGAAAATATTCTTTAGATTTAGGAGTAGGACGTAAATCTATTTTCCAAACTCCTTTGAGCACTTTTGTATCTATTTGTGCTTCACCTTTTATAGGGAAAAGAAGTACAATGAATGAGATGAATAGATATTTCATTTTTTTAAGTTTTTCTGTTTCAATTTTTGTTGATTTTTTTGATTGTATTATCGTTTACTTATTAAAATAAGTTTCATCTATTTTTGTACCTTTTGAAATACCCACCAAGTTTCTCCATTATTTGGATTAAAACTTAATTTTAAAGTTCCAGTCTTCGTTTTTATCACATATTTCCCAACTACGTCTATATATTCATCATAATAAGTGGCGAAATATGTTCCATCAGTATATTGAAATTTTATTCCATTACTCATTTTAAAAACTAAGTTCTTTTTTCCTTTCTTTATGGTAGAATCGGTAACTTTTTTTTCAGATTTTAAACTGTTTTCATCAATGTAAAATATGTTCTCATTTGCTGGTTTCTCAAACTTTTTTGTTAGGCGTAACTCAACTTTTGCTCCTTTAGTTAATTCATAAACATCTTTTTCTGTCTTATACGATGGAAAAACAATGAGTTTATAGTTTCCGTCAATTTCAAAGATTCTAGGAGTTTTATTGTCTTTTAAAATTATATAGTTGTGTTCATTTCTTAATTCAAATTCTGTTCCCGGAGGATAGCTAATCGTATTTTCTAAAGTATCGTCTTTATGTATTTTTAGATACGTATTCTGAGCATTGATTCCAATGGATAGTAAAAGAATAATAGTGGTTATAATTGTTTTCATATGTTGATATTTTGAGTTATTTATCTTCCTATTCTATTTTTTTCATCCTCAATTCCTGTATTTCTATTCCTTGCTTTCTTAACTTCATTGCTACCAAAATTATAAGTTAAATTGATTCGAAATTGTCTACTGTCATTTCCACAGTTACCATTAATTGAGACATTCCCAAATCTTGTTTCTCCTGCCCATGTTGATGTATATAAAACATCATTTACAGCTAAACGCAGGGTCATTTTATCGTTCATTAGTTTTTTCTGAACGGCTACATTTAAAGAACCCATACTTCTTGTAACATAGGTACCTCCCCAAATGGATGGAGAACTGAACCAACCCGATACTTCAGCACGCCAGTTATTTGTTAATTTAAAAGTGTTTTGTGCATAGAAATTCAACGAATTTCTAGAGATGGCATTAAAATCTTCATTGGTAGCTTCAAACATATTTCTTGTTGCATTAACACTTGTATAAATACTCCACCATTTATTAAACTTTGTTGGATAGGAGATTCCCAGGTTGATAACTCTTTGATTGGCTACATTTCTAGCAATTAAAGCACTTTGATTTACATTCACAGCTTCCGTAATTTGAGCCGAATAATCTCTAATAAAACTATAACTAATAGAAGTGTTTAACGTGTATTTATAAGTGTGAGAAAAACGAATATTATCAGTGTATTGTGGTTGTAAAAACGGATTTCCTTTGCTAAATGACAATTCATCAATTTGATATTCAAATGGATTTAAACTTCGGTAATTTGGACGTTGAATTCTCTTGCTATAGGTCAATGCTAAAGAATTGTTTTGATTGGATAGATAGGTAAAACCAGCACTAGGGAATACATCGATATAATTTCTTTTTACACGATCATCATTATTTGCTTGAGCACTGGTTAAAATACCATCTGATTTTGTTTGTTCAACTCGTAAACCAGCCTGAACACTTATTTTCTTATACTTTCTGTTGTAGTTAATATATCCTGCATTTACTTGCTCGTCATATACAAAATTGTTGGTTCTGTCTAAGTTGATTTGATCTTGTCCGTTAATTCGATTAAAGAAATCAAACTGATTATCGGTATTGATTTTTGAAAATTTCACACCTATTCCTATTTTTCCTTTCCATAAATTTTGTTCGAAATCAATTTTAGCAGTCACTAACTCAATGGTAATTGGTGTCACCATAAAATTGATAATTTCACTTAAAACAATCGATTCTGTTCCGTCTAAATATCGGTTAGGTTGTAAATTGTCTCGATCGCTCGTGTATTTTCCAAAATCAACATCTACATTAAAAGTTATTCCTTTTTTGTTGAATTTATAATTGACATTTCCATACAAATTAGAAACATCGCTATTGGTATCACTTCCAGCTACTAAAACTTGATTAGGTGTTGTATTACCAATAGGAGTGATTGGTGTTCTAGAATCGCTCTCTGAATTTCCATTATTAAAGTTGCCAGATAGAAGTATTCCGAAGGTTGATTTATTATTCATATAATAATCAAAGCCAAAACGAGCGTTGTTACTATTATTATAGCGCTGAGTTTCTGTTCTTGCATCAAAAATTATATTGCTTTGTGTTCTGTATAAATTGATGAAATCAAAACTATTACCAACTCGATTACTAAAAGTTCCGTAAAAACTTGTTTTTTTATTTCGATTGTTAAACGACACAGAATTGTTATATCTAGCAAAGTCTCCATAGGTAAAACCAGAACCTAAAGTTCCGTTTGTTCCAAGAGATTTATCTCTTTTTAGAATAATATTTACAATACCTGCATTTCCTTCTGCATCATATTTAGAAGAAGGTTGTGTGATAATTTCAATAGAATCTATATCACTAGATTGTAATGTTTTTAAGAAATTAGTTAAATCTTCACCTCTTAAAACAGAAGGCTTTCCATCGATATAAAATAAAACACCTGTTTTACCTTCTACAATTACATTGTCATTATTATCAATAATAACCCCTGGAGCTTTTCGCAATAAATCAAATCCAGAATCTCCTGCTGCATTGATCGTGTTTTGAACATTAAAAACTGTTTTATCAGCAAAAACTTGCACCATTGGTTTTTCAGTTTTTATGATAACTTCTTCTAGTTTTTCTGTAGAAGATGTAAGTTGAATAGTGCCTAAATTGATAGATTTTGTTATTTTAATTTCAAGAGTTTTCTCTTGAAAACCCAAAATGCTAATTTTGATTTGATATTTTGCTGATAAAACATTTTCTATTTTAAACAATCCTTTTTCATTTGTCAAGGCAGCTTTTATGAATTTTTTATCAGTAGTATTTAATAAAGAAACGACAACTGCCTCAAGAGGTTCATTTTGTTCGTCAACAATTATACCTGATATAGAATTTTGACCTATACTTGAAATGATGCTTAGTATTGAAATGATTATAAATACATAAAATCTCATGAGCTAGTTTTTTAATGACACTGCAAATATTCTTTATCTTATCAATGTGTACACTTCAAAACCGATGAATAGACCTTTTAGTCGATAAGCTGGAATTCCATTTCGTCGGTAAATAGGTCCACTCATCAGAGAATTAGCTGAAAAGAAAATTGTATTTTTAAATTTGAAGTACAATAAGAGACTAAATCAGATGAAAAATAACAGGCGAATTTTTGGGATTAAGCAACAAGAATTATTAGTATTTCTGTGCTTTTATTTTTTTTGGGCAGTATTCTATTATACAGCTCTTTGGTATAATTCTAATGGACCAATAAGAGATGATAATCCGTTTTTTGATTTACAAAGTTTTTTAGATGATGTTGGAATTGATTATCTAATTAAACTTGTATTAACCTATCCGATTTGGTATTTATTATTTAAAAAATTAACCAATTGGAGTAATGCAAAAAAAATTGCATTGCATATTATTTTATTACCAGCCTACGTTTTATTGTGGCAGCAACTTTACTATGCTATTTCTGAGTATCTAGGTCTTTTTCATTTATATGGAGCAGCCTCTGCTTGGGATATTTATATTCCGGCTTTATTTTATGTACTTCAATTTGGAGTGATTCATTCGTACAATTATCATTTAGAAAATCAAGAGAAACTAAAATTAGAAGGAGAATTAAGAACAGCCGCCTTAAAAAGTGAATTGTCTGCTATTAAAGCGCAATTAAATCCGCATTTTTTATACAATGTATTTAATACAATTAGTGCCTCGGTTCCTGCAGAAAATGAAAAGACTAGGACTATGATTGCAGAATTATCTGATTTGTTTAGATATCAATTAAAAGCTTCTCAAGTAGATAAAGTTCCTTTAGAAGAAGAGTTAGATTTTATCAATAAATACTTAGAACTAGAGAAAGAACGTTTTCAAGAACGATTAAAAATCGAATTTGATATTGATCAAGAAATATTGAAAGAAGAAATTCCGCCCATGCTATTGCAACCTTTGGTAGAGAATTCTATTAAACATGGATTGTCTTCGCTTATTGAAGGAGGAACCATTGTGATAAGAATAAAAAAGAAAGAAGAAAAACTCTTCTTTGAAATAACAGATACTGGTATTGGTATTAAGGATAAAGAAGCTGTATTTGGAAAAGGTATTGGTTTAACAAACACCAGGTTACGTTTGGAAAAAGTATACAAAACCAGCCTATATTTATCAGACAATACACCAAAAGGATTAAAAATTAGTTTCGAGTTATAAAAATGAAAATTTTTAAAGAAATGAAAAAAGTAATTATTGTAGATGATGAAAATGCAGGTAGAAAACTCATCAAAGAGTATTTAGAAGATTATCCAGATTTGATTATTTTAGGTGAGGCCAATAATGGTGTTGATGCAGTAAAGATGATTAATGAATTTAAACCTGACTTAGTTTTTCTTGATATACAAATGCCAGGATTAACAGGTTTTGATGTACTGACACATTTAGAAGAACTACCTCAAATTATTTTCTCTACAGCCTACGATCAATATGCTTTAAAAGCTTTTGAAGTACATGCAGTAGATTATTTATTAAAACCCTATACAAAAGAACGTTTTAAGATTGCTATAGAACGTTTGTTTTTAAATAACGAAAAGAATAAAGCGGCTACATTAACCAATAGCTTATTGATGGAGTCTTCTAATTATCCATCAAAAATTTTAGTACAGTCTCAAAATAAACTGGTGACAGTTGTTGTAGAAAATGTCATAAGAATTGAAGCTTTTGGAGATTATTCTAAATTAATTACAGAAGATAAAACTTATCTAAGTAATTATGGAATTTCTGTACTTGAAGAGAAATTAAATCCAGCTATTTTTATTAGAGTTCACAGATCTTCAATGATAAATCTAAACAAAGTAAAAGAGTTAAATAAGTATACCAAAAGCTATGATGTTACTATGCAAAACGGTGATGTAGTTAGAGTTAGTAGAGGTTATATGGATAACATTAAAAAATTAATGTATTAAGCAATACCTTTGTTTTAAATTACATCTTAACTTTATATGATTCGGCTTTCTTTTAAAAGATTATTAATAGTTCTACTTATTGGTGTTACTTTTTCTTCTTGTTTTCGCTTTAGAACCTCCGATAGAAAAACCTTCAAGGTTTTTAAAGAATCAAATTCTGAAGTTCATATTAAAAGACATACTATTACTACTGTAGATTACCCAATAAGAGTTGTGAGTGGAGCTTTTGATGATACCAAAAATATTGCAGTATTCTTTATTCATGGAGCACCTGGTGCTTCCGATAATTATTATGATTATTTAAAAGACTCCGTTTTACTAAAAAAAGCAAATTTATATAGTATTGATAGACCTGGTTATGGGTTTTCAAATTTTGGTAAATCTGAAACTTCTATAGAAATACAAACTAAAGTTGTTGCAGAAATTATTGACAATTTACCAGAACAAAATGTAATTGTTTTAGGACATTCTTATGGTGGACCTATAGCTGCATATTCGAGTCTTTTTTCTTCAAAAATAAAAAGTGTGTTGATGTTAGCTCCAGCAATTGACCCGGAGAATGAAAAAATTTATTGGATCGCTAAATTTGGGAAATGGAAATTAACAAAATGGTCTGTACCGGGTGCAATGGCCGTTGCAGGTGATGAAAAATTCTCACATATAGAAGAATTAGATAAGTTGAAAGACATCTGGAAACAAATAAAAGTACCAGTAATTCATATGCATGGTACAAAAGACATTATTGTTCCGTTTGAAAATCTTCAGTTTTCCATAGAGCAATTCAATCCAAAATACTTAGATACTATTGTACTTAAAAAAGAGAACCATTTTTTACCATGGTCACATTATGATTTGGTAAAAAAAGAATTATTACAACTAATTAAAAAAGTAGAGTAATCTTTTAATCTTTTAACTCAATTGTCCCAAATATATCAGCATCAATCCAGCCACGATCTTTGTCATTTCCTTCCACCACAACAGAACCTATAAAGTTTTCACGATGTTCGCTGTTATCGTTGTCGCAATAAGCAATTGCAAAACCAATTTTTTTGTCTTTGGTTAATGTAACAGGATGATTTTTTGCGGCATACTTAAAAGTATCAGAAAATAAAGAAATCTTGAACTCCCAACGATAGGTATTTTCTCCAGAAATCACCATTTTAGATTGTACATGATCATTGAATAATTTTGGGGTGTTTTCAGCAATGATATCCACTACATTTCCTTTTGTATCTATATGATAAGCAAATGCATTATGATTAAATTGATGATCGCCACCACTATTATCTTCATCAATAAAAATTTCTACGCAATCTTCATCCCACCAACGCTCTAATGGATTTTGAAATTTATCTCTTAAAATATCATCTTTGATTTCTACAAGTACATATAAGGCTTCTTTAGACCAAGAGAGTTTATAGCGTCCATTAAAATCCGTTGAATCAACTGGATTTCCTAACCAAACTTGATTTATCGGTAGCCATTTTGCATTTTTCCAAGTCGTTTCATTTGCTTGTCCATCAACCAAAATAACATCTGTAGCTTCTTGAACCGCATTTAGTTGATGATTTACTTTTTGATTTACTTTCTTTTGTTCTACAAAAATTTTTTTGGTTTTGTTTTTACAACTAACAATTAGCAATAAACAAATTAAGAAAAGTAGTTTTTTATAAAAATTCATTTTTAGTTTCTGATGATTCCAGAAGGAAATGTGACAATACTTTCATGTCCATTTTCTCCAACACTCGCAATCCCGAAGAAGAAATTATCGACCACAATGCCATCTAAAGTATATTCGGTAACATCCTCTACATATTTAAAATGATCCCAGGTTGGGGAAGTAGTATCTCTCCAATAAATTTTATATCCTTTTGCTCCGTCAACTTTATCCCAAGAAAATTTTACAGCAGGTTCTACAATTCCTCCAATTTTTACATTTTTTGGAGCTGGTGGAGCCCAAGCAACACTCGCTAAATTGATGGCATTGACAGCAGTCAGTTTTTTAGCATACTCAAAATTGACAAACTTTAATTTATCGCCATATTCAATTCCGTTTTCTGTTCTAATATCTTGATGTTGTTGCGTGTAATTTTCATGCATTTCCATAATTCTAATTCCTGCAAAGCCAGCATCATTAAAAGGTCTATGATGTCCTCCACGACCAAAACGGTCTAATCTGTAAATCATTTTTGGATTCATTTCTGGCATATAGGTTTGAACTGTTTTATGAATAAAACGAGCTAATTGACGAGAAATTCCATCAACTTCTCCACCATAAAAACGACGAGAACGTCTTTGTCTTTCTGTTTCCGTTGGCGGAGTTGGCTCACTAAATATTCTGAAAGTACGATTGTCAATAACTCCATCAACTCCTTTGATATTTCCAATCATGTCGTTGTTCATAATTCCAACAATTTCCCAACCTTTTTCTTTTGCATAAGCGGCTAAACCTTTTCCTCCAAATAAACCTTGTTCTTCACCTGACAAACCAACGTAAATAATACTGTTTTCAAAAGTATAATTTGATAATACTCTTGCAGCTTCTATTGTTCCTGCCATCCCTGATGCATTATCATTTGCTCCCGGAGAATCAGAAGTGAAATCATTAGAGTTAGATACACGTGAATCGATATCTCCACTCATGATGATATATCTATTTGGATATTTTGTTCCTTTTTGAACTGCAACAACATTGACTACCATCACATCATTCACGATTCTTCTTTTATCAGCTTTTACCAAATCTTTTTGATAAAATACATTCAAACAATTTGAACAATCAGATGAAATTTTATCAAATTCAGATTTTATCCAACGACGTGCTGCACCAATTCCACGAGTTTCAGAAAGGGTGTCACTTAAGGTATGTCTAGTACCGAAGTTGGCAAGTTTTGTAATGTCTTTTTCGATTCTTTCGGCACTTACATTATTGATGATATCATAAATTCTTGTATCCGTTTGTGCATTGATAATTCCTGCAATTAGTAATGTAATTAAAAGTGTAATTTTTTTCATTTTTTATTTATCAGTGTTAAATTTCCAAAATGGAATTGAGACAAGAATATTTCTTACCGTATCTTTTTTCTTGTTAATGTATTTTCTTGAAATTTTTAAAAGATGCTTCCCATCTTTTAAGGTATCAATATTGATGTAGGTTTCAAATCCTAGCTTTTTGTTTTTTGTGGTACTTGTTATAAATGTTGTTTCTTGTTTTTTTCCGTCAATAGATACTTTATGTACATCATTAAATGTTTTGTAATATACTAATCGTAAACTATCTCTTTTTCTGTATTCTTCTCTATCAAAATCACCAAAGAAAACTATTTCAGATTTCAATCCTCTTCTGTCTTCTTTTGGTTTTAAACCTGGATTAAAAGAAAAGAGTCTTTCTTCTAAATTTTCATTAAAAATCATAAATACTTTCATGTAAGAATCTGTAATGACTTTAGATGGAATCGTGGCAACATTTATAAAGTCATTTTCTTCAACAATTAAATCTTCATAATTACCTGGATTTGCGTAATAAGTTGATGAATTTCTATCAACTTTTATATAATTAGAGTCGATATAACTATGCGTAAATAAATACAGAATAAACACATATACAGGCACTAAGACAAAACTTAATTTCTTTCCAAATTTGTTATCTAAAAGATTGTAAACTAGCGGCCTATATAAGAATGATAAGGTGATGATACTAAAAATTCTATAGATAGGAAAGTAGAAGAAAGTTGTCCACTTTTTTCTTTTTAAAAACCCTTGAGTGATAAAATCGACAAAGGTTAAAAACATTCCTATTAATGTAAAAATAATTAAAACAATACCGGTTATTTCTAGGATTCTTTCTACAGAACCTGAAGCATCATTGTCTAAAAAAACAAGTGCTATCATCAATAAGAAAACAACAAATGCAAAACTAGCTAAAAAGTAAAAAACAAAGAGGAATGAAACGGCAAACAGGACGCTACAATAATCTTCTAAGGTGGCAATATACTTATCGAAAGAGCCAATTTTTCTTTGTAGATATTTTGTAAATTTTGGCGAATATTTTAAGACATCATAATCGATATCGCCAGAAACATAACGCAGCCCTAGAGCGCCAATCCAAAGACCTCTTAAAATTACATGAATAAGAAGATTTGAAATTAAAATCCAACAACAAATTTTAGCAGCAAACCAAATAAGCGTCTCAGCCAGATGTTGACTATGTTCAGCAATTTCTAACTTAATACCGATAGGTTCTGTTGCAGAAAATAAACCAAAAATAGCAAAACCAGAAATTAGTAATTCCAATTGCCAGCTTTCTTGTTGAAGCTTGTCTAATAATTCTTTAAAAGTTGAGTTTTCGTAATCTTTACTCATATTAATTTGAATTGTTTAAAGATACATAGTTTCATAAAAACAAAAAAACCAACTTAATTTCTAAACGTATTTAGAAATTAAGTTGGAATTTTAAGGTTTGGTTGTTTGATTATTGTTCTTTGTCTAACTTTTTTGTTAATGTAAATCCAATAAAAAGTCCAGCTCCAGCAGTTAAGAAAATTACGCCAGGATAAATAGCTTCCGCATCTTCATAGTTTAATGATAATGAATTAGATAAGATCATGGCTATTAATGTTCCTAATCCTATTCCCATTAATAAAACAGATATGTTTAAAATAAAAACCTTCCAAAAAGGTGCAGGATTGTTATCATTGCTTTTTCCTTTAATAAAAATTGAAGCATCTGCTCCTTTTTCTATTAATGCTAATCGCTCTTTGTTTCTTGTTGAATAATACAAATAGAAAATTCCAAAGATAGATCCAAAAATGATTATCAGTACAAATATTGCTGTTACTCCGTCGCTCATAATAAGTTATTTTAATTGATTAAATTTATTGTGTTTGTAGGGTATGACATACCTACTTATAAAAAGGTTACAAAAAACTTTAAAAAATATTTTTAGAAAATTCTGTAACCTTTCTAATAGAATAACTGTCATTATAGATAATGACTATTAACAACGACCAACTATATATTGATAAGGTTATCAAAGGAGATACCAATGCTTTTGCTTTTTTAGTAGAGAAGTATAAGGATATGGTGTTTTCTTTAGCGATAAAAATAACTAAGAATAGGGAAGAGGCAGAAGAAGTTTCACAAGATAGTTTTATCAAAGCTTTTAAAGCGATACATACCTTTAAAGGCGATTCTAAATTTTCTACTTGGTTATACAAAATCTCGTATCATAATTGTATGGACCGAGTAAATAAAAATGCTAGAAAATATAATACTGATCGTATTGATGAGGTCATTGAGAATAGAATAAAGGCGACAGAGGATACGATGCAGACTATAGAAAGAAAAGAAAGAGCTGAGTTAATAAATGATTGTCTGCTAGAATTACCAGAAGATGAACGATCTATTTTATGGTTGTTTTATTATAAAGAATTAAGTTTAAAAGAAATTATGGAAGTAACTTCGTTATCTCAAGCAAATTTGAAAGTAAAATTGCACAGAGCTCGTAAGAAGTTATTGATCATCGTTCAAGAAAGAGTTGAACCAGAAATCATAAGTCATTATGGAAGAAAATAAAAATAAAAACATCGATGCTTTTTTAAAAAAGCATGTTCAGGAAATTCCTTTAGAAACTCCTTCAAAAGATTTTACAAAAAATCTGATGCAACAAATAACTATTGAAGAAACCTCTAATGTTACTAAATATGTTCCGTTAATCTCTAAAAAGGTTTGGGGAGTCATAGCTTCAATTATCGCAATATTCTCTACCATAGCGATTTTTGTTCCTTTTCGAAAAGAAGAAGCTAGTTTATTAGATAAGATTCCTGAAATCCCTGTTGATTTTTCTTTTCTGACAAATATTAGTTTTTCAGGACTCTATGAAGCATTATCGATTTCTAATACAACATTATATACCATGTTGTTATTTTCAATTTTGTTTTTTGTACAAGCTTTTTACTTGAAAGGGTATTTCAACAAAAAAGTACAATGATTATTGCGTTAGTTTTGATAAAAAACTTCTAACTTCTTTTGGAGATTTTACAAAGTATTTAGCACTGGTTTTCATAAAGCCAACTTTGATAGTAGTTGCAGTGTCTGGTAATTCTTCAAACATATATTCGTCGGTATAATCATCTCCAATTGCTACAACGTAATCAAATTCTTTATTCAGCATAAACTTTGTGCAAGCTTTTCCTTTATCAATACTGCTACTTTTTATTTCTACTACTTTATTACCTAATAATACACTTAATTCATGGTTAGAAATTAAACTTGTTAATACTGTATTGAGTTCTATGGTTCTTTTTTGAGCTAATTCTGCATCGGCTTTTCTATAGTGCCAAGCCAATGAATATTTCTTTTCTTCTATAAAAGTACCTGGAGTATTATCTACAAAGCTTTCTAAAATAGGATGAATATTTTCCATCCAAGTATTTTTTAGAATTGCTGCCGCTTCCCAATCTTCATTCTTTTGTTTCATCCAAATACCATGATCGGTAATTAAAGAATATGTTTTTCCTTTAAACCAGCTATTAAACGTTTCTTTATCTCTTCCGCTTACCAGTACTAATGTTGTATTTGGTATTTCATTTATTGCGTCTAAAAGGGCAAAAAGTTCTTCATCGGGTGATGCTTTTTGAGGATCGTCTTTAAAACCAACCAACGTACCATCATAATCTAAAAAGATAAGTCTGTTTTTTGCGCTCTTAAATTTTTCAACTTCCTTGTTTTGAAGTGTTTCTTTTAAAGGAACTACAGAAGTCGTTTTATTTGATTTTTGAGTAGCTACAAGAGATTTCATAAACTCATCTGACCATTTCTCTACGGTGTATCTTTTTAACCTCTTTTGAAGGCTTTTCATTCGACTTGCTTGTTCTTCTTTTGGCATTTCTAATGCTTCTTTAATTGTGTCAGAAAACTCTTCGAAATTATTAGGATTAATAATTAAAGCTTCGTGCATTTCTTTTGCCGCTCCTGCCATCTCACTTAGTATTAAAACACCATCAAGATTAACTCT
>TARA_R110001632_G_scaffold50409_4_pt1 | contig 110177 bp, 111 predicted proteins | sample TARA_R110001632 | Tara Oceans TARA_R110001632 (sample SAMEA4398266) | marine metagenome | biome: Polar Biome; feature: [SRF] surface water layer (ENVO:00010504); material: water (ENVO:00002006), including particulate matter (ENVO:01000060) such as... | depth 5 m
AAAAGTATAGCGGGTTGTGTTGTTTTAGAAAAACGAGCGGATCAAAGTAATAAAGCCCTAACGAGAGAGACTGTAACTAATTTTGTGTAACTGCCTATCACAACATATTCTATAGAGAATTAAGGATAGGTAGATGCAAATGAACCAAAAAGAACTGGAAGCCTTCGCAAAAGAAGCCGCCAAAGGCATTAAAACGCCTGAGGATCTCAACGAATTTAGCCAAATGCTGAAGAAGATTACCGTTGAGGCGGCCTTGAATGCAGAGATGGATGAGCATCTGGGTTACGAGAGACATCAAAAATCCTCGTCAACCAACAGTCGTAATGGTAAGAACAGTAAGCGTATTAAGACGGAAGATGGTGAGTTTGAACTGGATACGCCTCGTGACCGCGAAGGTTCTTTTGAACCTAAGCTGGTCAAAAAGCACCAATCCCGCTTTACTTCCATGGACGATAAAATCCTATGGCTCTACGCGCAAGGTATGAGTACCCGAGACATCGTCAATGCATTCGATGAATGGTACGGTGCTGAGATATCTCCGACACTGGTATCACGTGTTACCAACGCGGTGATCGAGCAAGTAACTGAATGGCAAGCACGCCCCTTGGATGCCATCTATCCCATTGTGTATCTTGATTGTATTGTGTTGAAAATCCGCCAAGATAAGCGTGTTATCAATAAATCGATTTTCTTGGCACTCGGTATCAACACCGACGGTCATAAAGAACTCATGGGCATGTGGATTGCTGAGAACGAAGGGGCTAAGTTCTGGCTAAACGTCCTCACTGAGCTTCAGCAGCGTGGTGTAGAAGATATTCTCATCGCTTGTGTTGATGGTCTAAAAGGCTTCCCAGAAGCCATCAATGCCGTTTTCCCACAAACCAACATTCAACTGTGTATCGTGCATATGGTACGCAACTCATTGAAGTATGTATCATGGAAAGACTACAAAGCGGTGACGGCGGATTTAAAGCAAGTTTACCGCTCTGCAACGGAAGAAGAAGCCTTGTTGGAGTTAGATCGTTTTGGTGACATCTGGGACAATCAATACCCACAAATCAGCAAATCATGGAGAAATCACTGGCATAACCTCAATACGCTGTTTAACTACCCTGACGATATCCGCAAAGCGATCTACACAACGAACGCGATTGAATCACTGAACAGTGTCATCCGTAGAGCGCTTAAAAAGCGTAAAATCTTCCCAAGTGATGATTCTGCAAGGAAAATGGTTTACCTTGCGATCATGGAAGCCAGTAAAAAATGGACAATGCCCATTCAAAACTGGCGCCAAGCGATGAGTCGATTTATTATTGAGTTCGAGGAGCGACTCGAAAAGCACCTTAACTAAATGGTAGTTACACAGAATCTGTTACAGGGTCTAACGAGATGTTAGTTCGTCCGCCGTGACAGTCGCTATTTTAGTGCCAAAGCTCGATATATTCGGCAAAGTCGCATTATGATGAGCGCGGATCTGCTCTGCACTCGCATGAGATTTATCATGCGTTGTATGAGCATCCGACACCAACTCGACTGAATAACCCAATCCCGCAGCGCGCCTTACCGTCGTATCCACACAGAACTCCGAGGCATATTCACAAACAATCAAATGCTCAACGTCACTTTCTTTTAACAAGGCATCAAGATTAGTACGCAAAAAAGAATCCGGCGTCGTTTTTCGAACAAACTCATCGCACTCTTCTACATTCAAACCTGTCTGCAACTGCCAACCAACAGAGCCAAACTCAATCTCAGAGCCCGCGGCTTCATGCTGTACATAAATCACCATCAAATTATTTGACCGCGCCCACGATGTAATACGATTTATCCGCTCAACGACAAGATCCGCCTCAAAAGGACGAGGGACAGGGTCAAATAAAATACTTTGTACATCAATGATCAAAATGGCATGGTTCACAAGATCACTTCTATTTTTTGTTTCACAAAAATATCAGAATGAATTCTAATAATATTTTCCACTTCACTGTAGATATCTACATCGACCTCTGGAACAGCTAAAGTAATTACCAAGGCGTACCTTACCTTAAAGTTGTAACGTTCGTGAGAAGTTCGAGTTCTCCACCAGCCATTCGCTGGATAAATAGCAATTTGACCTCGTTCGGCAAGATCTGCCGCTGAACCTCGCCAAATATCTTTATGTATTGAGCCTTTATGCCGATTATTGGCTCCAAGCAACCAGTTTGGGTCCTCCAAAGCGCTAGGCTTATCTTCTTTATTATTCCTGCTAGCTTGATTAAACCTTTTGGGGAAGTCCTCATCTTTATCTAGAGGGCGTTTAACATCAAAACGGAGCTGATGACTCGCATAACTGTACTTATTTAAGATATTTCGGCTCGAAGGATTTGGCTCAATAAAATATGAAAGCGTAACAGTTAACTCAACATTAGCTTCACCTATAGCCAGTAAAGTTTCTTTCGGCCAAGGCAAATCATGTAAATTCATGTCTTTTGTTTTGAATGATCCATCTACTTTATGAAAAGGTTGAAGCTCATCTTGGATAACCAATGATAATGAGTTGTTAGCACTTTTTATCGCTTTCTCTAAATTCGGCACACCAAAGCCAACTATTCTTGTTAGTTCAGCCATTTTACCTTTTGCTATATTTTTGTCCTTGCGGCTGACTGAAATTAAACGGTACATTTCGTCCGTCCAATCAGCAGAATGAATCATTAAAGCTCGAACCGTTTCTGGCCATAAATCTGGATACTCAACCTTCACTTGTGCGGCAAAACGAGCCGCTAACGCTGTCGCTGCACTGGTGGCATTTGTCGTTTGAAAATATCGTTGAGAAAAATCACTATTAGTACTCAATAAATTCAAGTCATGCATTCCCGCACAGCCAAACAGGTCTCTGCCAATATTGCCACCTTCAAAAACAATGTCAGGCTTAATGGGCGTATTCTTTCTATCCCAAATAGTTGATGTTGTACTGTAAGGTGATAAGCCACCAGATTTTGCTAATGGCTGGTAATCACCTGACTCTGTGAGCGTTACCTTGTTGGTATAAGCACCAACACTAACCACATTCCACGCTTGTGCTGGATCATGGATATCTTGCAATCGATTATAGTAATCAGAAATATCCATTAAAGCAGTTCGGTCATTACCTGTATTACCAGCACATACTGTAAATAATCTCGGATATTTTCGTTCACCTAAATAGTCTGAAGCTAGGGAATCTAGTGCACTTGACCAAGATGAGGCTCTACCTTTTTCTGTACCTGTATTGGCAGATAGCGACATTGAGAAAATACGGTTACGAGAAGAATCTGTATTTTCGGCTTTAGTAACTGCATCAGCAGTTACCAATCCAAGAGGTTTATCTGCATTATCGCCATTATGATTTAAAACCTTAACAGACTCTAACCTATGACCAATATCTAACTTATTACTTGTAGCAAGCGCATCAGTTAAATCTCCCCACATAGCCAACCCCGCCATTCCTGTACCATGTCCATTCTTATCCGTTGGGTCTGCGTCTGGGGTTATCGTCAACTGACTATTGATATCTGTAAAAGGTTTTAACAATGGGTGCTCAACATTCACGCCTGTATCAATAATACAAACATAAGGTTCGCTGCCACTATCCGTTTTATTCAAACGTTCTAATAATTCTTTAGACCACTCTTTTTGCTCTTCACTTGGCATTACATCAAAAAACTCAGCTGTCACTTTGGGTGCTCTAATTTCTGCGACACGATTTAAAAGTAATGAGCTACTTGAAAGTTGGTTCTGACTGGCGCTAACTTGAAGGACTGTATGCTCAGGGAAAAGTAATTTATGAGGAGAAACTTTTATTTCTAACTGGTTGGCAATTTTAGTAAAGTCGGACACAATTTCTTTACTGAAATTATTAATTCCCGCTTTTTTAGGTTTGTTCCTATTTGGAGTTGAAAGCCATATTTCCCACCAAATAGGTTCATCTTTATTGCTAGGTAAAAAAGAAACATCGTCGGACCAAACTGCAGAAAATACAGCGGTTCGAATCGTCTGAATAGAATCAATAAGTTTCTGATTATCCCTCGGCTTATGATCAGCATAAGCCTGTAATTTTTTCTCAAAATAAACCAATTGGCCATCAGGAATAAAAACAGTGGCCATTAACTTTTTATACTCGCCATTACCCACTGTTTTTACACTTAAAAGGTCTACCTTTTTACGAGCATCAGCTAGACTCTCGATAGCCATTTCTATATTAGGAAAGCTTTCAAATTCAATCTGAATGCCTAATTCCATTTCTAATTGGGTAGCTTCGGTCTTATGTTTTAATGAATCAAAATAAGTTGAGATGGTAGCAAGATCACCACGAAGTTTTTTACTATGTAGAAGACGGTTTTGAGCGGGAGTCAGCTTAGACTCAATACGGCGATCAGAAGTGACGGTGAAGTTTTTTGATATTGCAGTAGAATTTAAGAAAAAGTGTGGTTTATCAAAATTGTTATTCGCCATTTATGTTCCTTATTAAATGGTGAAATGCTTACTCATACTTAACCTATCTTCGATGGCATAATCAAGCATTTCTAGTGAAATTGCAGGGTGATCATGAATGAGCATTTCTTTGATCGCGTCGTTGGCAACGAGGGTTACTTCTGCATTGCTTAGACCTTGTGCGGACGAAGCTAATTTCTTCCAAGCGAAATTCTTAGTTACATATGAACGCAAGCGAGACTTAAAGAGCAGAACAATCTCATCTTCTGTTGGTAACTCATATCGGATAACGTCATCAAAACGCCGAAACAAAGCATGATCGAGCGCCTCAATATGATTTGTTGCACAGACAATAACGCTGTTTGAGTCATCTTGCTCAATCATTTGTAAAAAGCTATTCAGTATACGTCTAGCCTCACCAACATCATTGGTTGACCCACGATGCGAACCAAGAGCATCAAATTCATCGAAAAAATAGACACCTCTAACATCTCTAATAGCGTCAAAAATCTGGCGTAACTTAGTAGAAGATTCCCCAAGATACTTTGTAATAACTGCATCAAGGCGGACTTCAAATAATGGATAGTTCAACTCCCCAGCTAGAACGGAAGCCGTATAGGTTTTACCTGTTCCAGGCTTTCCTGCCAGCAACAACTTTCTTCTAGGTGAGAGACCATGATTTTTAAGCGTGACTAAATGCTTCTGTTCTTTAACCAAACGCTCTAATCGCCCTTTAACTTCAGAGGAGACAATCAAATCATTAAAACGAAGCTTAGGATGGCTTGTCGATAATAGCCCTGTAGAGTCTTTAATACTGCTTGCGATTGGTACGGGAAGGTTTTCGCTACTTTTTTTCTTGGCTTTATCAACAAGTAATTTTAACTCTTGAGCAAGCTTATCATGACCACTTCTCGCTTCATGCGCGGCAACCTGAAGCGCAATAGATAAAAATCTATCGTCATCTTGATCGATATGCGATTGCATTAAAGCTTTAATTTGAGTTGAACTGGCCATGATACCCACACTTATTTGATGTTCATTTTTCAACCGGAAGTATAGATTAAATGAACTACTAATTCATCAACCCCACTCATAAAAAATAGCTTACTATTTTCTAACTATGCAGCGCTTTTAGCGCATACTCTGGATCAGCATCGACGATTTTAAGTAAAGCGCGTGCTGGTCCCGTTGGATGTCGGCGGCCTTGCTCCCAGTTTTCTAAAGTACGCTTACTGACACCAAGCAGGTTAGCAAAACGACTTTGACTTAAACCTGTTTTGGTACGAATTACCTTCACTTCTGGATCTGCAAATTCAGTGATTCGTGCAGCCGTAGCTTGGCCTTTTATGATGTCATCGGCTTGTTGCACACTTTCAAGTAGCTCATTAAACATGTCGTCATTCATAGCGACCACCTTTCTACAATTTGTCTTAGCGCTTTGGTTTGCGAATCGATTAAGTTCTCTTGTGTGTTCTTAGGAAAAATATACATCATGTAAAGTTGCTCATTCTCTGTCATCCAGTAATAGATGATTCTTACACCACCCCTTTTCCCACGACCATCCACAGACCAACGAACTTTCCTTAAACCTCCACTGTTTTTAATCACAACGCCAAGATCGGGCTTAATAATCAAAGCTTCCTGCAATTCCTTATACTCATCGTCATTCATTATTTGACTGATAAGTTTGGTGAAAATGGGCGTTTCAACAATTACCATAACACCACCAAATTATACGCCATTGGCGTAATTTGTCGATTAATAATTGAGCAACAATAGGTAGAAGCAGAAGACGCTGAAGAATAGCTTTTGAACATATAAGAATTCCTTTTCCTATTAAGTTTGACACAACAACGATGACGCTCCATTGCACTATCGTCAAGAAAAAAGAGGCTAGGTATCGTATTACCAAAAAATCCCCACGACGCTTCTCGCATCATGAGGATTTTTAAGTTCTAACAATCAACAAGGGTTAAAAAGAAACGTGCTGACAGGCTTCTATAACGTCCTTCAATTGTTGCTGGATAAAAGCGCGTTTACTGTCATCGAGTTGATACTCTGACTGTTTAGCAAGTTCGTCGTTTATGTAGGTCGCTTGGGACAATTCAAGCTGGATAGCGTGAATACCATCGCTTGGTTGACCAAAGTGACGAGTAATGTAGCCACCTTTAAAGCGGCCGTTTAGGACTTGTGTGTAGTTCGGTCGCATGATTTGAGTGACCGCATTCGCAATGGCCACATCACAAGATTCACCGGCATTGGTTCCCCAGTTAAAGTCCGGCAGTGTGCCGTCAAATAACATAGGCACTTGCGCGGCGATGCTGTGCGCATCGAATAAAATTGCGTAGCCAAATTTGGCTTTTAAACGCGCCAGTTCTTGCTCGATTGTCAAATGATAAGGCGTCCAAATCTGTTCTTTACAAAACGCTTTGTGTTCGTCGCTAGGTGCTTTTTCCTCTACAAAAACCGGACTGTCTTCAAACAAAATATCTGGAAACAGGCCCGTGGTTTTCGTCGCATAAAGAGGTTTGTCGTCATAAGGTCGATTAAGATCGATGACATAACGAGAGTAGTTAGCTTTGATAAAACCCACACCCAGTGATTCTAGAAAGTCATAAAGTTCAGGAATATACCAATCTGTATCAGGTAATTTTTTAGCTTGATCAGACAAACCGGCTTGCACCTCGGCAGTCAGGTTTAATCCCGAATGCGGCATGCTAACCAATAAAGGCGAATCCCCTTGACGAAATTCGAATGCGGGTACGGTTAATGAGACCTGCGTTGCCATTATGCTTTTTCCCCTTGATGTTCTTCACCATGATAAACGCGATGTTTGACTAGGTTGCCGCCTAACCAATAACTTAGTTCACCTGGACTTTCTACGTCCCAGCAAACAAAGTCCGCGGTTTTACCGACTTCCAAACTACCATGAGTATCGCCCATCCCCAGCGCTTTTGCTGCATGAATTGTTGCGCCAGCGAGGGCTTCTTCTGGCGTTAAACCGAATAAGGTGCAAGACATGTTCATCATCAAGCGTAACGATAACGCCGGAGACGTCCCTGGATTGGCATCCGTCGCAATGGCCATAGGAACACCGTATTGACGAAGTAAAGCAATTGGTGGGCGCTGCGTTTCTTTTAAGGTGAAAAATGCCCCCGGCAATAACACTGCCACCGTGCCCGATTCTGCCATGGCTTTCACGTCTTCTTCTTCGATAAATTCAATATGATCCGCCGACAAGGCTTTGAACGAAGCCGCCATGCGAGTTCCGCCCAAAGAAGAAAGCTGTTCTGCATGGATTTTTACGGGTAAGCCTAGTGATTTAGCGGTTTGAAAATACCGCTCAACTTGCTCTGTGCTAAACGCAATGCCTTCGCAAAACGCATCCACCGCGTCCGCCATGCCCAGCGCTGCCACCTTTGGTAATACCGTATCACACAGGAAATCAATGTAAGCGTCTTTATCATCAAATTCTGGCGGCATCGCATGAGCGGCTAAACACGTACGTTTGACCGTTACTGGAAATTGATTTTCCAATTCTGTCGCCACGCAGAGCATTTTTAGTTCGCCGTCGAGCGACAAACCATAGCCAGATTTGATCTCAATAGTGGTGACACCGTCTGCCATCAAACTTTTCAAACGACGTGATGCGCTGGCGATCAATTCCGCTTCACTGGCATCACGCGTGGCTTTTACTGATGACGCAATCCCGCCGCCTTGTTTGGCGATGTCTTGATAACTCACACCATTCAAGCGCTGCTCGAATTCTCCCGCTCTATTACCACCAAATACTAAATGTGTGTGGCAATCAATCAAGCCAGGCGTAATCCAACCGCCGCCTAAATCATGCTCTTTCTGAGTCTGATACGTCGGTAAATTGCTGGCGTCACCAATCCAAACAATACGACCATCTAACACGCCTATTGCGGCGTTTTCGATCACACTGTAATGGCCATTTTTCATGGTCGCCACATGCGCTCCACGCCAAAGACTGTCTAGCATTATTGGAGTTTCGTTTGTCATACCTTTCCTTTATAAAAGCCCACAATTAAAAAAGGGCAGCTCTAAAAGAACTGCCCTTATAACTCGTTCCGATAAAACCGATTAAACCACGAAGCTTGGCAACAAGCCTTCTGGCATCGTCTCGTTATGAACCGCTTCCAATAATAAATCATTGGCTTTTTCAATGTCAGTCGCGAAATAACGATCTTTGTCATAGAAAGGCACACGAGCACGCAACGTTGCACGCGCATTTTCTAAACGTTTAGTCGATTTCAACGGTTTACGGAAATCCAAACCTTGTACCGCAGACAGAATCTCCACCGCCAAAATACCACGGGTATTTTCCGCCATGTCTTTTAAACGACGTGCCGCAAAGGTTGCCATAGACACGTGATCTTCTTGGTTTGCCGACGTTGGTAAGCTGTCGACTGATGCAGGGTGCGCGTAGCTTTTGTTTTCACTCGCCAATGCAGCAGCCGTTACTTGGGCAATCATAAAGCCAGAGTTAACACCACCGTTGTCCACCAAGAAAGGCGGTAATTTACTTAGGTTCGTGTCGATCAATAACGCCATACGACGCTCAGACAAACTGCCGATTTCAGCAATCGCCAAGGCCAGATTATCTGCCGCCATCGCAACGGGTTCTGCGTGGAAGTTACCACCTGAAAGAATGTCGCCTTCGGCCGCAAACACCAATGGGTTATCAGAAACTGAGTTAGCTTCGATACATAAAACACTAGACGTGCTGCGAATTTGCTCTAAACATGCGCCCATTACTTGTGGCTGACAACGCAGTGAGTAAGGATCTTGAACTTTTTCACAATTCTGATGAGAGTCGCCCAATTCACTGGTTTCGCCTAAGAAGTGACGATAAGCCGCCGCCGCGTCGATTTGCGTTTGATGTCCACGAACCTCATGGATACGGGCATCAAACGGGCTACGGCTACCCAATGCGGCTTCAACAGACAAAGAACCACACACAATGGCAGAGGCAAACAAATCTTCCGCTTCAAACAAACCTTCTAACGCGAAGGCCGTTGACGCTTGCGTCCCGTTTAACAACGCCAAACCTTCTTTTGGTGCCAAAGTAATTGGCTCAAGACCGGCGATAGACAACGCCGCTAGACCAGAAATCACTTCACCACGGTAACGCGCTTTCCCTTCACCTAATAAAATCGTACTCATGTGAGCCAAAGGCGCCAAATCGCCAGATGCGCCAACCGAGCCTTTTTTAGGGATGCATGGATACACTTCTTTGTTGATTAGCGTTAACAAGGCTTGAATTACTTCTAAGCGAATACCGGAAAAACCACGCGCTAGACTGTTGACCTTCAATGCCATGATCAGCTTAACGGTTTTGTCTTCCATCAAAGCACCAATGCCTGCGGCATGCGATAACACGATACTACGCTGTAATTCGTCCAAATCTTCTGGAGCGATACGCGTATTCGCTAACAAACCAAAGCCCGTGTTAATACCGTAAACTGTACGGTTTTCTGCAATCACATCATTCACGACTTGGGTGCTGGCATGGATCGCTGGAAACACGGCTTCGTCTAGGCTTAGCTTAACTTTGCGGCGACTGATTTGACGCAATTCGTTTAGGGTCAATTGGCCCGGTTTAATCATTAATTCAAACATTATATTCTCTCTAATTTGAATGCGATGTTCTGCAATAGTATTTTTAAATTTGTTATCTACTGACGTTTATTTGGTTTGATTGCCCGTGATCATTGGCAAATTCAACCCCTGCTCTTTCGCACAATCTATAGCAATATCATAACCTGCATCGGCATGACGCATCACGCCGGTCGCTGGATCATTATGAAGAACACGTGCAATACGCTCTGCCGCATCGTCGCTGCCATCACAAACAATGACCATGCCTGAGTGTTGTGAAAAGCCCATGCCTACGCCGCCGCCGTGGTGCAAAGACACCCACGTCGCGCCAGACGCGGTGTTCAATAAAGCGTTCAATAATGGCCAATCGGATACCGCATCGGAACCGTCTTGCATACCTTCTGTTTCACGGTTTGGACTTGCAACAGAGCCTGAGTCTAGGTGGTCACGACCAATAACAATCGGGGCAGACAGTTCGCCGCTGCGAACCATCTCGTTAAAAGCCAGACCAAGTTTCGCACGCTGACCAAGACCCACCCAACAAATACGCGCTGGCAAACCTTGGAACTGAATACGCTCACGCGCCATGTCCAACCAATGATGCAAGTGCGCATCGTCTGCGATCACTTCTTTTACTTTCGCGTCAGTTTTATAAATGTCTTCTGGATCGCCAGACAAAGCCACCCAACGGAATGGACCAATACCTCGACAGAAAAGCGGACGAATGTAAGCCGGTACAAAACCTGGGAAATCAAACGCATTTTCAACGCCTTCTTCCATCGCCATTTGACGAATGTTGTTGCCGTAGTCAAAAGTAGGGATGCCCATTTTTTGGAAATCTAACATGGCTTGAACGTGCTTTGCCATGGATTGCTTCGCCGCTGTAACGATTTCTTTTGGCTGAGTTTGTGCTTTTTCTCGGTACTCTTCCCAGCTCATTCCGCTTGGCAGGTAACCGTTTAAAGGATCGTGTGCAGAAGTTTGGTCTGTCACCATATCTGGGCGAATACCACGCTTTACCATTTCTGGCAAAATATCAGCGGCGTTGCCACACAAAGCAATCGAAACCGCTTCGCCTGCGTCTGTGTATTTTTTGATGCGAGCCAGTGCGTCGTCTAAGTCAGTCGCTTGCTCATCCACGTAGCGGGTTTTCAAACGGAAATCGATACGGCTTTGCTGACATTCAATGTTCAATGAACACGCACCTGCAAGTGTTGCTGCCAATGGCTGAGCACCACCCATTCCACCAAGACCAGCGGTTAATACCCAACGACCCGCCAGTTTACCGTCGTAATGTTGACGACCAGCTTCGACGAAGGTTTCGTACGTACCTTGAACAATGCCTTGGCTACCGATGTAGATCCAAGAGCCCGCTGTCATTTGACCATACATCGCCAAACCTTTTGCGTCTAGCTCGTTAAAATGTTCCCAGTTCGCCCAATGTGGCACTAAGTTTGAGTTGGCGATCAAGACACGTGGCGCATTGCTGTGGGTTTTGAAAACACCCACTGGCTTGCCAGATTGAACCAATAAGGTTTCGTCGTCTTCTAGCGCTTTTAGAGACTCAACAATTTTGTCGTAACTTTCCCAATCTCGCGCCGCACGACCAATACCGCCGTAAACCACCAATTCTTCTGGGTTTTCTGCTACTTCAGGGTCGAGGTTGTTCATCAGCATACGCATTGGCGCTTCGGTGAACCAAGATTTTGCGGTCAGTGTTGTTCCTGTCGCGGCTTTTACTTCACCAGCACGGAATCGTTTTTGAGCAATCGTTTGTTTTGTCATCTTCTCTACCTTAGTAATGAGCCTTAGTAAAAAGCTTTAAAAATTACGTCGTTTTAAAATCAAATGTATATACAACTTACCCAAAGATAAAATCTTACTTTTTTAGATGCAAGGATTTTTTTTAAAAGCACTCACATGATTGCCCATGAAGAAGCGAATCAAGAGGAATCAACAAGCATAAAAACCATATAAAACAATGACTAGATTAAGGCATAGGCTGCACTCAGGAAAAAACGATAAAAACCAACTTGTATATACAATATATTATCTATTACACTGAAATCATTCAAATCGACCTAGGAATGACTTGTGACTCGTCTTAACCCATCGCATTTAGACACCCAATATTATTTCGCCGAACGCGCCTTGCTTGCTTCTGGCTGGGCCAGCAATGTACTTTTTTCGGTGAAAGACGGCCAATTCCATTCTATTGAAGCAGACAGTACGCCAACAACCGATAGTCACCGGTTATCCGGCCCTGTGTTGCCAACGATGGCAAACGTGCATTCTCATGCTTTTCAGCGAGTGATGGCGGGCGCCGCAGAAGTCAGCCTAAACCCAAACGACAGCTTCTGGAGCTGGCGTGATTTAATGTACAAAATCGTACAGAAGCTCACGCCAGACGATGCGCGCGTGATCGCAACTCAACTCTATATTGATATGCTAAAAGCAGGTTACAGCCAAGTTGGCGAGTTCCATTATTTACACCACGACATTGGTGGTCATCAGTATGATCAGCTTGGCGAAATGTCGAACCAAATGATCGCAGCAGCAGATGAATCTGGCATTGGTCTAACCTTGCTGCCAGTGCTGTACTCTCATTCTGGCTTTGGTGGTCAAGCCCCAAATGCTGGACAAGCGCGCTTTATTAATTCAACTGACTCCTACTTAGCACTGCATCAAGAATGCGCCCGTCAGTTAGTAAATCATCCTCGCCATAAACTTGGTATTTGCTTTCACTCTTTGCGTGCCATTACCAAACCACAAATCGAAACGGTGTTAGCGGCATTAGATACTCCCTTAACTAAAAATAGTCCCATTCATATTCATATCGCCGAGCAGCAGAAAGAAGTCAAAGACTGTATAAATTGGAGCGGACAACGCCCTGTCGAATGGCTAAATAATGAAATTGGTTTGAGCGATCGCTGGTGCTTGGTTCACGCCACACACCTTGATAACAAAGAATTGCACGCCATCGCCACCAGCAATGCCATTGCCGGTTTATGCCCAACCACAGAAGCCAACTTAGGCGACGGTATTTTCCCTGCCGTTGAGTTTGAAAAAGCCAATGGACGCTGGGCAATTGGCTCCGACAGCCATGTGAGCCTGTCCATTGTTGAAGAATTACGCACATTAGAATATGGCCAACGCCTGCGCGATCAGCAACGCAACCGACTGCATAGACCTGATCAAAATAGCATTGGCGACAACCTCTTTCAGCAAGCTCTCCTTGGCGGCAATCAAGCCTGCGATGTGTCACTTGGATTGGCGCAAGGAAACCGTGCTGACTTTATGGTGTTGGACGATTCAAATCCTTTTGTCGCGGCAAGTGAGTCTAAAGATCTACTCAATCGCTGGCTATTTGCCACTAATGACAACGTGATAAAAGACGTTTTTGTCGCTGGTAAGCACACCATCAAAAACTTCAAACATGAACACGACGAAGTCAGTCGCCATGCGTTCACTCAAGTCATCAAAAAGGTGATGTATGACGTTTAATACCCATTCAAATTATCAACTCACTACACAAAACGACTACAAACGTATGCCGTGGAAAAATGGGTTAGGTGAAACCCTAGAAATTTATCTAAGCGAGGACGAAAGCGGGCAGCGTTATCGCATCAGCCAAGCGGCGGTTAAAGACGACGGTGTATTTTCAAATTTTGAGGGGCTGAGTCGCACCTTGGTTTTACTCAGTGGCCAAGGAATACAGCTTAGTCATAAAAGTATCAAAGGAAATGTCGCGGAACATTGCTTGAAGTCACCGTTGGACATGGCTCGATTCGCCGGCGGTGACGAAACCCTCGCCACACTAAACAATGGCAGCATCGAAGATTTGAACATCATGGTGCGTGAAACGGATACAAAAGCAAACGTTAGTGCTTGTTTTGCACCGTTTGACTGGGAAATTAAAATATATAAAAACCGCTTATTAACGGCTTTTTATGCGAATCAAACCTGCACCATTACTGTGAACGAAACAGAAAATGTGGTGTTAGAAAAAAACAGCTTTTTAAATATCAAACAGAACGGAACGCTGAGTTTAATGGAAGGTACTGGGGTTTTTATCGAGGTTTTATCGACCAAAGTGGCCGAATAACTGAAAACGTGAGCCTGGGTGCAATAATCGAGCGGAGGTGACAATGTCGTTTCCTGCCCAGGTTCGGCGTTGAATCTGCAAACACGGCTCCGTGGGAGCAACCTGCAAACGTTCACACTCTTGTGGTGTCGGCAACACCGCCTCCACCAAATGCTCGCCTTCTGTCATTGGTGCCACGCGCATTAAATATTCGTAAGAGGTTTGAGTTGAAAAGTCTTGTTCCTCGTATTCTGGCGCCAAGCTTGCGTTAACCACACGTTCTTCAATTTGGATCGGTAAATCATTTTCATAGTGCAAAACCACTGAACGAAAAATACTGTGGTTGGTGCGAACCCCCAGCATCATGGCTTCTTCTACGGTGGCTTTCGCCGATTCAAGCACTAACAATTCAGAACGATGTTTATGACCGCGAGCGGCGATTTCTTCCGCTATGTTGTGTACTTCGAACAACGCAGAGTGAGCTTTTTTCTCAGCAACAAACGTACCCAAACCTTGATGACGAACCAAAAAACCTTCCGCTGTTAATTCCCGCAACGCGCGATTCACCGTCATCCGGCTCACACCTAACGCTTTAACAAATTCAGATTCCGATGGAACTCGCTGATTAACTTCCCACACGCTTGATGATATTTTTTGCGAAATCGCCTGCTTTAACTTGGCGTAAATCGGCTGAGGCACATCGGGTAAATCATCAAATAAGTTGGTTAATCTAGATACAATCGGTTCAGACACAAGGTATTCCATGGCTTATAGGTAAAAGTGATTTCTATTGTGAGTCAGTCATGGGAAACAATCAACTCGTCTATACAACAAAGCGTTAGATTGGAATCATCCATAACGCCGCGAGCCAAGAAAGCCCCATAATCAAGGAAAACACGACGCCCCAACGCGGTGTTTTCACCACCACAGGCGCGGTATTATGACTTTTTTTACGACCAAATATCATCGCGCTAACAAGACGTTCTTTTAAACAAAGCTCATGATAAAGCACGGCTAAAACATGCAACGCGACCAAACCAAGCAATATATTCGGTAAAAAGCGATGAATAGACGCCAGCTGCTCGGCGAGTGTTTCAGGAATCAGTGAATAAAAAGGCCCATACGTAAACACTTCATCACTGTTAAACAGACCTGTTCCCCACTGCACACTCAACGCTACCAAGAGAGCCACCACCATCAGCGCCCCCACAGGATTATGACCTAAGTAGTGCCTAGGTTTGCCTTTTAAAAGGGTTTTCAAATAGCGAATGACAATACTCGGACCTTTGACAAACTGACGAAAGCGAGCGTAATAAGAGCCATAAAAACCATACAAAACACGCGCAATAATAACGGCAGACAAACCATAACCCATGTAGAAATGGTATTGCAGATAATCTTCTTCAGATTTTCCGGTAAGGATCAAACCAGTGAACAGCAACACCATCAGCCAATGACTGATACGAATAGGCCAATCCCATACTAATGTTGATCTCATCTTAGTAATCCTCTCATGCTCTCATTGGGTATGTAGAATAGGTTGATAATAAACACTCGCTTGCTAAAGAGTGACATTAAACATTATGCTGTGAAAAGCAACATTCTCTTTCGCTATTCGGCTTAGCGACAAGATAAATAGGCTTTTCAATACATCATAAACTCGTGAAGGATAAGACAAATATGATCGTTATATTACTGCTAATAATGATTTTTGGCCTTGCTCTACTGTCTTATTTATTATTGTTTAACGGGCGTTTTTTTAGCCGACAAAGCGCCGTTATCGAAGCGCCTATCGACGTTATCTCAGAGGATCTAAGCGACCTAAGCAATTGGCCTAATTGGCTTCCTTGGCTGATCTTTGAACCTGATGCCGAGGTAACATACGAATACCTCAATTCCGGAATTCTGTCTGTATTACCGTCTTGTTTGGTCTGGCGTGGGGCTCTGATTAAAGAAGGGTATATATCATTGGAACCTGCGCGATCCAGTGCCCATTATTTTCATACTTTATTGGAAGCGCCCGCGTTTTACCCAAGCGACGTCCATTTTAATATCAATTTAACGAAGCAAAAAAAACGCACTTCCGTCACGATTCAAATAACCGGAAAACTGCCTTTTTTCAAACGCTGGAAACAAGGTAATTACCGAATTAGAGCCAATAAAGACGCTGAATTAGCGCTGTTGAAAATATTGGCGTATCTGAGTAAGTACAACACAACGTCTGATCATGATTACAAAGCGCCCTCCTTTGAATGGCTCGCAAAGACGACGTTAGATACAGTAGATGCTGTTACTCGTCCTTTTGTTGTAAGCAACCAACCCATGTCACAAAAAATGGATCAAGGCTTCCACGATCTACTCACTGATCTAGGCCCAGAGAACCCACCTGCCGGCCCCAGTTTTGCGCTGTATAAAAAAGTAGACCTTGCACACCACTATTTCTCAGGTCGATTAGGCATTCCTGTGCAGAATTTAGTACCTTGCCCGCTATGTCCTGAACGCATCGTATTGCATGGCCACTATCTGCACTTGCGCTATGTTGGTAGCTACCAGCATTTATCTTTAGCTTGGCATGTTTTATACAGCTTCATGAGATTACATAAGCTCAAAGTCAATCGTCGGCGCTATGGCGTTGAAACGTTTGAAGTTGGGCCATTACAAACCAACAGTTCGAAAGACTTTGTCACATTAGTGTGTTTGCCCATCAAATAATTGGCTTAACCGTCGTTTTATGGGAGAGTCTGACTTTAAGTATTCATAAGGAAAGCAAACAGTGTTTACCTCTCCCAGCGTTATGCAACTCGTTGATAGTCTGATCCGAATCGTTTTGACCATCGCTTTTTTCTATACGTTTAAAGCCTATTTAGACGTACAGAATGATTTATTAGTCGCGTTCGGCTCAGTACTTTGCTCATTCATTGTATTTAAAGGATCTGTATTTCTCTTCAATAAATGGGTGACAAAAAAGAGCCCTTCTTAATCTTAAGGGCTCAGTATTTTACGTATTCTAATGCTTTCAACCCCCCTGAATAAATAGCGCAGATTAAATGGATACAAGTCAGCGCTCTCACTAACTTTCAGATAAATATGAGTCTTTCTATGACCACTCTCTATCAAGAACATATTGCGGTTCTTACCAATCGCTATGAAGACGCCATGGTACATTTTGGCCTCGATGCCATTGTTTTAGCTTCAGGGGAAAAAAGTTATTATTTTCAGGATGACCATACACACCCTTTTCAAGCCTATTCAGGTGCGCAACAATGGTTGCCTTTTACAATAGGCGCAGAAACCTACATTTTGCTACAAACAGGTAAAAAACCAACGCTTGTTTGGCCCGTTCGTGACGATTTTTGGCACGCCCCAAACCCTATTCCCAGCGGGGATTGGCAGCAAGACTGGGACGTTTCGTTGGCCAGAAAAACCGACAAATGGTTCACCGCCTTACCCAAAAACGTGGCTTGGCTTGGTCCACAACCAATGACATTTGCCGTTCCTTGCGAGGGATTAAAAGCCTATGTGGATTTTGCTAAAGCGGTCAAAACACCTTTTGAAATCCAAGCAATGCGACAAGCAAACCTGCGTGGTGCAACTGGCCATATGGCCGCAAAAGAAGCATTTTTAGCCGGCATGAGCGAACTTGAAATCCACCTCGCCTTTTTACAGGCCAGTCAACAAACTGCGGCCCAAGAACCTTATCCCGGCATTGTCGGTTTAAATGAACACGCCGCAGTGCTGCATTATGAACACAAAGCCATCGAGAAAATGGCGAACTCTCGCACCTTATTGATCGATGCTGGCGCCAACGAGCACGGCTATGCCAGTGATATAACTCGGACTTTTGTACGTCATGATGACGACTTTAGTGCCTTGGTAAATGACCTTGATACAATGGAACAAAAGCTTTGTCGCAGTGCGATGGCTGGTGTGTCTTTTCGAGACCTACATAAAGACACCTTAGCAGGCATTGCAACCTTGCTGCACGATCATAAGATTTGTACTTTAGGCGTGGAAGAACAGTTAGCCAAACGCATTCCGCAGGTGTTCTTTCCTCATGGCTTAGGTCATTTGCTTGGCTTGCAGGTTCACGATGTGGGCGGCCACCAAGTTGATCAAGCCGGTACGCTAAGCTTACCAAACGACGATGCGCCTTTCTTAAGACTCACTAAAACCTTAGAAAAAGACATGGTGATCACGATTGAACCGGGGCTGTATTTCATTCCTATGTTGCTTGATAAAATGCAGGCCGACATAAAAGATCACGGCTGCGATATGACGCGCATTCAACAATTCATGCCTTATGGTGGAATACGAATTGAAGACAATGTGATTGTCAAAAATGATTTACCGGAAAATTTAACCCGCGAAGCGTTTACCAACATAAGCTAATCCCCACTTTCTCTACCCATCGATATAGTACGCTTTATATTGATGGGTCTGTTCTTCTATCACTTTTCTTAAAAAATCGATTTTTTCACATTTCTGCTCGGCTACTTATAACTAAAAGGTTATAAAATGAGTAAAATATGGAATAGATACTGTCTTTAACAACAGCAACTCTTAGGCTAAGGTTGTTTCAGTTGCCAAGTACGCATTCAATGATTGAGCTCGTATTTATAACTAAAACGCTAACTAAGCCAAGCAGTCCCCTTTTGGACACTACAGAGGCACCATAATGAAAAAAACAACAATTACGTTATTAGCAGCATTATCTCTTTCATCGACGTTAAGTTTTGCAGATTACCCAACGAAAGACATTCAAGGCATGATCCAATGGGGAGCAGGCGGCTCAACAGACACTGTTATGCGTTCTATTGCCCCTCACGTTGAGAAAGAACTTGGAACAGATCTTATCTTAACGAATAAAACCGGTGGCGTTGGCGCCATTGCAACAAAATACGTTAATGCTAAAAAAGCCGACGGCTATACACTGTTGATGGGCGCTGAAAACCCTCAAATGTACAAAATTCTAGGCCTTTCTAACATAGACTATAGCGACATGATTGCTATTAACGTCTTAGCTCGTGGCACACCAATCATAGTGGCAAACAACGATGCGCCATTTAATACAATGCAAGAATTCATCGACTACACGAAAGCCAACCCTGGTAAAGTTAAAATAGGCTCAACAGGAAAAGGCGGCTTAACCTCTATTATACTTGCCATGCTGGGCTCTCAGGTAAAACTGGATTACATCAGTATTCCATACAATGGTGATGGTCCAGCCCTAACCGCTATTCAAGGCGGTGCGATCGATGTAATGCCTGCTGTACTAGGTGCAACTATTGAACAAATTAAAGCAGGCCGTATGAAAGCCATCAGCATTGTTGATGTTAAAGCCAATAAACTTTTGCCTAACTTAGCGCCAATCACTGACGCACTACCAGGCATGAAAGCATACCTTCCATGGGGACCATTCTTTGGTGTCTTCGTGAAAAAAGGCACACCGGATGAAGCGGTAGAAAAATTGCAAATGGCCTTTCAAAAAGCCGCTTACAACGAAGATTTTATTGATCTAATGCAAAAACGTGGTTTTACCATCATGAATATTTCAGGCGAAGAAGCTGACTACTTCCTAGAAGCGTACCGTTCAACGTCTTCTTGGTTAGTACATGATGCGGGCTTTAGTAAATACTCGCCAGAAAAGTTCGGTATTCGCAAACCACAATAAGGTTTAAATACAGTTCTCATCTCTAGACGTGACTTGCTGAAAAGCAAGCGCGTCTCACTTTTGTTTTACCTGGAGTTACAATGTCCAGTCATCCCTCTTTGATAAAAACCCGTAAGCCCGGAGAGCGAGTCTTTTGCTTTCTCTTGGTCATGGGCAGCATTTATTTGTTTTGGCAAGCTTACAAAATATCAGGATTCAGCGAACTAAGTTCTCCAGGGGCTTTTCCTCTTGCGGCATCAGCAACTATGATTTTGGCGTCCTGTATTGCGTTTATTAATACCTTGAAGCTGCCTGAAGCGGAAGGTGTTCGCTTTGTACATCACTGCTTTCCCCCTATCGTTGCGACCATCATGGCATTGATTTTGATCTACTCAATCATATTAGAAAGTTTAGGATTCATTCTTTCCAGCTTCGCCTTTTTGTTTATTTCCATTCAGTTTTTATATCGATGCCGTGTACTGACGACACTCTCGATTACACTTCTGGCCTTAGTGGTTGTATACATCGTATTTCGTCTCGTTTTTCAAGTTGTACTGCCTGAAGGCATCGTACCTGAGCGCGAAATCCTATCCTCAATAAAGTCTCTGTGGAGATAATCATTTTATGGATGATTTACATTATTTCGCCATGTCTTGGCTGTCACCAGAATTACTCGCTTTAACAGCACTGGGCACTTTTTTAGGCATTTATGTCGGCGCTATTCCTGGCCTTTCGGTCACCATGGCAGTCTCAATATTGATTTCTTTTACTTTTTCATGGGATGTAAATTACGCACTTTCTCTCATGGTGGGCGTTTACATGGGCGGCGTCTACGGTGGCTCACGTACCGCGATATTGTTGAATATTCCAGGCGCACCTTCGGCCATCGCTACGGCGCTCGATGGCTATCCGTTAGCGAAAAAAGGCTTAGCTGGGGAAGCCATTGGCTTATCTACAGTTATGTCGGTTGTCGGTGGTTTTGTCGGTATTATCGTCTTGGCGATTGCCGCGCCGACAGTAAGTGAATTTGCCATCACCTTTCAACCACGAGATTACATGATGCTGGGAGTATTAGGCATCATGTTGGTTGGCTCTCTTTCTGGTAGTAGCTTAGCAAGAGGCATTTTCGCCGGCGCGCTAGGACTACTGATTGGTACCGTTGGACTCGATCCAATGACCGCCGAAGAGCGTTTCACGTTCGGCGTTGTTGAGCTTTGGGATGGAATCAATCCCGTCGCGGTAATGATTGGCATGTTTGGTATTTCTGAAGCCTTACATCAGTTACACCATATGGATAAAGCGGTGGTTAAACAGAAAATTTCTAGTGTTATTCCGAAATGGTCTGATGTGAAAAAATACATGCCGCTAAGCTTACAAACCTCTTTTATTGGTGTCATTGTCGGCGCGTTACCAGGTACGGGGGGCGACATTGCCGCACTCATGGCCTACGACCACGCTAAGCGGGTTACCAAAGACCCAGAAGTACCCTTTGGAGAAGGCGCGAAAGAAGGCTTAATTGCACCTGAAGCGGCCAATAACGCGGCGGTAGGCGGAGCCTATATTCCCATGCTTACACTGGGAATTCCCGGCGATGCCGTAACCGCTGTGTTTATCGGTGCATTATTTATCCATGGATTGAATCCCGGCCCCTTATTGCTGATAGAACAACCTCACATGTTCTGGTTCACCGTTGGTAATCTGACATTAGCGAATATTTTCGTGCTTATCTTCGGCTTAACCGGCATAAGGCTTTTCGCAAAAATTGTCGAATGTCCAAAAGGTATTTTGATTCCGTTGATATTCTTGCTGTCCATTGTTGGCGCTTACGCTATTAATAATGCCATCACAGACATTTGGTGGATGTTGGCCTTCGGGGTATTTGGTTACTTTATGCGTATTTACGGGTTCCCCGTTGGCCCTGTTATTTTGGGTGTCATTCTGAGCTCACTAACCGATGAAAACTGGCGTCGTGCGATTTTGACCGAACGCGGTTCAGTAAGCGACTTGGTCATCAATATATTCCATAGCCCACTTTCGACCGTATTGTTTAGTGTGATTATCTTTATCCTCGTCACCCAAACACCTATTTGGACAAAATGGCTAAAGCCGTTAATCTCACCTAAATCGGCTTAATATTTCTGTAAAAAAAAACACCAGCCCTCTCTTTTCCATTGGAATTATGAGGGTGGTGTTCATCAGACCGACTCTTATCTAATCGAACAAGTCCCTACTCTTTCCAATCCTTTTAACACCACCTTCACAAAGAGCGTTAAAAACTCAATAACAGACTAAGTACCAATATTTGACATAAAAAAACCGGAGATCGTTGCCAATCTCCGGCTGAAGAACACACCATGAAATAACTCACCCCCCGCAATGGAAATGAGTTATTTTTTCTCCTGGCGTGCTTGGGAGGCAAGACGCACAAAAGCATTCACTTCACCATAACGACTGTAATCACCCACTCTTTGTACGACTTCAAAAAAGACACCATGAACTTCTTCTGTGTAAAAATGGAAGAACTCACCCTCGTCATTTTGGTCATACATAATATTGTGTGACTGCAATTTTTTAATTAAGTCTGAAGACAAGCCAAAGCGCGCTTCAATATCACGATAATAGTTCTGTGGAATGGGCAGCTGCTTCTCGCTATCAATGTTTTTTGCAGCAGCAAAAATATCATCGCAAGCGAAAGCAATTTGATGCACACCAGAACCTTTTGATTTCTGAATAAAGCGCTGCGCCGAAGCACCACGCGCGTTGGTCATATTCAAGGGAATACGCACGCGTTTGTCTTTGCTCAGCGCCGTACGGCTAACCACTAATCCATGAATATCAGGCAGATCCTGACTCGCATCAATATCAAAGCCAAACAAGGATTTATAGAAGAAAGTCGCCGATAAAAAATCCGTGTTTGAAACGGTTTGTCCAATATGATCAAAGCGCGTTAAGCCAACGCCAGCTTCGCCTTGAATACCCTGAACCGGTTTAAAGTCGACATCAAAAAAACGCACAGCGGCGTCCGCAGAAACAAGATAGACAAGACTGTCGCCAATACCACGAACCGCCGGAATGTTTAACTCACCGGGGCCTGCTTGATTATCAAAACGCTCGACTAAATAACGTTCCGCAAGGGATAAAGTGGCTTTCACATCATCAGAAGAAAACGCCATCGCACACACAGATACGCCATGTTTTTGGAAATGCTCGTGCGCCTGACTCTTAGGCTCGCGATTCAAGATCAAATTGATATTGCCTTGTCGCATTAGACTGACATTTTTAGAACGGTGCCTATGGGTTTCTTCAAAACCCAGCTGGGCAAGTGTATTGGTCAGCGCTTCGCCACTTTCGCCTTCGATCGCGAATTCTAAGAATTCGACATCTTTCACTTGTGGCGCTTGAATAGGCGCGGTTTTTTCTTCACGTTTACTGATTGTTTGATCGTCTAACCAGATCAACGAACGCATACCATCAATGGCTTTTTCTAACGGAGAAGAGGAACGAAATTCGTCGTTAAAAATTTCATGAGACAAATAGTCATCAAACCCTTTGTCTTTCAGCACTTGTAAAAACTCGACCACTGGCATGTCGCCTTGACCGGGGAAACAACGAAAATGTCGGCTGTATTGCAGCACGTCCATTTGCAGGCTTGGCGCATCGGCCACCTGCACAAGAGCAATTTTATTTAGTGGAATGTCATCACGCAAAACATCTAACGTATTACCACGAGAAAACATGTGGAACGTATCTAAAATAATACCCAAATTCGGATGATCAACACGCTTAACCAGATCCCATGCTTCATGGTAATCGGCAATATGATAACCCCAAGCAAGAGCTTCATAACCCAGCATGATGCCTTCTTTTTTTGCTATTTCGGCAAGCGCAAATAAGTCCGCCGCGCAAACGTCACGATCCGCAGAAGAATAAGGCTGCACGTTACTGCAAAACAACAGACGATTCGTACCCAACTCATGAGCAACATCAATCTTATGCTGCAACATCTTTGCCTTTTGCGAACGCATCGGCTCAGGCATGCCTTCCATATCACGGAATGGTTGTAAGGCAATAATTTCCAAACCTAGATCTTGCGCCATACGACGCACATCTTTTGGCGAGCCATCGAACTGAGTTAAATCATTCTCGAAGATCTCTACGCCTTGAAAACCGGCTTTTGCCGCCGCTTCGAATTTTTCTCTCAGCGTGCCAGATAAGGTAACGGTTGCGAGTGCTGTTTTCATTCTTACGCCCTGACAGTCTAGGTTCCATAACGAAATCGATATATGAGAAACAAAACAGTTTTTTGCTTCTATATTTACTAAGATTGATGCTAGCACAAGATTTTTATCTTGAGCGTCATTTGAAGAATGAAATAAAGCGCCAAAAATATATCGAAAAAGGAATACATAGCGTCTTTCCAAAGACGTGACATAGGAGTGTAATATAAGAAAATCATTCCTTTATTAACGCGTGTCATGCGCCTTAGTACTTCTTATTTAGCAACTGATTATCAGCCACTAAAACCATGCGTATACGACGGAAGACTTTTTATGCTAGAAAACCGTATCAAATATCGCCACCTTCAATGCTTTTTAGAAGTTACCCGCCAAGGTAGCGTTGTTCGCGCCGCCGATGTTTTGGCACTTACTCAACCCGCTGTCTCAAAAAAACTGAAAGAACTGGAAGATATTCTGGGAGTCAGGCTTTTAGAACGTAGTAAAAGAGGCGTTGAACTTACGCCTTTCGGCAATGTATTTCTGGAACATGCAAGCACCAGCGTTGCCGCATTACGAGAAGGCACAGAACGTGTCGCTCAAGCCCAACAAAAAGGCATCAGTCGAATCAGTATTGGGGTATTACCAACCGTCGCAACCAGCATTTTGCCAGAATCCGTAAAACGCTTTCGCACTGGGGGAATTGATGTTCGTCTACATTTAGTTTCAGGCCCAAACGCGTTATTGATGAGTCAGTTGCGAGTCGGCGAATTGGATTTAGTGGTTGGACGTTTAGGCGTTCCGGAAGCCATGTCTGGCCTGTCGTTCCAGCATTTGTATTCTGAACAAGTGACGTTTACGGTTCGACCTAATCATCCATTGCTGACAAAAGAAAACTTCAAAATCAGCGATATTGCCAATTACACCGTACTCTACCCGCCAAAAGGCTCTATTACTGCCCCCTATGTGGATCGTTTTTTATTGTCCCAAGGCGTTAGTACACTTACCGATAGAATCGACACTGTCTCAGACTCATTTGGTAAAGAGTTTATTCGTAACAACGATGCGGTCTGGATCATTTCTCGTGGTGTAGTGGCTCGGGAGATTTCTGATGGAGAACTGGATGAATTACCTATTGATACCAAAGAAACACTAGGTGCGGTTGGCCTCACTACGAGAGCAGACTCTGTTCCGTCGATGGCACTGAAGCTGTTTATGAATGCGATTCGAGATACCGCACAAACATTAGACAGCTATTACAAACCGATTGATCATCACCATAAAAATGAGCCCGCAATTTAAACTGCTATTTAAGCTGCTCTTTTAGCTACCAAAACAGGAACCTTAGATGCTGACTATTATTGCGATCACAACCCCAATTTTTATCATGATAATGTTGGGGTATTTTGCTGTTCGTAGTTCGCTTGTGCCTAGCGTAACGATTTCTGGCATGGCAAAAATCGTCATGTATTTCACACTACCAGCATTGATTTTCAGCACCTTAGCCAGAATGGAATTCAATGAGGTTATAGTTCCAACCTATCTTGCTACTTACGCCATCGGTTCCGTATTAACCATGCTAATCGGTGTATTTATCAGCTTAAAAGTGATGAACCGTTCTTTAATCGAGAGCACATTAAAAGGCGTAGGGATGGCAAATTCAAATTCTGCCTTTTTCGCCTATCCAGTGATGTTGCTGGCGTTTAATAATCCACCAACAGCAGCGTTCGCCATGTCATTAATTATCGAGAATATCCTAATTCTGCCTATCACTTTTGTGATTTTAGAAGTCTGTTCTTCCAGAGGACAAGGCCTCAAACCCACCTATATGTTCTATACTGTCGTAAAAAGATTGATCAAAAATCCGTTGATTTTGGCTGTCTCTGGCGGTGTATTAGCGTCGACCTTTCACCTAGAGTTACCAGCGGTCATTGATCGAGTTTTGGTAATGCTATCAGGCGCATCAGCCACACTCGCACTCATTGTGCTTGGTGGCTCATTAGTTGGAACCAGCCTAACCGGTAACGCCAAAGATATTTGCTTTGTCACGACCGGAAAACTGGTATTACACCCCTTGATGATTGCTGTCGTGGCGCTCTTTATGCCAGAAATGGACCGCAACCTTTTGCTCGGTGGCATCTTGATTGCAGCAGTACCGATGATGAGTATTTATCCGATTATTGGCAGTCAATATGGGTATCGTTCTTTATGCGCCAGTATTTTGTTGATCACCACACTGGCGTCTTTTGTCACACTGGCCATTATTTTGTCATTAATGGGTTTAAATTAGCTAAGAAAATCAGCACTTAAATGATGTAATGAGCGCAATAGTCATAATTAAGCTTTGAGCTTATACACTAAACCCTGAACCCCCAACACATACCCTTGCACGCCCATACCAACCACAATTCCCGCCGCCGCTGGTGATATGTAAGAATGATGACGGAAGGCTTCACGGGCATGGACATTAGAGATGTGGACTTCAATCACTGGCACATCAGCACCTTTTATTGCATCGTGAAGAGCAACGGATGTGTGAGTATAAGCGCCTGGATTGAATACCACGCCCAACACTTCGCCCGCTTTAATACGGCGGCCCGCTTCATGAATTAGATCAATCAATACGCCTTCATGATTCGATTGATGACATTCCACATCGTGGCCTAATGACAACGCCGCCTCTCGGCACATAGTTTCTACGTCCGCTAGGGTTTCGTAACCATAAGTTTCAGGCTCACGCGTGCCAAGTAAGTTCAAATTCGGGCCGTTCAATACCATGATGGTAGACATAATAATTTCTCCTAAGAGTCAACGTAACTGTTTAATAAAGCATACTTTCACACTAAAAAGCGCAGCAATACACTCAATGTAAAAAATGACAACACTGTCGTGATAAGCAGTGTACTGGCGCAGAAGCTTTGCTCTCCATATTCACCACCAATAATGGGGTAAATACTGAACATTGGCACTGATGCAAAAATAATCACTGCAACTTTTAAGTCACTTGGCATATTCGGTGTCAGCAACAGCAGAGCTGTCACAATTAATGGGAAGAAAATCAGTTTTGAAAATGCCACTAAAGACATTTGCCCAAGACTACCTTTAATTGACAGCCCTACTAGCGATCCGCCAATCACAATCAAGGCAGCAGGCGCCGAACCTGTAGCAAGCATACCCAATCCTCGCTCTATAAAAACGGGTAAGACTAGGCCAAGGGATGAGCAAACCACTCCAGTAAATACGGCTAATATGATCGGATTAGTCGCAATCCGCTTAATCACAGGCAATAAAATTGGCTTGCCATTTGCGTTACGTTTTCCAAGTACAGTTTCAATAAAAATAAGGCCGACAGGAAATAAAATAACGTTTTCCACCATCACCGCCATGGCAAAAGCATGCATCATGGGATGATCAAAAAACTGCAGTAATATGGGAAAGCCAATAAAAGCACTATTTGACATAGAGCTTCCTAGACCACGAATGCCACAGGCCTCCCACTGATCACGAAAGACCATTCGACTCAAAACAATGGTGAATACAAAGGAAGACAGCCCCCCTACGGTATACACCATAATGTATTGCGGATTGATCAGTTCATTGAGGTCCATGCTTAATAATTTAGTAAATACCAGCGCAGGCAAGGCAAAGTACATGACAAACCGGCTCAGTCCAGGCAAAAGCGCCTTTGGGATGAAACGAAGACGGATACCTAAATAGCCCAAAAATATCAAAAAAAAGATCGGCGCTGTGATGTTGATTACGGCTTCCATGTCACCATGTCCTCGTAGTTGCTTACATCAAGTCGACTTGATGTCTCTGTATTTTTCATCCATTGGAATATCCTTACGGATGAGCATTAGGCGATAGCTTTAGATTCCGTTTTTAATTGAGGATCTGGCAACATAAACCCCTTTTGAATATGCAAGTCCAAAACAGCCAATACGGACTCTGTTTCATCATCAAGAAGATGTTTAAGTAATTTTTGATGCTCTTCCACAGATGCTTGCCCACGGAAAGGTCGGCGGTGCAAAGCCAGTACTTGATAACGCATGTAAAGTTCTATCACCGAAGCATGATAACGAACAAGCTGCAGAGAACCGCAATGAGACACCATAGTAACGTGAAAGTCTCGATCTGCTTTTTCCCATGCCTGAACATGAAGACTTTCATCTTCCATCATCAGTTTCTCGACACAGTTCAGGCGAAAGTGTGCACTGATCAAAGCCGATTTCCATTCCATATGGCCTATTTTATTTTCCATCGACTTACGAACGCCCGACAGTTCTAACATCTGTCGCAGCTCTAATAATTCACGCAAATCCGCGGTAGAAACAGGTTTTACTGTAAAACCTTTTTGATCAACAAACAGCACAAAACCGTCAGACACAAGACGCATCAAGGTTTCACGCAAGGTATTCACACTGGCACTGTAACGGAGACGCAAGGCGTTTAATTTAAGCTTTTCACCTGGCGCAAGCTTTCCCGTTACTATGTCTGAACGAAGCTGTTCATAGACAGATTGCCCAACCAATTTACGCTCATCGGAGTTAATCATAGAAAATTCTAAAGGCCTTTTCTTTTTCTTATAAGTCCTTTGCTCTATGTCGAAAGCAAAGGCCTTTTAATTGGTAACGAACCTAAAAGACGCCATCAGGCGTCTTTTTTTGGAGGTCTCATTACTCATTCTATGAGTTTATTTGCCTACCAACAATCTCTAGATCAACGAACTGACGACATCATACTTTTCACGGAACTGATCCCAAACCGGTTTAACATCCGCCACTTGCTGACCGGTAAAGATTTCGAAGGCATCAATGCCTTGATAAAAGAACAAATCAAAGCCTGACACAATTTGCAGGCCTTTTTTATGACTCTCCAACAAAAACTCTGTATCCATCGGCGTATAAACGGCATCAAACGCCCATTTCTGCCCTTGAATCAACTCAGCCGCCAATGGCATACCAGGACTTTTCAAATGCCCTACAGGCGTACAGTTTACCAATCCATCCGCTTCTGCCGCTGCCGCGGAAATGTCTTCTTTTGCAACGAAGCGTGCTTTGTAACCCGCTTCGTTAATAGCATCAACCAGCGATTGCGCACTGCGCTCACTCAAATCGGTAACTAAAATTTCTGTTGCACCCACTTCAAACAGGGCAAAACCAATAGCTCGGCCCACACCACCAGCACCAATCATCAGTACTTTGCCGGCAGGTAAATCACCAACTCGGCCTTTATAGCCTCGAATAAAACCGGTGTAATCCGTATTGAAAGCACAGACTTTGCCATCTTTTAGTAACAAGGTATTGCTCGCACCGACTTTCTTAACCGCGTCGTTTACCTCGTCCGCGCTGTCGATTGCAATTTGCTTATAGGGAAACGTCACATTAGTGCCGACAAAGCCTAAGGCACGAATTTCAGCCAGCTTAGCGTTAAAAGATTCCGCCGTATCATTTTCAGGCTCTTGCAACTGGTAATCCACTGGTAGCTGATTGAGTTCACCCAGCATCATGTGCAAAGAAGGAGAGCGTGAAGCCGCAATAGCCTGACCAATTAGACCTAAATGTAACATTGTAATTGTCCCCAACATGTTTCAAAAATGAGCAGAGAGTTATCGCGTCTTCTTTCCGCTCAAAACACCAAAATAAGATTGTCAAAGCCTATACTAAGAAGCCGCTTTTGAATCATGAAAGTTTTGGTATACATAAATACAAAAAATTATAGATCTGACAATGCTTCTTTTAAAATTCACCATTACAACGCGTTTCATTTAACGCACTTCATTTGAAAAATAGAATGGATAATGCCTTCAATGGAATTAAAAGCATGTCTTATACACCTCATATAACAAAGAGTCCGTGTTTTATTTTTATTTATTCGGTATTCATTTTTGATATAGTTTAAAAAAAAGGAGGTCTTATGGATATTGCTATTCCAAATTTACGGCATTTGCGTGTGTTTCTCGCAGTTGCGGAGTTAAAGAGTATTACCCGAGCTTCCGAGAACATCTTTTTATCGCAGCCGGCCATCACTCAAGCCATTGCTAAACTAGAAGGCTTACTCGGCGCCTCCCTCTTTGAACGCCACTCAGATGGCATGTATCCAACCGCATCGGGTGAGGTATGGCAAAAACGGGTGAGCAGAGCGATAGATTACATTCAGACCGCGACTCAAGAAATAGTAAAAGACAACACACAAAAAGAGCGCATTCCTAAAAATCTGGTTGCCTTGATCAGTACAACGCAGTTAAGAGCGCTTGTCGCTGTGAGCGAAGCACAAAATTTTAGTATTGCCAGCCGAAACTTAGCGGTTTCTCAATCTGCTGTACATCGTGCTGCGCGTGACTTAGAAAGGTTACTAGGGGTGATTTTGTTCGAAAAAAATAGCCTAGGCACCCGCGCAACTAAAGCCGCTCAAACGTTATCGAAGGCGACCAAACTTGCCTTCAGCGAGTTACGTCAAGGTATTTACGAGATAAATGCCTTACAGTTTAAAGACGTCAGTACTATTACCGTCGGTAGCATGCCCTTGGCTCGTATGACCATTTTGCCTAAATCCATTTTGCAGTTTAACGAACGCCATCCTGATGTGAATATCAACGTCACTGAAGGTCCTTACTCCGATCTACTTCACCATCTGCGTCAAGGTGACATCGATATTATATTAGGTGCGTTGCGTCACCCTTCTCCTGCTGATGACGTCATTCAGGAAGAGTTATGGGCACCTCCGTTGTCCGTTGTGGCTCGTAAAGACCATCCATTAATGGCAAAAAGTGTTATTAGTGCACAGGATCTCGCCGAGTTTGCTTGGGTGGTACCAGCCACAGGTACGCCAACTCGACAGGCTTTTGAAAGAATTTTTAACGAAGCCGACGTTTCCCAGCCAACAAGATTGGTTGAATCCAGCTCGCAAATACTGATTCGTGAACTGTTGATCGAAAGTGATCGACTGACATTGATTTCAGCACACCAAGTAGAGCGTGAAATCAATATTGAATTATTAACGGTTCTCCACTTTCCATTAGAGCACACACGTCGTCCAATCGGCCTTTGTGTTCGAAAAAACTGGCTTCCGACCGTGACTCAATCCCATTTTCTTAGCCTATTAAGAGAGATTTCTGAGCGTTTCCGGTGACATTTCAACATACTCTATTGCAGAAAATGAATGACTAATGCGGTTTATGGATTATCCTCACGCTAGTGCGAATGTTAGATTTGCGATTAATATCGTACTAGAGAGTGTAAAACCCTCTAACAATAAACACTCGCACTGTTAGGAGTAGATTAATGAGAATTTGTATTGCTGGTGCATCTGGCGCTTTCGGCATGAAACACATGGACGCCATTGCCGCTATTGAAGGCGCTGAAGTGGTTTCTGTCGTTGGTACAAAAATTGATGCGATTAAAGCCTTCGCTGAAGACCGTGGTGTTCTTCATTACACAACTGACCTAGCTGAAAGTCTAGCCCGTTATGATGTGGATGCGGTGATCTTAGCCACTCCGACTCAACTGCACGCGGCACAAACTATCCAATGCCTTGAAGCGGGCAAACACGTGATGTCTGAAATCCCAATGGCTGACACCATTGAAGACGCTCGCAAGGTCGTTGAAGCTCATAAAAAAACGAATCTAGTTGCCATGGCGGGTCACACTCGCCGTTTCAATCCTTCTCATCAGTGGATTCACAATAAAATCGAAGCGGGTGAATTAACCGTTCAACAAATGGACGTGCAAACGTACTTTTTCCGTCGCTCAAATAAGAACGCGCTTGGCCAAGCGCGTTCTTGGACAGATCACCTGCTTTGGCACCATGCATGCCACACTGTGGATTTATTTCAGTACCAAACGGGCGAAACAGCCAGCAAGGTTCAAGCACTACAAGGCCCTATTCACCCAGAACTTGGTATTGCATTAGACATGAGCATTGGCATGAAAGTGCCTAATGGTGCGATTTGCACTCTGTCTTTGTCGTTTAACAACGACGGTCCATTCGGGACCTTCTTCCGTTACATCTGCGATAAAGGAACCTATACCGCACGTTATGATGATTTATATGATGGTAACGAAAATAAAATTGATCTAACGGGTGTTGCGGTTTCAAACAACGGCATTGAACTGCAAGACAGAGAGTTTATTGCGGCGATCCAAGAAGGTCGTATGCCAAACTCTTGCGTGACTCAAGCCATTGAAGCAATGGAAACATTACATCGTTTAGAAGAATGCCTAGAAGCATAATCTTCGTACAATAAAATTCAAACAGGGAGCCTAGGCTCCCTGTTTTCGTTACACTGTTTTGTTATGGTATCAAGCTAGTTAGATTAAATAACAAGGAGCCTTTTTTATGTCAAAACACTCACATTTGGCCAACCCAAACATCGGCCTAGGCTGCATGAATTTATCTCATGCTTATGGTTCACCCGTTGCAGAAGAACAAGCTATTAAAGCGCTTCATGCCGCCTTCGAAATGGGCTATCGCCATTTTGATACAGCCACCTTGTATGGTGGTGGTAACAATGAACTTTTGGTGGGTAAAGCGCTAAAAGATCGTCGCGATGAATTCTTCCTTGCTAGCAAGTGCGGCATGGCAATGGTTGATGGAAAAAAAGAGATTAACGGTCGCCCAGAAAACATTCGAAAACAGTGCGAAGATAGCTTAAAACGCCTGCAAACAGACCACATCGATTTATATTATTTGCATCGCTTAGACTTCAATGTGGCAATCGAGGAAAGCGCTGGCGCGCTGGGCGAATTAGTAAAAGAAGGCAAAATTGGTGCAGTGGGGTTATCAGAAGTTTCTGCTGAAACGCTAACTCGTGCCCATAACGAGTTTCCGATTACTGCGATTCAGTCCGAGTATTCTTTATGGACACGCAACCCTGAAATTGCAGTATTAGAAGCTTGCAAACAACTGGACATCACCTTTGTTGCTTTCAGTCCGTTAGCCCGTGGATTCTTAACAGGCACATTAAAAGACATTGCCGATTTAGAAGCAAAAGACATTCGTAACAACATGCCACGCTTTAGTGGGGAGCATTACCCTAACAATCTCGCCTTGTTGAACGACTATTTTTCCCTAGCGAAAGACATTGGCTGTACGCCAGCTCAACTCGCTTTGGCTTGGCTAAAAACAAAAGATGATAATATTGTCTCTATTCCGGGCACTCGCTCGGTTAATCATATGAGAGACAATTTTGAATCAGCACAATTAACGCTGGATGCAAAAAAAGTCAGCTTACTAGACGAAATAATTAACCAAAGTAACGTACATGGCACACGCTACACAGCCGCACAACAAGCTGAAATAGACACTGAAGAGTTCTAACAATATTCCCCTTTGTGCTAACAAAGGGGAATATTGTTGCTATATAAACAGAGCAAAATGTAAAAACCTAAAAAATGAGAACCACAGCTACTTCCACTCACTTAAGTTTGCATTTCATTACCTTTTAAAAACACTTCAGAAACATCTAATTTTTTAAAAATGAACTATATTCCCACACAATACGTAGGATAAACCCTACAAGGTGGCGATGCTTTTCCTCACAAAAAGCACCAAAGTGAATAGAGAGTAATATTATGTTTTTTACCCGAAAAGACAAAAACACAAACAATGAAAAACCAACCGTATCTGAAAATGATGTCTTGGTTAATGCTATGAGCAATTTTTGTGCAACTATTTACTTTCTACCTGATGGCACTATTACCGATGCAAATCCGCTGTTTCTTAGCACTGTCGGTTATTCGTTAGAGGAGCTTAAAGGGCAGCATCATTCAATGCTATGCCCTCACGAAATCACCTCCAGCGAAGACTATAAAAAATTCTGGCCAAAACTTGCCTCTAATCAATGTCAGCAAGGCACCTTTTTACGTAAGAAAAAAGACGGAGCCGACCTTTGGCTAGAAGCCACCTATTTCCCAATAAAAGTAGATGGTGACGTCGTAAAGATCATGAAAATCGCTTCTGATATCACCACAGCAAAACAACTTGCCGACAATCAAGAGGCGGTCTATAACGCCATAAATCGCTCCAATGCAATGATTGAGTTTCAACCTGATGGCACTGTAATTACAGCCAATGATAATTTTTTATCTGCCATGAAATTTAATTCCGTCAAGGAAATTGCAGGTCAACACCATAGAAAGTTTTGTAAAGATCAATTTTATGAAGCTCACCCACATTTTTGGGCTGAACTTGCTCAAGGTGAATTCAAAACAGGCCAATTTGAACGTATAAATAAACAAGGGAATACTATTTGGTTAGAAGCCAGCTACAACCCTATTTTTAATCACGCAGGCAAAGTCGTTAAGATCATTAAAGTGGCATCAGATATTACCGATCAAGTAAACGAACAAAAAGCCATTCAGCACGCCGCCGAAGTCGCGCACTCTACCTCTGTTGAAACCGCTCAAGTGTCAGAAAGTGGTTCGAAAATACTGCGTCAAACAGTAGAAACGTCCAATAAAATTGTCTCTGATATTGAGGTATCCACCAATTTAATCGAGCAGTTGAATAAACAATCTGAAAACATCGCCAAAATAGTAACGACTATCGGCTCTATTGCCGATCAGACAAACCTACTGGCGCTAAACGCCGCTATAGAAGCCGCCCGGGCAGGTGAACATGGTCGAGGCTTTGCGGTGGTTGCCGATGAAGTCAGAACACTCGCCGCCAGAACAAGCACCTCAACCATTGAAATCGAAGAAATGGTTGCACAAAACAGCAATCTAACTCGTCAGGCGAAAGCAAGTATGGTTCAAGTAAGCGAACGTTCTGGGGAAAATGCGATACTGATAGAAGAAGCATCTGGCATCATAGATGAAATATTGGCGGGTGCAGAGCATGTCGCCAACACCGTTAATAAGCTGCTCAACATCGACAAAAAATAAACGTTTCCCCTCGACAATAAAAAAACCGATGCCTTTTTCCAGACATCGGTTTTTTTGTGCTTACCTTTCCAAATTAGCGGCTACGACGCGCTCACTCAGCGGTTGAAATTTCATTCTCTAACAACATCAACCCAGAGCCTGTATTTGAAATCGGCGCATGGTAGTTACGATGCCGCTCTGTCACTTTCCCTAATAAGGTACCGCGCATGGCAATCAGCATGTTCAGCTCAACAGCTTGAGCGCCGCCTTGCTCAACCAAATCCATATTAGAATATTTCGTCAAGGCTTCAGGGTCCGACACCAATTTGTCGAGGCAATCAATGTCAAATGCACGATTGATAAAGCCCGCACGTTCGCCATCCAGCTGATGAGACATGCCGCCAGTACCAAAGACGACCACATTAATGTCTTCTTCGTAAGACGCCACAGCACGACCAATCGCTCTGCCCAGTTCAAACGTACGCCAAGGCTGAGCCATCGGGTACTGTTCACAATTAATGCACACCGGAATCACTTTAACATGACCGTATTGATGACCTGGCCACATTAAATTAAGCGGTACTGTTAAACCATGATCGACCTTCATTTCTTGGCAAATCGTCATGTCAAAACCTTCGTCGACAATGCTGTTGGCAATGTGCCAAGAAAGGTCTGACTCGCCGGTGACTGGCGGAATCGTTGGAATACCCCAACCTTCATCTGAGTTGTAATATTCGTCTGCCACACCTATTGCGAAAGTGGGTTTCTTATCGATAAAAAACTCTAAGCCATGGTCATTGTAAAAAAGAATGATGACGTCAGGTTTTTTCTCATTTAGCCAATCCCGTACCGGTGGATATCCATCAAAAAAAGGTTTCCAGTAGGGTGTTTCTTCCAATCCATTCGCCATTGCGTTCGCAATCGCCGGAATATGGGAAGTCGTTACTGCTCCAATAATTTTAGCCATTAGACTTCTCCTCGACCGTTTTTTTCTAACATTGCTTTGAATTCATCCGTGCTCATGCCCGTTTGCAATCCACCAATGTCTTGCATGTTTAGTTTTAGTAAGCCGGTAAACTTTGCTAAATAATAGATACTGCCACCTTCGCGCAAAAGTCCGATCACATCTTTATTACGAATCGCTTCTTTTTGTGCTTCCGTAAGTTTGAATTTCTCACAGTAGGCTTCTGGGTCCGCATTAAATTCATCACGCGCCACTTGATCATTAAACGAGTAACACATTTTGTTTAAGCCATAGCCTTTTTTGGCCATCTGACCATCAAAAAGGTACGTGCCTTGAAATTTTCGATCTGTATAGTTACTAGCCATGTTGGGTAACCTCTATTTTTATACATTTGTCGCGTTATTAGGATTATTTCCAATAAAGACGCATTGGATTGTCCACCAACAATGCTTGTTGCAGCGCATCAGTTGGCGCAATCATCGGAATGACATCGACTAAGTGACCATCATCAGGCACATGAGTTTTCATGTTTGGATGTGGCCAATCCGTTCCCCACAAAACACGATTCGGAAACTGCTCAACCAAGGTACGTGCAAAGGGCACAACATCAGAATAATCCGGTGCTTGCAGCGTTAAACGCTCTGGGCAACTGACCTTACACCAGACATTGTCGTTGTCTGCCATGAAGTTAACAAAGCGTTTAAAATCGGGATGATCCACGCCATTGGCAACGCTTGGCGTTCCCATGTGATCCACAACGATGGTGGTATTTAATTCCTTTAAGAAAGGAATCAATTCTTCGAGTTCGGCAGCTTCAAAATAAACCACAATGTGCCAACCAAACGGTCTGATCTTTTCAGCAATCGAGAAAAACACTTCTTTTGGCGTGCTGTCCACAAGACGTTTTACAAAGTTAAAACGCACACCTCGAATACCCGCCGCGTGCATTTTTTCAAGTTCAGCATGTGTAATGCTGTCATCGACAAATGCCACACCTCGAGCCAAATCCCCTGCGGTTTCTAACGCATCGATCAACGCGGCGTTGTCGGTGCTATGACAAGACGCCTGAACAATCACATTACGAGAAAAACCTAAATGATCACGCAACGCGAACAACTGCTCTTTCGAGGCATCGCAAGGCGTATATTTACGTTTTGGATGATAAGGAAATTTATCCGCTGGACCAAAAACGTGACAATGCGCATCTACCGCACCCGCTGGTGCCTTGTACTTTGGCTTACTTGGGGCGGGATGAAATGGAAGATAATCTTTGTCCATCATGTTTAAATACCTATTTAATAATTTGTTATGTCGTCAAGTAAGAAAATCCGTATCAAAGACCATTATTGTGAGCAAAGACTTGCCCATCAAATAACTTCCTCGCGGTACGTAAAATCGCTGCTGAGCCTATATCGCCATTTTCTTCTTGATCCAAAATTACGGTCATAGCACCAATTGGATGTTCAACATCCAATGTCATGCGTGAAGCAGACTTAAACTTAGCCACTTCATTGGCGGGCGAGCCTTTTAATACCGCCGCCGTTGCGACACTCACCGCACCCAAAACACCGATCGATGCATGACAACGATGAGGAATGAACGTACGTGTCGAAATCGCACCGCCATGGGTTGCCGCGCTCACCATGGTCATTTTAGGCACTGATTTGTCTTTCACATCGCCCAAATTCATCATCGGGCCGACTTGCAAACGGATCGACTCTAACTTTGCACGCAAGGTATCGTTGGCTTCCAACTCTTCACGAGACTCTTGCCCCGTGATGCCCATGTCAACAGCTCGCAGGATAACCACAGGCATGCCGTTATCAATACAAGTCACCTCAATACCATCAACCACATCGACCACGTTGCCGGTCGGCAACAACGCACCACAAGTTGATCCGGCTGTGTCTTGGAAAACAATCGGCACTGCCGCCGACAAGCCAGGTACGCCGTCAATGCGAGCATCGCCTTCGTACTGCACTTCACCGTCTTTAACCAAGACACGAGCAACCGCGATTTGTCCGGTGTTTTCCATGAAGATTCGAACCGAGGTTTCACCTTCAAGACCGTTCACCAAACCACGCTCAATCGCAAACGGGGCAATGCCCGCTAAAATATTGCCGCAGTTTTGTGCGTCAGTCACAATCGCCTGATCAACAAACACCTGCAGGAACAAATAATCGACATCGGCGTCATCGCGTTCCGACTTTTTCACCACGGCCACTTTAGAAGCAAGAGGATCTGCGCCGCCAATGCCATCAATTTGACGTTCATCAGGCGAGCCCATGACGCGTAATAAAAACTGCGCGCGCGCCTCAATATCCGTCGGCAAATCCGCCGCCAAAAAATAAGCCCCTTTCGAGGTGCCGCCACGCATCCACATGCAAGGCGCACTTTTTAGGACGCCTGCTGTGTTAGACATACTTAAGGCCTTTTTCTTTTAAACGTGGGCGCATGTCATAAATGTCCAAGCCCAGTTCGCCATTTGCCATGCGAACGCGTTTTGCTTCTTCATTATCCATACGCTTACGCGCCAATTCGAGTACTTCTACGGCGTTTTCACGACGCACGACCACAACTCCGTCATCGTCTGCAACAATCACGTCACCAGGGTTTACCAAAGCATCCGCGCACACCATAGGTACGTTGACAGAACCCACTGTTTCTTTAATTGTGCCTTCAGAAAAAATGGCTTTTGACCAAACAGGGAAATCCATTTGACGAAGATCACGAGTATCACGAACGCCGCCGTCGATGATCAAACCCACCACACCGCGAGACTGCGCCGATGTCGCCAGCAAGTCACCGAAAAAACCGTGATTAGAAGGCGATGTAGGTGCGAACACCATTACGTCGCCCGCTTTACATTGCTCGATCGCCACGTGCATCATCCAATTGTCGCCAGCCGCGCCTGAAATGGTGATTGCGGAACCGGCAATGGTTTTGTCCATTTGGATCGGTCGTAGGTAATGCGCAAGCAAGCCAACACGACCCTGAGATTCATGAATCGTCGCCACGCCGCACTCTGCCAAACCATCGATTACCGCTTGGTCGGCACGTTCTATATTTTGTACTACTACATTATTTCGCATGATTCTTTCCTTCCCTTTTAATCGAGAGCCTTATGCTTTCAATCGTGAAAAGACACGACGCGCGTTGCCTTCAAAGATGGCTTGTTTTTGCTCAGCATTCAACACAGTGTTGTTGTCGATGTAACGTTTCGTATCATCAAAATAATGACCCGTTTCTGGATCAATACCACGTACGGCACCAATCATTTCAGACGCGAACAAGATGTTTTTCGTTGGAATAATATCCAATAACAAATCAATACCACGCTGATGATAAACACAGGTATCAAAGTAGACGTTATTCAACACGCGCTCAGCCAGATCAAAACCTTGGTCTTGCGCCATACCACGGAAACGTCCCCAATGGTAAGGCACCGCACCGCCACCATGAGGAATGATGATTTTCAGTTCAGGAAAATCTTTAAACACATCCGACATCATTAGCTGCTGAAAGCCAGTCGTATCGGCACCCAAATAATGCGAACCCGTTGTGTGGAAACAATCGTTGCATGCCGCGCTCACGTGGATCATTGCAGGAATGTCGTATTCACACATTTTTTCGTAAATGGGGTAAAAAGAACGATCGCCTAAAGACTTATCTTGCCAGTAACCGCCGCTTGGATCTGGGTTCAAGTTGATGCCAAGGAATCCCATTTCTTCAATGGTACGGACAATTTCACCAACAGACTTAGCAGGATCAACACCAGGAGATTGAGGCAACTGAGCCACAGGGGCAAAATTCTCAGGAAATAGATCACAGACACGGCGAATTAAATCATTCTGATGTTCCGTCCAATATTGGCTCGTGTATTCATTGCCAATGTGGTGTCCCATCCAGCTCGCACGCGGAGAGAAGATGGTTAGGTCCGTGCCACGCTCTTGTTGCAAACGCAGCTGGTTATTAATAATGCTGTCACGAATTTCGTCATCCGACACAATAACTTTGCCTTTTTCACCAACAAAGGCAGGATCTTTAGCAACCTGAGCTTTCTGCTTATCTCGGTATTCACCGACACCTGCAGGTGTCGTCGTGTAATGTCCATGGCAATCTATAATCATGTGACTACTCTCTATTCTTGTTTAAAGTAATAAACGGCTGTGCAATAGAAACGATCAAAGCCATTCCATCACAATCTGCTAGGAGTATTCTTTTATGAGGCCAATTTGGCTATTTCAATTTAGCCGAAAGGGTATTACATTTTGATATAGCTATTTTTAGTACAAGTAAGTACATCTACTCATTTCAGATATTTACGCCAGATAACGTCATTCTTAATCGGACTAAACACGCCTTAAAATTACGCCATAACTTTGATCTATATAGTTTTTTTAAAATCCACTAAGCTAAAAGTGTTTTTATATTCCGTTTTCGATATACAAGAGACATAAAAAATTCATTTCTAAAAATGCAAAAATTACGACATTTTGTGTAGTGTTGCTTAGCAAAACAGATCAAAAAGCAAATATCGAGCGGAATACAAAGCATAAATCTAAACTGTATTTATGCCATTGTGTGCCTACAAGAAAAAATGTAGGGTATTTTTGAAATGATCCTATATTATTTAAACGCTCAAAAATATTAATGACGAATACAGGACAGCCTGCCTTACTGCAAAGTAAGACAGAAAATACAAAAATAATATGTCCGGGACACACAAGGTCCCGAGCTTGGAGACGTAAAAATGAATCTAACCAAAAAAATTACCCTCGGTTTAATGGCAGCAGGTGCAGTCAGTGCCGTTAGCGCAGCAGACCTTACTATTACTATTGGCCATGTTGACCCTCAAGATTGGACATCATCAAAAAAAGGCGCTGCTACTGAGGTCTTTAAAAATCTCGTTGAAGCTGAGTCCGGTGGTCGTATTGAAGTCAATGTGTACCCTTCTGGCCAACTTGGTGGTGAAACAGACCTTGTTCAATCCGCTCAAGAAGGCACACTTAGCATGGCGATGGTGTCTGGCGCTTTTGCAAAAGTCTGTAAAGAAGCCGCTGTGCTAGAAATCCCCTACTTATTCCCATCAGCCCCAATCGCATGGGAAGTATTAGATGGCGAATTTGGCAAAGCCTTGTCTCAACACTGCCTAAAAGAAAGTGGATTACGCACCCTAGCGTATGGCGAAACTGGCTTCCGTAACTTCACCAACTCAAAGCGCCCTGTTGCTGAACCTAATGACATGAAAGGGCTAAAAATTCGCGTTCAAACTTTGCCTCTTTACGTTGAGATGGTAAAAGCGATGGGCGCAGAACCAACGCCAATCGCATGGCCTGAAGTACCATCCGCCCTAACGACTGGCGTTGTTGATGGTCAAGAAAATCCAATCAGTGTTATTGAAGCGAACAAGTTCTATGAGTTCCAAAAATACTTAACACTAGATGGTCACGTCTACGGAACAGATTTCTTGCTAATGAATGAAGACCTGTATCAATCATTGAGCGATGCAGATCGCGCCATCATTGACCGCGCAGCGAAAGTAGCCGGAACATTAGGCCGTGCCGTACAGCAATTCAACTCTGCAAAAGGGCTAAAATCATTGGCTAAAAATGGCATGGTCATAACCACACCAACGCCAAGCCAAATGGCGAAATTCCGTGATGCTGCACAACCAGCCGTAATCAATTGGCTGAGAGGTGAAGTACAACCAGAGTGGATTGATCGTGCTCAATTGTCTGTAAAGGTTGTTAGTAACTCGCAATAAGCTATTCGTTTGAAATCAGGAGGCCGGCAGAGATTTAATCACTGTCGGCCACCTTCCTTTGTCACAACCCGGAATCACCATGAAACGCCTCTACAAGAAAGTCCTCTCCATCTTAACTGGCACCTCCCTATTCGTTATTTTTGGCGTTATTTTAGTCAGTAGCATGAGTCGCTATTTATTAAATTCACCGATTCAATGGAGTGAGGAAGTAGCGAAATACGCCATGATTTACGGCACCATGTTTGGCATGGCGCTGTGTTATTTAGAAGGCATACATATTCGTTTTACGTTTTTAGAGGATTTGGTTTCCGATAAGATCCGCCACTTTCTTTATTTTATTTCCGACGCTATCGCCCTTATTAGTGGCGGAGTGATCGCCTATTCTGGTTACCTTTTCATGATGAAACGAGGCGGTATCAAAGCGCCTGGGACGGGCATTGAAATGTATTATTTTCAAGTCGCCATGGTCATTGGTGGCTTGTGTCTTATTATTGCTGCACTCATTCGACTCGCCGCGTATTTCCAACCTAAATCATCCGTAGAAGGGCAATAATCATGCTAGGTTTCGGAATTCTTATTGTTCTTTTGGTAATTGGTAGCCCTATTGCCTTTGCTATTTTATTGGGTGTTGTGGGTCATGTTTACACTCTTCCATTCAATGTAAGTTTAGTGGCTCAACGCATTTTCAGCGGGCTGGACTCTTTTTCAATTCTGGCCATTCCGTTGTTCGTTCTAGCGGGTGAGTTAATGAATGAAAGTGGCATCACAAGCCGCATCATCAACTTTGCTAATGCTTTAGTTGGACACATGAAAGCAGGACTTGCCCATGTAAACATCTGGGCTTCGGTGATTTTTGCAGGTCTATCTGGATCTGCCGTTGCGGATACATCGGCACTTGGACGCGTGTTTATTCCGACCATGGAAAAAGAAGGCTACCCACGCGCTTTTGCGGCGGCACTAACGGCCGCATCGTCTGTTATTGGGCCGATGATTCCACCCAGCATTCCGGTGATTATTTACGCTTTAATCACCACCGGTGTTTCTGTCCCTGCTCTGTTTCTTGCTGGTGTCACGCCTGGGCTATTTCTTGCTGTTGCCTTGTCCGTTTACGTTTACTTTTTTGCAGGTCATTACGCGCCGTTAAAAGCAAAACTGTCCATGAAAGAACGCTGGAAAGCCTTTATTGAAGCATTGATTCCACTTTTCATGCCGATATTCATTGTGGGCTCAATCCTGACCGGTATCGTTACGCCAACGGAAGCCGCTGCCTTTGCTGCCGCTTATGCTTTGTTAGCAGGTATGTTTATTCTGAAAAGTTTGAAAATATCAGACTTGCCTCGCATTTTCGCCCGAGCAATGCGCGACTCCTCTGTGATTCTGATCGTAATTGGCGTAGTCGCAGCAGCGAACTGGTTACTGACTTTCTCAAGAGTGCCGCAAACCGTCAGCCAAATGGTACTAGAGCAAGTGTCTAGCCCGTGGATGTTCCTAATCCTAGTCAACGTAATTTTGCTGGTTGTTGGTCTATTCCTTGAAGGGATTGCCGCGATGCTGATACTACTGCCGATTTTACATCCTATCGCCATGAGCCTTGGCATTGATCCGGTTCACTTTGGTATTGTGGTGATTTTTAACTTGATGATTGGGCTTGTGACACCACCAATGGGGATTTGCTTATTCGTTTCGAACTCCATTGCCAATGTCGGTATTGCGGCGATTTCGAGACAGATCATGCCTCTCTTCTTAGTTGAATTAGCGGTCTTGATCTTGATTACCTTTGTACCAAGCACGGTAACCTTCTTACCGACGTTATTTGGCTACTGACCAGCACATAATGAGTCATAAATATCGGATACAAAAAAAACGACGCACATGGCGTCGTTTTTTTTGTCTCGAAATATCTACAGTTGAGACAATACGTATTCAGCAGAGCTAACTTTGTATTCGCCTGGCTCATCTAGCCATAACTGTTGCACAATGCCATTTGACACTAACATGGCATAACGACGACTACGAATCCCCATTTTGGCAGCAGAGATGTCCAGTTCTAAGCCCATAGAACAAGTAAGTTCAGCCAGACCATCAGACGCCATTATTAGGTTTTCTGCGTTATTTGCTTGACCCCATGCATGCATCACAAAGACATCGTTAACAGAAAGACAAACGATCTCATCAATTCCCTTTTCTTTCAGGACATCAAAATGCACAACAAAACCAGGTAAATGACTGGCACTACAGGTTGGTGTGAAAGCACCTGGTACGGCAAACATCAACACAGTTTTTCCTGAGAAAAACTCAGTCACATCTATCGTTTCAGGGCCTTCTTCTCCCATGACTTGAAACGTACCATGAGGCAACATATCACCAACAAGAATCGACATAGACTTTATCTCCCGAGAATTAAGTTGCACCAATATTAACGCAATCTATCTTAGAAAAACCATCAAACAATCTTAAATTGGCTAAGTAGATGTTTCTGATGAGACGCTAACTTTGACAAGCCTTCACTGTCGCTCTCACTTTGATCCGAACCCAATGCCGCTTGTTCAGACATCTCAGATATCTCAAGCACATTCAGCTTAACTTCTTGCGAAACCGCAGACTGTTCTTCAGCCGCTGCCGCTATTTGCGTACTCAAATCACGTATCTCTGCCATGCTGCTTTGCAATTCAGCTAACGACAATCCAACTGTACGAGCCTCTTCAACACTGGCATTAGCACTCTTACGGCTTTCTTCCATACTGCCAACCGTTTTCGTCACGCCTTGTTGTAATTGAACAATAACGCGCTGTATTTCTTCGGTAGAACTGTGTGTGCGAGTTGCTAGGGTACGAACCTCATCGGCCACCACAGAGAACCCTCGACCTTGCTCACCAGCACGCGCCGCTTCGATGGCCGCATTTAATGCCAATAAATTCGTTTGCTCTGCAATTGCTTGAATCACATCCAGGATACGATCGATGTTCTTAGAGTGCTCATCAAGCTGGTTAACGACCTCGGTAGACTCTTCAATTTTTGCAAGGAGGAGCTCCATTTTTTGAATATTTGAATCCATCAAAGCGCGGTTCTGATTGGCTCTTTGGTCAACCGATTGAATTTGGTGCAAAATAACCTCTGAACTTTTCGCCACTTGATCTACTGCGGAAACCATTTCAGACATGGATGATGCCACTTCCGTCGTTTTGTCATTCTGCGCTTTCATCAATCGTTTAGAGTTCGCTGCTAAGCGAACATTACTGACGGCAGATTCAGCAACATTATTAGAGACTTGGTCTATTTCAGACATCACACTTTGTAGTTTAGCAACCAGTCCATTGACCCAATTCGATAACTCACCAAACTCATCTTTGGTTTGGACGTTACTACGCTGAGTGAAATCACCATCCGATATTTTACCCAAGACAGTCATCACTTCTTTTAACGGTAGACGAATACTTCGGCTAACCCACAAAGCCACCAGCACAGCAATCACAATCGATACCACAAGCACGATTCCAATAATAAGCGTCGATAACGTCGCTGCGGCGCTCGCTTCAGCTTTTGCTTCCCCACCCATTTGCGTTGTCGCGGACAATAGCTCCTGTACCGATGTATTCACGACCTCCATGCTGTCTGACAACTGCTTAGCCAACCTTTCAGACTCTTGAACTAAACGAGCACTTTCATATTGTTTCGCCACCACACCTTCATCTGAAACAACACCCATCTCAATCTCATTAACCAGATCATTGATGTTGTCATCTTTTAAATACGACTCTTTATCCTTCAAACTCGTAATTATCGATGCCATTTCATCGCGAAATGCCTGCATCTTTTCCAAACTACGCACATCAAAATAATCGTTTACTGTAACTTGTAGGCTTTGTATTTGGCTTTGCATATAGGACGCGGCAAACTGAACTTCTGACGTATCGCCATCCGTCTCTAACATGCCCAAATCTTCAGACGTAAAATTGATCGCATCTTTCAAATCAAGTTTTTCATCTGGTACTACAGCTTGTAGCTCTAGCATTTTTTTGTGATTAGAAAAGGCGATATCGGTATAGCCAAAGAAATGCTCAACTTCTGCGTTGATATTTCCCAACGCCTGATTCATTTCAGGAAGGTCTTGAAGCTGAACAGACAGTTGATTAGACACCTCACTAAACTCTTGTTTATGCAGTGAAAAACGTTCAGATAAACTTTCTAGCGAATCGGGTTTCTTGCTCAGTAAATACTGTAAAACAGCGGCATTAGCTAAACTCAAATCGTCTTTTAAAGCATTACTAGTAGACGAAATGGTGGCTACTTTCCCCGTAACAATATTCAGTCGATCCTCGATTTTATTAATGCCAACAAAACCTGATGCAGCAATCATCAATAAAAGCAGTAGTAGAATACTAAAACCAAATAAAATCCTTTGAATAACGGACAACGACATAATCGACCTCTAAATTAATTTCTACTCTAAGCTCTCTATGTGCCTATTCTACTGAAAGACACTCACATTTACTGAAAACTAACCAATCATACAGGAAAACCATAACACTTTATTTACAAACAATGATGCATCATCAACGTCAAATGGCATGGAAAGTAAATCTATAAACGTCGCCCTGCTGATCCACATAGATTTCTTTCAACCCACCAATCTGGTAGATTGACCCTCTCTTTTATGAATTCGAATTGCGCTTTATGGATTGCCCCTTATACGAAAAAATCGCCAACCAAATTGAACACCAAGTTCATGAAGGTATTTTCTTACCAGGCGCAAAGATTCCATCAGTTCGAAAATCCAGCAAACAAATGGAAGTCAGTGTTGCCACAGTGCTACAAGCCTATAGTTTATTAGAAGACAGGGGTGTCATTAAAGCACGCCCACAAAAAGGCTATTTCGTCCAAGAAAATCAGCTACAGCCAACCGAGTCTGCAAAAATTGAACCGACTCAGAATGATGGCACCATTCATGCGCTTTTAAGGCGTTTGCTGCACGCATCACAAGACGACAATATCATTCAATTTGGTGCGGCTATTCCAAAAAGCCAATTCCTACCGATACGACAACTACAACGCTCTGTTGGTCGACTTATGCGTTTAGAGCCAGAAATCTGTGCGGCTTACGAGTTTACGCCCGGCTCATTGAGCTTACGCCGTCAAATAGCCATTCGAATGCTAGACAGCGGCTGTCAACTACAACCCGATGACATTACCATCACACTAGGCTGTCAAAATGCCTTAATGCTGTCATTACAAGCCGTTGCCAAGGCTGGCGACACCATCGCCATAGAAAGCCCTGCTTATCATGGCGTCTTACAAGCCATCGAAATACTCAACTTAAAAGCCATTGAAATCCCCTGCTCGGCTGAAGACGGCATAGATTTAGATTTATTAGAAAAAGCAGCCACAAAGTGGGATATTAAAGCCTGCATTGTCACACCAAATAATCAAAACCCGATTGGTGCCACACTCAGCCACCAAGCAAGACAGCGTATTATCGACCAATCCGTACAACATAACTTCACACTCATTGAAGATGACGTGTATGGCGAACTCAGCTACAAGGACAAGCGCGAGCGATCCCTCAAAGCAGACGACAAACTTAACACGGTTATTTATTGCAGCTCTTTTTCTAAAAGCATCGCACCTGGGTTTCGCGTAGGTTGGATTGTCGGGGGACGATTTCAAACACAGATTGAACATTATGCTTATGTGCAATCTTTAGCGATTCCAACATTAACGCAAACCGCCATCGCCAATTTTTTAGAAAACGGTGCATACGATCGTCATCTACGAAAAACTCGATTGGCGTATCAGGATAACTTAGCCCGCTGCCAAGCATTAATTTTAGAACACTTTCCAACAGGCACCCAAACCTCAACACCAAAAGGGGGTTTTTTACTGTGGGTCACTTTACCAAACACCGTCGATGCTATGACGCTTCACTCCCAAGCACTAGAGAGCAACATCGGCTTACTTCCAGGATTAGCGTTCAGTTTAACAGCGCAGTTTAGCCATCATTTCAGATTGAATTACGCACTCAATTGGGACAATAAAACCGATGCTGCACTAAAAGAATTGGGCAGACTTTGCCAACAACAGACAAACTGATCTAAGCTAATTGAGCACACCAAACAGTAATGGGCGCAAAGCGAGACACAGCGGTCATTTTCATATAAGTAGAAGTTATGATTTAGGGCTTAGACATCTTAAAATTGATCTGTACAGGCAGGGTAAAAAGCGTACAATTCGCATTCTTTTTTAAACACTCTGCCTCCTTGGCCGATAACATGAATATCTGAAATAGTAGCTGGCTTGTTGCGATGGAATTTGTTTTACATCCGAAAGACCTTCCGTTAGACATTACGCTAATAGAAGATCAGCCCTTTCCTCCAATTAATGAAGAAAGAGCTGGGTTTGTCGGTATCACCTATGTTGCCCTCCGCCCATTTGACAATGGGCGCTCAGTAAGAATCACACTGGAAGAAATAGACCCAAATTTCTGTGTTTCTGGCCGTGTCGTTTGGTGCAACAAGGAAAAAGACGGCTATCGTATCGCCATTGAATTTCCCACCAACGAAGAGTGCTATTGTGTTCGTATGATCGAGCAACTCTCTCAGATAGAGCACTATCGACGCCAAGCAAAAATTCAAGGGCGAAGACTTAACTACAATGAAGCTGCTGCCGAATGGATACAAAAATTTGCCGCCAGCTTTCCTGCATTCAGCATTTAATAAGACCCTACAATGACAACAAAACTTTCTCAACGTGATATCGACATCATCACAGCACAACTCAAACGTACACCTAACGGAATCAATGCGGTTGCTCATTATTCGCCTAATGGAACACCACAAGTCTTAGAAATGGAAACCTGGGTATTTGATCAACCCTTCCCTACGCTTTACTGGCTTTCCAGCAAAGCCATAGACAAAGCATTGGCTAAAATAGAAAGCAGTGGCGTTGTAAAAGAACTGGAACAGCGCATTAAAGAAGATGAAGAACTAAGAGAAGCGCATCACGCCTCCCATCGCGATTACATTGCAAGACGTTGGGAAGTCATGAGTGATGAGCACAAAGCCATCATTGAGGCAAAAGGCTTTACGCACCTCTTTGATAAGCTAGGCATTGGCGGTATAGCAAACTGGGATCAAGTGCGATGCTTGCATATGCAATACGCCCACCACCTTGCTGGAAATAATGTTATCGGTCGTATTCTCGACGAAGAATACGGTGTTAGAGCCATAGCAGACGCAGAATAACATAAAAAAAGGGCAACTCAATGTTGCCCTTTTTTATCATTGTTAACCGAATCTTTTATTTCAAACTCTTCAACAATGCTCTCAATTCATCCGGTGATGTCACCTTTGGGAGCACCTCACGAATTCGATTAAACGCAGCTTGTGCAACGGTTGCACGTTGCGCGTAAGTCGTTAACGCACCGCCAGTCCAGCCAGCCAGTTTCACCATTTCATTTTTGAAATTGTTACCACCCACACCGTGTCCACCTAACGTCATTAGCGCATCTTCAATGGCTAAGTAGCTTGGGCGTTCACCACCAAATTTCATAAAGTCGTCTTCTTGTACTTCAGTAAACTGCTTTGACATTCTCTAAACCTTTTTAAAAACGTTTACTCTTAAAGTTAGACACAATTGCCTTATCGTACAAGCCATGACATGTATCAAATCGTAAAGATTTAGTTTCGCGTGCGAACACGGTCTACTGCTTTTTGCCAACCTTGATACAATTTATCTCCTGTACCTTTTTCCATTGTCGGCTCAAAGCTTTTATCCGCTTTCCACAATCCAACAACATCATCTAAAGACTGATAAAGACCAACATGCAAACCGGCCAAAAATGCCGCTCCAAGTGCGGTTGTTTCCGTTACGCAAGGGCGCTCTACCGTAATTTCTAATAAATCACTTAAGAATTGCACCATCACATCATTTATTACCATTCCACCATCTACACGTAAAGAACTAAATGTCGCGCCATCTTGCGCCATCGCACCAACAAGGTCTCTCGTTTGATAACACACAGAGCGCAAACCTGCACTCACGATGTCTTCGACACTTGTGTCACGAGTAAGCCCTATCATGGCGCCACGTGCATCTGGGTCCCAATACGGCGCACCCAAACCAGTAAAGGCAGGCACAAGATAAACCGAATCATCATTCAAAGCTTTCTTTGCTAAGTTCTGTGTCTCTTTAGCATCGGCAAAAAGCTTCAGCCCATCACGCAACCATTGAATAGCGGCGCCAGCCACAAAAATGCTGCCTTCTAAGGCATAAGTGACTTTGCCATTTAAACGATAACCAACCGTTGTCAGCAGCTTATGCTCTGATCGAATGGCCTTATCGCCCGTGTTCAGAATCAAGAAACAGCCAGTACCATAGGTGCTTTTTACCATGCCAGGTGTAAAACACGCTTGTCCAACCAACGCCGCTTGTTGATCACCAGCAATACCATTCACCGGAATTTCAGCACCTAACCAAGAAGCATCAATGACACCAAAATCAGCACTGCAATCCATCACTTCAGGAAAAATAACATCCCCTATACCGAGAATCTGAATCAGTTCGTCATCCCACTCTTGCGTATGAATATTAAACGCCATCGTACGCGCAGCATTTGTCGCGTCGGTTTTATGAGACTTACCCTTGGTTAATCGCCACAACAAAAAGCTGTCAACCGTACCAAAAGCCAAACGACCCGCCTGCGCTTTTTCTCGAGCCCCTTCAACGTTATCTAAAATCCAACGAATTTTTGTGGCTGAGAAATAAGGATCGATTAAAAGACCTGTTTTCTCTTGAACCTTTTCACCCAACCCCTGATCGCTTAAGGATTGGCAGAATCCACTCGTTCGGCGGTCTTGCCACACAATCGCGTTATATACGGGCTTACCCGTTTCCGTATCCCATAGAATGGTCGTTTCACGCTGATTTGTGATGCCTATGGTTGCTATCGCTTGCGCATCGATCCCTGTATCCTTAAGAACGGATCGACAAACAGCCAAGGTAGACGACCAAATATCTTCTGGATCATGCTCAACCCAACCGTCATCCGGAAAGATTTGCGGGAACTCTTGCTGAGATTGACCGACACGGGTGCCTTTTTCGTCAAATAAAATAGCTCGAGAACTGGTAGTACCTTGATCGATAGCAAGAATATAATGCGTCATAGTGAATTCTCTTTGAAGTCACAGCCACTCAAAAATCGGGCGACTTAATTGTTGTTTTGTTTTTTGAACATGAATATTCAAATACGAATATTCCATATTAAAAACCAATGTGTACACATTTAGCAAGTAGTAACCTTTTTCAGGAGAATAAAACAATATGGGTCAACTCTCTCGCCAAGACAACATTGTCGCCATAGTAAAAGAAAAGGGCTATGTCACAATTGATGAATTGGCCAGCCAATTTACTGTCACACCGCAAACCATTCGCAGAGATATCAATGAGTTGGCTAAAGCGGATAAAATACGCCGACATCATGGTGGCGCCAGTTACGATTCCAGCACCACCAACGTGGCTTATGCAACCAGACAAATATTACAACTTCCAGCAAAAGAACAAATTGCTAAAAAAATTGCCGCTGAAATCCCTAATCATGCTTCCCTGTTTATCAATATAGGTACAACAACCGAAACGGTTGCGCGAGAATTATTGAATCACCAAGGCCTACAAGTTATTACTAATAATTTAAACGTCGCTGCTATATTAAGCGGAAAAGAAGACTTTACCGTCATCATTGCTGGTGGCACGGTTCGCTCTCGTGATGGCGGCGTTATGGGAGAGGCCACCATCGACTTCATCAATCAATTTCGAGTGGACTTTGGCATTATAGGTATCAGTGGGATAGACCCAAATGACGGTTCTCTTTTGGATTACGACTATCAAGAAGTTCGCGTTGCACAAAGTATTATCAATAACTCTCGTACTGTTTTTCTTGCCGCTGACAGCGCTAAATTCGGCCGTAACGCCGTTGTCCGCTTAGGTAATATCTCACAAGTCGACAGACTTTTTACCGACGAACAACCGCCAAAAGCCATCATTAACATGATGAAAGAACACAAAGTACGATTAGAGCTTTGTACGCCCAAGTAACCCTTGGGCACAGCACTACCAGCTTAATTAAGGTTTGCCACTTCCGCTTTTTTCATCAAAAAGATCAAATATTCACCAAAATCTTACAAACCGATATTGTCATGAGACACATAGAGGTTTAATATCGAACTCAAATGTTCATTTTCGAACATACACATTCGTATATCAACCGTGAGGCTTTGCATGAATCACTCCCATTTTGACCTATTTGTTGTTGGCGGCGGCATTAACGGCACCGGAATCGCCGCTGACGCGGCAGGACGCGGCTTGAATGTTGGCCTTTGCGAAATGGGAGATTTGGCTCACGCCACCTCATCGTCAAGCAGTAAGTTGATTCACGGTGGCTTACGCTATTTGGAACACTACGAATTTCGCCTTGTGAAAGAAGCATTAACAGAACGTGAAGTTCTGTTAAAAATAGCGCCTCACTTAGTCACGCCCATGCGTTTCCAAATGCCACATAGACCTCATTTACGCCCAGCTTGGTTAATACGCATCGGTTTGTTTCTCTACGACAACTTAGGGAAACGAGATACTCTGCTGGGCTCAAAAGGCGTAAAATACGGCACTGACAGCCCGCTAAAAGACGATATAACACAAGGCTTTGAGTACTCAGATTGCTGGGTAGATGATGCTCGCTTAGTTGTGATCAACGCTCTTAGCGCACAACAAAATGGCGCCTCTATTTTTGCTCGCACTCGCTGCACTTCAGCAAAGCGTGTCGACAATCAATGGCATATAAGCCTAGAAGATCAGATAACTAAAGAAACCCACGAGATAACCGCGAAAGCGTTAGTAAACGCCGCAGGGCCTTGGGTATCATCATTTATCGAAACTAAACTAGAGCAAAAAGCCCCATATGGCATTCGCATGATCAAGGGAAGCCATATCGTAGTACCTAAGCTATATCAGCACTCTAATGCATTTATTATGCAAAACACGGATAAGCGTATCGTTTTTGCAATTCCTTATCGTGAACACTACACGCTACTAGGCACAACCGATGTTGAATACAAGGGCAACCCTAACGATGTGGCGATTTCCGAAGAAGAAACCCAGTACATTTTAAAAGTGGCAAACGATCACTTCAAAAAAACACTCTCTCCAGCCGATGTCGTATGGAGCTATTCCGGTGTTCGTCCTTTATTAGAAGACGAGTCCTCTGATCCATCCGCTGTGACTCGGGATTACACTCTGCATCTAGACGACAAAAATCACAAAGCACCATTGCTAAGTATTTTTGGTGGAAAAATCACGACCTATCGTAAACTGGCTTTATCAGCGATGACTAAACTTACGCCTTATTTCGATAACCTTGGCGAGGCTTGGACAGACAAAAAACCACTACCAGGTGGTAATTTAGACATGTCATTGGATGCCTTCACAATGAAACTTCAACAAGACTACCCTTTCATTGGCGCTAACCTTGCTCGTCGCTTTGCTAACAGCTACGGCACGCTAACCCATACTTTGCTGGATAAAGTCAACTCCGAGAGCGAGCTTGGGCAACACTTTGGCAATCAACTTTATCAAGTAGAAGTCGATTATTTGATAAATCATGAGTGGGCACGTTCAGCCGAAGACATTCTATGGCGCCGTACTAAACTGGGGCTTGAGCTGACACCAGATCAAGTGACTACCCTTGAAGGCTACATACAAACGAAAGTGTAATATCGTCGGTAACGAATTCTAACATTCCTACTCATTAGCTCATCTAAACGATTGTTTTGGTGGGCTTTTTTTGGTCTACTAAAACGCGCCTAACCTCCCTCTATAATAGGAAACAACACGCAATGGATTTTGTATTTTTTGAGATTTCTCTTTGGGTTTATCTTGCGCTCTTTGGGGCCGCGTTTTTTGCCGGAATGATCGACGCGATTGCAGGCGGCGGCGGCCTGATTACCGTTCCCGTCTTATTAGCAGCAGGCCTTTCTCCAGCGGAGGCATTGGCGACCAATAAATTACAAGGCTGTGCAGGCACAGTCTCGGCTTCTTATCACTTTATTAAAAAAGGACAAGTGACACTTTCGGATATGTGGCTACCCATTGCAATGACGGCAATCGGTGCCGTCTTCGGAACACTATTAGTCTCTTATCTAGACAGTGGCCTGTTGCTAAAAGCAGTGCCTATTATTTTAATTGCCGTGGCTATTTTCTTTTTCTTTTTGCCAAAGCTTCAACCTTATATTGCCAGTAAGTTTTCTCTTACTCATGTGCAGTTTGCCGTGATTATCGGTACCAGTATTGGTTTTTATGATGGCTTAATTGGCCCTGGCACCGGCGCTTTTTTTTCAACGGCTTACCTATGCCTAATGGGATTGACGGTGGTTTCAGCAACGGCACACACGAAAGTACTCAATGCGACCAGTAACTTAGCGTCACTCGCGATGTTTGCCTTTAGCGGCCATCTTATTTGGGCGTTAGGGATTGTTATGGGAATAGGCCAATGGTTTGGCGCGCAAATCGGCTCACGTCTCGTCATCACCAAAGGTGTAAAACTCATTCGTCCTATGGTGATTATTATGTGCTTGGCGATTTCAGTAAAACTGCTTTTAGATAACTACTTATAGTGAGTTCAAATCATCGGGCGTCGTCAAAGTATCCTCTGGTGAATATTGATAGCACTGTGCAACTAACCAACTGAGCAACTGCTGAACCGGCTCTCGCTGGCGCTGCATTTCAGGGCAAACAAACAAATACGCATGCCCTTCGTCCAATATTTCTGAAAACGGCATCATTAATCGCCCTTGCTGAATATCATCCATCACCAAAGGTGTTCTTCCTAAGGCAACACCCTGCCCTGCAATAGCGGCCTGCACAGCAAGATCACCTCGGTTAAAACTGATGCCACGAGAAGGTTTAATACCTTTTGCATTAGCCAGTAGCAGCCACTTCTCCCACTCTGCATAAGGACTAGAAAAACGCCATTCAGAGTCATCATTTAATAAAGGTACTTGTGCTAATTGACTCGCTTCGCTCAAAGCCCGCTGCTGCGCAAACGCAGGACTGCAAACAGGAAACACCTTATCCTTCATCAAGGGAACAATATGCCCTTTGGAGCTATGAACATGGCTATGCACTATCGCCACATCAATTCTGTCACGCTGGAAGTTCACTTCTCTATCGTTGGCTTGGATGCGAAGCTGTAAATCAGGATAGGCTTCTTGCAAACTGCCCAGTCGAGGAATCAACCATTTGGTTGCAAACGATGGCATAACAGAAACGGTTAAAATATTGGAGGTTTCTTCTTCCTGAAGATCTGAGACCAACTCATTGATTTCATTGAAACTATGATTTAACTGAACGGCCAAACGTGCGCCGGCTACCGTTAACTCCAAACGCCGGTGATAACGAATAAATAAAGTCAGCCCTAACCTTTCTTCTAATTGCCGAATTTGCTGACTAATAGCGCCTTGCGTTAGGTGCATTTCTTGCCCGGCTTTTGTAAAACTCAAATGGCGCGCGGCGATAGCAAACGTACCCAGTCCAGCCAAAGGAATAGACTTCATAAAAAAACCATCATAAGACGAGCTCAGCTACTGCAAAATAAAAAAAGATGATTGGAAAATATTTTCTATATATTGAATGTGCACCTAAAAATCGCATTTATCACCCTAATATGATCAATTAAAGTAAAAAAAACAGTAAATCACGAAAATTAAAAATAACCCAGAGTAACAAGGCGCGTATTCAAGAATATATTATTGTATTTTGCATTAATCTATCTAATCCTACAAATCAATTTATATCGTTTGTAACCTTCCTCTCTGAAGCTAAAATAGCGTTATATCTTAGGTTTAACAGCAACCTAATATTTACCGATACAGCCCTAACTGTATTATTCTCAAAACGTGTCCCACAGTCATGTTTTGAGTGAGTCGTATCATTCCCCACAGTGTGATACTGCTAGTTACTTTTATTTAAGCCGGATTTTTATCCGGCTTTTTTTTATTCGATTTTTTCTTTCCAATTTTTCTTTCCAACATTGATGACATCCATATCAGAACAAAAAACGGCGACCTTAGGGGTCGCCGTTCAAAAAAACAATGTAATGCAGTCGTTATTTATTAAGCAGCTTGCTCTTCAAGCAACTCAACACTCATAAAATTTACCTGAGCAAGTTTCTCCATCAAACGAACCACCTGACAGCTGTAACCGTACTCGTTGTCGTACCAAACATATAATGTCGCTTGATTGCCGCGAACTTTCGTTGCTAACGAATCTAAAATCCCTGCTTGTTGAGAACCGATAAAGTCAGAACTCACCGCATCCGCCTCTTCACTGTAGCCAATTTGCCCTGTTAACTCGGCGCTATTAGACGCCGATTTTAGCAACTGGTTAATCTCTTCAACCGATGTCTCAGACTTCAGATTTAGACTTAATACCGCGATAGAGACGTTAATCACAGGAACTCGGATGGCGCTGCCGCTCAATTTGCCTTCTAGAGAAGGAATCGCTTTTGAAACGGCTTTAGCCGCACCCGTTTCTGTCATCACCATATTCATGCCTGCTGCACGGCCACGACGATCACCCTTATGAATATTATCGATTAGATTCTGGTCATTGGTGTAAGCATGAATCGTTTCAACATGACCAGATACGATACCGAACTTGTCTTCAAGAACAGACAATATCGGTGTAATCGCGTTGGTTGTGCAAGACGCCGCAGAAACAATGCGATCATCTTCGTTGATATCACTGTCGTTTACGCCGAAAACAATGTTTTTCATTTCTTTACCTGGCGCGGTCAACACAACACGTTCAATACCTGGGCGATTCAAGTGAACACTCAAACCGTCACGGTCACGCCAGCGCCCAGTGTTATCAACTAATAGAGCGTTGTTGATGCCATGCGCTTGATAATCGACTTCTGCAGGATCTGAAGCATAAATGATTTTTACTGGAGAACCATTAATAATCAATGATTGGTTCGCTTCGTCAACCTTAACTAAACCTTCGTATATGCCGTGAACCGAATCGTATTTTAATAAACTCGCACGTTTAGCAAGGTCGTTATCACAAGCCTTACGAACCACAATAGCAGCCAACGCCATACCTGGTGTTGTATGACCTAACGCACACATACGACGAGCAAGCAAACGACCAATGCGACCAAAGCCGTACAACACAACAGGGGTTTCAGAGCCATTTTGAGAGTGCGCCGCCAATACAGAAGACACATCCGCTTCTGCAATAAGAGACTCAAGCTCCACGGTGGTATGTGCATTATTGCTAGCAAGAACTTGCTCCAACACTTGATAGACTTGCACAAGATCTAGCTCTGGATGCTGATCAAAAGCCGTCATTAATCCAGTAACAGAGTCTGCCATCAAGGTGTTTCCTGCCAACTGAACTTTAATCGCTTTTTCACGACCAAGTTTACCCAAAAGAGGAATCATAGATTCTGCTTGCGAAAGTGTTTGTAACCAAGTGTTTGTCATTTTCTGCCCCCGAAAAAAGACTCTGTTGTATCAATATGGGCGCAGTTTAACGACAGAATTAGACAAAAACAAATTGTAAGAAGACTACAAAAAACCTTTAAAACCGGTAGTTTAGAGTGTTTTTTTATAGAAATAACGAAATAAAAAGGAAGGGTTAGAAACTTTACTACATAATAGCACTATCAAGCGGCACATCCGCACAAATAGCGCCGCTATGTTGTAATTTGGCAACGTAAACTGGTAGATAATTTCATGAATTATTTTATAAATGACGCTTTCTTTCCGCCAAAACCCCCAAAAAGCAAAAACAAGCAAGCAACAAAACGGGGCGATACACAAAATCAACGCGTGTAATCCCCCAATAAACCAGTGGCTGACTCCACAAGGCTAAAAGTCCGTACCCAAACGTACACATCAAAATAAACGCCATAACCCGAGCAATAAAGACCCAAGAAGAAACTAAGCGCTTAAGAAACCCATTCACTTTATCGCCATACACTACTAAGCAGGTGGCCACCAAGGCCAAAGATATGTCATGAAGGTGAGGTTGAATTAAGTGCGCCAAACGAAGATTAAGGTCTAGAATAAACATAATAATAAATACTACAAAGCAAAAAATACAACACTACTGTTTTTTACGAGACAAAGCCTCAACATCAATTTGACCAGAACGCCCCATCACTCTAGGCCGCTCATCGACATACATAATATATACATCATAAGTACTATTATGAAACTCGATCATAGTGCCATCTTTAAACAGCCACTTTGAACGACCAATGCCGTCATTCAAGTAGCCCTCACTAGGAGCGCCATACTTTTTCTGTAGTAATTCACCCAGCGCCTGGCGCTGTTCAAGACTTCCCACAACGCCTGACAACAGTGCTTGCTGTACATACCTAGATGAATTCGAAAAAATGGTCGCATTAGTCACACCCAAAATACCTTCAGGCCCCAAACTGTAGCTCACTTCTCCCTCTTTATAAGAAGGGTAACTATGTAACCCCATGCTATCAAGTTTCTTCTCCAACCGAGACAAGCTCAAATCATTCAGTGGCAAACCAAACAATTCGGCTATATTAGAAAGCTGAGGAATTTCAGTCGTTTTTGCATTTACAACCGTCGTCATTCCCACTAAAACAAGAATCAACGCAGCAAACACTGAAGTAAATTTTCTAGACATTAACCTTTTCCCAATAAGATGGCATGTTCCAGTTTGACTGGGCAAAAAAAGACAAACCTGATATATAATACGACACTATAAACTCCTTCAACCAAAGGAGCATCAAAACTTTATTTATTGAGGTAATTCATGGCTCTTGTTATTGGCATTACAGGCGTATCCGGCAGCGGAAAAAGCCGACTATGCTCTCTATTAGCGGAAGGTCAAGGCGATACAATCACCGTTCTTTGCCAAGACAGTTTCTATAATGGGTGTGGCAGTATTGACCCAGATGTATACAACTTTGACGACCTAAACTCGTTAGACCTTGAGAGCATAACGCTGGCCATTCATAACTGTAAAAACCGCCAGCAACCAAACGAAATTCCTGTTTATGATCACTCACAACACAAACGTATAGGGTACCGAAATTTAGACCCTACTCACATTGTATTGGTAGAAGGTCATATGATGTTTCAAGACGCTGGCATTCGTGATGCCGTTGACTACCTACTCTACGTCGACACCGACATGGACATCGCTATCGTTCGACGACTGAAGCGAGACATCGCTGAGCGTGGTCGAGATGTGAACGAAGTAACCAGCCGCTATATGCGTCATGTACGCCAAGCCTCACTAAAGACGATAGATATTCGCAGCAAATCGGACTTTATTATTCCGAACAATAAAAGCTTCACCAATGCCGCCAATTTACTACGCAACTATATTGACTATTTACTAAAAGAAAAAGGCGCCAAATAGGCGCCTTTTTTAAACGATAGGAATAACAAATCTTTTATTTCTTAATGTCGTCAAAGAAACGCTTCACACCGTCAAACCAATTTTTTTGCTTAGGCGAGTGATTTGTTCCCTCTCCCATGCTTTCAGACAACTCTGTGAATAACTCTTTTTGACGAGACGTTAGGTTCACTGGTGTTTCGATCACAGCCTTACAAATCAAATCACCCACTGGACCGCCACGCACAGGCTTAACGCCTTTATTACGAAGACGGAACAATTTACCTGACTGACATTCAGCCGTCACCTTCAGACGTACACGACCATCTAGCGTAGGCACATCAATTTCACCACCCAACGCAGCCGTAGTGAAGCTGATAGGTACTTCACAATATAAGTTCGCACCATCTCGTTCAAAAATACTGTGCGGCTTAACCGATACCTGAACAAACAAGTCACCTGATGGCCCACCATGCGTTCCGGCTTCACCTTCACCAGACAAACGAATACGATCGCCTGTGTCTACGCCGGCAGGAATTTTAACATTAAGTGTTTTGTACTCTTGCACTCGACCTTGGCCATGGCAATCATGACAAGGGTCGCTGATAACTTGACCGGCACCATGACACTCTGGGCACGCCTGCTGAACAGAGAAAAAACCTTGTGACATGCGGACTTGGCCTGCGCCACCACACGTGCCACAGGTTTTCGGCGTTGAGCCTTTTTTCGCTCCAGAACCTTCACACTTCTTACAATTCACCAGCGTTGGTATACGAATTTTTTCTTCGCATCCCCAGACTGCTTGTTCAAGGTCAAGCTCTAATGTGTAACGCAAATCGGAACCACGACGAGTTCGGCTTTGACCGCCACCGCCGCCAAAAATGTCACCAAACACATCACCGAAAACATCACTAAAACCACCCGCTCCAGCACCACCGCCGTAACCGCCGCCCTGACCATTAACACCTTCATGGCCAAATCGATCATAGGCTTCGCGTTTTTCATCAGAAGACAGGATTTCATAAGCTTCTGCCAGCTCTTTGAATTTATCAAGTGCTTCTGGGTTATCTGGGTTTTTATCTGGATGGTACTTATTCGCTAAAGAACGATAAGCTTTTTTAATATCTTTCTTATCCGCGCTTTTGGCCACCCCAAGAACGTCGTAATAGTCTCTTTTGCTCATCGAAGGCATTCCTGAATTAAAAAGTCCGAATTAAAAAATCTGAATTGAAAAGTCCAAATCTAAAGAGTCTGCAAAGTCGTCAATCTAAGACATTACAAATAGCAAAACACGGTCCTAAAACCGTGTTCGCTATTAACAACCCTTTTTGACAAGGGCAAAAATAAGGTTTAACGCTTATTTTTTATCGTCTTTTACTTCTTCGAACTCGGCGTCAACCGCATCATCCTGAGACTTAGCTTGTTCGCCTTCAGCTGGCTGTTCGCCGGCTTCTGCTTCTGCATACATCTTCTGAGCCAAAGTACCAGACGCTTGAGTCAACGCATTCGTTTTCTCTTCGATCTTCTCTTTGTCGTTAGACGTTAGCGCCTCTTCAAGCTCAGTGATCGCTGTTTCAATCGCTTCTTTCTCTTCTGCTGTTGCTTTGTCGCCAGCATCAACCAAAGTTTTACGAGTAGCGTGAATCATGCCGTCAGCTGTGTTGCGAACTTGTACAAGTTCTTCGAACTTGCGATCTTCTTCGACATTCGCTTCAGCGTCTCGAACCATTTTTTCAACTTCTTCGTCAGTCAAACCAGAAGAAGATTTAATGACAATAGACTGCTCTTTACCCGTTGCTTTGTCTTTCGCAGACACACTCAAGATACCGTTGGCATCAAGATCGAAGCTTACTTCGATTTGTGGCACGCCACGTGGAGCAGGTGGAATGTCAGCCAAGTCAAAACGACCTAGAGATTTATTCTGAGACGCTTGTTTACGCTCACCCTGCAATGCATGGATAGTCACTGCATTTTGATTGTCTTCTGCTGTAGAGAAAGTCTGAGACTTCTTAGTAGGAATCGTCGTATTTTTCTCGATCAGCGCCGTCATCACGCCGCCCATAGTCTCGATACCTAAAGACAGTGGTGTAACGTCTAGAAGAAGAACGTCTTTTACATCACCAGAAAGCACCGCACCTTGAATAGAAGCACCAATTGCAACGGCTTCATCTGGGTTCACGTCTTTACGTGGTTCTTTACCAAAGAATTCAGTTACTTTCGCTTGAACCATTGGCATACGTGTTTGACCACCAACCAAGATAACATCATCGATGTCAGCCGCTGTCAGGTCGGCATCTTTCAATGCTTGACGACAAGGCTCAAGAGATTTCAATACAAGCTCTTCAACCAAAGACTCTAACTTAGAACGTGTCAATTTCACGTTCAAATGTTTAGGGCCAGACGCATCTGCTGTGATGTAAGGCAAGTTAACTTCTGTCTGAGAAGAAGAAGACAACTCAACTTTCGCTTTTTCGCCTGCTTCTTTTAAACGCTGTAGTGCCAATGGATCGTTATGTAGATCGATACCAGATGATTTTTTAAACTCAGCCGCTAAAAATTCGATAATACGCATATCGAAATCTTCACCACCTAAGAAAGTATCGCCATTAGTAGACAGTACTTCGAATTGCTTCTCGCCATCTACGTCAGCGATTTCGATGATAGAAATATCGAACGTACCACCACCAAGGTCATAAACCGCGATAGTAGAGTCGCCAGTGCTTTTATCTAGGCCGTAAGCCAAAGCCGCTGCCGTTGGTTCGTTGATAATACGTTTCACTTCTAGACCAGCGATTTTACCCGCGTCTTTTGTTGCTTGACGCTGAGAATCGTTGAAGTAGGCAGGTACTGTAATAACCGCCTCTGTTACTTTTTCGCCTAGGAAGTCTTCCGCTGTTTTCTTCATTTTCTTAAGAACTTCAGCAGAAATTTGTGGTGGCGCTCTTTTCTCGCCTTTCACTTCTACCCATGCATCACCGTTATCCGCAGCTACGATTTTGTAAGGCACCATAGAGATGTCTTTTTGAACAACATCGTCTTTAAACTTACGACCAATCAAACGCTTAACAGCAAACACAGTGTTTGTTGGGTTTGTTACCGCTTGACGCTTAGCAGATTGACCGACTAACACTTCACCGTCTTCTGCATAAGCAACGATGGACGGTGTGGTGCGATCGCCTTCAGCATTTTCAATTACGCGTGCTTTCTCGCCATCTAATACGGCAACACAAGAGTTCGTTGTACCTAAATCAATACCAATGATTCTACCCATGGTTTGTCTCTCCAATAAATTCGTTTATTACAATGATGATTCTGTATTTGGGTCCGCTTTTTTATATTTCAAGCGCTTAGTGTCAAAAAAATGACAGGCAATTTAAGCCGCGCTTGAAACCACAACCATTGCTGGACGCAATAGACGGCCATGAAGCGTATAACCTTTTTGCACAACATCCATTACCGTGTTTGGCTCTAACTCAGGATTTGGCATCATGGTGATCGCTTGATGCAATGCTGGGTCGAAAGGTTCGCCATGTGGATCAACCACGGCCACCTCAAAACGCGCTAAGGTTTCAAGCAAATCTTTTAGCGTAAGCTCAACACCTTCACGAACAGGGTCTGATTCACCTGTTTCAGGGGCCGATGTCAGCGCTCGCTCAAGATTATCCGCAACACCTACAATTGCTTTCGCAAATTTTTCGACGCCAAATTTATGCGCCTTTTCAACATCTTGCTCCGCACGACGGCGCACATTTTGCGCATCGGCATGAGCTCGAAGTGCCGCTTCTTTATACTGAGCGACTTCTTCTAATGCTTTTGCAAGCTCATCATTTTCAGTAACTTCCTCTAAAAGCTCTACTTCAGGCTCCAAAAGTTCTTCTACTGTTTCGTTTTGCGTTTCGCTTTTCAAAACTTGCTCCGCGTCTAGATTAGGATTTTTTTGCTGCTCACTCATTCTTTAACTCCAAATAACAGAAACAATTCTTTCTCTGTGCTGGTTATATGGGGACAGCTTTTTACCTTTCAATACTAAAACCGCATTAATTTCATGGGAATTAAATTTGCGAACTAGACTTGTCAAAAAACAACCAACTACTGTATAAATAACCATATAAAATATTTTCTATTTCGGAGCACTCTATGCTGACCAGTATCGCTATCTCCAACTTCGCCATTGTTGAATCCCTAGAGCTGGAATTCAAAAAAGGCATGACCGTGATTTCAGGTGAAACGGGCGCCGGTAAGTCCATTATGGTGGACGCCTTGTCTTTATGCTTAGGCGATCGTACTGACGCCGCGGTTGTAAGGCATGGTGAAAAAAGAGCTGACATCAGCGCCAGCTTCGATATACAGCAATACCCTCATGTTCATAAATGGCTTGAGGAAAGAGATCTAGAACATGACCAACATTGCATACTACGTCGCGTCATCAGCAAGGAAGGCCGTTCGAAAGCGTATATAAATGGCCGCCCTTGCACCTTAAGTGACTTAAAAGAAGTGGGCAGTCAACTTGTTGATATTCATGGACAACACGAACATCAGTCTTTATTAAAAAAGAATGCACAAAGGCAACAACTTGATGCCTATGGCCAGTTGACTGATTTAAGCAAAAAAGTAAACCAGCAATACACTGTATGGCGACAGCTAAAAGAAGAGCTGTCTGCTCAACAAAATCGTTCATCTGAACAAAATGCTAAAATTCAACTCCTCGCCTATCAAGCTCAAGAATTCCAGCAACTCGATCTGCAAAAAGGTGAGATTGAAGCACTGGAAAACGAACAAGCCTTTTTATCCAACATTGCTGATTCGCAATTTAAAGCCTATCAAGCCAGTGGCATTTTGATTGACAGCGACGAAGGCAACGTTTGCTCTTTATTACATCAAGCCATTAATAGCGCTAACCAAATCAACCCTACCACCAAAGAGCTCGAAAGCGCGCTCGAAATGATGAACACCGCGCTTATTCAAGCCCAAGAAGCCGCAGATAGTTTACATCATTACCAAGATACGCTGGAGCAAAACCCAGAACGCCTTACCGAGGTAGAGCAGCGCTTATCCGATATTTATGAAACGGCTCGAAAACATAGGACACTCCCAGAAACACTTTTAATATTGCGAGAAAGTGTCGAAACAGAACTGAATAGCCTACAAGGCAGTGAAGAAAGCTTAGAGTCACTAAAAGAAAAAGAAGAACAAGCCTACGAAAACCTAACTGCACTTGCCACAACATTGACCGAGAAGCGCATCACAGCGAAAGACGACCTCGCTCAAAAAGTGGAAGAACAAGTTCATGGCTTAGGTATGCCTCATGCCCGCTTCTTTATTCAGTGCCAACCACTTAATCAAGTGACGGCTAACGGGTTTGAAGACATAGAATACATGATCGCCTCCAACCCAGGCCAGCCAGCTCAACCACTACGCAAAGTGGCATCAGGCGGTGAGTTGTCACGAATCAGCTTAGGTATCCAAGTGGTCACCGCGCATACATCAATTATTCCGACCTTGGTATTTGACGAAGTAGACGTCGGTATCAGTGGCGGTATCGCCGAAGTGGTCGGCCGCATGCTTCGCTCTGTTGGCAAACGCGGACAAGTTTTCTGTGTTACTCATTTAGCTCAAGTCGCTGCGCAAGGCAATCAACACCTACGCGTCAGTAAATTAGTTGCGGATGAAGCAACATCGTCACAAGTGGCATTGTTAAAGGACCAAGAACGCACTCACGAAATTGCACGCCTATTAGGTGGACTAGAACTTACAGAGCAAACCTTAGCGCACGCTCGTGAAATGCTTGGGAATGTTCAGTTACAGTAACAAGAAATTAAAAAAAGGGCTTAAACTCTGCAGTTTAAGCCCTTCACACTCACTATAACGTAAGAGAGTGTTTATTTTTTCTTTGGACGCACATACATAATCAGACTGTGATCTTCAATATCGAAGCCATGCGCTTCAGCAATTTCATGCTGACGTTGCTCAATAATAGGATCAACGAACTCAATCACTTTACCAGTCTCTAAACAAATCATGTGATCGTGATGATCGCCTTTCGCCAATTCAAAAACAGCAGTGCCTGCTTCAAAGTGATGGCGCTGAACCAAATCAGCCGTTTCGAATTGAGTTAAAACACGATAGACCGTTGCTAGGCCTACGTCTTCACCTTGATCGAGCAGGGTACGATAGACATCATCCGCGCTCATATGGCGGTCACCTGCAGTCTCAAGAATTTGTAAAATTTTCACTCGTGGCAAAGTTACCTTGAGTCCCGCTTTCTTTAGCTCTTGATTTTCGCTAGTCATGAGTCATTCTCTATTCGATCTTATTGATAATTACTTTATCATTAGCATACCAGAGTAAGGATAATACAAATGAAAAAATCAGTTTTTATACTATGCGCGGCACTTTCACTTGGCGCATGCAGTTTATTCCCACCACCTTACAAGGTTCCGGTAACACAAGGAAACCTTATAACGAAGGAACAGTTATCACAGTTACAAGTTGGCATGTCGGAATCTCAGGTAACTTACCTATTGGGGAACCCAATGTTAAAAGATACCTTTAAACCAGACGAGTGGCATTATTTATACACAACTCGATATGCAGCGCCAGACACCAAAAAAAGTGATGCTAACGACCTAGTACTAATTTTCAGCAATGGCGTTTTAACACAAATTAAAAACAACTAGCCTTTTGTTGTTTTTGCTGCTCGGTTGGCTCTAGCTTGTTTAGGGTCAACCGTCAGTTCACGATACAGTTCAACACGCTCGCCTTCTTTTAACACTTGTTCTTCTGCATTACGCACCGTTTTTCCAAAAATACCAACTTTAATAGTTTCTACATTCACATCAGGAAAAAAAGCAGTAATATTGGAATGACGAACAGCATCGCGAACGGTGCAGCCTTCTTCAACCTCCAACGTAATAATTTTTTGTTTATTAGGCAAAGCATAAGCCACTTCAACTCTCATACTATTCACCGTATACCACTTTTGCACGCTTGCTAAAAGAATCCACCATCGTATTGGCTATCTGGCTAAACACACCACCAAAAGCAAATTTCAGCATACCGCTTAATTCGAAGTTAATACTCAACATAATTTTACAGCTAGTCGGTGACAGCTCAGTAAAAGTCCATACTCCGTGTAGACTTTTAAATGGTCCTTTTACTAAAGTCATTTCTATTCGGCTATAGTTTTCCAAAAAATTCTTTGTCGTAAAGGATTGTCGTACAGGCCCTTTACCCACATCCAAAGACGCGACGATTTCAGTCGGTGTTCTCGAAATCAGTGTAGAAGCCAAGCACCCTGGCACGAACTCTGGATAACCATCGATATCATTAACCAATGCAAACATCTGCTCGCAACTGTAATTAACATGAGCAAAACGCTCTATATGACTCAAACTAAACTCCTATCCAACCTGCAAAGGTAATCACCAACATAGCAGGAATACTGATGTATTTTAACGTTTTATACCACCAATGGAAATGATTAGCCTGTTTCGTAATCATCTCATTTTGCAACATAGAATGCGGTATAAACCAAGCTACCAAAACAGACAATAAAATTGCACCAACAGGTAAAAGGATCAGAGATGTAAGCTCATCTAACAACTCAAAAAAATTCATCCCAAAGATAATTTTGCTGTCCCAATGATTAAAAGACAATAACACCGCAATACCAAGAAACCAGACAGCCAATCCCATTAAAAAAGCCGCTTTCAAACGCGCAATGTAAAATTTCTCATGCAACCAAGCAACAAACAACTCCAACATTGATATAGCAGAAGTCAACGCTGCAACTACCAGTAGTAAAAAGAAAACACCAGCAAAAAACTGGCCACCGGGAAGACTACCAAAAATGATGGGCAAAGACACAAAGGTTAAACTTGGGCCCGCTTCCACATCGATTTGAAAGGAAAAGACCAACGGAAAAATAACCAAGCCGGCCAAAATTGCCACCAGCAAATCCACTCCAACAACAATGCTACAAGCACGAGCAATGGACATACGCTTACTCATGTAAGCGCCATAAGCAAACATCGCCCCCATGCCAACACTCAAACTAAACAGAGCAAGTCCGACCGCCGCAAGAACAACATCAAACGTAATATCCTGCCAAGACCAACGAAACATAAAGTCCATTGCTTCAGCGGTATTCCCAATCATCATGGAATAACTGGAAAGCAGAATCAAACTCACCACTAAAGTAGGCAACAATAAACGTACAACCGCCGACAATCCACGAGTAACAGACTGACCAACCGTCAACACTACCAACGCCATAAAGACAGAATGCCAGAGCAACATTTCCGTTGGATCTGATAATAAATCACCAAACATAACGGCCGCACCAACCTGAGTAATCTCTTTGAAATCACCCGATAAAGCACGCTCTAAATACGCCAGGGACCATCCCGCAATGACACTGTAGAAAGTCAGAATCAAAAAACCCGTCACTCCGGCCAACCAAGGCACAAACACCCAAGCTTTATGAACGATGCGACGCTCGCTTAAATCATTTACCGTATCGATAGGGTTAGAGCGAACCGTGCGGCCCAACGCCACCTCCGCCATCAATACAGGAAGACCAACCAACAACAAACACAGGCAGTACACCAACAAAAAGGCACCACCTCCGTTTTGCCCTAACACATAAGGAAATTTCCAAATATTCCCAAGCCCCACCGCCGATCCACTGGCCGCAAAAATAAATATCCATGGACTTGACCAGATACCTTGTAAACATCGACTTTCAGGCATAAATTTAAGCTCTAAATACACAACAAGTGTTTAAGTAAAGGAGGAAGATGCAGACGAGGCCAACACACCCACAAGACCTAAACAGACAAATTAATTAACAAGTGCGAATTTTCTAACATTCAGGCGCATACCTCAAGAAAAGCATAGGTTTTTGCCGCTATCGACCGTATAATTTCCAACTATGAGTAAAGTAAAGAAAAAATCCACCAGCACGGGCACTATTGCGCTAAATAAACGTGCAAAATTTGACTACTTTGTTGACCAGAAGTTCGAAGCCGGACTGGTTTTATCTGGTTGGGAAGTAAAAAGTCTGCGCGAAGGCAAAGCTCAATTAGTAGACGCCTTCGTAATCATTCACCAAAACGAAGCATGGCTTGTTGGTGCGCGTATTGTGCCACTGCTTAGCGCTTCAACACACGTAGTCTGCGAGCCAATGCGCCAACGCAAACTGCTATTGAATCGCAAAGAGCTTGAGAAAATCATTCAAGTGACAGAACAGAAAGGCAAAACCTGTGCGGCCATGGCGCTGTACTGGAAAGGCAACAAAATCAAGTGTGAAGTGGCCTTAGTAACCGGTAAAAAAGACCACGACAAACGCGATACAGAACGAGATCGTGATTGGTCAAGAGACAAAGAACGACTAATGAAAAACAACATCTAACACTCTATTTCAATCGTGTAGATACTGAATATTTCAGCGTTATGTCTAGCGTAAACACATTGTTTCCGTTAGACTTGAATTACTTTTTGGGGGCGACATGGTTTCGACGTCGGTTACAAACCCAAAGGTGCATGTCGAGAGTGATGCGTGATCTCGTTAATCCCCCGCATCAATTTTATAGTCGCAAACGACGAAAACTACGCTTTAGCAGCCTAAACCGCTGCTAGTGTGCTGCCCTCAGGTTGCTTGTAGCCAGAGATTCTGCAGTATCATAAATTACTAGATGCTAACCGATGCCCCGCCTAGGGATAAGGTTCTAAGATTAAGTAGGCTCGCCATTAACACCCTGTCCTTCGGGCGGTTCGTGGTCAAATAATTGAAGTGACTATGCATGTAGAGCCGATGGCAGAGGACTGACGGACGGGGGTTCGACCCCCCCCGCCTCCACCAATTAAAGGCTTGATTTTAAAGGGGTTTGCACCGTTTAAGATGAAGTCGACACACAAACGACACACTGTTTGTAGGTCAAACGAAAAAGGGAGCTAATTTAGCTCCCTTTTTTTATGCGCAATTTAATAGATTTTTTCTTCAAGTAAACTCTCAAAGCTTATCCAAAATTCTTTTCTCTCTCTATCATCTAAACTGCTATCGCTTTGAAAAGCTGCCACATTAATACAGAGCCGCTTAAGACTTATAAGGTTTTTATCTTCTGTAACGATATCGTTTAGTAAATCTGATATTTCTTCTAGTCGTTCATCCACTCGACTCAAAACCATTTCAACTACTCCTTGTTGAATTTATGATTTTCAAAAATAGCATTCAGACCATTTAAATGAAATAGTATTTTTTTTACCATTTTAAAAAAAATTGCAGTTTATTTTTAAAAAATGAGTTATTCCCTATGAAGGTGTGAATGATGAAGATTGTTCCTCCTTCAAGGTAGTTCAACAATAATTTCACAAGGTATAAAAAATGGCTAAGAACACTAAAAAATCATCATCAAAAACAGCAACTCTTGCGTCTAAGACGTTAACTAGTAAAAACACATCGCCGACAGCTAAGAAGTTAGCTGCATCGGTTCTTTCTCAAAAAGCACCGAATAAACAAACAGGTCCAGAGCTAGAGGATTTGGCGTCCAAGGTAATGCAAAGTGATAAATACAGTGATTCAACTAAAACACTTGCTGCCAGTGTCTTATCTCAATCTAATAAGGAAAGATGATAAATATTTAAGGGGCTTAACCAGCCCCTTTTTCTTGTTTCTCTTCTAGCTTTCGTAATCGCAGATCATGCCGCCAGAGTATGTAGCCAACCAGAATGGTTACGCTATTCGCCCCTGTTCCGGTAAGTTGGTTTAATAGTTCTAATTCCATCAATCGACTAATTCCTCAACCTGATCGCCACCCCAGTTAGCCAACGGTGTAGCAAGTTGAGGAGGTACGCCGATAAACAGCAAAGCGCCGCCGATTAATGTTGTCGCCATCCACTTTGCAGCTTTTCCTTTGAAAAATTTCATTCTGTTTATTCCTTAAAAAATTGGTTTAAATGGGTTTTCGATATCGCCTCTTTGCACGGCGGTTTTCCATCGTTGGTATTCTTCATCATTCATGTTCGGTTGTTTGTCGCGATAATTGAGATCAAACTTATCTTTTACGTCATTGATTCCAGACCATTCTAAAAAGTCCCCTGCCAAATCAGCCATACCGCCCAAAAATCCCGCCGTAGGCTCTCCAACGATAAACGTCCCAACATCTCCGGCCACGTCTAGTGCGTCCGTTGCTGCGTCATTTTTGACGTAATCCACTGCGCCACCAACGGCACCCGTTACGGCTTTTACGGCTTTGTATGCGTAATAACCGCCAGCCACTACACCAACAGCACCAAGGCCAAGAATGATATAAAACTGCTTATCGTTAACGACTGACATTAGGCAACGTCTCCCCAAATCTCTGAAACATAGTTTTGCGTTTCAGTTGGCGCACTGGCTAACCATTTATAGCCGTTGCCTTTCATGGCGTTATTGACGTTTCCTTGCCCCCAGTTATAAGCCGCGAGCGCGGTTTCCCAATCACCAAACTGGTTTTTAAGTTTTGTTAGGTACTTGGCGGCATAGTAGATGCTTTCCGATACGTTTAACGGGTTTACATCTGGATGCCATTTCGGGACGATTTGAGCAATGCCCACAGCTCCCGCCGCACTGGTCGTTTTACCCGTGATAATGTCCTGACGATAGCGGCTTTCTTGGTAGAGCAAACGCGCCAGCAAATAGCGAGGCATACCGTTTTGATACTCTGCTGCCATGATGTCAGCAAGGTACGGTTGCGCCGCTGCTGGCGGTGTCCATTTTGTTCTTGTCATAAAATACAAGGCAACGCCACCGATCACGGCCACCGCTACCCACCCCCCTTTATTCATTTATTGGTTGTTCCATTTGATCAAGCGCGGCTTGCGCTTCTTCAAACTCGATTGTTTTTTCTTCTGCCAGCAATACGGGATCATAATTAATAAAATCAATCGGCAAGGTTTGGCCTAACTCACTGATTTCTATTTCTTCGCCCGTTTGATGCCAGCCGCTAGCGCCTCGAAAATCTGGCGTTAGTGACCAACCCGAACCATTAAAAATGATTGCTTGGTTTTCGTCTGCGCTAACAGTCGGCCATTTTTTAACCGCGTTTGCGGGAATTAAAAACTCGTCTTTCTTAAACGGATTTTTGTCGCCTTCGCCCAACTCAACAGAGCCTAAAAATTCCGTTGTTATTGGATGGAAACTATAAACCTTCATTTTTAACCGTCCTTATTGATAGCGAATACAGTACAAAACAGACACGTTTTTCATTGTGTTTTCAGTGTTACCTTGGGAACTAATTGAGTGACTATGAGCGCCTGCTCCTGAAGTACCTTGATTATGATTACCGCCTGCTGTGTTACCTATGCCAGCGGTGTATGCTGCCGAGTAAGACGTACCAGCTTGCCCCATTGTATTTGTCACATAATGAGTGTGATTCCCTGCTCCTGCCATGCCATGGCTATGAGATTTATTTTCATCATTTTGAAAGCGGCCTAATGTTGGGGCAGAATCCAAACCGGCGCCATCATCAAAGCCTCGACCAACCACGCCCCGACGATCTGGAATGGTGAACGTATTCAAACCGTCCCCCGTTCCAAAATTACCGCGATCTTTTATACCTTGATTAACTAGATTTCCACTTTCTTGGGCGTGCTTAAACAAACGCCAAAAAAGTACACGGCTTAACTCTGCGCCGTTGGCTTTTATGGTATTTCGTGGAGGTATGGCGGCGGCGTATTCTTCAATACGACCAACCGCGCCAATCACTCTTTTTTTAAGCTGCATACAACACCTCACACACTTTGAAGCTGTCACCTTCTGCGCCTGTGATCGTCAAACTACCGCCGAAATTGTCCAGAGTGAAAGAGTCCCCCGCTTCAATCGCTAAGCCATTAATAACAATGTCATTTGCGTTGCTGTCACCCGCTAAGATCAAAAGCTCTTTTCGTAATGGTTCAGCACTTAACGAAACAGACAAACCCGCACCGATCACAAATTCATTCGCCGAAAATGTCGCTCCGGTATCTGGGCGGTTTTTTAGTGTTTCCGTGATAGGGCGAATATCAACCGTATTTGATACTTCCACGGCTGGCATTGTCGAAACCTCAACCGCTGGCATTGTTGCCACGTTCACCGCTGGAAGTAGAGACACTTGTACTGCTGGTAATTGTGTTACTTGCACAGCTGGCATTTCTGCTACTTTAACCGCTGGCATGGAAGACACTTGAACAGAGTTCAAAAGGTTCACATCAACTGTCGATGAAATCCCGCTGACTTCTGTTAATTGACCAGACGCCGCGACTTTTAATTGACCGCGCCCCGTGAGAAACGAAAACTCACCCGCGCTGTTATCAAGGTTCAAAACTTTAAAGCCCTGATAACCTTCCGGCATGATGAAAGTGTCTCTCACTGCGAGCTGGTGCATTTCCCCGTCAACTTCTAGCTCAATTTCTCCAGCGCCTTTTTCATAGTGAATATATTCACCAATGGCGGTAACGTTCCAACGGCCACCCGCTTGCAAAACTTGCGTATGTCTCACTTTTTCACCCTCGCCATAACAATCATCGACAGCACCGCCGCGACACTCACGCCACCAATGATGTACAGATTTTTCTCATTGCTTTTTGCTACGAGATTTTGTCCGTCAGTCGCAACGGCTATTGCCATTTGCTGCACTCTGTCAGCATTGGCAGAGCTGGCATCATTGATCAATTTCGTTGCACCGCTCCATGCATCGGCTGTTTTCTCCGATACTAAGTTAGTGGCTCCACTCCACGCCTTTGATGTTGCATTGACGGCCATTTCTGCCATTTCGCCAGCGTGATCAACAGAGGAAAGCGCTACAATCTGGTTACTAGAAATTGCAGAACCCGCCAGACCAATTGCCGCATTAACGGAACCATAGTCCGTACTGGTAACCGTGTTACCGTTACCCGCTACAACGTTTTGCCCCTGCACACCCTGTAAGCTGTAGTTGGTCGTTTGGTTATTGGTAGTATTCGAACTCTTGGAACTTGAACTCATGCCGCACCCCCTAATTCAAGGCGGTACACTCGCTCAAGCTCAACACCCGCGATTCCATACTTTTCATAGAGTCGTTGTACCGCTGCATTTTTTGAGTGGTAACGAATGCTGTTAAACCCGTTTTGTATTGCTACGGATTTAATCGCTTCGCCTGCCTTTTTCATTCCATAACCACCGACACAGCACACGACCAATTCAAGACCGCAAGACGATTCTTCGCCTCGCGTTACCACCCAAAGATCAACACCTCCACCAATCATGTGATAAAGATGCGCCGCGCCGCTTTCGACGCTGGCCTTTATGATTTCCGTATCTGCACCACACGAACCGCGCAAGTCTTTGGGTGTTGATTCAAGCCAAGGGCTTTTTATGATTTTGATCATTTGCCACCCTTCATCATGAAAATTACGCCCAACAAAACAACCCCACCAACCAACAACGGCACCATGCTAGACGCCGCCGACGGTGCTGCACTGTAATTACCAAAAACAGTACCGCCTACGGTATTTGTACCGCCCGTGTTGGTTGCGGTTGCGCCAAAATCTGCGCTATACCCACCGCCACCGCTCATATCCATCGGATTCATTTACTTCCCCTTCATGGCGATAACGAGAACACCTAACACCGCTACGGTGCCGCCACCGACAGCAAGCCATTTACCGTATTTATCGATAAAAGTGGCATTGGCTGCTTTGGCGGCGGCGGCTTGCTTCTCAACGGCGGCCGCGGCTGCTACATCATTGTATTTTGCAGCGGAAGCGGTTGCGGATTGAGTCGGTACATTCGCTGTGTTTGGCGGCTCGGGTTTTACCTTTTCGACTTCTGCCTCTGTGTAGGCGTCGACAAGATCGCCAACACCCCCAGAAACTTTGTCTGTTAGATCATCGAACCAGCTCATAATTTACCCCAGCGTCAAAACAACATCGGCCAGAATATCAATGGTCTTGTTGTCTGCTTCATGGTGTAACTTGAACGTGATCGTGTCATAAGACGTGTTCATTGAATCCGACATAAAGCCAGTGCCCACAGGGTTAAAAATGAAATACCCGTCTTGTGGTGCAAGGTCGTATTCAGCCTTTTGAATGTAATCGTTCAGCTCTTTTTCAATCTCAAGATGACGAATGATATTGCCGCCTTTACGACAAATAACTTCAATCTTGGAAATGTCACCTTTGATGTACAAGGTTCGCAGTTTTGGACCTCGCATCAACTTATCGAAAACGATGATGCCTTTGCTCACGTTGTTGATCGTGTGACGTTCAAATCGACGCTCAACCGTTCGCACACGTTGAGTAAATTCAGTACCGTTTACACCGATAACGGGCAAACCCTGCGAATCACGTGCAATCTGAATGTTTGCAGTAAAGGCCGCATGAGCCACAATGAAATAAGCGTCTTCGCCTTCTGCTGGTGCAGGAAGTGAAGAAGCCAAACGAACGCGAAATTCATGCGAGTCATTAGCATGGCTCGGACGTTCTAACGAGTCTTGACCAGGCAATGTTTTTGCCTTGATGTCAGCAACATGGAAAGGAATCCAACCAGCAATAACAGCGCGTTTATTGTGATTTTCCATCATGATCAATTCAGACGCAGACGCGCCCATTGGCAAGTCGGAACCGTTGGCAAGTTCAACCGCTTCAATATGTTCAACTGGGATATTGGTTTCCAAGTAAAACGTGCGGTAAACCGTGTTTGGTGGCAATGTCAAAGAAAGACGTTTGCCTTTGTTTAGCTCGCCGCTAAACGGAGGTAATTCTTCTAAAATGGCGCGCATGGCTTAACCCCCAGTTACGACAGAAGCGAGTTTTTTACCCGTCTTACCTGTCTTGCTAATGGCATAAACCGCCGTACCGAATGCAACCAGACCGACAGAGACAGAAATTACTGTCTTCCAATCAACCGATTGTTTCGCCTTGTTTAGTGTTTCATTCATTTGATGTTTTCCCCTCAAGGGTTTCTGTTTAAGAGGGTCGAACGATAGAGGGCGGGATACTATGGACGTCAAGGGGCTTATAGTATGGCCATACTATTAATAGTATGAAATTAGCAAAAAAAAGCCCTAAAAAGGGCTATCCAATGTATTTAAAGGTGACTTTTTCGAACGAGTCCTTTACTACTTTGTAAAAATTCAGCGGATCAAGCGCACCCATAAGCTCTGGTTTCAGCCCTGTTTGACGCTTAATATAGTGCTGATCATTAGCGCGTTGAATGCCTATGTAAGTTTCAGCCGCTTGAGTAATAAAGGCTTTTGGCACCTCTTGAACTCGCTGTGTACCCACAATAAGCACCGCGCCATACTTGCGACCACGCCGCCACACCTTGCCCGTCCATTTCGGCATTGATTGCTTAAGCCCAACGTCAGCGGCTTCTTCAACAATAACATCTAGTAATTTAGAACCGTCCAGCGCCGCCCAAACTGCCATCATGAACCATTCAAAAGTTGCATCGTCGTCGTCCCCATTCCAACCGATCCGGCCACCCTTAACCATGATGGTTTTTAGGGCAACGAGAAAGGCTTGCTTGTCTTTATGGTGATGACACTTGTGATCATTATCAGGGTCCCAAAAGACAGCACGCTTTGAGCTTTTCACAAGGTTCTTAATCGCTTGGGTTTTACCACCGCCAGTAATGGCGGTGATAAATTTATGCCGATTGGGTAACGCTGTATTAGGATTCTTGGCCAACTTCGCCCCCTTGCTTCTGTTCCGCTTTTGCTTTTGCTTGTGCTTCTTCTTGCGCCTTGGTGATTTCTGCGATGTGCGAAACACGCGCCGCCATGATCGCCGTACCCACGTAAAGCCCCGCTTTGATTTCGGGTTTTTCCATGAAATCGTCTACCCATGCAGGCATCGAATCACCGTATTTTTCAGCCAATGGCACCAGCGCCGCCGCACCCGCCTCGATTTTTTCCGCTTCTACTCGAGCAGCGGGATACGTTTTAGATAAGCCCCACCAAAGGCCGCTATTAAAGCGAGCTGCTAGTCGTTCCGCTCGTTCACGATTCGCGGCGGCTTCCTCCTTACTTGGCTCTGCTTCTTGCGTTGCTTCCTGTTCCGCTTCATCGAGCAAATCGTCAAGGCTTAGCCCGTCATCTTTATCCTGTTCGCCGTCATCGTGTGCAGACGGGATAAAATCCATTTCTAATTCTTCTGTTTGGTTTTCGTTTTGGTCTTTCATATTTAGCCTCTCATGCCTTTAGATAGTTCAGATAGTATGGCCGCGCCGCCCATAGTCACCACGAATACACCCAAGCCCACCCAAGGACTAAAAGTGGTACTTTTTTGATTGCTTTTAATGACTTCACGGCGCACCGCTTGGGGCTTTGGTGCTGTTTTTACTGGTTCGGGGATAGTGTCGGTTTTACTATCCTTGATAGTGTCCGCATTAGTATCGGGAACACTATTCGATACTATCGGCACGTCAGCGGAACCAAACGCCGCCACGGTGACACTATTTTGATAGTGTCCAATAGGTTGCATGGTGTCTTTCCAACGCGCTTGTAATGTCTTGCCCACACGTTGATCGACACCACAGGCACTACAACGAACCTGTACAAAATCACCTTTGCGCTTGGTTTGCTCTACGTAGGCCACACGGCCACAGTCACAAGCAAGCTCGCCAATCACTTCTAATTTGCTGCTGTTTCTCATTTATCCCCCTGTGGCAACGCTGCCTTGATTTCTTTCAATTCCGCGAGCATTTCACGCATTACACCGAACGCTAAACGAGTGCCTTTTTCTGCAATCTCTACCTTGCGAGTCACTGAAAAAGCGCCAAGCGTTTCCATTTCCTTGATGCCTTTTCCGATTTTATCCAGTGCTTCTTCTACTTTGTTTAAACGATCCATTTCTAAGTCCTTTGTTATTGATAAATTACGTTGATATTTTCCCGCCAATCTGGAGGCGGGGAGTTATTGACACGAGTTCTAGGGAACGGCTTCGCCGCTCCTTCAGACAAAGCCCAAGAGACAGAGCCAGAAACAGCCCCGACACGTTGAACGATCCATTCATAAAGGCGCGTAGGCACGTACTCAGCGACAACCGTTTGAGCCTCTTTATCTTTTCTTTCTGGCTTAACCATGAAAGACACCAAGCCTTTGACGCTTTTTGTAGGCTCGCCAAACTGGTTGTTTTCACCTTCTTCATAAAATGGTTTGATGCGCTGTTTACGTCCCGCATTCATGCCACCCATTAAAATGGTGAACTGCTTCCAATCGTTCGCTTTAGCGGCGTTATAGATGTCTAAAAAAGTGTCTGGAATGGAATCTTTAAGGCGGCGAATTTCGCGCCATACAGTGACAGAGGCAGAGCCTACAAATTGAAATTGACGGATGCCGTAGCGACTTTTCCAAGCCTGCACCCGTTCTGCAGAATTGATAAAATCTAGGTCGCTTTCATCATCAATGCCGATGCACTTACCGTCAGCGTCTACACCGTCGATATTCTTCGCCACATACTTGGCAACGTAAGCCACCGCGCCGCCCTTAGCAGGGTCTAGCTTCTTGTATTCAAAGCGGCTTTTTTTCGCCCCTGCTTCTTCACCATCCACCTTGAAAGCCTGTTTTCTAAACTCGGCCAACATCTTGCCGCTTTGGCTTGGGTGCGTGAATAGAATCAAATGCCAGTGAGGTGTCCCATCGTGATGAGGCTCAACAACACGAACACCGTAATAATGAATGCCTTTGTTACTGCAAGCCTTCCCGAACGCTTCCCATACCTTTTTCAAGTGGTCTTGAGCATCGCGGGGAGTCGGACGGCCAAAGGCATAAAACTTGCCGTTTCGGTGGCCTGTTTCTTTATGAATGGCGTGATACTTAGAAGGGCAAGTCAGCGTAATGAACCAGCCAACATGCCCATGCTCGACAGCCAAGAACTGACAGCCTTTAACACGTACCATCAATTCAGCTTTGCAATGAATAGGGTTTGAAATGCTTTTTTCAGACAGTTGCGCCAGCGTAAAAGATTGCTCGTACTGGTTCACCGCTTCCATGCTTTCAAGAAAAGCGCGGTTAGCTTGTTTCTGTTTGCGGTGGCGTTGAATGCCCCAGCGAGACACATAGGCCGATTCTTTATAACAAACCTGCCCACACTCACGGCGTATATTCTCAATGTGCCTATATTGTTTTTTGGCTTGTCGCTTCCACCACTCAGGCGTAAACATGCGCAGTATTAACGCTTCTACTTTGTCCAAGTCGTTCCAACGATTAAACAGGGAACCCGCAAGTTTTGCTTGAGCCTTCACGAACTCGAAAAAGTCAGCGTGAAGCCGAACCAACTTACCTTTGGACGACATTTCAAAGCGGCGGCTTTTCTCTTGCGCCCAGTCGTTCAGCTTGTCGCCCGTCAATTCCATGATCCATTCATCACAGTAATAAAGACGATTCGCCACGCCTCGGACGTATTCCAAAGCAATGTTTACGTTCTTTTTCGATAGTCGCTTAGCTTCTTGGCCTACACACAATGTCATAGAGCCAAGACGGGAAAGCGTTTTATCTATCTCGATACGCTTATCAGAATCACGCAGCCAGCCGTTTGCAAAAACATAACCTTTTGTCTGGTCTAACTCGTCAAGACGCGAGCGGTAAAAGCCCACGTCTTGAGGGCTTACACCGTCCAGTAAATCAGAGCGCCACTTTAAGCACTCAGCCGTTGGAGTCGTTAAAATCATCATGCCCACCTAGCAAAAGAACGGATCTAAAAGCCATTTACGGATGATCTTTCGTGCTTGCTCATCCATGACCTTGACCGATTTAATAAAATCAAAATCCGACATATCCGCTGTACCGAACCAAACGGACACAAAGAAGCGAAGCAAGGCGCTTTCTTCTTCATCCATACGAGTAAGGGCAATTTGAATAGACTTCATTTGAGGCGTGCGCTCTTTCTCATTCCAGAACCGTTTAAGGTCTGGAGCGAGGGAAAGCATCTTAAAAAAACGATCTTCGTTTTCAGGGTTAAACATTCGGCATACCCTCATTGAACAGAGTAATTTCGTATTGATTGAACGTGGTTTCAGTCGCGGTGGTGGTTCTGGTTTGAACCACCTCATGTGACGGATTCATAGCGTGATAAGAGGCGGACAAATGCGCCTCTAGCTCGGTATGCTCAGGACAAATAAACAACCAATTCAAAAGCTGTTTTCGTTGTTCTTCTAAAGCGCCCATCCCTGCCCCCTATCGATTCCAAGGCTGTTTGGTTTCAAGCAAACGGCGTGTTTCTTCGATCACATTGACGAACAAATCACCACGTGGTGAAAACTGGTGGCGTGCTATCTTGCGGTTATAAAGAGCCGTCATAATCGTGTCTAAATCCATGCTAGTACGCTCTGCCCATTCTTCGGGAGTGCAATAAGGTGCAGGAATTTCAACAACTGACCCATCTGGCGAATGGACTTTCATCAATTTAAGAGACTTAGTTTCTTTCTTTTCCTTTGACATCTTCTTATACTCCTAGATATTTGCTGTTTTTTAAGCTTTATTAGATCTTTATCTATCAACAATGATCTAAATTTAAAGCCAACAAAGACAAAAGTCAACAAACATCTATAGAGGAATATCTAAATAATGATTCTTAATGCATTAGAGATCATAGAAAGGCTAAAAACCTGCTATGGAATAAAAAGCGATACGGACTTAAATAAAGCTTCAAGCCTAAGTAACGGAACGGTCACAGGGTGGAAAAAACGAAATACGATTCCTTATAAAGAAATCTATGAAGCGTCCAGAGCCACAGGCTATTCAATGGATTGGATTTTGACAGGACAAGGCATACCGCAAACGGACAAAATCCAAGTCATCCAAGAAGCAGACGACTATTGCCATATTTCCCAATACAGCATTGAAGCCAGCGCCGGACAAGGCGCCCTTGTGGAAGCGGAAACCATCGACCAGCATTTAGCCTTTAAAGAATCATGGCTAAGAAAATCAGGTATCAACCCTGCGAATCTAATCGCCATTTATGCCCGTGGTGATTCAATGGAACCCACCATTTTTTCGGGTGACTCGTTAGTGATCGACAAGACAAAAGACACAGTAACCAGTGACGGCGGCGTGTATGTCATCAACTACGATGGGGAATTGTTCGTTAAGCGAGTGCAAAAGCAGTTAGACGGCTTGGTTGCCATCACCTCAGACAACAAGAACTACCGTGATATGACCATACCCACTCAAGACTTGAGCAAACTTAAAATAATTGGCCGCGTTGTGTGGTCAGGCCATCCAATGATTTAGGGAAAGGAGTACAAGGGAATGACAGAAGAAAAATCGTTTTTATCTAAACATGGCCTCTTAATAGGCATAGTCCTTTCGGTTGGATATACAGTAGGAGTGATTTATATTCTATGGCCAAACCCAAAATATTTTCTCTATTTCAATCTCAATGACCTAAGTAAATTAGGAGGATATTTATCTGGCGCCTTTAGTCCATTAGCATTTTTGTGGCTAGTAATTGGTTATTTAATGCAAAACAGCGAATTAAAAAACACTCTTCAAGAACATAAATCTAACACGCGTGAAGTAAAAAGAATAAGAGCATACGAAGAAACTATTAAACGAAATAACATTCAGCCAATTTTTAGAATAACTTCTGTCAATGATTCATCAATACATGGCCACTTTAGTAACTACATGTCGATAACTTTTGAGTTCAAAAACATTGGTGAAAGTGTGTTGAAATTTCGAATAACTGAAATTGGCACAGAAAAAGATATTTTTAAAAGAAACGTTTTAGCGAGAAATGAAGAATTTAATATAACCTTTTTCAACGATGAAAAAGATATGAAAAACATAATAAATTTCTATTACCACGACAAAAAAGATCTAAAGTCAGAACTAAAAAAAGTCATATACGGAATTTATTATCAGGACCTACATGGAGAGGAACACTGCCTAATATGTGAGCTAACTCCAGAAGAAAAAGACTATGCATTCATTTGCCCTTCGCCTTTAACTTGTTTGCCTGAAGAGTATAAAAATGACTTTGAAAAGCATATAGGAACTAATGGAGTATGAGTATAAAAAAAGTCACCTCAGGTTACGAAGTCCGTTTTCGTGTGAATGGTCGCGGCAGTCGTGAGCATAAGAAAGTGTTTCCGACTAAGGCCGAATGTGAGCGGTTCCAGCGTTACACCATTGCCCAGTTTGAAACCCAAGCCGATGTAAAACCGTGGTTAGAAAAGCCCAAGGATATGCGCCGCTTATCTGAACTGGTCGAGCTATGGGACGACACACACGGCCACTTCTTGCGCGATAGCAAACGCCGTAAAAGCAAACTCTTGATGATAGCCGACCAACTTGGCGACCCCGCAGGCTCCAGCCTCACCCAATTGGAGTATACCCGCTGGCGTTCCCAACGATCCAAAGAAGGCAAAAGCCCCAAGACGCTAAACAACGACCTTGGTTATCTGTCGTCTATGTTTAATACGCTGTTCAAAGCCAAGGAAATCCACTACTCCAACCCACTGGCCGACATAGACAACATACGAGTACCAGAACGAGAACTGTCCTACCTCACCCACGACCAGATAACCGAACTACTAGACGAAACCAAACGAGGCGACAACAAACACGTTTACCTGATTACGAAAATATCCCTCTCCACGGGCGCACGTTGGGGCGAGGCCGAAGGGCTGACAGTACAAAGGGTAAGGAACAACCAAGTCAGCTTTACCGACACCAAAAGCGGCAAAAATAGAAGCGTACCGATCACACAGGAACTGTTCGACGAAATCCACGAGCACGCAAAGTTAACCAGGGGGAATAACATCTTTACAGGGTCAATCACCAGCTTTAGACGCGCCCTAAAAAGAACAACAATCGAACTCCCCAAAGGCCAAGCCGCCCACGTTCTAAGGCATACATTCGCAAGTCATTTCATGATGAACGGCGGCAACATATTGACCTTACAAAAGGTACTCGGCCATAGTGACATAAAAATGACCATGCGATACTCACACCTATCGCCCGACTTCCTAGAAGAAGCCACACGACTCAACCCGTTATCTAGAAGGGAATCAACATGAAGCTATATAAGTATTACAAGCCAGAATCTAAAAAAATAATTTTATTAGAATCAGGGGGAGTTAGCTTTAGGTTTTCTCAAAAAGAGGCACTTAATGATCCCTTTGAGCTAACTCCCGTTATAAATAATTATCCTGAAGAGTTACAAGCAGGAATGGAGAAAAAGCTTGATGAGTTAGAAATCTGTCCCCTTGCTAAAATGCTAATAAATCAGCTTGTAGTACCCGAAATTACTAAAGATTTTTCTGATGCTTACAAAGAACTAGCAAAATACAATTTCGGAATATTATCTTTTAGCAGAAAAAAAGATCATAGATCATTGTGGGCATACTATGGAAAAGATCATACTGGTTTTATGGTTTCTATTGATCATAAAGCAATAAAAATACCTGAATCAAAAAATAAATTTTTCAGAGCGGTGAAGTTTAATAAAGTCACTTACACTCATAAAAGACCTCAAGATAGATCTGACATTTTTAATACATTTTTTGTAAAAGATAACGCTTGGTGCCATGAATCAGAATATAGATGGATCGCTCCACTTAATTGCTTCCCTAATAAAGAAAAGACCAATGACAATACACTTGACATCCACACTCTTACAGTTCCAAGAAGCTCTATAGATGGGGTTTATATTGGAGCTTATGCAAGCGAAAATACAACTAGTTATATAAAAATATGGGCTAATGATAACAATCCAAGAGTCAAAGTATATAAAGCAGTTCCGTGTGATCTCGAGTTCAAGTTTAACTATATCAAGATATAAAAAGACACACAACCGACACACGGAACCTCTAAAAACAACCAATAACACTGTATAAATGTACAGTATATGTATCTTTATAAATCAATAACTTACTGATTTTAAAGACATTTTATACAGGGTTCGACCCCCCCCGCCTCCACCAATTAAACGGTTGTTTTTAGAAGGGTTTGCACTTTTTAAAAGGAACTGGATGCACGTATGAAGCATCGAATTTAAAACCACCTTCGGGTGGTTTTTTATTGCCTATTATTTATGCCCGCTCACTTAATGACCACGTTCAGCCGCCTTCAATTTTCTCATTTAAATGCTACGTTACAGTAAGGTTTTTGAAAAATGCGTGAAAGCCGTGTGTCACGCCTCGGCTTTGATCGTTAGGTATGTTTCTATGTGTGTCGGATATTTGATAAGTAATGGAGAAGGCCAGTATGAAGTTTTTCACATTTTTGATGCTGTTTTCAGCGCTCCTAGCGGGCTGCTCGTCCAACGTTAAGTTGTCTGGTCAGAATGTTAGCAACGTGGACTCGAATGTGAATATTGATAAATCTGCCGCTATTGCTGTGATCTCAAGCGAGGAAGGTGATCCGCTCACAAATAAACGCTACATTCCCGATGTTATCAGTGCATTTGAAGAACGCGGTTTTACTAATGTCTCGGAAGTACAGAGCACCCCAGATTATCGTCTGATGGTAAACTTCACCTCAGAAACCAAAACTGAAACAAAACAAGTTCCTATTTTCAATAACGAGCGAAACCTTCCTTATACCATTTGCCGTAGAAATGCCGACTCGAACACTCGAACCTGCATCACTCGCTATCGACACTTTATGGAGCCCATCGTCAGTGGCTACAAAACGATAAACACACCGACGAATATTTATACTTTTCAATTCAAACTGACGGACAAACAAAATAATCTTATTTTGGACTCGACCAATACCGTGGTTCATGCGAGTTGTTCAAAATGGAAAATGTTCGAGTTCTTAGCAAAAGACGCAATCGTTAGAGCCAACTTCAATAATCCAGTAGATAAACCTTACGCTGTCGAGATGAAGCAAGATTACAACTGCCAATAAGATTGCAGCATAACAATGGCGTACAAATGAATTACGAGCGGCTTTACTCCTTTATCGTCCTAAAGCTTACTTTTTTATAAGAAAAAATTATTACCTTTTTCGTTATTTCTTACGTATCTATCTATACTTCATACAGGCCACTTTTGTTTGGGCGTGGCTGTATCAGGAGTTTTTCCAAATCCATTACGCTCACGTTGTGAAGCAAGGGGGAATCCATGATCAATCATGTTTGGGGTCTTATTCATCATCCAGATAAAGAATGGCGAGCTATTAACGAGGAACATGAATCAGTAAGCCACATGTTCTATCACCATGTCCTTTGGATGGCAGCAATTCCAGTGGTGAGTACTTTCATTGGAACAACACAATTTGGCTGGACATTTGGAGGGAGTGAAGCGATTAAGGTTTCTTTTATGGATGGCCTTAGTTTGGGGGTTTTGTTTTATGTGCTGATTCTCGCTGCTGTGGTAATGGTCGGTAGTTTAATCCATTGGATGGCTCGAAATCACGCCAACCGCCCACCTCGCCAAGAGTGCATTGTATTTGCGGGCTATATCGCCACACCAATGTTCTTAAGTGGTCTATTTGCTATATATCCGATCATTTGGCTGTGTTTACTCGCTTGCGTGGCTGGCGTAGCCTATACCGGCTACTTACTTTACCGAGGCACGCCAAGCTTTTTGGGCATCAGTCATAAACAAGGGTTTATACTTTCCAGTACGACATTAGGCATTGGAGTTTTGGTATTAGAAGCCTTGCTCGCCGCGGTGGTTTTGCTTTGGAGCCTAGGGTCTGAGAACAGTATTGTCTGGAGTTTCTTTCAGTAATTGACACTTTTTACGCTTAATAGTTAAAGCGGACGCCTCTTCTTCAGCAAACGACGGAACTTTTTCCGTCGTTTGCTTTCTTACTCTCCCTTATCCTTGTGACTAATCTGTGGTATTTTTTTCCTATGAAGGTGGTTTTAGGCTATTGATTAGATTAGTAAAAGGCTATGCTTGTTAAGTAATTACCCTATGCGTTCTCAGGGTCATGAATAGAAATCACATTTAGAGACAGATTGTTAGGAACAACAACCATGCTCACACCACAAATGCATCTTGTATATTCGCTAACTAGAAAGGAAATTTGCCCTTGAGCTCACTTATCTGGCTTCCTTTCCTTCCTTTATTGGGTACATTAATTCCGCTTATTTTTGCTCGTTTAAGCCGAACTGCTTGTGCCTTTATGACAGCGGCATTACCCGCTTTAACCTTATTTTTAATTCTGTCTCACGCTGGTGATATTTTTCAGGGTGAACGCTTCCAAGCGGCAATCCCTTGGATTCCTGCCATTGGGCTAGAGCTTGCCTTTCGCTTAGATGGCCTTGCTTTACTATTCTCTATATTAATTCTAGGCATTGGCTTACTCGTCATCCTCTATGCTCGCTATTATCTATCGGCTCAAGATTCGATTGGTAAATTTTACGCCTATTTAATTTTATTCATGTTCTCTATGTTAGGTGTTGTTCTATCTGACAATTTGATTCAGTTATGGTTTTTCTGGGAATTGACCAGCATTAGCTCCTTCCTATTGATCAGCTTTTGGGGACATAAAACAGAAGCTCGAAAAGGCGCAAGAATGGCGCTTACCGTCACCGGCGCTGGTGGCCTAGCACTTCTAGCTGGCTTTCTCATATTAGGCAATACCGTCGGAAGCTTTAGTCTTCAGGACATTTTAGACAATGGCGATGTAATCAAGGCCAGTGCGAATTACCCTATTATTGTTGTATTGATACTGCTTGGCGCTTTTACTAAATCCGCACAGTTTCCTTTCCATTTTTGGCTACCCAATGCCATGGCAGCTCCAACCCCTGTCAGTGCCTATTTGCATTCCGCTACTATGGTGAAAGCGGGTATCTTTCTAATGGCTCGGTTTTACCCAGCGCTGGCAGATACTAATTTATGGTTTTTAATTGTGAGCCTAACAGGCCTTGCAACCTTCCTTGTCGGCGCTTACGTTGCACTGTTCCAACACGATCTAAAAGGCCTTTTAGCCAACTCTACCATCAGTCATTTAGGCTTGATTACGTTGTTATTGGGTATGGGGACAGATCTTGCGGCCGTCGCCGCCATTTTCCATATTATTAACCATGCGATCTTCAAAGCATCATTGTTTATGGCGGCGGGGATTATTGACCACGAATCTGGCTCACGAGACATGCGTCAGCTAAACGGTTTATGGAAGTACATGCCTTATACTGCGACGCTTGCCATGGTGGCCTCTGCGTCGATGGCTGGCGTACCATTAATGAATGGCTTCTTATCCAAAGAAATGTTTTTTACCGAAACACTTCACCAAGCATCGTTGGGGTCTTTGTCGTGGTTTATTCCAGTCTTAGCCACATTAGGTGGTGTATTCGCTGTCGCTTATTCCACACGTTTTATTCACGATGTATTTTTTAACGGCGAGCCGATTAACCTACCAAAAACACCGCACGAACCGCCTCGATACATGCGCGTTCCAGTGGAAATTTTAGTAGGCCTGTGTCTGATAGTCGGTATTTTCCCGAGTTTGGTAGTGGGCGATCTTTTGTTGGCGGCCGCCAGCGCGACATTAAATGGGCCTGCCCCGAGCTACAACCTTGCTATTTGGCACGGCTTTAATTTTCCTTTACTAATGAGTGTGATCGCTCTAATCGGCGGGCTATTCATGTATTACAGCCGCTCTCATTTGTTTAAGTTTCAAGCACAGTTCCCAGCCAATGACCCTAAACTGGTTTTTGAAGGCGTTATCCAATTCCTTACGGAGAAAGCAAGCCGCTTTATTGCGCTGACAGAAAATGGTTCTTTACAGCGCTATATTTTCTTCGTTCTGAGCTTTGCCGTCATTATGACAGCGTCGTCGCTAATGAAACTGAACACCACGGCCGGACAACGCCCTGAAATCCCAGTCGATGCACTATCAATCACTTGTGCGGTTTTACTATGCCTTTCCGCTCTGGCCACTGTGCTATGGCACAGAAGGCGTGTCGTCGCTTTGCTCACGTTGTCCGTCGTAGGCTTAATCGTTTCCTTGGCGTTTGCTCAATTTTCTGCACCAGACTTGGCTCTTACTCAGTTATCTGTTGAAGTGGTTACCGTCATTTTATTAATACTGGCTTTATTTTTCTTACCACAAAAAACGCCGAAAGAGTCGTCTCCTCGCCGTGTGGTTCGAGATTTGTGTCTGGCCTCATTGATTGGTGGGGTCATTGGTACGATTTGTTATGCCTTAATGACTCGCCCTCTCGATACGATTTCAACCTTCTTCACTGAGAATAGTAAAACCGGTGGCGGCGGAACCAATATTGTTAATGTTATTTTGGTGGATTTTCGTGGCTTTGATACCTTGGGCGAAATCACCGTGTTGGGCATTGCCGCGCTAGGCATTTATAAGCTGATTGCGAGAATGCGTCTCTACATGCCATCCAGCGACGACAACGGACTGACTTGGTCCGAAGACAGATACCCAATTTTATTAGCCGTAATATCACAAAGTTTATTACCACTGGCACTTTTGGTATCAGCGTATATTTTCTTACGTGGTCACAACATGCCTGGCGGTGGCTTTATCGCAGGCCTAATCACATCGGTCGCGATTATTCAGCAGTATGTCGCTCATGGTGTTGTGTGGATTAAGACACGAATCAAATTGGATTATCAGATCATGATTGGTTCTGGTATTGGTATCGCGACATTAAGCGGTCTCGGTAGCTGGGCCTTCGGACATACTTTCTTGTCATCTTGGTTCGATTATTTCTATTTACCCGTCATCGGGAAGTTCGAATTAGCCAGCGCCATGGTATTTGATCTTGGTGTTTTCCTCACGGTCGTTGGTGCTACCATGCTGATCCTTGCCAATCTCGGACAACTAACAACCAGTGAGCGCCCTGTTCAAAAGGAGCATGAGTAATGGAAGGTTTGTACGCATTTTGCGTTGGTTTATTAACCGCCTGTGGTGTTTTTCTTGCGTTACGAGGCCGTAGTTTTTCCGTGGTTATCGGGTTGACGCTCTTATCTTACGCCGTGAATTTGTTTCTGTTCGCAAGTGGACGACTCAAACTCAATGCAGCGGCGGTGCTTGGTCAGTCTGAACAATATAGCGATCCGCTCCCTCAAGCATTGGTGTTAACCGCCATTGTTATTGGTTTTGCAATGACCGCTTTTGCGGTGATATTGGCAATGCGTGCACGTGCCGATTTAGGCAATGATCACGTTGATGGCACGCTACCAACTCAACCTGGCGATGTCTCGGCAAAATCAGGAGGGAGTCAATAAATGCAACATCTAAGCATTTTTCCGATTCTGATCCCTTTGTTGTTTGGCGCTCTTATGTTGCTGCCACCCATCTCTCGCGATATCAATTCACAGCGAGTTGCCTCGATTATTGGCACGTTATTTCTCCTTATTTCGTCCGCTGTTTTGCTTTATAAAATCAATGCTGAAGGCGTTCAACTTTATGCATTAGGGGGTTGGCAAGCGCCCTTTGGCATCGCTCTTGTGGCAGACAGAGTATCTAGCCTGCTCGTACTACTCACTGCATTTTTAGCATTTTGCGTTATGTTGTATGCCGTTTCGGGGCAAGATAAAGGCGGTGCCTATTTTCATCCCTTGTTCATGTTTCAAATCATGGGAATTAACGGTGCGTTTTTAACTGGTGACATATTTAACTTATTCGTCTTTTTTGAAGTGTTATTGATCGCTTCATATGCCTTATTAATTCACGCTGGCGGTAAACAAAAAACACAAGCTGCACTGCATTATGTCATTCTTAATTTAGTCGGCTCTAGCCTGTTCTTATTTGGTCTTGGCATATTATACGGCACCCTTGGCACGCTAAATATGGCCGACATGGCAGTGAAAGTCGGTCAACTTCAAGGTGAAACCGCGACACTGGCAAAAACAGGCGCATTGCTATTATTGGTCGTATTTGGTTTAAAAGCCGCCATGCTACCCATGCATTTTTGGCTTCCTAAAACCTATGCAAGTGCCAGCGCACCTGTGGCCGCTTTATTTGCTATTATGACAAAGGTAGGTATTTACAGTATTTTCCGCGTCTATACCGTTATATTTGGCGAAAATGCTGGTGAATTAGCGAATATTGCGACACCTTGGTTATGGCCTTTGGCCTTACTAACAATCACTATTGGTACCATTGGCGTGTTTGCCAGCCCAGGTATCAAGACACTAAGCGCGAATTTGGTGATTGTTTCCAGTGGTAGCTTGCTCGCTTGCGCAGCAATCAATTCCGAAGCCGCTACCTCTGCTGCTCTTTATTACATGATCCACAGCACATTGGCATCAGCAGGACTCTTTTTATTAGCGGATGTTATGGCTCGTCAACGAGGCAAAGCAGAAGACCGCTTCGTACGTTCTCGCCCTTTTGTTCAGCCAAGGTTATTGGGTTTTGCCTTTGCGATTACGGCAATGGCGCTCATTGGAATGCCACCGTTATCAGGCTTTGTCGGAAAAATCATGATTCTGCAAGCAACGCAGTCTACCGCACAAACCATGTGGGTTTGGCCTCTCATTCTTATCGGGAGCCTCGCCGCTTTGATTACTTTTTCTAGAGCGGGAACCACATTGTTTTGGCGACATAATGGAACAATAGCAACTGACGCCGAGCCCGCAAAAACAACAGAAATAGTCAGTATTGCACTGCTATTGCTGGCTTCTCCAATACTGGTTTTATTCGGTGGTTATATCACTGAATTCACTCAACAAGCGGCTTACTACCTGCACGACATTCAGTCTTCCGCTTATGATTTATTACCAGGAGTGGCACCATGAAGTTTCTCCCTATGCCATTCCACAGCTTATTACTGTTTATAGTTTGGCTCTTACTGAATAACTCTATCAGCGCAGGGCACATCGTCTTGGCGATTTTTTTTGCCATAACAATACCTTGGCTCGTTACAGGCATGCGCGACGAACATCCTAAAATACTTAAGCCTTGGCTGGCCATTCGTTATGTACTAATGGTGATGAAGGACATACTTACTGCTAACGTGGAAGTGGCATTGCTCATCATTGGGCCAATTAAAAAGCTCAATCCTGGCTTTATTGCTGTTCCCATTAGTGTCGGTTCAGACCTAGGGATCACTATTTTGGCCAGCACTGTTTCTCTTACACCAGGAACCGTCAGTGCAGAGGTATCGAAAGACAAAGCGTGGCTTTATATTCACGCCCTTCACTTAGAAAATGAAGCCGAGCTTATTGAATCCATCAAGCAGCGTTACGAAAAGCCAATCAAGGAGATTTTTGGATGCTAAATTTAACCATCACTATTGTGGCTGTTTGCATTTGCATCGCTTTGATTTTGAATTTATGGCGGCTACTAAAAGGCCCTACCATCTCAGACCGAATTCTGGCGTTGGATACTATGTACATAAATGCTATTGCACTCATTTTGCTATACGGCATTCACATAAAAAGCGCTTTGTATTTTGAAGCGGCAGTATTAATTGCCATGTTAGGTTTTGTCAGCACGGCAGCACTATGTAAATACTTACTTCGCGGCGACATCATAGAATAGGATAAGTTATGCCTTTTTATCTAGAAATTATCATCTGTGTATCCTTGCTAATTGGCGGCCTATTTTTATTGATAGGTTCTTACGGTCTCGTACGTTTGCCTGATATTTATATGCGCTTGCACAGTCCTACCAAAGCCTCAACGCTCGGTATTACGGGCGTTCTGGTTGCATCAATGATCTTCCAAAGCCACCTAAAAGAAGCGCTTTCAATTCAAGAGTTGCTCATCACTCTATTTCTTTTGATTACCGCTCCGGTTGCCGCCAATATGATTGCTAAAACAGCACTTCATCAACGCACTAAATCATTAGAGAGAACCCAAGGCCAAGATCTTATGGAAACGATTCGCAACCGAGAAGCACCGGTAAGCCAACCTAAGCCACCACATAATCCTTAATAAGTAATTTAGCAATCTCATTACTTTTCATCGGTTTATGATAGTAATACCCTTGGAAAATCTCACAGCCTAGAGACTTTAACATCTCGGCTTGCGGAGCGGTTTCTACGCCCTCCGCAACAATAGCGAGTTCCAGGCTTTGCGCTAGGTGAATTATTGTTTCACAGATTTTGGTGTCTTCCACATGACTATCGCATTCTTCAACAAACGACTGGTCAATTTTCAAAATATCCAAAGGCAAACGCTTTAAATAACTCAGCGATGAATAGCCGGTTCCAAAATCATCCACTGATATTTTAATGTCTAACGCTTTCAGTTCTGCCATGACGTCGATGCAACGCTGGATATCTTTCAGTAAAACCCCTTCCGTAATTTCAATCTCTAGCCAACACCCTTCAATACCGTAACATTCCAACTTTTGTGAAATATATGGCACCAAAGAGTCTGATACTAGATGTCGTCCAGAAAGATTCACTGCAATAGAGACAATTGTTAAGCCTTGATCCCGCCAGCTTTTTTGCTGCTTTAACGCTTGGTTGATAACCCACTCATCTATCTTGATTATTAAACTAGATTCTTCAGCAATGGGAATGAATTCGGATGGAGGAATTAGCCCTTTGATCGGATGATTCCAACGGATCAAGGCTTCTAAACCTAAAATATTATCTTTCTCCATGAATACTTTTGGCTGGAAAACCAAGTGAAAGTGCCCTAATGAGAGCGCTTCATTAATCTCTTTATCAAAGCCGAATTTTTTCGTGATGACATTAACCATTTCCGCTGTGAAAAATTGCGCATTATCACGCCCTTTTTCCTTTGCCCAATACATGGCAATATCAGCTTGTTGAATCAATTTATCCGCATCAATGCCGAGCTGATCGGAGAACGAAATACCAATACTGGTAGGAATAGTAAGGTACTGCTCATTGAGCTGAACTGGCAGACGCATCGCACTAAGAATGTCTTGAGCGCGCTGCGATAAGCGACTTTCTGTCACTTCTTCAGTCATCATAAAGACAAACTCATCGCCGCCCCAACGTGCAATAACGTCATGTTGATCTGATACCGCGATTAATCGTCTAGCAACTTCACACAACAACTCATCACCCGCTTTATGCCCAAGCGTGTCATTAATAATCTTAAAGTTGTCTAGATCCAAGAACAGCAAGCCAACGGCTGTTTTCTGCTTGGTGGCAAACAATAATGAGCTCACCAGTGCATCCATTAAATAGGTTCGATTGTATAGGCTCGTCAGCGGGTCGCTGTAAGCCAAAAACTTCAAACGCTCCTGCAGCTTCACATGACGCGTCATATCTCTAATATGAAGCGTGTACTCACTTTCTATGGATGATTCAGAATTTGCTTTGGTAATGGCAATTTCTGCCGGAAAATGATGGTTTTGACCACGTTGTAAACGAAACGGATTGCGTCGGTTAAGAATCAAACCACTTGATGAAGAAAAGCCTGAGTTCAAACTTTCAAAGATTTTCTGTCTATCGTCTTCAAGAATAAAGAGACCAATAAAACTTTTTCCTTCTACTTGTTTTTTCAAACACCCAAAAGTACGCTCGGCGGCTGGATTAAACTCCATAACCGAACCAAAGCGATTGATAGTCACAATACAGTCCATCGAAGAGTTCAAAATCGCAGACTTGCGCATTTCACTTTCTTGAAAACGAGTTAATGCATCATCACGCTGCGCAATTTCACTGCTTACTCGATCAATCACTTGATTGTATTTACGTGCAATCTGTCCCACTTCAGTAAAAGGCTCTTCTGGTACCGGCTTTGAAAAGTCAGCATTATTTTGTTGATACTGCATGGATGTCAGCAAATCAAACAATTCCGTTGTCGCCCGATGCTCTGCAACATTTAACCCTTGCTCTTCTTGTTCTTTACTTGCTCGTAGCGGCATAAAACGATTCAACAACCACATGCAGGCATAAGCAACAAAAAAACAATATAAACCGATGACAGCAACACCTAAGGCTTGCACCCAAAGCAGCCCAAAGAAGCTTAATCCATTATTTATTTTGTCGGTTTGACCAAATAAAGCCACGCTCAACGTGCCCCATATGCCAGCGAATAAATGCGCAGGGACAACATCAAGTGCGTCATCGAGACGCCAGCGTTCCATCAATAAACTGCCGTAGTACACCACGATGCCAGAAACACCGCCGATGATAATTGACGCTCCAGGAGAAACAACATGACAAGAAGCAGTGATACCAACTAGACCGGCTATGGTGCCATTCAATACAAAACCGACTTCAACATAACCGTCTCTGAAATAATTGATAGCCGCTGCGACCAAGCCTCCCCAAGCCGCAGATATGAAAGTATTTAAGATAATTAAGGGAACAGCGTCGGTTAACGCCAACGTACTTCCGCCATTAAAACCAAACCAGCCAAACCAAATTAATAAAACCCCCAAAGCCGATAAGGGAAGATTATTTCCAGGCGGTAAACGAATTCCCTGCTCAAAACGCCCCAAGCGTGGACCTATAATGATAATGGCCGCTAATGCCACCCAACCACCAACCGAATGCACAACGGTAGAGCCAGCAAAATCCACAAAACCAAGCGCTTCAAGCCAACCCTGAGTCCCCTCTGAAGAGTAAACACTAGACCAAACCCAATGCCCAACAATAGGATAAATTAGTGCACTTAATACAACCGTAATGGCTAAATAGCCAATAAATGTCATGCGTTCAGCAACCGCTCCTGACGTGAGCGTTGCTGCGGTACCACAGAACATCATTTGAAAAAGAAAGAAGCTAATTTCCCAAGGAGTATGTTGTCCATCAAACAAAAATTCACTGCTGCCAAAGACACCTGCTATAGAGTCACCAAACATGATGCCAAAACCAAAGAACCAAAATAACGTCGTCGAGATAATAAAATCGGATATGTTTTTTGCCGCGACATTGATGCTGTTTTTACTGCGAATACGTCCACTTTCTAAACATAAAAAACCCGCTTGCATCATAAAAACAAACGCCGAAGCGACTAACAACCAATAGAATTCTGCCATATACATCCTAGACAATGAAAAGCGCACCAAAAAGACTCGAGCCAAATAGAGCCGCACAACTGAAGCTCACTAAAACCACCATCAGAACAAGAATACAAAAATAAGAAACAATTAAGCGGTTCTGCTTTTAAGGTATTCAATAGTTAAGCCAACTTTGGGAGCCGACCCGTTTGGCCGCCGTATAAAAACAAAAAAAGGCCACCTTATAGGTGACCTTTTAAAATAAACATCTCGACACGACTTAGACAGTACTAGCCATTGAGAGTAAGTACTTTTGTTTTGCTAATACGATGACGATAAATTTCTCGAAGATACTTGATCGCATTCTTCACGTTATCAATGTCCAAACGAATATCATTGATAGAAACAAAATGCTGGCTGTTATCAATCAACTCACGATATTTTTTCTCGTACATTGGCTTAATGGCGTACCAGTTTGTGTCCAAAATTTTCGCTGGATTTTCATACGTCGTAAAGAACTTATCTATTAACGACTCATCAAACTCTTCATCTTGAATCATTTGTATAATAGCGTTATCTATTTCATCCGTGTATCGGTAATCATCACGAGCAAAACAACGCTTCATGTAAGCAACCATCAGCGTTAAAAAGTCATCACTTAAACAAGGGCTTTTCGCAATAAGCGTTGTCAAAGACAAGTTTGCTGAAGCCCCAATCACAAGAGCGTAGCGCTTTAACGTGGTATTAGGACATAAACGGTTCAAGTGCATTTTCAAACGATTCAATGCAGTGAAAGACAGTTTGTAATCTCGTGGCAAAGAAATGATAGACACAATTGACGAACAATTTTTAAAGAAATGCAGATGGTTCAATGTACTCGCATCATAGCCACTTTTACGATAATTCTTAATAGCTTCACGGTATCGTTCTGATTCAACAGGTAGCACACTGACACCTTCAATCGCCGACGTGTCATTATTAAAATGTGGCAACTCAATAGAGCGACAGAACAAATCATCTATATCAACACTGTCTTGATGCGTGCCTTCATTGACCACACTTTCGGCATAAGCCACCGCAACTGGGCCCGCTAAACTCATAAATAAGTCATTGGCATCAAGGCGAATTGTTTCAGCAATATCAATACCAGCACGACGGAAGTAGTCTTCATCGTAGTCTGTTGTCACCGCTTGTGCTGTCAGAATGTTGAAAATTTGCTGTGAAATATACTGGTTAGCATATTTCTCCATGGTGTTTACATCGATATTATCAGCATCTCCACCGTCTTCCTCTTCGGCATAACGCATTATATCGTTAGAAATCAGCATCATAGAATTCCAAGGACGAATGCGTTCCATTACATCGGCAGGTACTTCGTCTTCTTCACGCTCTTCGTTATACGAAAAGTTCCACTCTTCTGAAATATACTTGGTTAACAAACGCCCTGCGTTAATATGCAATGCTTCTGAAATCTCAACATTTTTCCCAGAAATATTAGGGAGAATACAGATACCAGAGGTGAAAATAGGTTCAAATACAAAACTATGACGCTTATCAACCAATGGATTCTGATCTGAACGATAATCAAATGTTTTACTTAAGTACGAAAATTGTTGCGCAAGACCAAATTCAGACGCCATCCCCGAACCAGTACCACCACCCGCACTGAATATATAAAAATAAAGACGCGATTGATTCGCTTTAATGCCGCAAGAATCAACCAAATAAGAATGCATGTGTTTCCAATTTTCATTTTGGAATGTTGTCGCATCTTTATTGAGAATAATTTTCGCTAGATATTGCCCTAGAATAGGCGCATTACCGGCACCACCCGCATGCACTTCAGACAAGTCCATTATTTGCAGTTTTGTGTATTCCTCTAAAAACTTAGCTCGGCCGACTTGGTTCGAAAAACGAATTCGCCCTTCAATGTCTTTATCTAGATCGCCAAGTAATACGATAGGTTCAATTAGGAACACTGGCTTAAAGCCATCTTTATCTTCAAGCGGTAAATGTTTGCGAATCCAACGCATAGGCCGGAACTCACGTTCGCTATCTAACATTTCCTGGCTTTCCACTTCACGCATATAACTTGTTCTGGCGTCGTAGACTAACGATGCGACATCCAATGCGATATTGGAGCCACAACGTCCTAAACCAATGAGGCAAACAGATGGGAACACCTGTTCATTAACGCCATTATCTTCTGGTGATGGAGGATGAATTCTATTTCGAACTATGTCTAAATTTTCTAAGATTTTTTCTAGATTTGTCTCAGTAAAATAAAGGTGTTCTATTGGTAGATTTTCTTGGCTCATGCGGCATCCTTTTTGAAGCGAATTACTTACAACAGACAATCATTCACGGTATCAAAGATAACAGCATGATATAAAGCAGAACGCTCACCTGTTAAATGCACCATTTATTAGTGCACCTTGCTGACGAAAAATTTAGTAAACAATATCATCCTTATATAGCAATGACACTAATATGGTGAATGAGAGTATAAAATAAATAGAAAATTAGGACTAATTCTGCGTTGAGTTAACCAATTAAATATAAAGCCACGACAAGTATGTCGCCTTCTAGCCCTCTGTCTAAAAATTATTCTGCTGTATAAAAAAAGATATTCAAAATAGAGCAGTAAAACACACATACCCAGGTCATTTTTTGTACTACTATATGAGTAGCATTTTGAATAGTTAGACTAGGGTGGCTGTTTTGTCGATTTCATCAGTAACATCAAGCAATCATTTGTATCTGCCTGCCTTACCAGTACAGGCAGAAACTAATGCGCGCCCAGATTCTGAGAACCGACAAGACCCAGTTCAATTATCTGATCGTGCTAAACAGCTACTGGCCGCTCCAATTCAACCAGAAAAATCAGCAGTAAAAGACGAGTCGGGAAAAGAATCGGTACAGATATCATCCAGTATTGGCAGGCTTTCTCGAGTGACCGGATTACAAAGAGAGGAAGTCGCGGCGTTATATCGATCAATTGATCAATTAACCTAACTATTTTCGACTCTTTGTAGACACAAACTCACTTAACTAAACGTCAACGTGTATCCATCCAACACTAAAGACTCGGCTTCGCGCTGTAAGTTAGCCAATGTTAACGGTCTGCTATCTAGCCATTCCGGCAAGAATTCCGCATGAAGTGTTTTATTATCGGCTTTCAACGTGAAAATAGGCATATCACCTTCTTTCCTATCGTGATGAAGCAAAATAGCCAATCTCAATAAAATTGACAATCGATCTAAATCTTGTTGATCACTTTTTGTAAAGCGGTAATCTAACGATTGAGTAAACTTGCGACGATGTCGCAAAATTAAGTTTGCTAACGCTTGCTGCTCTTGTTGGGAAAAGCCAGGCATGTCTGACTCTCTAATAATATAAGCACCATGTTTATGATATCGGCTGTGGGAGATACCAGCTCCGACTTCATGAAGAAGACCCGCCCAACGAAGTAAATCTTCGCTGGATATACTGTTTAAACTCCAATCGTCTCGAACTTGAGCCAAAGCAGACAGCGCAGTATGGGTCACAAGTTTCGCTTGTTCTGTGTCAATATGGTATTGATTGAGCATGTAGTTGACAGTACGTTCACGAATATCCGTTTCTGCGTATCGACCCATAATGTCATAAAGCACACCTTCTCTTAGTGCACCATTTGAAAAGTCCATTTGCTTAATATCAAAACACTCAAACACCGCCGTTAAAATGGCAATACCCGCTGCAAAGGTATTTTTACGTTCAGGCTTGAGCCCTGGTAAATCGATATTATCAACATGACCGGCCAAAAATAACGCTTTTTGAATCTGCTTAAGTGCTTTTGGTGTGATGCCTTTTTTGCTCCAATTGTTTTCCTTTACAATGTTGAAGGCAGCCTTAACCGTTCCTGATGAGCCGATTGAGACATCCCACGTTTCATCAAGGTAATCATCTTGAATACTTAGCAGCTCTAAACGCGCAGCAGTAACCGCTTTCTGAAAATTAGACTTATTAATGGTGCCATCATCAAAAAAACGTTGATTGAAACTAACGCACCCCATGTGAAGACTTTCCGTTAATATTGGCTCAAGCTGCCTGCCAATAATAAACTCTGTACTACCACCACCAATATCTACCACCAGTCTTTTGGCTTCACCATGATCCATGGTTCTTGAAACACCAACATAAATAAGACGTGCTTCCTCTCGTCCCGCGATAATCTCAACAGGGTGACTCATGATATCCATCGCTTTACCAATGAAGTCATAGCGGTTTTTGGCAACCCTAAGCGCGTTCGTCCCAACAACACGAACAGAACCAGGTGGCATATCTTCAATCACTTGCGCAAATTGAGCTAAGCAGTCCAAGCCTCGTTGCTGTGCAGCATCATCTAAGTGATCATTTACCAAGCCAGCAGCCAACTGAACTTTTTCTCCAAATTCTCCAGTGATACGCAATTGACCATGGGTAACTTGAGCGACAACCATATGAAAGCTATTTGACCCAAGGTCAATAGCGGCAATTTTTTCGAAAGGAAAGTCATGAGATTGTTGCAAAAAAAGTGATTGCATTCAGAAAGCCTTATATTGCAGAAGTCTTAATAAGGAGAACAGTATATCAGTTACTTGGCTGTGTCATTGCCAACAAAAAATCAAAAATAACGGATGATTCGATGAATTTTTCATTAAATTTAGCGGCTTTTTTCGAAAAGCAAGGATTACTAAGACCTTAATTCCAATAAAACACCAAGCAAAGCCCTAAAAATCCTGTTTTTGATCAAAAATTTATCAGAAAATGTTTTTTTCCTAAATTTCACTATAGACCTCGCCTTTAAGTCGAACTATAGTATGGATGGTCTTGATAGTGATAAAGCAGTAAGCTGATCACGTTTAGATTCCAATCAAATTGTTTCGCGCTGTATTGGCTTCTGCCTTATCCGGGCTAGCTTAAACCAGAACAAAAGTATAACCATATTGTTTTGCGTTTTTTGGTGCCGAGTAGCTGATACATTGTAAAATGCTTCCAGACTCACATTATTGTTACTTAATGATTAACTCTAATTCCGTCAATCTTCCTCAAAATGAGCTAATACAAAATCCGCTTATGAACCTTACCGACTTAAAACAGAAATCAGTACACGAGCTTTTAGAAATCGCAGCAGAAATGGGCCTAGAAAATATGGCTCGTTCTCGTAAACAAGATGTTATTTTCTCAATCCTGAAGCGTCATGCGAAAGGTGGGGAAGACATTTATGGCGACGGCATCTTAGAGATTCTTCAAGATGGCTTTGGTTTCTTACGCTCACCTGACTGCTCATACTTAGCAGGACCGGACGATATTTATGTATCACCAAGCCAAATACGACGCTTTAACCTGCGTACCGGCGATACCATTGCCGGAAAAATTCGCCCACCTAAAGATGGCGAGCGCTACTTTGCCTTATTAAAAGTCAGTGAAATCAACTTTGATAAGCCGGAAAGCGTACGTAACAAAATCCTTTTTGAAAACTTAACTCCTTTATTCCCTGATGAACGTTTATTGATGGAAGCTGGCAACGGCTCTACTGAAGACGTCACATCTCGTATCATTGACCTTGTTGCTCCTATGGGTAAAGGTCAACGAGCATTGATCGTTTCTCCCCCAAAAGCGGGTAAAACTTTCATGCTGCAAAATATCGCAAACGCCATTACTCGTAACAGCCCTGAATGCCACTTAATTGTGTTACTTATTGATGAACGTCCTGAAGAAGTAACCGAAATGTCTCGTACCGTACGCGGTGAAGTGGTTGCCTCTACGTTTGATGAGCCACCAGCTCGCCATGTTCAAGTGGCTGAAATGGTAATTGAAAAAGCAAAACGCTTAGTTGAACATAAACGTGACGTGGTCATTCTATTAGACTCCATTACTCGTTTAGCGCGTGCCTACAACACAGTTATCCCCTCATCAGGTAAAGTATTAACGGGTGGTGTGGATGCAAACGCGCTAGAACGTCCAAAACGTTTCTTTGGTGCAGCACGTAACATAGAGGAAGGTGGCAGCTTAACAATCATCGCTACTGCGCTTGTCGATACCGGTTCAAAAATGGATGAAGTTATCTTTGAAGAATTCAAAGGTACGGGTAACTCTGAATTACATCTTGACCGTAAGATCGCTGAGAAGCGTACATTCCCTGCGATTAATATTCGCCGTTCAGGGACTCGCCGTGAAGACCTACTAACGTCTGAAGACGAACTACAACGTATGTGGATTCTTCGTAAGTTATTAAACCCTATGGAAGACGTGGCAGCGACTGAATTCTTAATCGATCGCCTAAAAGTAACTCAAACAAACGATGAGTTCTTTGAGTCAATGAAAGGCAAAAATAAATAAGAAGACATTTCTGCAGCAAAACGTCTGCAGCAAAAAAACCACTTTCTGAAGTGGTTTTTTTTTACTTAGATCATCAACTTAATGCATTATCAATGCCCGCCCGCTTTCCATTAGGGCAGTGCGACTTATATTGGAGTAGTCATATGAAAGAGATTACCGCAAAGGTAAACACTGTTGAGCTCATTAACAAGGATGTCTACCAAATCACTTTACAAGTAGATGATCTGGAATTTTTCGCTGGCCAATACTTAATGGTGGTATTACCAACAGGCGAACAAGTTCCCTACTCTATCGGTAGTACACCGCACGAACTTCCTAACATTACTTTATATGTGCTTGTTTCTGACGCCGCATCACTGGCCAGCAAAGTCGTTGAATATATTAAATCTAACGCCAGCATTACGATAAAAGCACCGGGTGGAGACTGCCATATCCACAATGGTGTTTTAGACAGTAACCCGGAGCATATTTTGCTCATCGCAGGTGGAACCGGCTTCTCTCAGATAAAAAGCCTATACTGCGACTTAGTTGAACAAAATTTTACGGGGAAAGTATCATTTTACTGGGGACTAAGAACCGCTGAGGATGTATTCGCGAAAGACTGGTTAGAAGAAGCACACAAATATTCACCTTTTTCATTAGATGTCATCGTGAATGAACAAAGTGATCAGTGGCATGGAAGAAGCGGTTGGTTATATGAAGCCATTCTAGCCGATAACCCAGATTTAAACCAAAGTGTGGCTTTCATCAGCGGGTCGGTTGGTATGGTGTACGGCACGCTTGATCAATTAGAATTAAAAGGTTTGAGCATCGATCGATGTTTTTCAGACGTTTTTGCCTACGCCCCACACCCTGATAAACCCGTTCTGTAATACAAATACATTCGCAAAAAATCAACATTAAAAAAGACAGACAATAACCCATTGTCTGCCTTTTTTAATCATTGTATGCACGTCGAATCAGCATTACTACGATATCTCTTTTTTACAAATCGTTTCCCACAATGCAGTGATATTTTCCTGATCTGATTCCATTACACCCTCTACTTCGAGTGTTTCTTGCAGAATAGTAGTGAAGGCATTATCAAATACCTTTTGTCCTTCCCCTTCCGTGCCGCTATGCAGGCCCAAAAGCCCTAAAAGGTAAGCGCAATAAAAAAGCTGATCTCCTTCTTCTGCATGATGTTCCATTTCTCGTAATCTGTCACAAAGTTGGTCTGCGCGCTCAGCAAAAGTTATTGTCATATTCAATCTCAGTGTTGATTTTTTTCGTTGTTCTATTAAAAAATACAAAAAAGCTGGGGAAGTTTCCCAGCTTTTTAAAAGACTTATCATTTCAATCTATATTAAGGCTTTAAATTTAGTGTCGCTAAAGTGTGTGCACGAATAGAAAGCAGTAAGTCCGTATTTTCTACCAATGATTCACCGTAAGAAGGCACCATTTCTTTCATTTTCGCTTGCCACTCTGGCGACTCGACACGTTCTGGGAAACAACGTTCTAGAATACCAATCATGGTATTTACCGTTGTTGAAGCCCCTGGAGAAGCGCCCAACAAAGCAGCAAGAGAGCCATCTTCGGTCGTAATCGCTTCGGTTCCGAACTCTAGCTTACCGCCTAACTTTTCGTCTTTCTTGATGATCTGAACTCGTTGCCCAGCGTACGCAAGCTCCCAGTCTTCATCCTTTGCATCAGGAAAAAACTGACGCAATGAATTACAACGGTCTTTATGAGATTGCATCACTTCACTGATCAGGTAGCGAGTTAGATCCATATTATTCTTACCAACACTTAGCATTGGTTTGATATTGTCGAAACGAACACTCTTCGGCAAATCAAAAAATGAACCTGTTTTCAAAAACTTAGTCGTGAATCCAGCAAATGGGCCAAATAAAATGGCCTTTTTTCCGTCAATAATGCGTGTATCTAAATGCGGAACAGACATAGGTGGCGCACCAATGGGCGCTGCTCCGTAGACTTTTGCAAAATGCTGCTCAACCAATTCAGGTTTTTCACACACCAACCACTGACCACTAACAGGAAAGCCGCCAAAACCTTTACTTTCTTCTACTTCCGCCTTTTGTAATAAAGGTAAAGCGCCACCGCCAGCACCTAGGAAAACAAATTTAGCATCAATAATTTTACGGGTACCATTTAACTCAACCGTGACATTCCATCGGCCATCAGACCTTTTCTTTAAGTCTTTTACTTCACAGTTTAGATTGAGATCAAAGTTCTCCAAACCTTCTAAATGCTTACTCATATTGCGAGCAATAGCGCCAAAATTCACATCGGTACCATGTTCGATACGCGTTGCGGCAAGAGGTTCATTTTCCACACGATTATTCATGATGAGAGGCATCCATTCCTTCATTTTTTCGCGATCTTCCGTGTATTGCATTTCTTTAAAGGCAGGATGTGCGCTCATCGCTGCGTGGCGCGCTTTTAACATATTTACGTTGCGCTCACCCCATACAAAACTTTGATGAGGAACGCGATGAATAAACTCTTGAGGTGCAGGCATTAAACCTTGCTCTACAAGGTAAGACCAAAACTGAAGACTGATTTCAAAGGCCGCATTAATATCCACTGCCTTGTCTATATTGACGGAGCCATCATCATTTTCAGAAGTATAATTAAGCTCGCAATAGGCAGCATGACCTGTTCCAGCATTGTTCCAGCCATCTGTACTTTCTTTTGCGATGATGCCCAAGCGCTCAACCATCATCATGGTTATGCTAGGGTCCAATTGCTTTAGTAACACGCCTAGGGTAGTGCTCATAGCACCTCCCCCAACTAGTAAAACGTCTACAGAACTTAAGGTCATATGATTTCGCCGTGTCATAGCCAATTGTGAATTTGAGAGTGATTTAGAAAGGAGGCTTTTGGCCAGCAGTAAAATGTATCAGAGGGTACTGCTTTGCTTTCTCCACACTCTTCTCAGTAAACCTTTGTCTACACTAAATATAATACTGCGTTAAAGGATACTAAACAGGTGTAGCTTAATTATACGGATTTTGAAGACAATGTCTTGAGGCCTTAGTGTAAGAATGTAGGTATATACACATTCCCATTTTCAAGATACCCCTCATTTTATTGACTTTAGCAGCAAGAAAGGCGATGTTAACAACATTAATAAAAAACATGCTTTAATTTTGATGCTATATCTAAATAATAATGTTCGGTATAAATATACTAAATCCTCTTAATCTAGAACCTGAGGGCGTATGACAATGAAAGCACAAGATATCATGGTAACCAATGTCATCTGCGTCGATATGGATGAGCGTTTGCCCAATGTAAGACAAATAATGGAAAAACATGGTTTTCATCATCTGCCCGTCACCGAAAAAGGTAAACTTGTCGGTATTATTTCAGACAGAGACCTTTTACGTTTTATAAGCCCTTTTATTGACAGTGCTTCCGAGCAACCTAGAGATTTAGACACACTGAATCACGCGGCCCATCAAATAATGACGCGCCAACCAATCTCAGTAAAAGCGGACACATTGATAGAAGAGATCGTCACCTGGTTTAAGCGAGTGGACATATCTTGTCTTCCTGTCATCGATGATAAAGAACAGGTTATCGGCATAATATCGTGGCGCGACCTTGTGAATCACGCCACATTTAAAACCTAGTGCGTTTTGGCTTGATCGCCTAGCATATCCGTCAAATCGTCTTCCGTGAATTCGTATTTCTCTGCACAGAATTGGCAGTCTACTTTCACACTACCTTGCTCAATCAAGAGTTCGCGAATTTCTTCAGAACCCAGTGACATAACGGCATCCAATGTCCGTTGACGAGAACATGAACAACCAAATTGCATTGGCTTAGTGTCATAAAGGCGAACTTCTTCTTCGTGATACAAACGGTGCAATAACGATTCAGTCTCAAGACCAAGTAACTCTTCTTCTTTTACTGTAGAAGCGAGATGAGTAAAACGCTCCCAAGCGTCTTCATCACCTTCTTTTGCTTGTTCTAGTGGTAATCGCTGTAAAAACAAACCGCCACATTGAGCGCCATTCGCCGCTAGCCAAACTCGACTAGGCAATTGTTCCGATTGAGAAAAATACTGCTCAAGACATTCTGATAAAGTATCGCCAACAATCTCGACGATCCCTTGATAACGCTGACCATTACGCGGCTGAATAGTAATAGCCAAGTAACCACCTTCTAAGACCTCTTTTAAAGAGAAAGTGTCAGGAACGTCTTGGCTTTCATCCCATTGCGCTATACCACGAAGGTTCTGATGCTCATCACACTCCGTCATGAGAGTCGATAAAAAGCCATTCCCTTTAGCCTGAATAGAAAGCACGCCATCTATTTTCACAATATCTCTTAATAGCGCAATGGCCGCCACAAACTCACCCAGAAGCTTTTCTAGCGAGAGTGGATATTGTTTACGTTTAATGATCTCTTGATAAGCACTATTTAATAACACGCGCTCACCACGGACATTGGTATTATCGAATGAAAAGCGTTGTATTTCGTTTATGGTTACATTATTCACAAAGCGCACCTTGCCCAGCTAAAAAGCCTGAGTAAAAAAGTTCAAATTAATATTACCGCCATTTTACCCTTGAGCAACCTAATCATCTACTTTAAACCGTGTATTAACTGGGAATATGCACGCTTGCTATTTCGTTTACGTTGGCAGCACTCTAAAATGTTCCGTATTGTATTCAATAATCAAGCGCCTAATTTTACTCCTCATGATAGAGGTAAGAGATTCTTAGTTTTTATGATCCAATTTTCTGAAGTTAGCTTACAACGCGGCACTCAATTTTTATTAGAAGATGCCGACCTTACTATTTTCGAAGGTCAAAAAGTCGGCCTTATTGGCGCTAATGGCGCAGGAAAATCTTCTTTATTTGCCATGATCAAGGGCGAATTGCACGCCGATACAGGTGAAGTTATTCTCCCAGGTCAACGACGTATTGCTTTTATGGCTCAGGAAGTTGAGGAAACACAACGGTCATCATTGGACTATTGCCTAGACGGCGATGATAGGCTGAGAATGATAGAAAGTAATATTGTTAAATCGCAGGCTAACGGCGACGATCACGCTCATGCAAACTGGCTAGGCGAATTTGAAAACGCTCAAGGCTACACAGCCCACTCCAGAGCCGAAACACTCCTACAAGGTTTGGGCTTCAAGATGACCGACATGCACAGGCCAGTGTCTGACTTTTCTGGTGGTTGGAGAATTCGCCTTAATCTTGCCAAGGCGTTAATGTGCCCTTCCGACGTCCTTTTACTCGACGAACCTACCAACCATTTGGATTTAGACGCAGTAATGTGGCTGGAGAACTGGTTACGCCAATATCCCGGCACCTTATTACTGATTTCCCATGACCGAGATTTCCTAGACGGCATTTGCAGCCATATTGTTCATTTGTATAAAAAGGGACTCGTGCTTTATAAAGGCAACTATTCCAATTACGAGCGTCAACGAGCCGAACACCTTGCTCAACAACAAGCCAATCATGAAAAACAGGTAGAAAAACGTGCTCACCTTCAGCAATACGTCGACCGCTTTCGTTTCAAAGCAGACAAAGCCAAGCAAGCACAAAGTCGCTTAAGAATGCTTGAGAAAATGGAGATCATCGGTCCTGCTCATATCGACTCTCAATTTCAGTTCTCCATTCCTGTCGCGGAAAAAACCTCACAGCTGCTAATTAATTTATCGCAAGCGGACTTAGGCTATACATCAGAATCCGGCGCAAAGACAATTCAGCTGGGCAACTCCAATTTCGCGCTTCGAGATGGTCAGCGTGTTGGCTTATTGGGGCCAAATGGCGCGGGGAAATCCACGCTAATAAAATCCATTGTGGGTGAAATTAACCTTCTTTCTGGCGATCGCATTGCTGGTGAAAATCTAAAAATTGGTTATTTTTCACAGCATCAGTTGAGCGCACTCGACCTAGAGGCTTCACCGCTATTACACATTCAACGACTATCACCTAAAGTATTGGAAAGTGACATTCGCCGCTATTTGGGTGGATTTGGGTTTGTCGGTGATGATGCCCTGCGAGCCGTAAAAGGTTTTTCTGGTGGTGAAAAGGCCCGTTTAGCTCTATCGTTAATATCTTGGACGAAACCCAATCTCTTAGTGCTTGATGAACCAACCAACCACCTCGATTTAGATATGCGTCAAGCACTAACAGAAGCGCTGCAAGCGTTTCCCGGTTCCATTTTATTGGTATCCCATGATCGTCACTTACTCAACAGTACAGTCGATGAATTCTATCTCGTCGCAGACAACCAGATACAAGCCTTCGACGGGGATTTACCCGCCTATCACGCTTGGTTACAGGCAAGACAAGTCAATGCTGCGCAAGCTGAAAAAGGCGAATTGAATACGGGTAAAATTGAAAAAACCGATCGTAAAGAAGAACGTCGAAAAGCGGCAGAAATGCGTGAAAAACTACGCCCTCTTCATAAAAAAAGCGAGCGATTTGAAAAGGCAGTACAAACAGCTCAAGAGCATCTAGATAAAATATCAGACGCGATGTCTGATGCAACACTTTATGAGGCAGAGCAACGAGACAAACTACAAAGCTTATTAAACGATGAAGCTAAATGGAAGAAAGCTCTAGCAGAAAGTGAAGAAGCGTGGTTCGAGGCACAAGAAGAACTAGAAGAAGCCGAAGCACTGTTACTATAGAAGAAGAACAAATAAGAGAATAAGTGCTAGTAACCCGTAAAGTATTGCCTTAACACAAAGCTTTTATATCGACACTGACTTAATATTGTAACAACACTAAAGTACATTTACATACAGCGAAAAGGAGAGATATTGGATGACGTTTCCATACACTCGTATGCGCCGCATGCGTAAAAATGATTTTTCTCGCCGCCTGATGCGCGAACATCGCCTAACAGCAGATGATTTAATCTACCCTATGTTTATTATCGAAGGTAGCAACGTTCGCGAAGCTATTCCTTCTATGCCAAATATTGAACGAGTTTCTGTCGACTTACTACTCAAAGAAGCAAAAGAACTAGTCGAACTCGGTATTCCGACAATCGCATTATTTCCCGTTATTGCAGGAGATAAAAAATCCTTACTCGCCGAACAGTCTTATAACCCGAATGGGTTGGTTCAACGTGCAGTTCGCGCATTAAAGGATGCATTCCCTGAACTTGGTGTACTAACCGATGTTGCACTAGATCCTTACACCACTCATGGTCAAGACGGCATCATTGATGACTCAGGTTATGTTCTAAATGACATCACCGTTGACACACTAGTGAAACAAGCCTTATCACACGCCAAAGCGGGCGCTGACATCGTTGCACCATCGGACATGATGGACGGTCGTATTGGTGAAATTCGCAACGAACTTGAAGCCGAAGGCTTTGTTGATACTTTAATCATGGCTTACGCTGCCAAATTTGCTTCTGCGTATTATGGCCCATTTCGTGATGCGATAGGCTCAAGTAGCAATCTTGGTAAAGGCAATAAATACACCTACCAAATCGATCCAGCAAACTCAAACGAAGCTATCCGTGAGGTTATGCTAGATTTAGACGAAGGTGCTGATATGGTCATGGTAAAACCCGGCATGCCTTATCTAGATATTGTTCGTCGAGTAAAAACAGAGCTTGAAGTACCGACCTTTGCTTATCAAGTAAGCGGAGAGTACGCCATGCATATGGCCGCCTTCCAAAATGGCTGGCTGGATAAAGACACGGTTATGATGGAATCTCTCCTAGCATTTAAGCGTGCAGGTGCAGATGGCATCCTTACTTATTTTGCAAAAGATGCAGCACGCCTGTTGAAGAACTAGAAGCCCTACGCTTTTCGTTTAAATAAACACACAGAATCGGTGACCAGCAGGCTGCATTGGTGTAATTTGTTATGACATGCTTACATGCTGTAGGCAAAAAGAACAAAGATACCAACATCATCATTAAACGGTATTTGGAGATAATAAAAGCACATGTCTGAGCAGTCTGTGAACGAAATAGAAAAAAAAGAGTCGGCTTCTCCCCAGCCTATAGAATTAGATGCTGAGCTGGTTTTAGAACCCATACCTGAGCAACCGCTAGATCCGAATAAGATCGCTATCGAAGAGCGTTTACCAGAAGAAATCGACTTAGCTGATCCAGAACTCTACTTTAATCGTGAATTAAGTCACCTGCAGTTCAATGCTCGAGTGCTTGAACAAGCGATGGATGAAAACCACCCCATCCTAAATCGGTTGATGTTTCTGTGTATCTTCAGCTCAAACATGGACGAGTTTTTTGAAATTCGAGTCGCCGGCTTAAAAAGTCAACTAGAATACAGCCGTGAAAAAAACGGACCGGATGGCATGCATCCGAAGAAAGTATTAGGCTTAATCAGCGAACACGCTCATAAGTTAGTACGCCGTCAATATCGTATTCTTAATGACATTATTTTGCCAAAACTTGCCAAAGAAAACGTTAAGTTTATCCGCCGTACTGTGTGGAATGAAAAGCAAGCCGCTTGGGTAAAACGTTATTTCCGAAACAACGTACTTCCTATTATTAGCCCAATAGGGCTCGATCCCGCACACCCGTTCCCAAGGCTAGCAAACAAAACCTTCAACTTCGTCGTTGAACTAGAAGGGCGTGATGCCTTTGGTCGAGAGAATGGACTTGCTATCGTACCGGCGCCAAGTTCATTACCACGTTTAGTCAAACTTCCAGATGATGTTTGTGAAGGTGGAGACAATCTCGTTTTCCTCTCTTCTATTATTCATGCTCATGCCGATCAATTATTCCCAGGCATGACAGTCAAAGGCTGTTTTCAGTTCCGACTAACACGTAACGCAGACTTAGAAGTAGACTCAGATGATATCGGTGTCGATTTAGCAGGCGCCTTGCGTACAGAATTACAAAGCCGACATTATGGCAGTTCTGTGCGATTAGAAATTGCTGAAAATTGCCCTCCACATATTGTTGATTCTTTACTAAAACAATTTGATTTAGAGCAGCAAGACTTGTATCGCATTGATGGCCCAGTCAACTTAAGCCGTCTTATGGCAGTACTTGAATTAGTCGATCGCCCAGATCTCATGTACCCTCCCTTCTCTCCAGGTTTACCAAGAAAATTGGCCAGTTCTGGAGGATTATTTGAAGCGATTCGTCAGCAAGACTATCTACTCATGCACCCATTTGAGAGCTTTTCACCAGTCATCGATTTTCTGAGTGAAGCGGCTAAAGACCCAAGCGTTGTAGCTATTCGCCAAACACTCTATCGAACTGGTGCTCGCTCTCCAATTGCTAACGCCCTTGTAGAAGCTGCCCGTAACGGCAAAGAAGTGACTGTCGTTATTGAGTTAAGAGCTCGATTTGACGAAGCCGAAAACTTAGCCTTAGCAAGCCGCTTACAAGACGCTGGCGCCATTGTTGTTTATGGTGTCGTTCGTCATAAAACTCATGCGAAAATGATTCTTATCGTGCGTAGGGAAGGTACGGATCTTACGCGCTACGTTCATTTAGGAACCGGTAACTATCACGCAGGCAATGCTAGGCTGTATACAGACTACAGCTTTATGACATGCAATAAGGACATTGGCGAAGATGTTCATCGTGTATTTCAGCAACTAACAGGAATGAGTAAAGAGCTGAAGGTTAAAAAGCTATTACACGCGCCATTCACTCTTCGCGATCGTCTACTTGAGATGATTAACCGTGAAGCAGAAAATGCACAAAAAGGTGAACCGTCGCGCATCATTATTAAAGTGAACTCCCTGACTGAGCAAAAACTTGTGCAGTCTCTCTATAAAGCGTCGCAGGCTGGCGTTAAGATTGACTTAATTATTCGAGGTATCTGCACGCTACGTCCTGGAATAAAAGGAATATCCTCTAATATCCGAGTACGAAGTATTATAGGGCGGTTTCTTGAACACACTCGTGTTTACTACTTTTATAATAACCGCAATCCACAGGTCTACCTATCCAGTGCAGATGGGATGGATCGAAACTTAAACAACCGTATTGA
>TARA_R110001632_G_scaffold5588_1_pt1 | contig 109023 bp, 87 predicted proteins | sample TARA_R110001632 | Tara Oceans TARA_R110001632 (sample SAMEA4398266) | marine metagenome | biome: Polar Biome; feature: [SRF] surface water layer (ENVO:00010504); material: water (ENVO:00002006), including particulate matter (ENVO:01000060) such as... | depth 5 m
TAATGTGAGTGTCCACACAAATTGCATGATAACTAATTGTTAAAGAAACTTACCGCTAAGATAAGTAGCAAATAATCGCATTCGTTATTTGCTTGACTTCGTTGCTGTAGCCCCGAAGCAGGAGGCGTATATTACGCTCTCAGGTTTTAATGTCAACGTTTTATTTCGTTTTTTTAAACTTTCTTTTCAGAAGATTCAAACTTAACTTTAAAACGTTAAGTTAACCAAATCAGCCTAAACTGAAAGAGATAACTGATTAAAACAACCTCTTCGACTCGTCCCGAAGAAGTGGAGCGCATTTTAGAGATTTCTCGCCTCACGTCAACACCTAATTGCAATTAAATTACAGAAATGGGACTGTTCGTTGATTAATTAAGCCAACAGCTCAATTATGCAACTAAACTTGCTAATTATTATCATTAGCAGCCAATAAAACACACAAAATCCAACGGTGAATATATTAAAAATATCACAAAAAAAATCACTTTATTTATAAAATAAAGCCAATGAGTGAGGTCTATATAGAAGATAGTACCTTGTGAATAATTAAAAATATCTATTAATACTTATTTAGCATTATTATTACTATGACTATTAATGAAAAATTAAGAAAATATGCTGGCTAACTGTCTTCTAGGTTTATAGCCAGCCAACTCACGTCACCTGCTACATAGTCAAACGCTAATCTTTATTTGATATTTTCAAAACGCTTTGCTTCACCCAATACACACAGCCTCTAATAATTACCTACAGATATGGCTCTGCTATTTAAACGAACAATTTATTTAGCATATAAATTATTACCTACTATTATTTTTAATAGCATAAGTTAATTTTCAAAATCTATATAGTTAAGGATGAGTATACGTTGAATGAGTCACTTAAGCTGTTGCATAGCAGCCCCTTCCCAATGTTGTTGCTCAATAGGAAGGGGGTTATTAAAGCCGTTAATAGTGCTCTCACTCAATTTCTTAATGTTTCCATAAGTAATATTGAACAAAATCATCTATTCGAATATTTTTGCCCCCTAGATCATAACCCTAATAATAGTATTACAGCTGACTCTCAAATTTATGTTTATGCTAGTAAAAATAAGAACATCAATAACATAATGCGTCTGAATATCAATACAAGTCCAGAAGATCAGTATTATTGGGTCTTACTCACTAAAGAAAAAAATTGGCAACTTGATTATTGGGAAATAGAAGAATCTCTTTCTCGGCTTACCAATACAATATCAGCAACCAACTTTGGTATATGGGAATATAATATTGCAGACAAAGAGGCTTTATTTTCAAATAAGTTTAAAGAAATTATACAAATTAATATTGAGCAGCAATTAAGCTGGGAAATGTTTATTGACGCCATCTATATAGAAGATCAATTACTATTTAATAACAGTATTAAGACACATGTTGCCTATTTAACTCCTTTAGACTTTGAATTTCGCATGCTGCTAGATAATAAAATTCACTGGTTCAGTATTAAGGGAGAAACCTTTTTTAATGACAAACAGCCAATATGCACAATGGGCACACTATCTGATTGTAGCCATAGAAAACAAATTGTCCATGAATTAAACAATGCAATTGAAAGCAATAATATTGCGATGGAAATAAGCAAGGTAGGTACCTGGTACGCGGAATTAAATTTACACAATGATTGGATATGGACTTGGGATATATTAACAAGCGAAATGTTTGGTTTTAATAATAAAAATACGGGGACAGATGATTTTGATAAATGGGCTACGTGTTTACATCCTGACGATGAGATGAGGGTAACATCTACTTTGCTCAATTCATTGGAAACAGGCAAGGTCTTTTCAGAAAGCTTTCGAGCCATACTTGCAGGCGGTAAAATAAGCTACTTCATAGGTAAAGGTCGTGTTAGACAGAATGAAAATAATGAAAATTATCGAATTGACGGGATATTTTTTGATGAAACACCAATACAGAGCACACAAAGGAAATTAAAAAATCTTAATTTAAAATTAGAAGAAAGAGTTAATGAACGTACACTTGAGCTAGAACAAGCAAAAATCAAAGCAGAAAAGGCTAGCCAAATAAAAACTGAATTCCTTTCTATGATGAGTCATGAATTACGGACCCCGATGAATGCGGTAATTGGCTCTTTAGATCTATTACAGTCCACTAAACAAACTTACGAAGCAAAAGATCTCATCGATACAGCCAAAACCTCTGCTGAAAACCTCTGCTGAAAACCTTGTCTTTATTCTCAATGATATTTTAGATATCAATAAAATAGAGGCCGGTAAATTAGATATTGAAGAACTTACTTTCTCGATATCTGAAATCGTAGATAACATTATTAAAGTTTATATTCCTGTAGCTATAAAAAACAATATTACCCTTAATGTTATTGAGTCACCTTTTATACCACGGTTTGTTAAGGGTGATGCAATGCGGGTCAGACAAATTTTGTTTAACTTGATTGGCAATGCTTTAAAGTTTACCACTACAAGCAAAGAAAAAAGAGGTGTTGTCACACTCACAATTGATGAAATAGAAAAAAATGATTATGTTAGTAATGTTAACTTTAAAATAAGCGACAACGGTATTGGTATTAATGAAGAGAATCAACAAAACCTCTTCCAACCATTTACTCAGGCTGAACGCTCAACGACGAGAAAATATGGCGGTACTGGATTAGGTTTAGCTATATCTGGAAAACTATCAAATTTAATGGGCGGACGAATAACCTTAAGCAGTAAATTACATCTAGGTTCAACATTTGATGTTGACATACCGTTTTGGAAATCCCAAGAAACCAGAGCAATGGATATCACTGAACTCGACTCTATCAATGTGAAGCTAGTCAGTTTTTCAAATCAAGACAATGAAAGAGAAACTCGCATTAAAAATCACTTAATTAGAGAAGGTGCTAATGTAATTTCAGTTCACTCTCCTATAGGTGAACTATTTGAAGAAAAAAGTGATGTTCTGTTAATCATCATAAATAACTTATCAGAAGAAAAACAGAAATTAACAACCCTTTTACACACCATCAAACAATATCAAAATATAATAATCACTTTCACGACAGAAGATATGGAGCAAGGTCGTCAACAATTTAATCAAATTCGACTAATAAATATAGAGTCGCTAACTCGACAACTGTTAATTGAAAATATTTATAAGACAAAGCAGCAAAGTTTAGAAATTAATATCGACAATTTAGACCTTGATTTAGACCTTGATTTAGACCTTGATTTAGACCTTGATTTAGACCAGTTGACATTATTATCAAACAACACGGCACGTAAAAAGCAACAAAATGTAAAACAAAACAATAATAAATTGAAAAGCGGCATCTTAGTTGTTGAAGACAATCCAATGAACCAAAAACTTATTACCATGCAACTAAAAAATATCGGTTACCACTGCGATGTTGCAGACAATGGCGAAGATGGAAAAACAAAATGGCATAGCGGTAGCTATAAATTAATTATTACAGACTGCCATATGCCAATTATGGACGGCTATGAAATGACCCGCAACATTAGAGAGTTAGAAGGCTCTGAAAACAGAGCAGCAATACCAATAGTTGCGGTTACTGGTGCTGCAATGACTGGAGACTCTCAGCATTGTTATGACTCAGGTATGAATGACTTTGTCAGCAAACCCATCCAGCAAAGTGATCTGCGCGCAATATTAAAAAAGTGGTACCCTCATGAGTAAAGCGCAAGTAAAAGTCTTAAATAAAAATGTCATGCTTAACTTAATTGGCAACGAACCTGAAACCATTAAACAATTTGAAATTGATTTCATTAAACAAGCGCACGAAGCAATGAAGAATATAATTGTTCAATATAATCACAATGATTTTGAGCAAATAAAAGCAACAGCACACTTTTTAAAAACATCTGCACATGCCATTAGCGCTGAACAAGTTGCTGATTTATTAGAAAGCCTTGAAGAAGTCTCTTTTCTACATGACAAAGCAAAATGTAAGGAACACATAATTTTAATAAATAGTGCAATAAAGCAAGTTTATAAGGAAATTCTAGATGAAAACTAAATCAACACCATTTTCAACACGCCATCCTAAGGTGGTTATGGTTTTCGAAAAAGAAGATGATATATCTGGCATCTCAGCAATAATTTCTAACAACATCAATGAATATAGAGCCATCCCCTTAGATGATGAAACCAACAACTTCCTTGATGAAACTAAACCTTCTATTATAATTTTTGCCTTATCGACCGTGGATCAATGTATTGAATATTATTCTGAACTGCTGGCAGATAAACATTTAAAAAATCCGCACTTTGCTATTTTACTTTGTAAAAATAAAGAGTCGGGCCTCGCTTTTCGTTGTTGCATGAAAGGCCTTTTTGATAACTACTTTATCTTTCAGCCATTGTTCGAAAAATTAAGACTATTGATGATAATTCAAAGTGGCTTAGTACAATGTAAAGTGAAAGACTCATTCGATGAGTTTAATAATGCAACTTTTGAACAATTTGATGAAAATATTACTAAGCTAATAGATGAAAGCAGTCAATGTAAACGTGATCTACTGGATAGATTAAATAAACTAGATAGTAGTATAGTTCAGGTTGAACAGAAGGCTGAGCAACTAGGTATTAGTAAGCCAAAAATCAATCATGAACCACTGAGCTCGTCACCGCAGGAATTAATTTCTTCAATAAAACAAAACTGCGTAGAGCCATTATTGAAGCATCTTGAGGATGATATAAAAACCAGTTTAGACAATATCATTCAACAGTTGCTTACACAGCAAATAGCGATGAAAACAGCTGCGACTAAATCCAAAGGTTTAATACACCACGTACCTTCGATAAAAAAGAGAAACACACTTAAAGAAGAATTACATAATGAACAAGACCAAGAAAAGCACGCAGAAGCCTCAGGGGGAAGCAAAGGCTTGATACATCATACCCCTTCATTGAAAAAAAGAGACGAAGCAAAGGATCTCACAAGTAATGCTGGAGAAAGCGAGCAATGTATAGCGCCAATAACTGAAGCTGCTGCAACTGAAAGGAATAAGAAAAAAGTGTTAATCGTTGAGGATAATGCTTTATATAGAGAGCTGCTAAAAAGCGTACTAGGTAAAGAGAGCTATGAAATCACTGAAGCAGAAGACGGTCTGCAAGCACTCAAAATAATTAAAGACAATACATTCGATTTAATTATCATGGATTTATTTATGCCAAACCTTGATGGGCTAAATGCGACAAAACAAATACGACAATTATCACAAGGAATTGACATTCCCGTTATTGCATTAACCGGTAATAAAAACAAAGAAAATGTAAAGAAATGGGCTCATTACGGGCTAAAAGGCTACATCATAAAACCATCAAACAGAGAAGAGATTTTAAAGACTGTAAGGTCAGCTCTCATTAACGGTTAATAATACTTACTTAAAGCAGATTAACTAGGATCTCAATGTGGATGTTTTGTGTTAAAAGATAGTTCTATCAATTTGAATTAAATCAGACGGCTAAACCTAGATTGTAGAAAAATAAAACATGGCGGTGAGGGAGGGATTCGAACCCTCGAAGGCTTGCGCCTTACACACTTTCCAGGCGTGCTCCTTCGGCCACTCGGACACCTCACCATGATAAAACTATTGTGTAGGTTAACGTGCTACAACACGTTATGGTTATTAGCCGATGAGCACGCAAGGCGTGTCAATTCAACTTAGCGTCCACTCGGACACCTCACCATTATAAAACTTTTCACTCTATTAACGTGCTGCCACACACTATGGTTATTAGCCGATGAGCACGCAATGCGTGTCAATTCAACTTAGCGTCCATTCGGAAGCTACACCACTTATAGCGACTTGATATCAATGAAGTTCAAGCTCTAATGCGCGCTATGGTAGGGAATTAATTCATAGAACGCAAGCTGATTTAAGCAAAGTCAGCCTAGTTGATTGTTTTATAGGCTATCAATAATAAAGTTACTTCTTTTTCATCTCAGCATTAAAGTTTAACATGCGATCAAGTGATTTAAGGGCACCTGTACGTAGTGACATATCAACAAAGACTTCTCGCCCTTGTGGATCAAGTAATGCTTGCTCTATTTCTTTTAAGCCATTCATCGCCATCCAAGGGCAATGTGCACAGCTACGACATGTTGCTCCTTCGCCAGCCGTAGGAGCTTCAAAAAATTCTTTATCTGGACACAGCTGCTGCATTTTATAAAAAATACCGCGATCAGTAGCAACAATAAACTTTTTATTTGCTAGCTCCTGTGCCGCTTTTATCAATTGGCTCGTTGAGCCTACAGCATCAGCAAGTTCTATAATTTCTGCCGGTGATTCTGGGTGAACAAGAACAGCAGCGTCGGGATGAAGTGCCTTCATATCATGTAAGGCTTTAGTTTTGAATTCATCATGAACAATACAAGCGCCCTGCCACATTATCATATCAGCGCCGGTTTGCTTTTCAATGTAAGAACCTAAGTGACGGTCTGGTCCCCAAAGAATTTTTTCACCTAAGTCATCAAGATGCTCAACAATTTCTAGGGCACACGAAGAGGTAACAATCCAATCTGCTCGTGCCTTTACCGCTGTCGAGGTATTAGCATAAACAACAACTGTTCTGTCAGGGTGTTGGTCACAAAAAGCATTAAACTCTTCAATCGGACAGCCTAGGTCTAACGAACACGTAGCTTCTAAAGTCGGCATCACCACTATTTTTTCAGGGGTTAATACTTTTGCCGTTTCGCCCATAAAGCGCACCCCAGCAACAATTAGCGTTTCTGCAGGGTGGTTATTGCCAAACCTTGCCATTTCTAGTGAGTCAGCAACACAACCGCCGGTTTCTTCAGCTAGTGCTTGAATTTCGGGATCAGTATAATAATGAGCGACCAACACAGCATTTTTTTCTTTCAATAATATTTTGATGCGTGCTTTATACTCTTCACGCTCTACATCACTTAATGGTGCAGGCTTTTGTGGAAATTGAAAGTCAAAGTCAACGGCTAAATTTGCTTGGGTCATATGTATTCTCAATGAGTGCCTTAAAATCGTGAGGATTATAAGGTATAGGAGAATAAAAGTGTACTACGAATATACCCTAGCTAAGTACTTATGATAATAAGAGCTATCGAATAAATATAAAGTATGACTGATTAAAAAATTGCTTGAGGAATTAGTTGCTTTATTAAATATAGAAACAAGCCAGAAAATAATACTGAGGGAATTAAAAGTGGTCGGTCGTGAAGGATTTGAACCTTCGACAAATTGGTTAAAAGCCAACTGCTCTACCAACTGAGCTAACGACCGATAAACTACTTTTAATATTATAATGATAATCTCAATGTCACTTTACTCTCAAAAAGTAAGAGAAAGTGGTCGGTCGTGAAGGATTTGAACCTTCGACAAATTGGTTAAAAGCCAACTGCTCTACCAACTGAGCTAACGACCGACATTTGTTTCCGTTGCACTACTCGTCCAACGCGGGGCATATAATACCCATAAAAAATTTTAGTGCAACAACAATCTTCAGCTTTTTTAAACTTTATTGTTCGTTCGAACAAAAACCAATCAAAGCGAACAACTTATCAACAATATTTATGGTTTTAAGCTATTTAACCTTGGTTGTGCTAGTTTAGCCGCGCTTGAATTCGGGTATTCAGCTATTAGCTTTTGATAAATTGTAATAGCTTTGGCTGGGTTATTCTCTTTTTGTTCAACCATAGCCAATTTCAACATTGCATCACTACGTTTACTAGAATCAGGATAATCACTAACCACTAAATCAAATTCTTGTCGTGCTTTAGTCAACTCACCTTTATTAAACAATAATTGTCCTAACCAATAATGTGCATTCGCCGCATAAGTCGAATTAGGGTACTTTTGATTAAAGGCTTCAAACTCAGGTATTGCTTGTTCGTAGCGTTTATCTTTGAGCACCATATTTACAGCACGATCATAGGCTTCATTTTCAGTTAAGTTATTACTGTAATTTACCTTACCGACACTATTAGTGGTTGCAGCAATTGCAGCAGGGACTTTATTTGCTGGTTTTAGTGCTTCAGATACTCTGCGATCAAGTTCTTGATAAAGCTCACGCTGCCGATCTAGTACTTGACTCAGTTGATAGGTGTGTAGCTCTGTTATACCGCGTAGTTCATTAACTTCATTTTGTAAGTCATCTAACTGTCGCTGAACATTAACTTGTGCTCGATTGCGTGCATCAAGCTTACGCTCAAGGCTCACCAGCTGTTCACTTAAGCTTGCTTTGGCACCATTGGTAGGTGTACCAGCCATTACTTCAATAACAGGAGCTGGTTCTGCCGCCACTACCAAATTGGTAGCAACAGCAAAGGACATCCCGAATAGAATGCTATTGGGTTTCATTTAATTACCTGATTAGTAGACCAATACGGCACGACGGTTTTTAGCAAACGCGCCTTCACTGCGATCTTTAACCATAGGCTTTTCTTCGCCATAACTTACAGTACTTAACTGTGAAGCTGAAACGCCCATATTTTCTAGATAAGTTTCGATAGCTTTTGCACGTCGCTCGCCTAAGGCAATATTGTACTCTGGCGTACCACGCTCATCAGCATGACCTTCAATTAACACATTAACATTTGAATTTTCATTAAGAAACTTCGCGTGTGCATCAAGAACAGCAGAAAAATCAGCACTTACTGATGATTTATCAAAATCAAAATAAACAATGTGTTCTGAACGTAATCTTTCAATTTCTTGACGTTTTTTAGCTTCGATTTCATCTGCTCGCTGCATTGCGGCAACTTTTACGCGTTCAGCTTCGTCACGAGCCTTTTGCTCAGCCATTGCGGCTTCGTTAGTTTGCATTGCACTAGCATCTTCGCTAGCTGAATCTGATGAACTACAGGCTGATAAAGCCATAATAGGTAAAACAATTGCTAAAGCTTTTACTGTTTTATTCAAGCGCATTTTATGTGTCCTTATTATTTACAAATTAAATTACTAATAATTATTATAAAAATGGTGACCATGAAGGTGACTTCACCTCACCATTGAGTGCTGGCAATCTTGCCTTAAACCTTCCATCTACAGAAACTAAACTTAGTACCTGCCGGTTATTGTGTAAAGTACTATAAATTATCATCCCGCCATTAGGCGAAATACTTGGGGATTCATCCAAGCGAGTGCTTGTTAACACTTGAAAAACCCCTGAATCGAACTCTTGTTTAGCTAGATGATACTTGCCACGTGTACGATTTACCATTATTAATTGGCGACCATCCGGTGTTAACGAACCACCTAAGTTCATTTCACCATCGAATGTTAGTCTTCTAACCTTGCCATTGACTAAATTTACGCGATATAGCTGTGCTTTTCCACCTCGTTCTGAACTAAATATCAATGAATTACCATCTGGTGTCCAACTTGGCTCAGTATCAATTGCACGATGACGTGTCACACGACGTAACTTTTTACTGGCAACATCCATTACATACAACTCTGGGTTACCATCTTTGGAAAGTACCATAGCCAGTTTTTTGCCATCAGGTGACCACTTAGGCGCACTATTAATGCCTTCAAAAGAAGTGATTAAATTACGTTGTCCTGAGTAAATATCGATAACATGAATTTGTGCTTGTCTATTTTCAAATGTTACATAAGCTAACTGATTGCCATTAGGGTGCCACGCTGGTGACATCAGGGGTTCTTTAGAACTCAAAAGTACATGTTCATTAAAACCATCATAATCAGCAATCACTAACTGGTATGGATACTCACCTTCATCACGTACAATAACATAAGAAATTTTTGTTAAAAATGCTCCGCGAGTACCGGTAAGTTTTTCATAAATCACATCACTAATGCGGTGTGCATAGCGGCGAAATTGATCTGCCCCTATTTCAACGCTACTTTCATCTAAAATATGGTCAGAGGTACGCACTAACTCGCCATTACTCAACATTTGTGTTTCGCCACCAGTAACTTGGCCGCGGATAACATCCACAAGTTGATATTTTATTTGATAGCGGCCTATAGAAACTTCACTCACTTCACCAATGACAATCGCTTCAACCCCTTCACCTGCCCAGGCAGCATAATCAACCTCACTATCATCGCTAGGCGACTGCGGAAAGCGTAAATCGTTAATCGGACTGAATTTTCCACTGCGTAGTAAATCATCACTGATCACTCGAGATAACTGTTCTGGCATTACGCCAGTACCTGTCCACTTAAAAGGTACTACAGCAATTGGTCGAGCTGTATTAATACCTTCGGTGATTATAATTTCAATAACAGCCGAGCTTGAGAAAGCCACTGTCGCTAATAAAGTGAGTAATATCGTCTTAAAAATTTTCATAAGTCTCTTAAAGTTATTTATTCCACAGGGGCAAAGGTTAATTTAACTTCTACTAATTCCTTGTTTACATCTACGTCTTCTGACATTGGGAATTTATTTACACGATAAACCGCATTCTCAGTAGCATCACAAATAATTTTTCCTCCAGAATTAACCACCACGTATTTAATACTGCCTTCTAATGTTAAGTGCACCGTTACACTACAGGAGTTTCCTTTATGCTCACCTTGTAAGTTTCTCAAGATTAGACCGTAAAAGATTCCGGTGTATTTTTCAACTTCTGTCATCATTTGTTGGCGACGCGCTTGTTGACGATTAGCCATGTCTTCAGCCATTTGCTGCTCTAATCTTTTTTGCTGTTCAGCTCGTTCTTGAGCTTCCTGCTCTTTTCGTTTGCGCTCTGCAGCTTTCTTTTTACGTAAATCTTCTGCTTTTTTAGCAGCAGCCTCTTCTTTTACTCGCTTTGCACGAGCATCTGATGCGGCTTTATCTGCCTGTATTTTTTCAAGCTCTTTTTGTTTACGTAACTTATCTGCAGCGTTTGCTTTAGCCTTAGCTTTTTTAGCGGCACTATCAGCCGCTCTTTTTTCTTGTTCTTTTTTCTTACGTTGACGTTCGAGGTTTTTAATTCGCTGTTCTTCATTTTTACGTTTTGTTTTTGCCGCCGCAATACTATCTTCAAGGTCTTTAAGTTTTTTGGCATCATCAGCCTTTTGTTTTTTAATCTGATTAAATTGTGCCTCGATTTTACTTCTATCAACAACCACCGCTTGAATCGGCTCCATTTGCGCCGATGGTTGCGTCGGTTTTGGTGGTAAAGAAAAGTCGCCTAATAACAAAACTGCCGCTAACCCTATATGTATGGCAAAACTTAACACTAAGGGGGTCGAATACTTGGATGACACTACTTACGCTCCGGGGTATCAGTCATTAAGCCAACAGATGGTACACCAGCCACTTTTTGTAACATCACCATTAATTGAATAACAGCATCATAAGAGACAGCACCATCACCATTAACTACAACAGGCGTATCTGGTTCTAACTTTAAATGTGCGGCAACTAACGTCGCGACTTCTTCTGCTGACATTGGCTTATTTTTACTGGTGCCAACCGCTAAATAGTAATTCCCCTCAGCGTCAATAGAAGCAACTAATGGTGGCTTCATATCTTTACTCAAGGGCTCTGCATCAGCCTGTGGTAAATCTACCTTTACGCCTTGGGTTATCAACGGTGCTGTCACCATAAAAATAATCAGTAATACCAACATGACATCAATATAAGGCACTACATTTATCTCAGCAACCTTACGGCGCCTAACTCGATTATACATAGTTATTATCTACCTTAGCCGTGTTGTTCTGTCGCAGTTTGTCGCTGTAAAATACTGGCAAATTCTTCCATAAAGTTACCATAACTGTTTTCCAGTTTTTCAACATTATGGCTAAAGCGGTTAAAGGCCATTACCGCAGGAATTGCAGCAAATAACCCCATTGCTGTTGCTATTAAAGCTTCTGCAATACCAGGCGCAACCATGGCAAGTGTGGCTTGCTCCACAGCACCTAAGGCAATAAACGAATTCATAATACCCCAAACCGTACCAAACAAACCAATATAAGGGCTTATTGATCCTACCGTAGCCATAAATGGCAGATGTGTTTCTAAACTATCAACTTCTCTTGATAAGGCCACCCGCATTGCTCGATGCGTGCCATCAACAATAACTTGTGGTGCATAAGCATGGCTTTTACGCAAACGCGCAAACTCACGAAAACCCGAGACAAAAAGACTTTCAATACCATCAACATGTTCTTTTGCTGATACTTCACTGTAAAGTTTACTTAAGTCAGCACCGCTCCAAAACTTATCTTCAAAGCTTTGTAATTGGCTTCTAGCCGCCATTAATACTTTACGACGTTGAAAAATCATCGTCCAACAAGCGATAGAGAAGCCAAGTAGGGTCAACATTACAAGTTGAACTAATAGACTAGCTTCTAAAAATAAATCAAAAAATGAGAGTTCAGCTGACACGTTTTAATGCTCCTAATATGCTTTTGGGGATAATACATGGTTTAACAACAGACAAATCAACACAGGCGACTTTAATTTCAACTGTGCATAATGTTAATTCATTCTGATTTACCAATTGTTGTGAAAAGACCACACTGGCCGATTTTAATTGATTTATGGTCGTGGTAGTCGTTAACAAATCATCGAGCTTTGCTGATGCCTTGTTGTCCATCACTACTTTTGTGACCACAAAGCCGATGTTTTGTTCTAAAAATATTGACTGATTAATACCAAGTGCCCGTAACCACTCAGTTCTTGCTCGCTCAAAAAATTTTAAATAGTTAGCATAATAAACGATACCACCGGCATCGGTATCTTCATAATAAACGCGAATAGTGTGTTGATGACTGTTCAATGACATTAATTTATTCAAATAATTTTATAAAAACCTTCAGAAGCTTATCTTAATAGATAAAGCTGACGCGCGACAAGGCTTAAGCGACTTTCTTTAGCACTATTTCAATAATAAATTTAATTATCGACAAAATCTTCCAGACTTTTGCTACTTATCACGGGTTGGTAATAAGTAGCGGTTATCTAGCATCGGAACTTCGCATTAGTTTTTCTAATGATAAATATAAATTTATTTCGTTTGTTCGAATAAATTTATCGGATTAAAATGACCCTGTTTTTGAGCTAGCGTACGAATTTTTTCTTTTACTGACAATTTTGTTGTTGGATATTCATTTTAGTTCATAAATTTTTTTATTTGGTATTGCTACCTCTCTATTGCATATTTCCTGGAAACCTAATTTCCTTCTATCAACTTATATTCTAAGTTGGCCCACATCAATTTATGTGGGCTTTTTTTTACCTAAAATATATCCAATTATTCTGTTCTCATTTATGGCTATGTCAATTTAATACTCTCCTAAAGGGACCTATTTAACCCCAGTTCGAGTTAAGCTGCTTTACTCAACCATGCTATTTAAGCGCCTATCAACGTTATTTTATCAACTAATAGACCGCTATTGGTTGCTATAAATTCCTTACTAAGCAACAACTTAAATATATATAATGAATAATTTAACCAATAACGCTATGAATAAACTGGTTATAAAGCCCATTAACCCGCACTCAGGTTACTTAATTCTGCTTCGGCTAAGTTACTCCTGTCTCTGTAAGAACTAAAAGTCTTAGGTACATAAGTTTATCGTTTAATATCAAAGCTGAGTATATCCCTCTTATAACCATAAGAAATTGATTAAATGGTTAACTTAAAGTCAATAATGATAGCTTTTCTATCCAAAAAATGACCGATTTAATAGCTAGGGTTTACTAGGAACTATTAGCATCAAAAATAGCCTATTGTGTAACTTTATTTGTTTTTAAAGTACAGCAAGCTGAGGGAGTTTAACTTATGATTGAGCAATCATTGAAATGCTTAAGCACGTATTTTAATAACCTAACATTAGCAAAGGCTAGAAGTAATCTAGCCACTCGTAGTATTTAGCAACCCTAACAATAAAAACACTCGTTAGGGTTTTACCTTGAGTGATAGCTTTATGATTTTTCCGGAAAGTCTAAACCAAAATGTAAATAAGCACGGTTAGTCGCTATTCGCCCTCTTGGCGTTCGTTGTAAAAAGCCTTGTTGGATCAAAAATGGTTCAAGGACATCTTCAATGGTTTCACGTTCTTCGCCAATAGCGGCGGCAACATTATCTAAACCTACAGGACCACCACCAAACTTATCAATGATAGCTTCAAGCAGTTTTCGATCCATTAAGTCAAAACCTTCATTATCTACCTCTAACATGTCCAAAGCACTTGCCGCTGTTGATTGACTAACGATGCCGTTAGTTTTCACATCGGCATAGTCCCTTACTCGGCGTAATAAGCGATTAGCTATACGCGGCGTACCACGTGAACGCCTTGCAACTTCAAATGCACCTTCTTTATCAATTTCTAAATTTAAAAAATGCGCTGAACGCATAACAATTTCAGTGAGTTCTTTGGTGTTATAAAATTCAAGTCGTTGAACGATGCCAAAACGATCACGCAGTGGCGAGGTTAATGCCCCTGCTCGCGTAGTTGCTCCAATTAAAGTAAAGGCCGGCAAATCAAGCTTTATTGAACGGGCTGCTGGGCCCTCACCTATCATGATATCTAACTGATAATCTTCCATTGCAGGATAGAGGATCTCTTCAACAACAGGGCTTAAACGATGAATTTCATCGATAAATAAGACATCATTCTCTTCGAGATTCGTCAACAACGCGGCTAAGTCACCAGCCTTTTCCAACACTGGGCCTGAGGTCGTACGAATGCTAACGCCCATTTCATTAGCAACAATATTAGCTAATGTTGTTTTACCTAAACCTGGCGGGCCAAAAATTAATAAATGATCAAGCGGTTCTTGCCTTTTCAATGCCGCGGCAATAAAAATTTCCATTTGTGATTTAACATGTTCCTGCCCGGTATAGTCAGACAGCATTTTAGGTCTAATAGCTCTATCAACCGTTTCATCTTCTTGGTTAGCTATAGGCTCAATTAATCGATCGGCTTCTATCATGATTTACTCTTTGGAAAACGTTGTAAAGTTGCGCTTTAAACTATCGTAATGACTGCGTAGCTAACATCACTATACTAACAGCATTGATAATACGCTTTATAACATGGCCTTTAGTGCATTACGAATTAAGTCTTCACTGCTTTTATCACTAGTAAATACTGACTTAACCGCTTTATCAGCTTGCTGTTGACTATAACCTAAAGATACCAATGCATTAATAGCATCGCCTTTAGCGTCACTCACAAAATTGCTGGTTTGTTTGACATCGTTTGGCAGCATATGAGTAAGAGCATCAGTGCTGTCAGTCTGCCAATCTTTTAATCTATCACGCATTTCAATCAATAATCGTTCAGCCGTTTTCTTACCGACACCGGGTATTTTCACTATAGTACTTAAATCATCATGTATAACACAGCTAACAAATTGATCAGCCGACATACCGGATAATATAGCCAGTGCTAATTTAGGCCCAACACCATTAACTTTAATAAGTAAACGAAACAATTTACGCTCAACTTTATTAGCAAAGCCATAAAGTAATTGTGCATCTTCGCGCACGACAAAGTGCGTATATAAAGTTGCTTCTTGGTTTAATTCCGGTAAGGCATAAATACTGGTCATTGGCATGGTAACTTCATAGCCAATACCATGACATTCAATTAAAATTTCAGGGGCCATTTTTTCTATTAATGTGCCACGTAAACGTCCAATCACCACTTAACCTTTTTACTTGATATGTTATATGACGACACCATACCACTAGATATTTATACAGTAAAGTTATCATCATAATAATTTAAAACCGCATAACTAACACCGTTTGCTGAAGTGCCCTAACGTAGACGTCTGCGTACTGTTTTACTGACTTGACCAGACATTTTACTGAGCGAGTCATGACTATGGGCATGACAAAGTGCCACCGCAAGTGCATCCGCGGCATCGGCTTGTGGTGTACCGGGTAATTTCAGAATGGTTTTGACCATATGTTGCACTTGAGCTTTATCTGCCGCACCAGTACCAACAACAGCTTGTTTTATTTGTCTCGCAGAGTACTCGGCAATACTGAGCCCAGTATTGGTTGCCGCGACAATAGCAGCGCCTCTAGCCTGACCTAGTTTTAACGCACCACCAGGGTTAACCCCCATAAAAACTTGTTCGATAGCAAACATATCAGGCTGAAATTGCAAGATAAGCTCACTAACACCAGCAAAAATAGTTTGTAATCTAGGCGCTAATTCATTGCCTGCCGCAATTGCTTTAATACAGCCGCTACCGAGATAGATAAAATTTCGACCGCTTTTTTTAATAACACCGTAACCGGTTAATCGAGATCCCGGATCTATACCTAAAATAATGCTCACTGATAAGCGCCCTAATAGTCAGCCAAGTGACTTTGATATGATCATGCTAGTGAAAAAAAACGCACTAATAAAGCAAAATAGCTTAAATTAGTGCGTTTATCATAACGAAATAGCCGTTATTAAATGCTATCGGAAAAAGCTATTCTGCTTGTGTGTCAGTATCAACGGCTTTTTCAATTTCTTTTTCTAAGCGGGCAATGCCTAACTCCGCTAGCTGTGCAGGGTTTGCATGGCCTGGAGCATTGGTTAATGGACATGCTGCAGTGGTTGTTTTCGGAAATGCCATCACATCACGAATTGAACTCGCACCGGTCATTAACATCACTAAGCGATCTAAACCAAATGCTAAGCCTGCATGTGGTGGAGCACCATATTGTAACGCTTCGAGTAAGAAGCCAAATTTCTCTTGTGCTTCTTCATCACTAATCCCTAAGATTCTAAATACTGCAGCTTGCATATCTTGGTTATGAATACGAACCGAGCCACCGCCTAGTTCACAGCCATTTAATACCATATCGTAAGCATCAGATAACGCGCCAACAGGATTAGCTTCTAGCTCTTCTGCCGTTAAATTCGTTGGTGCAGTAAACGGATGATGGATAGCATGCATGCCGCCATCAACTTCTTCAAACATAGGAAAGTCGACAACCCAAAGTGGTTTCCAGTCGCCTTGTAGTAATTCAAGGTCTTCACCAATTTTAAGTCGTAATGCACCTAATGCTTCAGTCACTACATTGTAACCATCTGAGCCAAAGAAAATAATATCACCAGTTTTCGCGTCAGTGCGCTCTAATAATGCGTTAACTGACTCTTCAGTTAAAAATTTTAGAATCGGTGATTGCAAGCCTTCAAGGCCGCCATCACGGTCGTTAACTTTTAACCACGGCATACCTTTCGCACCATAAATGCCAACAAATTTAGTCAGTTCATCAATGCCTTTACGAGAAAACTTAGCCGCGCCTTGTGGTACACAAATAACCGCAACTCGACCTTTTTCATCATTAGCTGGACCAGAGAACACTTTAAATTCAACATCTTTCAAAATATCAGCAACGTCAACAATTTCTAACGGGTTCCGTAAATCTGGCTTATCAGAACCAAAACGCGTCATGGCTTCAGAATAAGGCATACGAGGAAACTCCCCCAAATCAACATTCAACAGCTTTTGAAATAATTCACGGATCATCGTTTCAGTAACTTGCATTACTTGATCAGAACTCATGAATGAAGTTTCAATATCGATTTGGGTAAATTCTGGTTGACGATCAGCACGTAAATCTTCATCACGAAAACATTTAACGATTTGATAGTAGCGTTCCATACCTGACATCATTAACAATTGTTTAAACAATTGTGGTGATTGTGGCAAGGCAAAGAACTGACCTTTATGCGTACGGCTTGGTACTAAATAATCACGTGCACCTTCGGGTGTAGCAGCGGTTAGTATTGGGGTCTCAATATCTAAAAAGCCTTGTGTTTCAAGTGATTCACGTACTGCTGAAGTAACTTTTGCACGAAAACGCATACGCTCTGTCATTTCTGGGCGGCGTAAGTCAAGGTAACGATATTTTAAACGTTGTTCTTCTGAATTCTTTTGATTTGGATCTAACGGTAATGGCGCAGATTTATTTAAAATAGTAAGCTCTAAACCTAATACTTCAATACCGCCAGTTGCCATGTCTTTATTAACTTGGCCTTCGGGACGGGCTCTTACTTTACCCTTTATTTGGACACAAAATTCATTACGTAAAGTATTGGCTTTTTTCAATACCTCTTGTAAATCAGGGTCGTAAACAACTTGCACAATACCTTCACGATCGCGTAAATCTAAAAATATAACCGCGCCTAAATCACGACGCTTGTTAACCCAACCACATAAAGTTACTTCTTGGCCAATGTGAGACTCATTAACCTCACCACAATAAAGACTACGCATGTATATACCTTGAAAATTCGAATAAGCTATTAATAAGCTACAGATAATGCACCATTACAGGTGACTTAACTCTATAACTTGTTACGATAAATTTTTGCCGACATTATAAAGCAATATAAAGCAAAGTCACCCGACATTGCCTTATATTACAAGTAAGAGGAATAATTAACTAATGGCACTGGTTTTACGATTAAAAATATAATGATTCTTACCTGCAGCTTTAACCTCGTACATTAATGAGTCAGCCACTTTTAATAAATCATTATCTGATTCACCATCATCTGGATACATGGCAATACCAATACTACAACCGATATTAGCGGTAACTTTTGACGACAACTTAATTGGCTGCTGAATAAGCTTTAAGACTTTGTCAGCGACATATGCTGCTTCATCTTGGTTATGTAAGCCAGTCAAAAGCAGTACAAATTCATCACCACCAAAGCGTACCACAGTGTCAGACTCTCGCACACAGCCTTTTAGACGGGACGCAACTTCAATTAATAACTCATCCCCAACATCATGGCCATAGTTGTCATTGATATTTTTAAAACCATCAAGATCAATAAAAAGCACCGAGATAAGGAGTTTTTGCCTACGATGAAAGGTGATCGCAGTGTTAAGTCGATCTTTTAATAAAACTCGATTCGCCAGACCGGTTAAATCATCATGTGTTGCCATGTATTTCATTTGTTTTTCTAGTTTTCTACGGCTTTTGATCTCAAGATATAATCGACGATTCCACACCATAATGATAATAATGATAATAACAATAAGTACACCGATTTGAGCGGCTACTCGTAAAACCACATTCTTATCTAAGCCGGTCTCAATACTAATATCAAACCACTTCTCATATATTCGCTGACTTTCAACATCAGAGAGAGTTAATACCGATTTATTGAGTATGGTCGCTAAAACCGGCAATGACTGATTAATCGCTAAATGATTGCCACTTCGGTCTACTTCATCAAGCACCGACATACCTAAACTGACTAAGCTTTCTTTTTTCAGTAACTCAGTCCCTGACGACAAACTATCAATAAAGCCGTCAACCATCCCCTTTTGTACCGCTAATAAACCTTCTTCACTATTGTCCACTAACTTTAAAGTAATTAATGGAAACTTCTTCCTAATCACCGAAACTAAATAGTAGCCTTTAGTAATAGCTAAAGCTTCGCCCTCAAAGTTTTCTAAGTTTAATTGCTTGCCTAATTCTCGCGGATGTACAATTACCCACGGCATACTCCAGTAGGACTCAGTAAAGAGTACTTGTTGCTTACGAGTTTCTGTTGCCATAACACTGCCAATAACGTCAACCTCTCCCTCTAACAGGGCTTGATATAAATCTTCAAACTTATTATAAGCAACATAATCAATTTTTAGATTAAGTCGTTGAGTAATCAATTGAAAAAGATCAGGATTAGTGCCTTTAAACTCACCATACTTATCAACAAACTCTATCGGTAGCCAATTTTTAGTTATACCAAATTTTACTACCGAGTGAGCTTTAACCCACGACGCTTCTTGTTCAGTTAACTCCAGCTGGGATAACTGACTTTTAAAAAAACCTGATGAGGTATCTAAATTCCATTTTTTCTCTAGAGCAATTAGATTTGCTAACGGTATTTCATCAAAACCTTCCACGATTAGTTGCTCTAACTCAAAATTAGTCTTATTTAAAGCGGCATGAACATCCCGCTTGAATCTATAACCGGGAAAGTGAAAATAAGTTGATTGCAATTGATTTTGCAGCAAATAATGTTCAATAACATCACTTTGGCCGGCAATAATATCAAGCTCGCCAAGTACTATTGCGGCAAATAATGACGGGTAGTCATCAAAATAAATAATATTGGCATTAAAAACATGCTTGTTAATATCTTTAACAAAATCCGGCGTTGATACTACACCAATATTTTTGTTTCTAATTTCTGAGATATGGCTAGCTTTATCAATTTTATCGGACAAAAATAAACTATAATCAATACTGTAGATAACAGGTCCTAAAGCACGATTCACCTTGTCTTTTTCATTACTTAAACTAGCGATATGAATATCAGCACTATCTTGACTTAGCTGATTAAGTTGATTTGGGTCAGCAACGACAAATTCGACCTCTAAGCCACTATATTTTGCCCACATTTGCCATAACTCAATAAAGAAACCTTGAGCATTTCCTGCAGCAGAGGTATCAGAAAAAGGCATCTGATTATTGAAATATGACAAAATAAGCACGTTGTCTGACTTATCAACTCCAAGCCATTTTATTTCTAAAGCCGACTTTTCTTCTGCTGATATTCTATCCAAACCTTGTTGAATAAAGTTAAGTAATGGCTTTTTACTTTTTGTGACCGCCGCGCCATAATCACTTACCTGATAAGAAATCCTAGCAAATGCCGGATATTTTTTATTGAGTAAATCATAATCAGAGAAATTTTTTGATAGTTTATCAACACCGGCAATTATCAATATTTCATTTTTCAGTGCGGCATTGTATAAAGTATGGCGGTCAGAAAATATTCTTAAGGTTAAATTAGGGTATTTAGCTTTTATCGACTTTTCATGACTCGAACCAGCAACAACACCAACAGCATAAGGTGTTAGTTGTGTAATATCTCTAATATGGGCAATTGAGCGATGTAGAAAAAGGTGTCGACTTTGACGAAAGAAAGCTGAGCTAAAATCAAACATTTCAGCTCTAAAGGAATTTTGAGATAAACCAGCATGAATATCGACCCGGCCATCTTGCACTTGTTTGAGCGTTTGTTGCCAATTCAATGGCACAAATTCGACCTTAACACCTTGCTTTTTTGCCCATAGTTGCCAAAGTTCCACCATCATGCCATCAGGATTGTTTTGTTTATTCACAAAATGATAGGGGTAAGATGTTTTGTTAATGGCGATGCGATATGTTTTGGTCGTATCCTGTGCAGAAACCGGCATAACCAGAAATAAGCACAGCAGAGCTAAGCTTGTTAATAATTGCTTGAAAGATCTTAGAACCAAGTTAAATTCTCATTATTTTTTATTTTTGCCAATAAGCGCTGATGTAAAATAAACAAAGACTAACAACAAAAAGCATAAATACATATTATCTACGCGTTGCAATGTTTATCGTTGAAAATTTCAGGTAAAATGCTCTTTTATATAACCTAAACGTTAGTATAGTTCCTACATCATGCAAGAATCAGACACCGATTTAATTTTTTCTAACAAACAAAGTAAAATCAAAGACTTTGCATTTGATGCTCAAGTCGTTGAAGTTTTTCCTGATATGATCAGCCGTTCAGTGCCTGGTTATAATACTATTATCGATACCATAGGTCGACTAAGTCAACGTTATGTCACCGATAATAGCCAAGTTTATGATCTAGGCTGTTCACTCGGCGCCGCAACATTAGCGATGCGTAAAGCTATTAGCGCAAAAAACTGTAAGATCATCGGCATTGATAGCTCTAGTGCTATGGTAGAACGTTGTAAAATGCATGTCAGTGCTTTTAAAGGCGACACGCCAGTAGAGATAATAGAAGACAATATTCTCAATATTGAAATTGAAAATGCTTCCATGGTAGTACTCAATTTTACTTTACAATTTATTGCTCCTGAGCAACGCCAGCAACTACTAACCAAAATAGCTGAAGGCCTTAAACCTGGCGGTTTATTGCTGTTGTCAGAAAAAATTGCTCACCCTGATAATGTTTGCAATGAATTGCTTATCGACTTACATCATGACTTCAAACGAGCAAACGGTTATAGCGAATTAGAAATTGCCCAAAAGCGTACCGCACTTGAAAATGTTATGCGTACCGACAATTTAAATACCCACCTAAACCGTTTAAAACTCGCTGGCTTTAATCATAGTGCGCCATGGTTTCAGTGTTTTAATTTCTTTTCTCTCATCGCGATTAAATAGCTCATGATTTCATTTAATAAGTTCTATCAAAAAATTGCCGGCAATCGTTTATGTCATTGGCTTGATACCTTACCTGCACAACTAACTCAATGGCAAGAACATCATTTACATGGTGAATTTGCACAATGGCAAAAAACGATTGCGGCATTACCTAAAACATCACCGTCAAGTGTTGATATCAGTTCTACCGTTCGTGCCGGCGAGCGCACAGATATTAATGACGGTGAATATAAACGCATAGAAAACCTACTGAAAAAATTTAAACCTTGGCGCAAGGGTCCGTACCATATTCATGGCCTGCACGTTGATACAGAATGGCGTTCAGATTTTAAATGGGATCGCTTAGCGCCACATATTAGTGATTTAAAGAATCGTTATGTACTAGATATTGGCTGTGGCAGTGGTTATCACTTATGGCGCATGCGCGGCGCAGGAGCAAAATTTGTTGTCGGTATTGATCCCACACAATTATTTTTAACACAATTTCAAGCCGTGCAACATTTTGTTCAAGACGATAACGTTAACCTACTGCCTTTAGGTGTCGAGCAACTCCCTGAGTTAAATGCCTTTGATACCGTATTTGCGATGGGTGTTTTATATCATCGTCGCTCGCCTATCGATTTTATTTATCAGCTAAAATCTCAACTGGCGTCTGGTGGTGAATTAGTGCTTGAAACTTTAGTGGTTGATGGTGATGAAAACACTGTTCTCGTGCCGGGTGAACGCTACGCTAAAATGCGTAACGTATGGTTCTTACCTAGCTGTGATGCAATGTGTGCTTGGCTTGAACGCTGTGGTTTTAAAAATATTCGCGTGGTTAATACTGACATTACCGCTTTAGACGAACAACGTAAAACTGATTGGATAGACACAGAATCATTGCAAGACTTTCTTGATCCAAATGATACTACTAAAACAATAGAAGGCTATCCGGCACCAAAGCGTGCAATATTTATTGCTAATAAATAAAACGGCTCAGCTAATAAAAATAATCGCCGCTATTACTTATCAATAGCGGCTTAGCATTTCATTAAAACTAACGCTTCGTTTATAACATCAAGACACCTTCCACTAAAACCATTAAAGTCATAGTGCTAGCTAGTAATGCAGCTATTAATTCCTGAGAGAACGGGCTATTTTAGTATCAGAAAAATATTCACTCGCAGCAATTTCACTAATACCGACACAAGAAAACAGCGAAAGCCCATTTAATAGAATTGAGCTAATCTATTTACATAATAGCCTCAATACCGTTATCTTTATCTAGGTATTAATTAAGTCTCTGTAAATACTCAAAACTATTGATATATTACAGTGAGCTCACAGTGAATGTAGAGGTATTATGGATAATCAATGGCTAGTAAGACGCTTAGAGCGAGTAGCACAACGACATCAGGATCATCGCAGCCCATTTCAACGAGATAGGGCGCGAATATTACACTCTGCTGCATTCAGACGCTTGCAATCAAAAACCCAAGTCATGGGCAGCGGTCAAAGTGATTTTCATCGCACTCGCTTAACGCATTCTCTAGAAGCATCGCAAATCGGTAGCGGCATTATTGCGCAAATTCGCTGTAAATATCCCGAGAAAAGTGCCCTTCTACTTCCTAGTGACGATAGCTTAATTGAGTCATTATGCCTAGCACATGATATTGGACACCCTCCATTCGGTCATGGTGGAGAAGTCGCTCTGCATTATATGATGCGTGATCATGGGGGCTTTGAAGGAAATGGGCAAACATTTCGTATTGTTTGTCATTTAGAGCCTTTTAGTGAACATTTTGGTATGAACTTAACCCGTAGAACATTACTCGGTCTAATAAAATATCCGCAAACATTAGATAACTTACAACAAAATACTCCCCAGGTATTACCAGCATCGTTTCGTCAGCTAGAAGCCTGTAAGTGGCATCCACCAAAAGGCTTGTATTTAGACGATATTGAAATGATTAATTGGGTGTTAGCACCACTATGCCATGAGGATAAAGCTATATTTCAGCAGTTTACAATTAACAGCAATAAACATAGCAAAACACAGTTTAAATCTTTAGATTGCTCAATGATGGAATTAGCTGATGATATCGCCTATGGCATTCATGATTTAGAAGACGCTATTGTTACTGGTGTGGTTAATCAGCAAGACTTTCATGAACATGTGATCAAAAAACTCTTAAAAATCGATGATAAATGGCTACATCAATATAGCCGAAGCTTAGCTGATAAATTGTTTAGTTCGCAACGATACCAACAGAAAGAGGCGATTGGCGGTCTAGTGAATTACTTGATAACAGCAGTCGAATTAATTGATATTAATGAAAGCAAAGCCTGTGATTTTCAAGAGCCATTATTACGATTTAATGCTGTACATCCAACTGTTGCAGCGCGGGTGCTTCAAATATTTAAAGATTTTGTTTATCACTATGTTATTAAGCAAACATCTATTCAGCAATTAGAATACCGCGGACAACAAATTGTCATGGAATTGTTTGAGGCTTTATCATCAGACCCTGAACGTTTGTTGCCGAAGAATACAGTAGCTCGATGGCAACATGCCAAACAAAACAACTTAAACCAACATCGTGTTATTGCTGATTACGTCGCAGGCATGACCGATGAGTATGCAACAAGGCTTTATCAAACCCTATTTTTGCCTATCGGACAAACCGGCTTTGGTAAACATGATTATTAAGCTATCAAATGATTATTTCATTAGCGATAATGAGCTAGTGAATAATCAGCTTTATATCTTGTTGTAATACTATTCTTATCCCCGCATACAATTTACGTATCCAACATGGAAACTAAATGACGCATAAACATAGCGTTAACCTGCTATCAATATCAAAAACTTAATAAAAATATTAACGGCTACCTTGCTAGCATCAAACTCTGTACCTATAGTGAAGAAGTAATCAAAAACAGCTTAGGCTTTGCTAAGAAGGTTTGTCGTGATAACGGCATGATTAATTACCATCTTGATGGCAATATCCAACAGAGAAAATGCTAATATTAGTGATGCCTTAAAATGCTTTTCTCAACTCTCCTACGCCTAGCTGCTAAATACAAAGACTTTCAAAGCTAAACACTATGAAATTATTGCCACGCATTCTAGGGGCTGTTGATCTTTTATTCTAGTCTCTGCTACTCGCTAATTTTTGAGATCACAAGGCGAAAAATGTGCGATGTAGTGCTCTACTTTAACAATTTTCAACGATGTTAAGTTGAAAATTAGCCATCGCCCCTTGGGTTGCCTTGAAAAAGCGTCAATCTTTGTTGGCTACAGGACCGTAGGTACTTAGTGTGAGCAGGAAACGCTAAGCTGTGCTTAATATGCATTTCGAGCAACCAAACATTATATCAAACGCCTCGATTGCCAACTTTTTCAAGCACAACAGAGCTTTAAAGTGAAAGATCAACAATCCCTAAAGGAGCTTTAGTATTTGAACTCATAGGCACATCGCAATATCAAACATATAAATCTGGACTAATCAGCTGATACTGATCTATCAAAATAACTAATGGCTTAATAATATTATGAAAAAAAAGCACTTAATCACTTGGGATACCGCATTTGAAGTGGGTATAGCCAGTATTGATAGCCAACATAGAACCTTAATCAATTATATTAATGAATTGGCATACACCATTGATAATAGAAAAATAAAGACAGAGGTTTCTACCTTATTTATTAAGCTTTACGAATACACTAAATTTCATTTTAAAGCAGAAGAAGCTTACTTTTTCACTTTGAATGAGAACGACTGCTTACTACATCAATTACAGCATAAACACTTTATTGAAGAGCTTGATAGGCTCATCGCCCTAAATGAAAACGAAACCTGTTCACAAGAGCAACTTTACCTTTTAACAGATTGGCTGCTTAATCACATTCAAGAAGAAGATCTAAAATTTTTACAGCAACATAAACCTTAAACAGTTCACTTACCAAAGCCGTCGAAACAAAATAAAATAAGCACTATCAGAAAGAACTTAATTCACCATCATTGAGACTGACATCACTCGATACTCATTTTTTGATAAATAGCACAAACAGCTCCCGCGGGGTCTTTAATTAAGGCATATTTATCATTGCCCATGCTTTTTAGTGCTGATACTAAACTGCCACCGCTTTCCTCTACAGGCTTAATCGATACCATAATATCGGCTACTAAAAAGTACGGTAGCCAAGCGGGTGGAAGGTCTTTATTTATACCTTTAGCATGGCAAACGCCTGCAACAGCTTCATTGCCACTCGGCTCAAGCATGGCATAATCATCATAATCACCCATAGAAATATTATCAGCTTTCCAACCAATCACCTGTTGATAAAATGACTTTACTGTTTCAGCATTCTCAACAGATAAATCAAGCCATGCCATCGTAGCAATTTTATTATCATGCATTTTTAGCTCTCCATTTTTTGCTTTGGATTTCTGGGATAAAACTTATCCGGCAAGCTACTTATATGTTCAAAAAAACGTGTGTCTTTATAGGGTAGTTTCATAAAGCCAGAAATACCAAAGCCATTTATGGTAGGCAATAACGCTAGTATTTCAGTTAAGCACTGTTTAAATTCTGCTTCTTTATCATGGTTTAACAGCATTAAATAACTATGAATTTTCAAATGTTGTGGTAATACTTCAAAAATAATACACCCAGTATGATGAATTTGGTTTAAACGCGCTAACACTGCCATAATTTCATCAGGTAAATATAAATATTCATCAGGGTCTTTACCATCCTCAAAGTATGAATGGAGCCGAGTAATATCATCAATAACAGCAACATCACTGACATCATAATGTATGACTTGACTTGGTAACGCTCGAAACGGCTCATCTTCATTATCACGTTCAACATGCAAAGTATTGCGGGCATTAAACAAGCAACTTTTAAAAACCCCGACTCTAAATATGCCTTGAGCCAGCCTTACCATATTATTTACCGCACTTTGGAATGAGGTTTTTAATTTCGGATCAAACAGTGATAAGTTTGAATCGATATAAACACCATCTTTTTCCCAACGCACAGCTAAGCCACCAACCACAGGAAAATTAGCTAAACGGCCTACAGCGGCAATAAAGGCTTTCTCGGTATCGCCCATACCCATTAAAAAATTCTTAAAATATTTCTCCAGCTGCATGTCATCGATATCACTTAATTGCTCTTTATCTGATGACTCTCTGAGAAAAGATTTTCGCGAACCGTAGACCACAGTGTCCATATCCTTTTGGTAGTTTTTACACCAAATAGGTACCAAAGGTTTAATCTCAACGGGTAATGGCGGTTCGGCCATAACGGTATTTTTTAGCAGCGCTAAATGCTTAAAAAGATAATCGCCGGCCTTATTACGCGTCTGTCGCTCTTCACTGAGCATACCAGATAGTATTTGCGCGAGTAATTTAGGTAAACCCAAAGATGATGGTGTGATCACCGCACTACCGTAACGACAAGATTGGCCCGAGGCTAACGCATATAAAGTGGCTGCCAATCCTTGTTCATCAAAACGTGGCGATGACATTTCACCACTAATTTGTTCATGGCCAATAAAGTACACATCGCCCAATCGAGCATTACTATTTTGTAAATCACTACTCATCAGGTCCATAATATTATTCGCGGTCGTTTGCCCACGAACATCAAGTTGTGCAGGAACTGCAGAGCCCCAGTCAACAAGGTAAACTTTCTCTGTTTCACTATCAAAAACCACGTTGGACGGTTTTATATCACCATGAACATAAGGCTTACCCTTATAATGTTGCTTGCTGTCTCGTAAATAGATTAAGATTTCAACCAATTGTATCGCTATTTTTACCACTAACTCACTGGGCAACGGGCCTCGCTGAAAAGATAGCTTTTCTAAGTCTATACCTGGAGCACGTTGCATATGAACAATGGATTGACGTTTGATTTTATAATACTCAAAAACCTTCGGAATACGACTATGGGTAAATTGCTTTTGTAAGTCAGCCTCTTCAGCAAGACGGTCTTGTACATGTAAAGGTAAATTAATACGTGAAAATTTAAAAACATGAGCTTGTCCTTGTTCATCTTCACCACCAAAAACAAAGCCATAGGCTCCTTTACCTATTAAAGCAATATTTTGATAACCTAGTAACAGCAATTGCTGCTGACAAAGCTCAACCCATTGTTTTAACTTGGTTGCATCTTTGCTGTTTAACAAATAAATCGACTGTTCTTCAGCGATATAAAAATGTTGAAGCTTATTTTCTGCCACTTACGTCCCTTAACTGCAATGTACAAAACTCAATTAAATTATCATTGATATTGGCTTTAAATGATATGACTTATTAAAATAGGGTTTTAACATCTAAGCAGAATATGCTGTCTCCAAATGTCTATGTTGAGTCTCTCTGCTTTATTCGTGATGCGAATAGACTTTATTTAGCAAATTGCTTATACCCGTTATTAATGATGATTAATTGATAACGGGCTTTTTTTACCCCTGTTATCTTCCTAACAATCCTTTGCTATCAACATAGATGCTCTACACGACTGTAAGTCATTAGCATAATGCGGCAGCAATTATCGAGATGTGCTATTGCCTTGAAAGACAGGATGTCTGAGAAAGCCCTAAACATCGTCGCTCTTTCACATCGACATACACGGAGGTATTAATGCCGTGCAGCCAGGGATGGCTAAGAATGGTCATGTGACCGCGACATTGCTTACATGGATGTAAGTACTTAGGTTATGTCTGGAACCAATAACCTGACCGTACTTCCTGTACATCGTCACTCTTTCACATCCATGTGACCGCGACATACCGTACTTCCTGTACATAAAAAAGCCTGCGATAAAGCAGGCTTTTAATGATCGAATTTCAGAAAATACTAAGACATATGCACTAACATATTGCTTGGCTCTTCAAGGAATGATTTCCATAAATTACAAAAACGCGCAATAGTACCACCGTCAATTGTACGGTGATCGCCAGACCAACTTACTTGCATAATTGAACGAGCTTCAACTTCGCCTTTGTCATTAAAGCGAGGTAATTTTTGTAGCTTACCTAACGCAACAATCGCAGATTCAGGCTTGTTAATGATAGGTGTTGCCACCGTACCACCAATAGCGCCAATATTTGAAATAGTAATCGTGCCACCTTTTAAATCAGCGGCAGGAACTCGACCTGAGCGGGCATCATTCGTTAAGCGGGTAATATCAGTGGCTAAGTCTAAAATAGATTTAGTTTGCACTTGCTTAACATTTGGCACTAACAAGCCTACTTTCGAATCAACGGCCATACCAATGTTATGGTCGTCGAAATATGTTAACTCTGTACAGTCTTCATTAACTTGCGTATTCACTAACGGGAATTGTTTCAACGCTAAAGACATCGCTTTCATAAAGAAAGGCATCATGGTTAATTTAATATCTTGCTTAGCATAAACTTCTTTAAGTTCACCACGCAATTTAATCAAATTCGTCATATCGATTTCTTCACAATAAGTAAAATGAGGAATAGTCGAGACAGAATTCACCATGGCTTTTGCCATTACCGCTTTAATACCACGAATTGGTTCAACACGTGTACCACCGGTGACAGCTTGTGCGGCAGCGGCAGTAGGTGTTGCTGAAACTGCTGGAGCTTCATTAAAAGCAACAACATCTTCTTTATATACACGGCCTTTTTTACCACTTCCTGGCACTTGATGAATATTAACATTAAGTTCACGAGCAACACGGCGTACCGCAGGGCTTGCCACTGCTTTTTCATTCACTACTTTTGCAGATGCAGTATTTGCTGCAGCTACTGGCACTTTAGTTGCAACCGCTTTAGGCGCTGATGCTTTAGGTGCTTCAACTACCGGAGCAGCAGCAACTGCTTGCCCTGTTGCCACAATTTCAACAGCAAATAAAGGAGAATGCACTTTCGCAATTTCACCTTTAGCGTAGTAAAGCTTAACAACCGTACCTTTATGCATAGCTGGAATTTGCACTAAAGCTTTATCGGTCATGACATCAGCAATCGGTTGATCTTCTTCAATCACATCACCTTCGGCCACTAGCCATTCAACTAATTCACACTCAACTATACCTTCACCAATATCAGGTAAAATAAAGTCTTCTACTTGTGTGCCGGATACAACAGGTGCCGCACTTTCAGCTACCGTTTGAGCAACAGGAACTTCAGTCACTTCTTCAGCTACAGCTGGTGCATTTTCACCAACGGGTGTCATAGCAAATAATGGCGAGTGTACTTTAGCAATATCGCCTTTGGCGTAGTAAAGCTTATCAACAACACCTGAATGCATGGCGGGTATTTGTACCAACGCTTTATCGGTCATCACGTCAGCAACCGGTTGATCTTCTGCAATGATATCGCCTTCTGCTACTAGCCATTCAACCAGTTCACATTCAACGATACCTTCACCAATATCTGGTAATATAAAATCAATGCTCATGCTCTAAAATCCTAGTAAGTCATACTGTTTTTAATTGCTTCATAGATCTTCAAATGATCCGCAACATATTCTTTTTCAAGTGCTAGTGGGTATGGCGTATCCATGCCACACACGCGCGCAATCGGCGCTTCTAAATGCAAGAAACATTCTTGTTGAATAGTTGCCGCAATTTCACTAGCAAAGCCAGCGGTTAATGGTGCTTCTTGGCTAACAACAAAACGACCGGTTTTAGTAACAGAATTTGCCACCGTCTCAATGTCCCAAGGTAAAATGGTACGTAAATCGATAATTTCACATGAAATGCCATCAGCAGAGGCTAATTCAGCGGCTTTCTCAACGATTTCCATTTGTGCGCCCCACGCTAATAACGTGATATCAGCCCCTTGTTGAACAACTTCAGCTTTACCTAAGGGTAATTGGTAATCTTCTTCTGGTACTTCACCCACCGATGCACGGTATAAACGCTTCGGTTCGAAAAATACTACTGGGTTGTCGTCACGAATTGACGCCAATAACAAACCTTTCGCTTGATAAGGGTTACGTGGTACAACAACTTTTAAGCCCGGCGTATGTGCAAAATAAGCTTCTGGTGATTGACTGTGATATAAACCACCGGCAATACCGCCGCCGTATGGCGTACGAATCGTTAACTTGCCAACATTAAACTCGTTACCACTGCGGTAACGGAACTTAGCGGACTCATTGACAATTTGGTCAAAAGCAGGAAAAATATAATCCGCAAACTGAATTTCAGCAATCGCTGTACTACCTTGGGCCGCTAAACCATTAGCAAAACCAATAACACCTTGCTCAACTAAAGGGGTGTTAAAACAACGGCTTTTACCGTATTTTTCTTGTAAGCCACTGGTCGCGCGAAATACCCCACCAAAGTGACCAACATCTTCACCAAAACACACCGCACGATCATTTTCTGCCATCACGGTATCAAGCGCATTATTAATCGCTTGTAATAAGTTCATTTGTGCCATTACTTAATTCTCCCAGCAGTAAACGGATAAGCGTCGGGATATTTCTTAATATGTGCTTTTAATTGTTCAAACTGACTTTGCAACAACGGTGGTGCTTGGTCATAAACATCAGTAATTAGGTCTTCAACCGGTGGCTTATCAATTTTTTCTGATACCTTAACCGCCGCTAACACTTCATCACGTAGCTTTTCAAACAACGCTGTTTCTTGGGTTTCGTCCCACCAACCTTGTGCCAACATCCAGTTTTTCATACGAAGAATTGGATCATGTTCTTGCCATTTGGCTTCTTCTTCACGCGTACGGTAACCTGATGGATCATCAGACGTTGAATGTGCACCTAAGCGATAAGACATCGCTTCAATCAGCACTGGCTTACCTTCTTTAACGGCATACTCACGTGCGAGTTGCACAGCGGCAATTACCGCTAAAATATCGTTACCGTCAATACGCAGGGTTTTCATCCCGTAACCAACACCGCGAGCAGCAATGCCGTTACCAACATATTGCTCATCTGATGGCGTTGAAATAGCGTAGCCATTGTTACGACAGAAGAAAATAACCGGTGCTTGATGAACAGCAGCCATATTTAAACCGGCGTGGAAATCACCTTCAGACGCAGCGCCTTCACCAAAGTAACAAATAGTCACGGCGTCTAAGCCTTGCATTTTTTGTCCGTAAGCATAACCGGCAGCTTGTGGGATTTGCGTACCTAATGGTGATGAAATCGTCATATAGTTCAATTCATTACTACCGTAATGGATTGGCATTTGACGACCCTTACCTAAATCTTTTTCATTACTGAACATTTGATTCATAAAGTTTTCCAGGCTAAAGCCTCGAAACATTAATGCGCCCTGTTCACGATACTGCGCCATGATCATATCTTGATCTTTCAGGCCTGCAGCACCACCAACACTAGCAGCTTCTTCACCGAGTGCAGCCATATAGAAACTGATGCGACCTTGGCGTTGCGCTGCCACCATACGTTCATCTAAAACACGATGAAAAGCGAGAGTTTTGTAGGTTTTAGTGGCAAGTGCTTGATCAATTTCCGGCATAATAGCATTTTCATAAATGCTACCATCTTGTTGCAATATTTTAAGGATTGGAATTTCAACTGAATGACCATCAATAAAAGCTGGTTGATGTACTACCGGGCTTTCGCTATATATGTCAGTGTTCATAGCCTTCTCTTTTTTATTAACCTTGAATGACAAGGTGACATTGATATTTACTCATTATTTACCACTGAAAGTATAGAAGCTTTCACGGCAAGTTGAATATTTATGTCGTTGTGATGAATTGTTGGTTGTAATAATCGCAAGCACTTTACCTTTACGTAAACTGAAAAACAAGTTTAGTGAACAAAGTTAACACTTTTATTTGACTAAACGCGAGCATAATTCTTTACAGTAATATCCGCCATTAAAGAGCAGACCAGTTGCTTAGTTATGCACGCGCTTATTGTTCTAAACAATAGCTAAGCATCTAAAGTACTTATACTCACTTAGGAACAAATTTCTATGCCAGACGTAATCTAACTACTTTTTGACCTGAACTTAAGTTCGTTTAGGCACTGGTTATTAGTTCCAAACATAACCTAAGTACCCATCCAGCCAAAACATAGTCCCTTTAGGCAAGTGTTGTAGGGGTTACCGTCAGCATGGCACGTTGACCAATAGCCACATTGGCATTAGGAAAAATAATTGCCTCACCATCTTGTTGTGTTTTCACTTCGTTACCGCCATCAATGGCTAAAACATGCCCTTTTGGAAAGTCAGTAAAGTTTTCAACATCATCATCAAAGGTTAGAGAAAAATCTTCATGGTGACGATCAATCACCTGTGAAATTTCATACAAGTTAAAGTCTTCTGCTTGATATGGCGTTAATTCAAGGTCTTGGCCTGAAACAAACTTAGTTAAGGTTTCACGAACCTGAGTAAACTGACTCATATCATTTTCACCAAATGGGCGAACTTTGCCTAACTCAACGGTGAAGGCATCAGCGCCAAACTCATTCGATGAAAAATAACTAAAGGTCGTTGTTGGTGAGTGTGATAACAAAACAGTGCTTACACCACAGGCATTTAAAAACTGTAGTTGGCTTTTCTTGCGAGGCGCACCATGTAAAAACGGATAAACAGCAAATTTATCACACTTCGAGCCTCGAATAGCGGTATGTAAATCATAATGACTACGCTGGCGTACGATGCCATTCGTACTAGGTACTTCACTGCCAGCTGCAAAAAATTCTCTAACCGTGTTTTCTAATAACAAGGCACGATGGCGCTCTTTGTTAATCAAGCCCGGCCCTTGGCCTTGGTCTTGTGAATGACCACCTGAAAACAAGCGATTCATATTTTCTTCAACAAAGCGCTGTGCAATATTCATTGACGCAGGATTACCGAAAATAAACAGCACGCGTTCTGCTAGCGCTAATTCACCACGAATCAATTGCCCAATAATATCACTACAAATTTCAATCGGCGCGGTTTCGTTACCATGGACGGCACTTGATAACACGATGTCGTGATTGCTTGCGCGATCAATGGGTTCAAAGGTAATCAAGCCGGTATTTAATACTGACACTTTACTCTTTGTTTGAGAGGCTTGATGACAAACCTCAAAACTAAAAGCACCACCAGGTAGTGACCATTCATTGGCCCGCGTTATTGATAAAAAGTCACCACTTTGTTGTAAAGCAGATGCGAAGGCATTGGTTGAATGGGTTGGATTTGTTGAATTGGATAAGTCACTCACGCAGATTTCACCTATTGTTTTGTCGAATATAAATTCTAATTTATATGAGGCCGAACATCAGACACTGTCACAGCATTCTTTAATGATTGCGCGCTATTATACAAGATATACTTGTTAAGGTCTTTGCGATAGCAAGTTAACCTCGATATCAAAACAATTTACTTAAACGTTATTTCCCCAAGTGTATATTGTGACTAAAAACGACAGTTTGAAAATGTTGAATAATAAAATAGCAAACAATTTCCAATGAGGCTTTCTCAAGCAAGTTGGTATGATACTCGGCAGACACTAAACAAAATTAGCGTAAATAACGAGATGCATTGAGCCCATCAACATTGATATCAGGTTGACTGCCAGCAATAATATCAGCGAGTAATTTCCCTGAGCCACAAGCCATGGTCCATCCTAAGGTGCCATGACCTGTATTGGTGTATAAATTACTGATTTTTGTTTTGCCAATGATCGGTGTACCATCTGGCGTCATTGGTCTCAGCCCGGTCCAAAATTCCGCTTTAGTTATATCGCCAGCTTGCGGAAATAAATCCTGTGCGACCATGGCAATTGTCGCTTGCCTTCTTGATGATAGAGCTAAATTAAAGCCAGACAACTCAGCTGTGCCAGCAACTCGGATACGATCATCAAAACGGGTAAGTGCCACTTTATAACTCTCATCCATTACCGTTGAAACGGGTGAACACTCGGCATTTGTCATCGGAATAGTGAGCGAATAGCCTTTCACGGGGTATACCGGTAAGTTAATTCCGAGCGGCTTTAATAACAAAGCCGAATAACAACCTAACGCCACCACATAAGCATCTGCATTTAATGTCCCCATAGAAGTATCAACGGCTGTTATTTTCTCATTATCAATAAGTAACCGATTAACCTGAACATTAAAGTTAAATTCAACACCTGCAGCTTTAGCCATTTCAGTCAGTTGTTGACAAAACTGATAGCAATCACCAGTTTCATCATCAGGTAAATGTAAGCCAGCTACTATTTTGTTTTTCACTATTGCTAATCCGGGCTCTTTTTCAATACATTCTTCAACATTAAGTAATTTAAAGCGTGTGTTGCTAGCCGATAACACCAGCAGGTCTTTTTCAATATTTTCCACTTGTGACTGATGTCTAAAAACTTGTAAAGTACCTTTTTGCCGTCCTTCATAAGCTATCGAGTGTTTTTGCCTTAGTTCCACTAAACACTGACGACTATAGTTTGCCACTCTTAACATTCTACTTTTATTAATTTGATAATTTTTTTCAGTACAATTTTTTAGCATTTGCATGGTCCAAAGATATAACTCTGGCGACATACCGGGCTTTATAACAAGTGGTGAATGCTTTTGAGCTAACCACTTAATCGCTTTTAGTGGTATGCCTGGGGCTGCCCACGGTGATGAGTAACCATAAGAAATTTGTCCAGCATTGGCAAAGCTGGTTTCTTCACCACTTTGTGCTTGTCTGTCAATAACCGTTACCTGATGACCTGCTTGGGCTAAATACCAAGCAGACGTCAAGCCAACAACACCTGCTCCCAATACGATAACTTTCATAGCTGTACTTGCCACTGTCCAATAAGATATATCGGCACAATGCAAAAATAACGTGTATTTATCAAACGATATTTATTAACATCTGTGTTTAGTTATTCTAAAGACTGAGCTCTACATGGCATTAAAAGGTAATATATTCTCTGGATTGGTCACTTTTGAGGTTGCAGCTCGACTTGGTAGCTTTACAAAAACCGCAATGCACTTGCATATCACTACAGGTGCTATCAGTCAGCAAATAAGTTTATTAGAAAGTCAGCTATCAATTAAACTGTTTGAAAGACATTCTAGAGGTATTAACTTAACTGACGATGGCTACAAGCTCTACCAAGCCGTCAAACGCAATTTTTCAGACATAGAAAATACTATTGATGATATAAAGCAAGGACAATCCCTTGATGGCGAGATTAAACTTAAGCTCACCCCGTCTTTCGCCTATAAATGGTTAATCCCTCGTCTTCAGAAATTTTATAACCTATACCCTAACATTAGTATTCAAACCTATGCTGAAGGGGCTTTAGTTGACTATCAAGATAGAAGCTTTGATCTCGCAATAGACTATGGCCAAAGCCCTTATCTCAATCAACATGCGGAGCTACTACTGAGAGAACAATTTATTCCGGTAATGAGCCCGAGTTATTTTAAGCGTTTTAATTGGCAAGATAACTCGGTAGCACATCAAAAAAATCTTTGGCAGTCAGTTACCTTATTACATGATGCCATGCCATGGCGACACGCAGAAAAACATGCCGAATGGTATTATTGGTTTGCTCAAATGAAAATAAAAGCTGAAAGTAATCAAGGACATTTCTTTAACCGGACCGATATGGCCATGGCTGCTGCAGAAGCTGGTTTAGGTATCGCTTTGGCTCGTTCTGCCTTAGTAGCAGAAGACTTCAAACATGGGCGACTGATGTCACCATTTCAAGCAATTGAGGCAAACACCGGTTATTATATTATTCAGCATCGAACATCTGCGGTGATCCAGTGCTTTAAGTCTTGGTTATTAGCTGAAAGCTATAGCGTCGAATAGCTTGCAACGTTTTAGCGTTAATTTTGCATACACGATAACGGGTTTATCCCAGACTCATCTTACTTAATTCGTGCTAAGTAACTTTACAAAAATAAGTAGCAAAATAAAAACACTCACCGCAAGTGTTGTATAACCAAAGGTACGTTGGAAATATTTACGCTTATTCTGTTGACTGAATAACGCAACAATTGTCGCTAAAATTAAGCCAACGACTACAGCCACTATCACGGTATAAGTAAATATAAAAATGTATTCCACTGCACCACCTACTATCTAATTAACTATTATTAAATTATGACCTAAATGACTACGCAGAGTTTAGTCGCATTAAACTAATGCTATAAGCTGAATTTATAACAAGCTTATGTCATAACTGACTTTACGAGCTAATAATTAATCTTGCTCTGCAGAATAGCTAATGACTTGATTGGCAATCGAATATGAAAAACCTTTTGCGATCAAATGTCGTAATGCTTTCTGTTTTAGCTTTAAGTCACCAATAGGCTCTGCGCCAAATTTTCTTACTTTTAAGCTTAGCGCTTTTGCAAAATAGTCTTCTTCGGTTGTTTCTAAAGCACTAACGCATTCATTAATTATTTGTGATGAAAAACCTTTTACATAGAGCTTTTCTTTGATTTTATTAACACCGATATTTTTTTCTGAAAAACTAGCCGTTAAACGCTGTGCATAACGAAGGTCATTCACAATGTCTCGCTCAATAAGATACGCTAGCGCAGACTCATTAAATTGCGTATCGTCTTTAAATAATAGATTGGCCTTTTGTAGTAATGCTCTCGCGGAATAATCGCCATATCGCTCGATCATCCATAGCATATATGACTTTACACGATCATAAGAAATAACTTGTGGCTTAGCATCTTGCTTTCTTTTGTACATGGTAGTATTAGATCCTATCGCTGGTATCCATTTATTTAAAACAAGTTCAGCGTAATAGCAAAGCACGCCAATATAACATAGCATAAAGTAGTAAACCCCAGCATTAAAAGACCATGACTTTATCAAGACCGCCTATTCAATAAAAAGTGCTTACGATGATGGTTTTAACAACAGCAGTTAGATGCTCTGCTTGACAGTTTAGCAAGCAATAATTTGACTTTCTCCAAACCCACATTCATTAACCTGCGCTATGATTAATGAGGCAAAAACATCGCTAACCTTTTAGCTTAATAAACCGCTTCATTATTTAATTTTTTAAGCCCGCTTTCAAAGGCTTTTATAATGTTATCGGTATCTCTAGATTTGCTAAAGGCAATATAAATATCGCTGATGTGATTTATAGCTCCTTGCTTAATAACCGAGCTTGATAAATTTAGTTGTTGCAGAGAATAAGCGGCAACTTCATCAAACATAATAGCCATATCTATTCGCTTTGATTGTAGCATTTCGATTATTTGACTTTGCTTTGCTAATCTCACTTCATTAAAGCGTTGCCTATGTTTTTCATAATCATCGCCATATTCGTAACCAATAATCAATCCAATAATAATATCATCAGGAATATCAGCTAACCTTTGATAATCCAATGAAGAGTTTGGTGGGTAATAAAAAGAGGCGCTAGCTTTTAAAAAAGGGACATCATGAAAATTAAATTGCTTAATTGTGCTAATTTGCTTAGTAACATTAAAGGCACCATCCAATATTCCATCTTTGGTCATTTTTAATGCTCTAGCATAAGGTAAAACAACAAATTCCACCTCAAGTTCCACAGCACGAAAAGCTTTAGTAATGATATCTTTAGATATGCCGTTACCGTCTGAGTCAGAATAAGGTGGCCAACTATTTTCTACGCCTAGCATAATTACCTCTTTAGCATATGACTTAGCTGCAAAGAGTAAAAATATATAGATGATAACAACAGTAACTTTCATAATTTAGTTCAGTTAGGTATTAAATACTTTAAAGCAATCATTTTAGAACAACGAAGAATAGCATAAGCGTTTTATAGTTAACCCCCTCGATACTTTATAAACAATAAATTAGCAGTAAAAAAATAAGCTAAACATTAGGGGCTTTTATGTTTACAGATATAAAAAGAGTGCCTATAGCACCCTTTTACAAGATCAAGCAAATAATTGAAAAACCACTACAACCCTGCAGCAACAAATGCAGCACTGACTAGCTTTTGTGCATCGCTGATAATCAGCTGTAAATGTTTGTCGTCAATAAAGCTTTCAGCATAGATTTTATAAATATCTTCAGTGCCAGATGGTCGAGCAGCAAACCAACCGTTTTCGGTACAAACTTTAATACCACCAATAGCAGCATTGTTGCCTGGTGCGTGTGACAATATTTGCGTGATTTTCTCACCCGCTAAACTATCCACAGTAATTGCAGCAGGTGTTAATGACGTTAGCACCTGCTTTTGCTCTAAGTTTGCTACCGCTTCTACACGGCCATAGCAAGGTTCGCCTAACTGCTGAGCCAATTCTTGATATAACTGATAAGGGTCTTTACCTGTCACGGCAAGCATTTCTGCTGCAAGTAATGTCATCACAAAGCCATCTTTATCAGTAGTCCAGCAACTACCGTCTCTGGCAAGAAAAGATGCGCCGGCACTTTCTTCACCACCAAAGGCATAGCTTGAATCATGTAAACCATCAACAAACCATTTAAAGCCAACCGGTACTTCTGAAAGAGGTCGGTCAATAAGTTTTGCAACACGATCAATCAACGAACTTGAAACCAAGGTTTTACCAATTTTACAACTTACAGGCCAATTTCTGTGAGTCATTAAGTAGTGAATAGATACCGCTAAGTAATGATTTGGGTTCATCAAACCACCGCTTTTAGTCACAATACCATGGCGATCAAAATCTGGGTCGTTGCCAACAGCAACATCAAACTTATCTTTTAAGGCGATTAACCCCGACATGGCATAAGGCGATGAACAATCCATACGAATTTTACCGTCTTTATCCAACGGCATAAAAGCAAAGCTGGCATCAACAACCGGATTAACAACATCGAGTTTCAAACCATATTTCTGCGCAATTACTGGCCAATAATGAATTCCTGAGCCACCTAATGGGTCAACACCCATATGGACACCAGCTTTTGCAATAGCTTCCATATCAATAACTTGGTTTAATTCATTAACATAGAACTCAATGAAGTTTTCATGAGATAATTGTGATGATTGTAAGGCTTGGGTGTAATGAACACGTTTAACGTCAACAAGCTTATTAGCAATAATTTCGTTAGCGCGTTGCTCAATAACTTTCGTTATTTCACCTTCGGCTGGGCCACCATGAGGAGGATTATATTTAATACCGCCATCCGTCGGTGGATTGTGTGAAGGCGTAATAATCAAACCATCAGCTTGGTCTTTATGTGTTTTATTATGCACTATAATTAAACGTGAAATCACCGGAGTAGGGGTAAAGCCATCATCAGCTTGAATTACAACAGGCACATTATTAGCAATTAAGACCGTAATAGCAGAAGCAAATGCCGGCTCAGACAAGGCATGAGTATCTTTACCTAAATACAAAGGGCCTTTAAAACCTTGTGCCTGACGATATTCAGCAACGGCCTGACAAATAGCTTCGATATGATGTTGATTGAAGCTTAATTTACTGGCATTACCACGATGTCCAGAGGTACCAAAGCTGACTTTTTGTTCCTCAATGCTAATATCTGGTGCTTGTAAAAAGTAATCACTGACCAAACGACCAATATTAATTCTGTCTTCTGGCCTAGCAGGTTTACCAGCATGATGATGAATTGTCATTTAAATTCCTTGTCTTTATATAAAACTTAAGCTTGATATATTTTACCGTTACTAAAGTAAATCGCGAATATCTTCTACATCTTGTTCGTTATAACCTAGCGCACGCCCTACTTCTGTTAACATCATTTTCTTACGCGTAGTATTTGAATTTGTGATCACCCAAAATGGACTATCAGGAATTTGGCGTGGTTTCGTGCTGCTGCCACTCGCGGTTAATTCTGCTTCACTGCCAGCAAAATATAAACGGTCACGGCCTCTAATATTACAAACAGTAGAAAAGTGTTGATTATGCACGCGATACAGTGCTGCTAAAATCAATAAAAACCGCCCTACTGCACCACGTTGCATGGCTAATTCTTCTTTATTAATATAATTAAATACCGTGCCATTACTATCAACTGCAACAGGAGCAGGCTGAGCTTGTTTTTCAACGACCTCTTCAACAACCGGCTTAACTGTCTCTGCTTCAGCAGCATCGTCAATATTGTGTTGTATTGGTAACTTAATAAGCCGACGTAATATCGACGACGCACTTTCGCCAATATACTGAGTATTTGAGGCTATATGCTGATAAAGCTCTTCATCTATTTCGATGTTTTTCATTGATGACCCTAGGAAAATTATTATAGATCGCGGCAAGATTATACTTACGTTAATAGCAAGTCTCTATAGTGGAATAGCAAATGATGGAAATATTTTTCAAAACACACAGATAACAGATAGCAATAAAAGATTAAAAACCATTATAGTTAACGCCATTTCCCTATTACACTAATAGCATCAGTTATTATTCAACTTAAAAAAATTGAAAAGCATAGCGTTAATCATTGGTACAGTTTAAGCTATTTTAACAACCCCATCGCAAAGTTTTGCCCACGAAAATAAGTAATACCGGATAAAGGGTTCTAAACATATTCTTTGATTCGCTTTGCGCCCTGACATACACGCTTTGGATGCCTTAGCTTTAAATCAAGCTCCCTAAATTATATCGAGTCCACACACAATGACTAGATTGCTTGCATCAAAAACTAAAAACAAGCACAATTTCGCCATTGAAGCCGCGCAAAACGTCGTACTGATGACATTGTTATAGTGCGAGAAAGAAACAACTGAGAGATAGATGACCCAGCTTTTAAATTACCAACAACTTGGCAGCGGCCAAGACATTATTCTAATACATGGCTTATTTGGCCGTTTAGAAAATCTTAATATGGTTGCCAAAACGCTATCAGAAAAATATCGTGTCACCAGTGTTGATGTCCGTAATCATGGTGATTCATTTCACAGTGGTATGATGGATTATCCATCTATGGCACAAGATATTATTGAAATAATGCAACATTTAGCTATCGATAGTGCCATTGTGCTCGGTCATTCAATGGGGGGGAAAATAGCCATGGAGTTAGCGCTTACCTGCCCAGAGCGTGTTGATAAACTTATCGTTGCAGATATTGCCCCGGTAGAATACCCACCACATCACAACCAAATTATTAGTGGTTTGAAGGCCATAGATTTAAGCTCAGTAAAATTACGTAAAGATGCGGATAAACAATTATCACACTATGTTGACAACCAAAGTATAAGACAATTTTTATTAGGTAACTTAACCAGTAAAGATGGCCAGTTTGCCTTTAAATGTAATATTGAAAATATCGATAAGAATTACCCCTATATTATGCGAACCTATCAAGGTTGTAACACTTACAGTGGCCCAACATTGTTTATTAAAGGCGCAAACTCAGACTATATTTTGCCAGAGCATAGAACAGAAATTGTTCGGTTATTTCCACAAAGTCGTGCTCGTGTTATTCAAGGCGCAGGCCATTGGCTGCACGCTGAAAAAACCATTGCTTTTAATCGCAGCGTGGCAAGCTTTCTAACAACTTAATACCGCTTAGGCACTAATTTTAGCTCCGCTATAAAGTGAAAAATTAATAGCCTCTACTTGATCTAGCTCTAATGTTGAACAGTTAAGCTTGGTATGATTAAACTAGCAAAACATCCTTCAGGCCTTTATTTTAGCTGCTCCCCTGAAAAAACAGCATTGATAAATCATATAACAGTAAACAAAATTAATGTGTTTAAAAGCAACGATATGCTATAGTGCTGCCTGAAAATTTTAGGGTTGATTATGTTAGCAGAACACTTCGAATTAGTTGAGGCCATCGGGCTGAATTTATTTTTTGCTTTTATCTTTATTTTCATTGGGTTATCAATCCATGATGTAATGAAAAAGAACGATGTTCCTAAAATGGGGAAGCTCGTTGTTTATTTTGTATTATTTTTAGGATGTGCCGGCTTTATCGCCAAAGGCATCATTCAGTTTATTTGGGAAAGCCAAGGCGTTGGATAAGTAAGTAATATAATGGCAAAAGAAGTAGCAGATTTAACAACCATTGACTTATTTAGCGATGAAAAGCGTCCAGGGCGACCAAAAACGAACCCTCATTCACGCAGTGTACAAGTTAAAATAAACAAGCGTAATCAGGTTAAGCGTGATAAGAACAATGGTTTAAAGCGGGTAGAGTTTAAATTGCACTCGAGTGTATTTGAACGTTTAGACGCTTTATCAAAAGATAAGGGTCTCAGTCGAAGTGAATTAATTGAAGCATTATTAATTCAATCGCTTGATGCCAATGAACATTAAAGTTTAGTTAGATATAAAAGGTTAGATTCATGGCAATTGTAGGTTTATTTTTCGGAAGTGATACAGGAAACACCGAAGCTGTTGGCAAAATGATCCAAAAAAAATTGGGTAAAAAGCTTGTCGATGTAAAAGATATCGCCAAGAGTACCAAAGAAGAAATCGCCGCGTTCGATTTATTAATCTTAGGTATTCCTACTTGGTACTATGGTGAAAACCAGTGTGACTGGGATGACTTCTTACCCGAATTAGAAGAAATTGACTTCACTGATAAATTAGTCGCTATTTTCGGCCTAGGTGATCAAGAAGATTACGCCGAATACTTTTGTGATGCGATGGAGCCTTTACGCGATATCGTTGAGTCAAAAGGCGCAATTATTGTCGGTAACTGGCCAACACAAGGCTATGAATTTGAAGCCTCTAAAGGCTTAGTTGACGAGAATACGTTTATTGGTTTATGTATCGATGAAGACCGTCAACCAGAATTAACTGAAGCACGTGTTGATGCTTGGGTTAAACAAATTTATGACGAACTTTGCTTAGCAGAATTAGAAGACTAATTTCCTCTAACGCAAGTAATTAAACAAGCCAGCAACCCGCTGGCTTTTTTGTTTACAATTTTTGCCCCATCCTGAGCAAGGTTGACACTTTCCCAGTAATAACTCAGACAGTGCTATGAAATCAACGACTAAACGATACATCTTCAGACGTTATGCCATACAGAGCAAATAATGACGCCAATTAGTGTTAATTTTTAACACCAAGCTTCTTCAAAATTGCCATCATTGGGCACCACTTAGTCAATGATGATTGTAATAGATTCACGCCAATAAAAGCTGTAAACCATAACCAGTTAATTGAAAAAATGATTGCAAGGTATAGCGATAACAAGATCATAACACCGGCAATTAACCGTAAACATTCATTAATATTCATACTTATTTATCACTTTAAATTAGAGATCTCTACATTAGCATATACTTATTTACAGTTTACTAATATAGCGCGCTGCGCTAATATGTCAAATACAAGTTCATCGAACAACTCTGAGAGAAAATGAATATAAAGCCTGCTGAGCTGTCAAAGAGTGCTAAGGAAGTGTCGGCAATACTTAAACTGCTTTCAAATCATTACCGGCTGATGATCCTTTGCTGTCTTGCTGACAGTGAACTTACCGTTGGCGATTTAAATAAACAGATTGATTTATCACAATCGGCCCTGTCACAACACTTAACTAAACTCAGAGAAAATGGCTTGCTGGCAACAAGAAGAGAGTCACAAAGCATATATTATAGAATTGATAATACTGAAATTAAGGGACTTCTGTTTTATCTTCAACAACAGTTTTGTGATAATTTATCAGGAAAATCATTAAAATGAATAACCAACAAAACTTTACACAGCAGCTAGTTAGTTCAGTGTTGAGTAGTAAACTGCCATTATTTTTACTCATTATTGCAATAGTATCAGGCTTCATTGCGCTGAAATATACCCCGAGAGAAGAAGAGCCTCAAATTGTCGTCCCCATGATCGACATCATTGTTTCAGCTCCAGGCATAAACGCCAAACAAGCTGATCGCTTGGTGACTACCCCGCTTGAAAAATTGCTCTCACAAATTAGTGGCGTTGAACACGTATATTCCATGACAAACAATGGTCAATCAGTGGTTACCTTGAGGTTTCATGTTGGGGAAAATAGAGAAAGTGCGCTACTCAATACTTATAATAAGTTACACGCTAATAGCGATAAAATTCCAGCACTGGTCAGCAATTGGCGTGTCAGCCCGGTTGAAGTTGATGATGTCCCTATTGTTATGCTTGGGCTATGGAGCGATTCACCCGAGCAAGTCGATGACTTTGCTTTAAGAAGGCTTGCTGAAGAAGTTACGACCTTTTTACAAGCTATCGATGATACCAGTGAGGTCAACATTGTTGGTGGTCGCACACGGGAAATTCAAGTTAATCTCGATCCAGAGCAAATGACCGCAAGACAGGTCACGACAGCGGATGTTGTTAAGGCAATTCAATCCTCCAACCAGTTACAACATTTAGGTAATATAACCTTATCAAATAGCTCAGTTATTTTAGAAAGTGGTGATGTTTTTAGAGATAAGGACAGCTTAGCTGCTGCACCTATTTTAGTGGTTGATGGTGCAACGGTGATTTTAAAAGATATTGCCAAAATTATCGATGGACCTGCAGAACAACAGGCATATCATTGGCTAGACTTTACAAATGCCCACCCCAATAAAAATAGTCGTGATCAGCCTTTTGTCACCATTAGTGTCGCAAAGCAAAAAGGTAGCAATGCGGTTAATGTTGCCGAAGCGGTACATGAAAAAATAGCACAACTACAGCAAACCATCTTTCCACAAGGCACACATGTAGAGGTACTCAGAGACTACGGCGAAACCGCCAATGAAAAAGTTAATAACTTAACCACCAGTTTAGCCTTTGCCGTTTTTACTGTGGTTGTTTTTATCGGCGTATTTCTTGGCTGGCGGCCTGCTTTAGTTGTTGGCCTCGCAGTACCTATTTGTTATGGCATTACACTCTCGTTAGATTTAGCCTTTGGTTACACCATCAACCGAGTAACACTTTTTGCGCTTATTTTATCACTCGGCTTATTAGTTGATGACCCAATCACTGGCGTAGATAACATTGAGCGTTACTTAGCAAAAGGCAAAGGTAATCTAAAAGACAAAGTAGTCGATGCCATTAACGAGATCCGTGTGCCTCTGATCATGTCAACATTCACTATCGTACTGGCATTTATTCCGCTTGCCTTTATTACCGGCATGATGGGTCCTTATATGGCACCTATGGCATTTAACGTTCCGATGAGTGTCATTAGTAGCACACTGGTAGCATTTTTAGTAACGCCATGGTTAGCTACCAAGTTAATTAAACCTAAAGCGATTACTGAAACAAGTCAGCAAAACCAAGGTTTTAGCCACTTCTACCGTCGAATGCTCAGCCCTTTGTTAGAGAGTAGAAAAAAAGGTAAAGCCGTTCTTTGGCTATTACTGGCCTTATTTATTGCCGCCGCCTTATTACCAGTATTACGTTTAGTCCCTTTAAAGCTATTGCCTTTTGACAATAAAAATGAACTGCAAATTATCGTCGATATGCCAGAAAGTGCCACTTTAGAACAAACCGCGGCAATGACCAAAAAAGTCTCAAATATTATTCAACAACTCCCTGAAGTTAAAACAATCGCTAATTATGTCGGTGAATCTTCTCCGATCGACTTTAATGGTATGGTGCGGCAATATTATTTTCGTCAAATGCCCAACACTGCCGATATCAGAGTTATTCTTGTTGATAAAACCACACGTGAGCATCAATCACATGGCGTGGTACTACGAATACGAGCCTTATTAGCACCGCTAAATACTGACGGTATTAAGCTTAAAGTAGTTGAAGTACCGCCAGGACCGCCGGTGATGAGCACACTCGTTGCAGAACTTTATGGCGATGAATATACCAGTTATCAGCAATTACGCGATGCCGCCACAAACGTGGAGAAAAGATTAGCATTAGAGCCGTATGTTGTTGAAGTAGACACTATGGTAGGTGACGACAAGCAAAAGCTGCGTTTTATCACCGATAAAAATAAAGCCGCGCTTTCCGGTGTTGCTACCGACGATATTAACCAAGCATTAAACATTGCTAATCAGGGTGAAATCATCAGCTTTATGCATGATGAAGTTAATGCCACACCACTCGCGATAAAATTACGCTTACCCATAGCACAGCGTTCAATAGTCAGTGATTTACAACGTATAACCATTAAAGGGCAGCTAGGCATTGTTCAGCAAACCACAGCGCAAGGCATTGATTTAGCACCACAGTCTCTAGTAGCACTAGGTGAGCTTGGCTATTTTGAAACATCATTAAATGATAAAGCCATCTATCATAAAGACTTAAAACCAGTGGTTTACATTACCGCAGATATCTCAGGAAGAACACCGGGAGAAATTATTGCCGATGTCAGTGCCGATTTAAATAGTGACAATACAGAGCAAGATTGGCAAGCCAGAACATTCTTAAGCAATGGCGGCGGCAATGCTTGGACACTCCCGAGCAATGTCAAGCTAGTTTGGAGCGGTGAAGGTGAATGGCGTATTACCATTAGGGTATTTAGAGATATGGGGCTAGCTTTTGCTTTTGCTTTACTAGCAATTTATATCGTACTGCGTATTCAAACAAAATCTGCCGCCCTATCGGGTATTATTATGTCTGCCATTCCATTAACCGTTATTGGTATTATGCCTGGTTTCTTGTTGTTGAATCAGTTTGGCGAACGTGAAATTGCCGGTGCGCCAGAGCCGGTTTTATTCACCGCAACGGCTATGATAGGTATGATCGCTCTTGCCGGCATTGTGGTACGTAATTCTTTAATATTGATTGAATTTATCACTCAAGCACGCAATGCAGGGGAAACCATTAAAGAGGCATTAATTCAAGCCGGCGCTGTTAGAATGCGTCCCGTGTTATTAACCGCAGGCACCACACTCTTGGGTAATTTAATTATCACCTTAGATCCGGTATTTAGTGGCTTAGCTATCGCGATTATTTTTGGCATTATTTCATCAACCCTATTTACCTTACTTGTTGTACCAATCGTCTACGCATTAATTTTTGATAAGCAACAAAGTACGGCTAAAATCGAGGAACTATCATGAACACAAGGCAGATTAAAAAAGTAATCATTCCTATCACTGCCATTGTTATTTTATTAGCCATGGTCGCTTGGCTTGCTGGCTCATTTAATGACAAGATTGCACCAATACTCCAAGCTAACAACCACCTAAAAAGCTCGGTACCAAGAGCCGAACAATTTATTGTCTCATACAGCGAACAGCTATCTTATGAGCCAGTTGCCGCCGGCATTGAAGCTAAACAAGCCACTATTATCTCCTCCCGACTTTTAGCCAGAATTGAGCAAATAAAAGTACGTGCTGGAGACAATGTTAAACAAGGTGATGTATTGATTGAACTTGAGAAATCGGATTTGACAGCTTTAGTGTCACAGGCACAAGAGCGAATCAATGGTATATCTGCACGCTATCAAGAGGCAGAAAAAAGCTTAGCGCGAGCCAATAAGCTCTATAGTGACCAATTGATTTCAGCCGCGGATCTTGATAGCCAAAAAGCAAGTTTTCAAAGTATTGAAGCTGAGCTAACGGCCGCTAAACAGGCACGACAACAAGCACAATCTACCTTGGCTTACGCCACAATCACCGCAGCTATTGATGGTAAAGTTGTTAACCGTTTTGCCGAACCTGGCGACACCGCACAGCTAGGTAAAAAGTTGCTCGCAATTTATAACCCGCTAACCCTAAGAGTTGAAGCAAATGTGCGAGAACAACTGGCCATCACTTTGCAGCAAGGCCAGACACTTCAAGTGCAGGTGCCCTCGATTAATCAAACACTAAGCGCAAAAATTGAAGAAATAGTGCCCGCCGCAAATACTGGCTCACGCAGCTTTTTGATCAAAGCAAGCATTAGCTACAATCAAAAGCTGCTACCGGGAATGTATGCAAGAATGTTGCTCCCTGCAAAACCACAGCAAGTCTTACAAGTGCCAAGCAATAAAATAGCCAGCATGGGGCAATTAAATTTTGTTTGGATAGAAGAAAATGACGAACTACAACGCAGATTCGTGCGTTTAGGAAAAAAGAGTAGCGAAAATATGACCATAGTAGTATCAGGTTTAAATGCCGGTGATAGCGTTATTAATCCACCCACTACTCAAGATTAAATAAGCTCAATCGCTTTAAAATAGCGCTTTAATTGCCACGATTAACAGAAAAAAAGCGCTTTGCGATTAACAAAGCGCTTTCGTATCCGTTAGCATTCAATTAAGTATTTTTAGTCACACTAACTACTAAGCAAGTGCGCTTTAAACACTAGAGCTTAAATTTAGATAATTGGCTACTTAACTCGTAAGCAAGCTCCAATAGTTCTTCACTAATTTGCTTACCTTTTATCGCGTCTTCACTTGATTTTTCAGCCACAGTACTAATATCAACAACATTTTTATTGATTTCATCAGCAGCAATATTTTGCTGCTTAGCCGCATTAGAAATTTGACAGTTAAGCTCATCAAGTTCACGAATTTGCTCAGCAATACCCTCAAGTAAACTAGCAACATCGGTAACATCTTGGGCTTTTTCACTTGCTTGCTCACTCACCTCATTCATTGACGTTACCGCTTGTTTGGCATCAACTTGTAAGCTGCCAATGGTCGCTTGGATCTGATCAATTGATTCACGTGTTCTGGTTGCTAAGCTTCTGACTTCACTGGCTACTACAGCAAAACCTCGGCCATGCTCACCTGCTCGTGCGGCTTCAATAGCTGCATTAAGTGCTAATAAGTTAGTTTGCTCGGCAATGCCGGTAATAACCTCAAGTACGCTGCCAACTTCATTGGTTTTGTTACTTAATTCAGTGATCATTGCAGTATTTTCAACAACCTGATCACGTAATTGATTAATGCCAGTTTTAGCACTATCAACCAATATTAAACCTTGTGATGCGCTTTGACTGGCGTGAACCGATTTTTCAGCAGCCATTTCAGTATTGCTTTGTACTTCATCAGCGGAAGCATCAAGTTCATTTATGGCGGCAGCAACGGAATCAGTACCGTTTTTTTGTTGAAGTACCGCTTCACGAGTTAAAGTGGAAATTTCATCAACATTTTTTGCTGAGCCAATAAGCTGTTCAGTGGCACTTGAAAATGATAGAAAGCTGACTTTAAATTTCTCCATCATGCTATTAAGTGCTGCACTCACAGCACCTAATTCATCATCATAATGCACTTGAATGGTTTTCTTTAAATCAAGGTTTGCCTCAACATCATTAATCGTGTGCTTTAAACGACGTAAACGTGAAATAACCAATTTACTGAACATAAAGCTCAGCAAACCAAAACAGACCACAGTGATAATTAACTGTAGAAGACCTGCTTGAATAATTGATTCATTTATTTCTTTATCCACGGTCGTTAAATCATACGTAATTTTAACAGCACCGAGAATTTCATTCTCAGGCACTTGATGACAAGTTAAACAATTAGTGCCGCGATAGTCGCTACTCGCATGAATAGGCATGATAAAGCTCATCATATTTTTGCCATCTTGCTTAATATGCTTAAATTCCTTATTGCCCAGCAAGCCACTGCGTTCAAAGTTATTATTTGCCGCTTGATCATCAAAACCTTTACCAAACGTTTTAATTAATGCCGGCGCTCTGATAATTCGGGCTTCAACGATTTCTTCTTGGCTAAGTGCTTTTTGTTGAGCAATTTTACGATTAGCGGCAGTGCCCGTGATCATCATAGTATTAATCGAATCAAAATAATTCAATGCGAGATTTTCAAGATTATTTTTTACAAACTTCTCACTCAGTGCTTTTTCATCAAACCAGAAAAAAACTACTGTAGTACTGAGAAAGATAATGGCAAATAAAATTAAGATAATATTTATTTTTTTTGCTAAAGAAAGTTGAATCATCATATTGTAATCATCCCGATTAAAATAAAAACTGAGTTTTAATAACACCAGAGTATAAATAAAAATTATGCACAATAACAATCATGTTGTCACCAATCATCCGGTCATTAGATAAAATCTAACCATTGTTTGTTTTACTTCAACTATTGAGCCGATACTTTTCGACGTATGTACAATTTTCTATTGAGTTTAGCGACAATTTCACCTTCGGCATCCTTAACATAAACCGGGATTTCAGGCAGGTACTTTTCTCCTTGTGCAGTATTTAGTAAAATATCTTCAATCAAGGCATCGGTGATCAAGAACTCAGCGGTGACTGTTCCTTTACCCGGTTTGATATAATCAATATCTGCCGACTTATCCCAAACAATATAATCTTTTCCTAAGCGCGACATCACCATCAGCATGCAAAAGGGATCTGTCATGGCGTATAATGAACCGCCAAAATGAACACCAACGGCATTCTTATTAAAAACACTTAACTTTAAGCGGACTTTGGCTTTGCGAAAATCCTCAGAAATATCAACAATGCGAATACCAGTAAATAGAAACGGTGGCCAAATATTTAATAAAAATTTCATTTGCCAAGCTTTTTTAAACATCTAATTTCCTTCAAAAGCAACATAAAAATATAAGTATCCATATAAAGCGTATGGTTTATATCGTAAAACTCATCAGACCAGAATAAATATTATGACGCTTTAAGCCAATAAAACCAACAAAATAGATAATCATTTACAACTAGCTCTTTCAACCTAGCGCATAACCTCCTATAATTTTCACTAAATTGAAAGCCCGATGTAGAGATTTAAATAAATGCCTGAACAAAATGAAGAATTAAAGAGAGCCGGATTAAAGATCACTCTGCCGCGCATTAAAATATTGGCCATTTTACAAAATCCAAACAACCAACACATCAGTGCTGAAGATGTATATAAGATTTTACTTGAACAGCATGAAGAAATTGGTTTAGCCACGGTATATCGTGTATTAAACCAGTTCGATGATGCTGGTATTGTTACTCGCCATCATTTTGAAGGTGGTAAATCAGTATTTGAATTAAGCCACAAAAAACATCATGACCATTTAGTTTGTCTAAATTGTGGCAAAGTGGTTGAGTTTGAAGATGATGTTATTGAGCAACGCCAAGAAGATATTGCTAAGTCGCATAAAGTAAAACTGACTAATCACAGTTTATATTTGTACGGTGAATGTGAAGACGAAGTAGCATGCGAAAAATACCGTAAATCTCAATTTTAATTGACGACTAAAAAAATTAAAATTTTAAGCCTTAATTATTTATTTAATTAGGGCTTTTTATTTTCAAATAAAGTCTATTTAATATTAACCATACCTCCTGCATGCGTAATTAACTATTTCCCTCCTCTGCTTACCATATAAATAGGTAAAACCTATCGTAATCATATAATCAATCAATTTACTATATGTGAATTATTCAACTATGCTAATGCTGTCAATATAAAAAATTAGTCAAAGGTGTCTATCATGAAGAAAAAACTTACCACCAGTGCAGGTTGTCCTGTTGCTGACAATCAAAATATTATGACAGCAGGTAAACGCGGTCCGCAGTTACTACAAGATGTTTGGTTTTTAGAAAAGTTAGCGCATTTTGATCGTGAGGTTATCCCTGAAAGGCGCATGCACGCCAAAGGCTCTAGCGCTTATGGTACTTTCACCGTAACACACGACATCAGTCAATATACCAAAGCAAAAATATTTTCTGATGTTGGTAAACAGACTGAATTTTTTGCTCGCTTTAGTACCGTTGCCGGCGAACGTGGTGCTGCTGACGCTGAACGTGATATCAGAGGCTTTGCTTTAAAGTTTTATACTGAAGAAGGCAACTGGGATTTAGTTGGCAACAACACTCCGGTTTTTTTCCTCCGTGACCCACTAAAATTTCCTGATTTAAACCATGCCGTAAAACGTGATGCCCGTACTAATATGCGTAGCGCTCAAAACAATTGGGACTTTTGGACTTCGTTACCAGAAGCATTACATCAAGTGACTATCGTGATGAGTGAACGTGGGATCCCGGCTAGCTATCGTCATATGCATGGCTTTGGTAGCCACACGTTTAGCTTAATTAATGCTGACAATGAACGTTTTTGGGTGAAGTTTCACTTCAGATCCAATCAAGGTATTAAAAACTTAACTGACGTCGAAGCGAATAAACTCATTGGTGAAGACAGAGAAAGTCATCAAGCTGATCTATATAACACTATAGAAGCCGGTGAAAAACCTTCTTGGCAATTACAAATTCAAGTCATGACTGATGAACAGGCACAGAACTCACCATACAACCCTTTTGATTTAACTAAAGTATGGCCGCACGGTGATTACCCACTGATTGATGTTGGTGTTTTAGAGTTAAACAGAAACCCTGAAAACTACTTTGCTGAAGTTGAACAAGCCGCCTTTAACCCCGCTAACATTGTTCCCGGGATTAGTTTTTCACCCGATAAAATGCTGCAAGGTCGATTATTTTCATACGGCGATGCTCAACGTTATCGTTTAGGTGTAAACCATAGTTCAATTCCTGTCAATGCACCACGTTGTCCAGTGCACAGTTATCACCGAGATGGAGCTATGCGAGTTGACGGTAATCATGGTGGCACCATTGGCTACGAGCCAAATAGTCAAGGTGAATGGCAAGAACAACCTGACTTTTCAGAGCCACCTTTAAGCTTATCTGGCTCTGCTAAGCATTGGGACCATCGAGAAGATGAAGATTACTACTCACAACCTGGTGCATTATTTAACTTAATGACTCCAGCGCAGCAGCAAGCGCTCTTTGCAAATACTGCAGCTTCAATCGGTGGCGCATCTATTGAAGTACAAAAACGTCATATTCGTAACTGTTTAAAAGCAGCACCAGCCTACGGTGAAGGTATCGCAAACGCTCTTGATATATCATTAACCAAGCTTTAATTAAGCGTTAAATTAACTCGTTATGGTACTAAAGCAGGTAGTTATCTCCAAAATACCTGCAATTATTGATACTAACGCCACGAATAAAGGCTATTGATACAGCGTATTATTGTGCTTTATCCAACCCGCCTTGTGCTCAGCTAACGCGTTATTTTTATGAGTCCAATGCACTAAGCCGCCAAAACGATTCCATTGATAAACTCCATAAAACTCGACTTTATCACCAATATTTAAATTATTGATACGCCGAGATATATCAATATTATGCACAACTAACACTGATTTTTTATTGTTAAGTTTAACGGTAAACTTTTGATGTCGACTACCTTTAAGATCATCAGCAAAAATTTTTTCAACACTACCTTTGCCATACAAATATTGGCTAATCATAATTTATCCTGCCACAGAAATATTAATGCCGTCATTTATCCAGCATGATAGTTTTAACCACTTTATCTTTATTTTATCTGCGATATTTTAAAGTATACCTCTTTAGATTAAGGCTAATATCACTCAGCTTTAGTTTTACCGCTGGGCAGATAAAAATATACTTTTACCTTTTAAAATAATAAGTTAATAACAGCTCTGGAACTAAAGTAGCATTCAATAAGTTTGCTGTATGCGCCATGCTGTTTAACATCAAAAACTGCGTTTCTTAGCTTCTTACTCTATGGAATTTAATATGCTTAAACATTTAACTGCTTTTATTATCATTTTAACCCTTTTTTTTAGTGTTAACAGCTTAGCTGAGTCCTCAGTATTAACCGAATTTGGTAGTAACCCAGGCGAATTAACCGCAAGTTATTTTCAAGGTGCTAAGAGTAATAACAATCTCATAGTGCTATTGCATGGTTGCGTTCAGCAAGGAGAAGTACTTGCACAGCAGACTGGTTTACTCGCGCTAGCAAAACATAAGCAGTTCTCCTTACTGATTCCGCAACAAAGCGAAAATAACAATATTAAGGGCTGCTTTAATTGGTTTTCTAAACAGGATATTGAAAAAAACCAAGGTGAAAGTCTGTCAATAAAAAATATGATCACCACGGTAAATGCTGAACAAAGTTTTAACAATATCTACATCATAGGGTTATCAGCCGGTGGCGCGATGGCAAGTTCAATGCTAGTTAATTATCCAGAGATTTTTACTGCCGGTGCCATTGTCGCAGGTATCCCCTATCCCTGTGCAAATAATTTAATTACCGCTATTGCCTGTATGCGCAGTGGTCCATCGCAAGAGCCTGAGCAATTGACAGAATTAGTCAAAAAAATAAACCGTACACAAACTCACTGGCCGGCCCTATCAATATGGACCGGTAATCAAGACTCTGTGGTTAATGCCAAAAATGCTCAGTACCTTGCCAGACATTGGGCACAATTAAGTCAATCGACAAAGCAGCCGACGATCACGGAACATTCAGGCTATACCATTAGCCAGTGGCAAGGGCTGGATAAACAAATCACTGTCGAACTGATCGAAATTGAAAATATGGATCACGGTATTGCTGTTGCCCCAGAACTCAGTAACGGTGGCAGTGAAGCACCATTTGTTATTAAAACACCAATTAGCACAATTTTATATTTGCTCGAGACATGGAAAATATAAAAAATGCGTTGTATAAGCAAAGAAACAGTAAATATTATCGATTGCAAATCAATATAAGCAATATATTACAACAACTTAAATCATAATCGGGTCGACATACTACTATAGTACAAATTATCTTCTGGCAAATTTACTATAGAGTTTTATCCACACCAATAAAAAACAATAAAGTGCGTAAATTAGCGATTTATTAGATATAAAACACGGGGAAAATTATGAAACGTTATACTGGAAAGTTGAGTTATTTAGCCATAACCATTTCAGCGGTTCTCGCTAGTCAAAATCTTATGGCGGCAGAAGTTGATCGAGCGCTAAAAGATGATCCAACATTAGAGCGTATTGAAGTTACTGCGCGTAAATCTGTTGAAAGTTTGCAAGAAGTGCCTGTTACTATGACCTCATTAAGTGCCGATGAATTATCAGAAAGAGGCATTGAAACAATCACTGAAGTACAACAGTTTTCTCCAAATACCACGTTGCAACGCAGCCGTGGCACTAACTCAACAATCACAGCATTTATTCGTGGTGTTGGCCAACAAGACCCGTTATGGGGTTACGAAGCTGGTGTTGGTATTTATATCGATGATGTTTACATTGCTCGTCCACAAGGTGCAGTGCTTGATTTACTCGACATTGAACGCGTTGAAGTATTACGCGGACCTCAAGGTACCCTTTACGGGAAAAACACCATAGGTGGCGCAATAAAATATGTCACGAAAGAAATGTCCGGTGATGCCGAGTTTAAAATTCAAGGAACCGTGGGTCAGTACAATCAAAAAGATATAAAATTAACCGGTCAATACCCAATAATTGCTGACAAACTTTATGTTGGTTTTGGTTTAGCCAGCATGCAACGCGATGGCTACGGTGAATTTTTAACTTCTGACTTACCCAATCAAGATAAAGAAAACTACAATAAAGATCTAATGGCAAGCCGTATTAGCCTTGAATATCATGCCAGCGATGATTTACTTTTCAGTTTAGATTGGGACAAAACAACTGATGATTCAAACGCTAAAGGGGGTTATCGTTTACTGCCAAGTAAATTAACTGATGCACCCGTACCGGATGATTTTTACGATTCATACACCAGTTTACCCACTTGGAATGAAGTTGAGCTAGAAGGTATTAGCTTTACGGCAAAATGGGATGTGAGTGATGCCACGACACTCAAGTATGTTTTTTCATCACGTGATAGTTACTCGCCAACCAATATCGATTTTGATAATACTGCTTTAAGAATTTTTGATGTTCCTGCAATTTATGACGACAAGCAAAAAACACATGAAATTCAACTAAACAACACCGGTGACAATTATAAGTTTGTTTCAGGTTTATATTATTATGATGGCGAGTCCTGTGGACAATTTGAGGCTATTTTAGAAGAGCTTGGAAAAACAGCTTTCGGTACTCCGGGGTTAACCCGTGAGGTTAGTGGTTGTAGTAACTCAAAAAGTACCGCGGCGTATGCTCAATTTAGCTATGAGCTATCAGAAAAGTGGTCAGTTACTGCCGGTGCTCGTTACACTAAAGATGAAAAAGCAGCCTTAGTTCGCAATGGTTTAATCTTTGATACTGTTTACCCTGAATCAGGTTGGGTGGATGGCTATGTTCGACCAGAAGGTGAATTAGTCCCCATTGTACTTGATGATGAAAAAGACTGGTCTAAATTTACTCCGCGTATTGGCGTTGAATATCAAGCCAGTAACGACTTAATGTTTTTTACCAGTTTTGCACAAGGCTTTAAATCAGGTACTTTTAACCCCCGTGCAACAGCTGCAGAGCCAGCAGCAAACCCAGAAGATGTTGATTCATTTGAAATCGGTATGAAGAGTGAGTGGTTAGAAAACCGCTTACGTGCCAATATCACATTATTCTCACTTGATCATAAAGACCGTCAATACATTTCGGTATTGCCAAGTGAAGATGCGAGTGTTTTAAATCAACGCTTAGGTAATATTGGTAGTTCTGATGCAACAGGTATCGAGGCTGAATTTACATATCTAGCAACTGATGACTTAATGTTATCAGCGAGCTTTGGTTTTATTGATTCTGAATTTAAAGATGTTATCGATACCGACCCAGTTACTGGTGAAGAGTTTGATAAATCAGATAGATTCTCAATTTCAAATACGCCTGACTACACCTTTAATCTTGGCGTAAATTACACCATTGAATCAACTGTTGGTGACTTTATTATTAATGCAAGTTATTACTACAGAGATGATTATGTCTTGTTCGAGGAAGATAGTTTATTAACACAGGATGGCTACGGTTTAGCTAACATTAGTGTGGTTTGGTACAGTGATGACAGTAACTGGAATGCAGGTTTACATGTTAAAAACTTAACCGATGAAGAGTATATGATTGGTGGTTATCAGTTTGTTGCGCCGTTAGAAGATGGAGGCTATGCACCAGGATTAGGTGGTGATAATACGTTAATTGGCTATTACGGCGATCCAAGAACAGTATCTTTCACCGTTGGATACCAATTTTAATTGCTTGTGTTATTGTTTTAATACCTGATTTAATACCTAAAACAAAGAGCTGAATTATTCAGCTCTTTTTCATCGAGCAGTTTACCGTCAAATCAAGACAATACGGGAGTTTTCAATGTCAACAGCAAAAGTAATTATCGCCGATGATCATCCATTATTTCGTACCGCCTTAAAACAAGCGATTGTTGAATGTATCGATGATGACGAAACCTTAGAAGTGGATAACTTTCATGATTTACTTAAAGAAGTCAGCAACAACAGTAACTTAGAACTTGTTTTTCTCGATTTACATATGCCGGGTAATGATGGCTTTACCGGCTTAACCCAATTACAAAACCACTTTCCTGATATTGTCGTGATCATGGTATCATCCGACGACAATTCAGAAACCATGCAAAAGGCGATTAACTTTGGTGCAGCAGCCTTTATTCCAAAATCGGCTGATTTAGCCACTATAGCTCAGGCCATTGATACGGTTTTAGAAGGCGGTATATGGTTACCAGAACATATCGAGTTTAATGCCGATCAACAAATAGATATTGCGCATCAAAAACTCGCTAAACAATTAAGTCAACTTACGCCACAGCAATACATAGTGTTGACCCAAATTGCTGATGGTCAGTTAAACAAGCAAATTGCATATGATCTCGACATTAAAGAAACCACAGTCAAAAAACATGTTTCAGCGATATTATTAAAACTAGAAGTTAATAATCGCACACTGGCCGGCCTAGCCTATCAACAACTCATGCTAACCCCAACACAACATCTCAATGTCTGTTAAAGGTATAAGAGGGTTTAGCCATTTGAGACAAATGCGTTAATACTTATTGCAGAAAACATTGACAGACAATGCAATAAGTAGAAGAGAGTAAACCACTTAGCTGAGTATGTATCAGCTCTACAATCGATACGTAAAAGACTTAGCTATAGTATTTATTATATTTGTGCTTATGACTATCGATGTTTATACAAGGTAGATAAATATCTAGTCAATATATTAGCGAGTAAACTATAGAGCCTTTTAACGTCATCAAGTAACTTTATGGTCGCAAGTAACATGTTTTTTTCGCGTAATTTTGAACCAAAAAATCATTTCAAAAATTAGCCCTAAAGCAATAAAAATGACCATGCTCTGAGAAAAACCATAATGGTATGACACCAATGCAGCTAATAATAGCAGCGCAAGAATAAGCCACTTTTTAAACATATTGATAACCTCTAATAAAATAAAGTCCAAGCTAACAGACAAAATATATGGCTAAATGGTGCTAAAAACAAATAAAGCTTGTAAGCAAATATTTATCTCAAATTATAACGATGGCTCTGCATGGTAAATGCTTTCAAATGATATGAATAAATGACAACGGCTATATTTGCTATTCTCTGTCATGTAATACCAATTTTACTAACTTGGTATAATTCAAGACTCGTCACCATAACTGTACCTCGATGAATTTCTCTGCCCTTTTTAACATCAACGACGTCTTTTTTTTGAAAACCAAACTTGCCATAAAATATTTTTGCTCGACTATTGCCATAATATAAAGTCCAATTACCCACCCCATTTATTAAATGGATAATATAAGCTTTTGAAATTTAGAAACTAAAATATTTATAAACTACAATCAAGGCCAAAATAAGTACATTCGCAACCTAACTATAATTAATTAAAAAACATTTATGTGCGAATAAATCATCAATTTATACTAAAACTATCGCTTTTATAGCTGACCTTGGTAAAATTTTAATCGACGCAATAATTAATTAAAAAATAAAGTCAGTTTGCAAGATATTGTTACTGCCCTTCGCACTCGATTTCGCTATAATGTTGCGCGCTTAAATTTAAGCTAACTTCTCATCCACTTTAAACAGGTAATTTGCATGTCGGTACAACAGCAGGAAGTCGATCTACGACGCACCTTCGCTATTATTAGTCACCCCGATGCGGGTAAAACGACGATCACGGAAAAGGTCTTACTTTTTGGTCAAGCTTTACAAAAAGCCGGGACGGTAAAAGGTAAAAAGTCGGGGCAACATGCAAAATCTGACTGGATGGAAATGGAAAAAGACCGTGGTATTTCAATTACCACCTCGGTAATGCAATTTCCTTATGAAGGCTGTTTAGTTAATTTATTAGACACACCAGGCCATGAAGACTTTTCAGAAGATACCTATCGTACTTTAACGGCCGTTGACTCCTGTTTAATGGTTATTGACGTTGCTAAAGGTGTTGAGGCTCGTACCATTAAGTTAATGGAAGTTACTCGCTTACGCGATACGCCAATTATCACTTTTATGAATAAAATGGATCGTGATGTTCGTGACCCAATGGAAGTAATGGATGAAGTTGAAGACGTACTGAAAATTAAATGTGCGCCGATTACTTGGCCAATAGGTATGGGGAAAGAATTCAAAGGTGTTTATAACATTTTAACCGATGAAATCTTTTTATATCAAACCGGCCAAGGTCATACTATTCAAGAAAAACGCGTGATTAAAGGGATCGATAACCCCGAGTTAGATGCTGTTATTGGCAACTACGCGGAAGATTTACGTGAAGAACTTGAACTTGTTGTCGGTGCCTCACATGAGTTTAATCATGAAGAGTTTTTGAAAGGCGAACTAACACCGGTATTTTTTGGCACCGCACTAGGCAACTTTGGCGTCGATCATATGCTTGACGGTTTAACCCGTTGGGCTCCTAAGCCATTACCGCGCGAAACTGATACTCGCATTGTTAATGCCGAAGAAGAAAAATTCTCAGGTTTCGTGTTTAAAATTCAAGCTAACATGGATCCAAAACATCGTGACCGTATCGCTTTCATGCGTATTTGTTCAGGCAAATATGAAAAAGGCATGAAAATGAAACAAGTCCGTATTGGCAAAGACGTTAAAATTGCTGACGCGGTAACGTTTATGGCTGGCGATCGCTCTAACGTAGAGCAAGCTTATGCCGGTGATATTATTGGTTTACATAACCACGGTAGCATTCAAATCGGCGACACATTTACCGCTGGCGAAAACATGAAATTTAGCGGTATTCCAAACTTTGCTCCGGAAATGTTCCGTCGTATTCGTTTGCGTGATCCACTAAAAGCTAAGCAATTGCAAAAAGGCCTTATTCAATTATCTGAAGAAGGGGCTGTGCAAGTATTTAGACCATTCAACTCTAACGATATGATCGTTGGCGCCGTAGGTGTATTACAGTTTGAAGTGGTCGTGCAACGTTTAAAAACTGAATATAATGTTGACGCTATATATGAACCGATCAGTGTTGCTACTGCCCGTTGGTGTACCTGTGATAACGAGCGTACGTTAGAGCAATTTCAGAAGAAAGCTTATGATAACTTGGCACTTGATGGCGGCGATAACTTAACCTACATAGCGCCTACCATGGTGAATTTAAGCTTAGCGCAAGAACGTCATCCTGATATTGAGTTCCACAAAACACGCGAACATTAATCAATAGCCGTTGATGACAAGTAAAAGTCAATCAAGTAACTTATAGATAAGCGCAGTGCTTTGTCCTGCGCTTATATGCTCAAGTCTCAATGCTAGGCTTGGGTCGATAATCCAATTAAGAGTTAATTTACATGAATATTAGTAACATCCTAAGTGAGAAAGTTAGCGCTGCTATGGTCGCAGCAGGTTTACCTGAAGGGACAAACCCAGCGATAAGTTTATCAAATCGAGCAAATTTCGGTGATTACCAAGCAAACGGTGTTATGGGTGCAGCTAAGAAATTAAAAACCAACCCACGTGAACTGGCAATTAAGGTTGTTGAAGCGCTCGACTTAACCGGCATCGCTGAAAAAGTTGACTTAGCTGGCCCTGGGTTTATTAATATTCATTTAGATAAAAATTGGCTAGCGACACAGTTAAACCTGATATCGAATGACAAAAACCTTGGCGTAAACCAATCAGCAGAGCCACAAAATGTTGTTGTCGATTACTCTGCGCCTAACCTCGCAAAAGAAATGCATGTCGGTCACCTACGCTCTACCATTATTGGTGATGCGGTTGTTCGAGCTTTAGAGTTTCGCGGCGAACATGTGATCCGCCAAAATCACATGGGTGATTGGGGTACACAGTTTGGTATGCTATTAGCACATTTAAGCGATAAATTAGCGTCAAATGAAGTCGCTGAAACTGCACTGGCTGATTTAGAAAACTTTTACCGTGAAGCTAAAATTCGTTTTGATAACGAAGAAGGCTTTGCTGATCGTGCCCGCGACTATGTGGTAAAACTACAAAGTGGTGAAGCGCAATGTGCTGTACTTTGGCAACAATTCATAGATATTTCCATAGCGCACAGTGAAGAGATTTATCAAAAACTCAATGTTACGCTAACACGTGATGACATCATGGGTGAAAGTGCTTACAACGATGATTTATCGAACGTCATTGATGAATTAATGGCACAAAAAATTGCTGTAGAAGATCAAGGCGCAAAAGTTGTTTTTATTAACGAAATGGCCAATAAAGATGGTGACCCTTCAGTCTTTATTGTACAAAAATCTGGCGGCGGTTATTTATACGCGACGACCGACTTATCAGCCTGTCGTTACCGTAGCGGTGAATTAAAAGCCGATCGCATTATTATCTTTACCGATGCCCGCCAAGCCCTACATTTTAAACAAGTGGAAATTGTTGCTCGTAAAGCTGGCTTTTTACCTGAACATGTCGGTTATGATCATTGCCCATTTGGCATGATGATGGGAGACGACGGAAAACCATTTAAAACGAGAACAGGTGGTACGATTAAACTTGCTGCATTACTTGATGAAGCGATCGTGCGTGCAGCAACGTTAATCAAAGAAAAAAACCCAGAGATTACTGAAGCTGATTTAGCGGAGATTTCACATAAAGTTGGTATCGGCGCGGTTAAGTTTGCCGATTTATCGAAAAACCGTACTAGTGATTATATTTTTAACTGGAAAACCATGTTAAGTTTTGAAGGTGCAACGGCACCTTACTTACAATATGCTTACTCTCGTATTCAAAGTATTTTTACTAAAGCTAATTTTTCAACAACAAATAGCATGCAAACCATTACTATTATTGAATCACAAGAAAAAGCGTTAGCATTAAAGTTATTACAATTAGAAAATGTAATCGACGCTGTTATCAGCGAATGTACGCCTAATTTATTGTGTAATTATTTATATGAGCTTGCTAGCCTATATATGAGTTTTTACGAAGCTTGCCCTATTTTAAAAGATGATATTGCAGTCGACATTAAACAATCACGATTAGCACTAAGCTACATTATTGCCAACACCCTTAAACAAGGTCTAGATATTTTAGGCATAGACGTTATGGAACGTATGTAACTTCTAGTTATAAAAAATATCGACAAGGCAATGTGTTGTAAATGAAAGTATTATTAATTGATAATCTTAGTGGTCAGCTGTTGGCGCTTAAGCAAGCGCTAACTAATTCTCGGGCAAAATTCGCTCATGTAACAGGCTTAAATGCGGCGGTTTCTGCCCTTTCACAACACCAGTTTAATGTGGTTATATGCGCGGCAATGGTCGATAACAGTAGTGGTGACGCTATACTTGAAATGGTGTCAAAAAAGTTTCCGACTATCGTGCGCATATTGATTGATGGCAACGAGCAACAGCCACATAGCATTGCCCATTACTGTTTTGCCCAACCTTTAGAATGCCGTGTCATTGTTAGCACCATTACCCAATTAACGAATAATAATCAAGCTATTACTAAAGATATTATTGTCAAAACCATTGCTAATATCAAAGTATTACCCAGTCCTCCAAAAGTTTATATGCAGCTCAATGCCATTTTAAAAGAGCGTAATTCTGACTCTCATAAAATAGCTGAAATTATTCAACAAGACCCTGCCCTCACGGCAAAAGTATTGCAATTTTCTAACAATACTTTTGCAACTAACGGCAAGCCGATGATGAATATTAGCGATGCTATTACTAAAATGGGTATTGATACTTTATGCTGTATCGTGATGACAGCTGAGTTATTTGCTTATAATCCAAAAATCAAAGACTTTTCGATACTTGATGAACAACTACATTGTTTAGCAACAGCAAAACTGGCAGCATCAATGGTTAAAGCCGAATTAAAGCAAGATGCCATGATCGCGGGTTTACTGCACGATATTGGTAAGGTGGTACTCTTTGAAGTCAATGAAAAATCGACCGCGTTATTCTTTACCCATCGTATCAAGGATAACGATAACATCGCGTTAGAAAATAAAATATTCGCCAGTGATCATTGTCATGTCGGTGGCTATTTATTACATATCTGGGGTTTTACATACCATATCATCGAGGCCGTTGTTTTACATCACAGTCCAGAAAAGCTACGACAAAAAAATTTTGGTGTTGCACAAGCGGTTTATCTTGCTAATGTACTTATTAATAAGCAAACACCGGACGTTGAATTTATCAGCCATTATAAATTAACCGGTGTTATTGACGCACTAACTCAACGAGCAGAAAAACTCACTTAACTTATCGCTGCATTCATAATAAGTTATTGGAGCTAAGAGGCCAAACATGTTGCGCTTTACCGACAGCCACTGTCATCTTGATTTTGATGCCTTCACTAATGAACTTGCTCAACTGCTTGAGCAATGTCAACAAGCAAAAATTCACCGTATCATTATCCCCAGTATAGGACCTAAAAATTGGCATAAAGCCCTTACTCTTGCTAAAAATCACAGTACAGAAGCGTTAAACCTACAGCCATGTTTGGGCATACACCCATGGTTTCTTGATGATTTAACTACCGATAGTTTCGATACTTTAGCGCAGTTAGTACAACAACAGATAAATAACATTGTCGCTATAGGTGAGGCCGGTATCGATGGCGTTATCGATAAAGAACAGCAAAACTTGTCACTGCAAATCGAAGTATTTGAACAACAATTATCGCTCGCTAAAAACTATAACTTACCCATTATTGTTCATCATCGTCGCTCACATCAACATATTGTGCCTATGTTACGAAAAAAAAACTTACTTAAAGGTGGAATTATCCATGCTTTTTCAGGCAGTTATCAACAAGCAGTGCAATATATCGACTTAGGATTTAAACTCGGTATAGGCGGAACTATTACCTATCCAAGAGCAGAAAAAACCATCAAGGCAATCAAGCGGCTACCATTAACTAGCTTAGTGCTAGAAACCGATGCACCTGCGATGCCTTTATATGGTTTTCAAGGTCAGAATAACTCACCATTACAGTTGATAAAGGTTTTTCAAGCCTTGACTAGCATACGCAGTGAATCAGCGACAGAACTTGCCCATGCCTTAGAGAATAATATTAATGCTGTTTTACCTACCCCAAGAGCACCTGAGTAATAAAGCTTAAGCAATAGGGGGTCTATATCCTTGACGGCTAAAGCGATTTAGGCCTCGTGTTAACAGAAAACCAATAACACCAGCCACGATTAACAGTAAGCGCATAATATCGTACTGTGAACGGCTATTTTCAGCCAATTCATCGGCTAAGATTGAACGATGAAGTGATAATCGAATATAACCATTTAATTGCTCTGTCCGTAACTCTTGAACAAAAGGCAGCAGCTCATCAGTGTGATTGATTTTATTAATACTAACGCCAAATAGATCATTAATAGACTCTGCTTGTTCTGAACTAACAATTTTTTGCCCGGTAGTGTCATAAACATGAACACTTTTCACTAAAGCCTGCTGTACTAAAGTATCAGCATAGCCTTGTAGCGAACTATGCTTTTGCGTCAAATAAGGTGTCGCGCTCGCGGCTGCTTGTGCTAAATAAAGCTGACCTACTTTATACACATGTGCTTGGATCTGTGCTTGCTGTGCATCACGGCTATTGACCCAAAAGTTCATTAACAGCACAAGTAATAAAATAGCCATAGCTAATTGCAATATTTTATTATAAATCGGCGATAATTTAGGGTATAAAGGCTGTTCTAGTTGCTTCATAAAACGTATTGTTTCCTACATTTCTATAACTACACTATAGAACCACATTTACACTTTTTATACTAGGGCAGTTGTTTTAAAGCGTATTTTTCAAATAAGGCATTACCGTGACAATCGAAAAAAAATCAGTTTCCCTCGCGAATATTCAGCATTTAAATTTAACACAATGGTTGCCAACCGACTCAGTCACTAATGAAATTTTGCTGACTTTTGATAAAGAACAGTTAATATTTACTGTCACTGAGCATCCCGCTTTATCAGCAATAATAGCTCCACCTGAGCCGTTAGAACTTGTGGTTTTTGGCGACATGAAACTTGATACCTTTACTCATTTACTTAATGAGTGCCAACTAACACTTTTATCCCTACAGCAAGTAAATCAACGCAATAACGCCATAAGTTATCGATTTTCTGTACAAGTAGACGATATAAAAACGGCCCGGGAGCGATTAGTAAAATTCAATATATCTAAACAAGTTGAATCCGCATTATTAATCAATGCGCCAACACTAGCTCAACCGGGACTTTTGGTTATGGATATGGATTCAACGACAATAAAAATTGAATGTATTGATGAAATAGCAGCACTTGCCGGTGTCGGCGAAGAAGTAGCAGCAGTAACTGAGCAGGCTATGCAAGGACAACTCGACTTTAGCGAAAGTTTACATCAACGCGTCGCTAAATTAAAAAATGCTTCTGATGATATATTAGCGCAAGTAGCACGTAATATCCCCCTGATGGAAGGCTTAGAAACCTTAGTTAGCGCATTAAAAGTACATCATTGGCGCATTGCTATTGCTTCAGGCGGGTTTACCTATTTCGCAGATCATTTACAACAAATGTTAGCACTCGATGCTGCGGTAGCGAATATTCTAGAAATTGATAATCACCATTTAACCGGCAAAGTTTTAGGTGCGGTAATTGATGCAAAAGCTAAGGCCGATTGCTTAGAGCGATTACAAACAGACTTTAATATTGCCGCGACACAAACCGTGGCTATGGGTGACGGTGCAAATGACTTAGTAATGATGGCAGCAGCTCACTTAGGCGTGGCCTTTCATGCAAAACCTTTAGTGTTAGCACAAGCTGATGCCTGCATTGCCACTTCAGGCTTAGACTGTTTATTACATTGGCTGAAATAACGCTAGCGAATAAGCTAAGGGGAACGCTGGCTAACGATAAACACCGTTAGCCAGCGTTAACTTACCGCATCAGTTGATAACGAAAAAGCACTTCATGGGTTATATCAAAAATTTGTCCAACGCCGGCAACACTGAAAATATCTTGTTCAATTTGTTTGCCGCGATGAATAGCATATGAGCTAATATAACTGAGTTCAGGATGCAGATGAGCCATGTCAGGTTCGCTAGCTCGTGACAATTTCATCATGACACAGAAAAACTTACCTTTTTTCAAAGCTTGATGAATAAAAAACTCTTTTACTTTGTCATTGGCGAACTCTGAGGCAAGCTTGATCGTTATCGCTTTCTCCACCACTTCAACACTGGTATTAATAGCAATATAAATTAGCTCCGTGCTTGCGCCATCGGTGCTTTGCTTTTTCTTTAACTTAGCAGTCAGTTTAGCCATAATATCAGCATGACCAAAAACAGGGTATAAGTTGTAATAGCCATCAAGATCACTGAGTTGCTTCAACGCTGACATTAACTTACTACCGTAATCTCCGCCCGCAATCACTTCTGCTTTATAACGACTACCACTGGTTTGCACGATAATAGATGATAATGCTGAACTCGCACTGTAGATATTACGCAATGCTTTTGCTAAACCTGGGCTAGACATAGCATATTCATCTGGCGTTAACTTATCGCGATTTTTATCAATCAAGGCTTTAAAGAACTTACGCCCAATATGTTGATGTTTTTCGACATATACGCGTAAATTAACCACTGTTTTTGCCGCATTTAAGCGCATAACCTCGTACGGTAAACCAGATAAATCAAATGCAGAGGTGATTTTTTGTAAGGCCGGAAAGCTAACATAAACAATATCTCCTTTACTCAAAATCGTCGACTTATCTAGTTCAACTTTTAACCCTGATTTAGAAAAGTCATGTGAAACCCCTTGCCACATAACATTTTCAATTTTAACATGTGCTGGCGTTTTATAAGTAAAGCGTAATTCTTGACGTTGGTTTTTATAATTGATACCAACTTCATCAACACTAAATGGTTTACTGAGCCGTTTATGACCGAAGTTTTTCAGTTTAACGGTGTTAATACCTTCATAAGACAGTGACTGGTATGCCTGTATGCTTTCACTATCTGTTACCTCGCTTGCCACAACGATATAAGGCGTTTTCGCAAGTAAAGCTTTGACTTCGTCAGATACTGGGGTATTCAAATATTCATTTTGTTTAGCAATGGTATTTGATAATGTTAAAAGTGATTCAGCACGACGTGAAAAGACATCCAACAGAGACAGTTGAATAATTGAAAAACTCTCTTTTGCTGCTGCAAAGCCTAAAAATTGCAACATAAAATCTTTATCTTCAGCCAATTGCAATTCATCAGCGGTATAGAAATAAGACTTGCCTTGGCTTTTATGAATAAAGCTAAAAACCAATAAAGGCTTACCTGATACAGCTAACTGCTTAAGTCGCTCAATTCGCTCTGGTGTCATTAAGCAATATAGAGTCGAATAACGCTTTTCATCTTGCCAATATTGATATAAACCTTGATTATTATTACAAGTTAATGCGTATTTTGGTGTTAATACTTCATCATTTTTTTCAAAAAAAACAGGGAGTTCATTTGATTTAGGAAGAACATATTGCTCATAACTACGTGACTGTAATGCACTAATAGTATTATCTAAATTAATTTTATATCGGCGTTTATTGCCTTGAATAAAACCAACAAGAAATTGTCTAAAACCGTCTGGGCGCGGTTTTTTATCAACAACCCTTTGGACTCCGACTAACTGTACATTGTCTAATGTAGTGATATTTTTTACTTCATAGATAAAAGTACTATCAGCACCAAACTGAAACTCTTCTTCCAAACCTCGAAAACGCAACGTCAGTTGCATGCCGATTTTAATAGGCTTAAAGCCACTAATTCTAAATTTACAACCACTAACGCTAATATCTGAACTGGTACATTCAAAACTAATACCATTACTTAACGATACCTGAATTGCCACAGCAAAATTCATTCGCTCTTCACGACGATTATAGTAAGGACCAAAACTATAAAATTTTGCCGGACATTGTGATTTTTCGAATGTTTTTGCAGCGTCTACTTGTGAGGTTAAGCTGGCCTTTAGTTTCTCTTTTTGATAAATAACCCGAAAATTATTTTCAGTGTTCATGGTTGCTTCGTAAACACCAAAGGTATAGCCATTGTAACGTGTAAACGCTTCAGTAAACACGCGGCTAGCAACTGCATCTAAGTAGTGTGTTCTCTCTTCGTGTTCAAAGGCTTTACACTCCCCGTCAACATGGCCACGTAAGTCGATTAAACGTGTGCATGGTGCAGCTAAGCGCTTTAACTCCATTTTTAACAGAAAGCGTTCAGTTTTCGGGATTTTTTTCGTGGCAGCAATAAACCTAGCTTCAAAGTCACTTGTTAAGACCTGGCCACTGAATTCATCGATAATTTTTTGATATTTTGAAAAATCTTTATTCATTTACGCGTCAATATCTTTACAATAAAGAAAACTACTCATCGTATATTAATCCTAAGTATAAATGGCTTAATAGCTAATTAACACCACAATAACATTTAAGATTAACATTAATGAGTAAACATTGGGTATGTTAAGCAAAAACTATACCTGTAAAGTAGTAACAAAAAAAGTAAAACTGAGCACTGAAATTAATTTAACTAACGCGTTGAATATAATTATAAAAATTACAGCATAATAATTTCATCCCTGACAAACGGCGATCCCATCATTTATTGCGCCAGCTTTTTGTCATAATTTCAACTCACGTTTTGTCATAATTTCAACTCACGTATAACGTGTATTAGGTTAAAATACTTAAATTTAGAAAATAGGTAGCCAAATGGCAAAGTTAGCAAAATTAGAATTCGTTTGTACCGATTGCGGTATGAACTACCCGCGTTGGCAAGGGCAATGTAGATGTGGAGCATGGAATACCTTAACAGAAATGAAAATCCCAGCTAACCAGAGTAAAAGTGCAACTAAAAGTCGTATTTCAACTGGCGGTTATGCCGGTGGTACCGGTGGTGGTTCAAAAAAAATTAATGAAGTTGAATCAACTGAGGCGGAAAAACAACTTACCGGTATAGGTGAACTGGATCGTGTATTGTGTGGCGGTGTAACTACTGGCTCAGTCAATATAATCTCAGGTGATCCTGGCGCGGGGAAAACCACATTACTTTCCGATTTAGTCGCTCGTATGTCGCAGCTCATGCCCTCACTTTATTGTACAGCTGAAGAATCACTTTCACAGTTCAAAAACCGCGTGCAACGTTTAAAGCTTGATTATAACCCTGACGAATTGTATTTATTATCCGAAACCAGTGTTGAAGCCATTATTGCAGAGTTAGAACAAAAGAAAATAAAATTTGCCGTGATTGACTCCATTCAAGCCGTTGTTACCGATAATGCCAATGGCAGTCCAGGCTCCCCCTCACAAGTAAAAAGTGCCGCTCAAGCACTAACGCAATACTGTAAACAAAATAACGTTACTATGTTTCTTATTGCCCATGTTAATAAAAACAATGAAATTGCAGGGCCACAAACCTTAGTACATATTGTTGATGCCCTGCTCCATATCGATACCAACGATGGCCAAATAAGAACCTTGCGTGCCAATAAGAACCGTTTTGGTGACATAGACACTGTCGGTATTTTTAAAATGTGCGAGCGCGGCATGCTCAGTGTTGATAACCCGAGTGAGATATTTTTATCGGGCTCAAGCACCGAATCCCCCGGCTCTGCTATTACTTGTATCAGAAAAGGTAACCGAAATTTATTACTTGAAATCCAATGTTTAACCACAGAAACCGAAGCTGAATTTCCACAACGGGTTTGTGTTGGCTTAAATATGAACCGGATCAAAATGCTAACCGGAATTTTACGTAAACATACCAAAACCAAAATTTATCACGATACCTTTTTTAATATTATTGGCGGGCTAAAAATAGATGAATCAGAAACCTGTATTGATCTCGCCCTAGTCACGGCGCTGTTAAGTAGTTTGAATGAATTTGTTATCCCAAGAACCACCTGCATTATGGGAGAGCTAAGTTTAAATGGTGACGTGCGCCCAATTGATAGTGGCGTTCCTCGGGTAAAAGAAGCGGCTCAACATGGCTTCACGGAAATATTTATTCCCTTTCGTAACTATCATAAGTCGATGGAAGGTTTAGGGGCGAAAATAACCCCGCTAAAAACCATTCATGAATTAATTGAGCTCATTAAATAGTGTTTAGTAAGAAGTACTTAGTAAATAGCGCTTAAAAATCTTCAAGCAACTCGATATTCACAATGAATAAATGCAGAACATAAATTCTGCATTTATTATTTTCCTCTACCCTACATAGCTACCAAGCCTATTTAACAGCCGCAATATTACGATGGCTCATAATCTAAGTTAGCTGATAACCAACGTTCGGCCTGCGGCATGGTCATTTCTTTACGTGCAGCATAGCTTTCTACTTGATCTTGCGCCACTTTAGCGACGGCAAAATATTTCGAGTCTGGGTGTGCAAAGTACCAGCCACTAACCGCAGCGCCTGGCCACATAGCAAAACTTGAAGTTAGCTCCATACCAATATTTTCGTCCACGTTGAGTAACTGCCACAACAAGCCTTTTTCGGTATGTTCAGGACAGGCTGGATAACCTGGCGCAGGACGTATACCTTGGTATTTTTCGCGAATTAAACTGTCGTTATCAAGATTTTCATCCGCTGCGTAACCCCAATACTCTTTACGAATTTGCTCATGTAAATACTCAGCGCTAGCTTCGGCGAGTCTATCAGCAACGGCTTTAATTAAGATACTGTTGTAATCATCATGCTTGGCATCAAAAGCTTTTACTAACGCTTCAACCCCAAAACCGGCTGATACCGCAAAAGCGCCAACATAATCATCAACACCTGAGGCTTTATCAGCAACATAATCAGCTAAACAACGGTTAAATTGCCCTGCTGGTTTTTTACTTTGCTGACGTAATTGGTGCAGTTTCATTAACTTTTCCGTGCGCGATTCATCAGTATAAAGCTGTAAATCATCTTGCTCACGATTAGCCGGAAATAAACCAAACACCGCTTTAGCGGTTAACTTTTTATTATTAATAACATCATCTAACATAGCATTAGCATCGTTAAATAGCTTAGTGGCTTCTTCGCCCACCACTTCATGACGCAAAATCAACGGATACTTGCCCGATAACTGCCAAGTCATAAAAAATGGCGTCCAATCGATATAATTTCTCACGATATTTAAATCGATATTATCAAGTACCGTTACACCTAATTTATTGGGTACTTTAGGGGTGTAATGGTCAAAACTAATGGGTACCGCATTGGCACGAGCATCTTTTAGCGAAATTAAACTCGAACGTGGACCTTTTTTATAATGACGTTCGCGTACTTTCACGTATTCAGCTTTTTGTCGCTCAACGAAACCGGCTCGGTTTTCATCAGAAAGCAATGTGCTTACCACTGACACTGAACGCGAGGCATTAGGAACGTAAACGACAGGATGTTCATACTGCGGCTCAATTTTAACCGCCGTGTGAGCTTTTGAGGTAGTAGCACCGCCGATCAGTAAAGGTAATTCAAACTCCTGACGCTTCATTTCTTTCGCGACATGAACCATTTCATCGAGTGATGGCGTGATCAAACCCGATAAACCTATAATGTCGACTTTTTCTTCACGTGCAACGCGTAAAATATCTTCACACGAAACCATAACGCCTAAATCGATAATTTCGTAATTATTACACTGCAGCACAACGCCAACAATATTTTTACCAATATCATGAACATCACCTTTTACTGTCGCTAACAGTATCTTACCATTCGATTTTATTTCAGTTTTTTCCGCTTCAATAAAAGGATTTAAATGCGCCACAGCCTGCTTCATTACCCGGGCTGATTTTACCACTTGCGGTAAAAACATTTCGCCAGCACCAAACAAATCACCAACGACATTCATGCCATCCATTAATGGCCCTTCAATAACATCTAGAGGTCTAGTTGCCTCTAGTCGAGCGGCCTCAGTATCTTCAATAATAAATTCATTAATTCCCTTAACAAGAGAATACTCTAGGCGCTTTTTAACCGGCAGTTCACGCCAAGTTAAATCGGCTTTACTATTTTGACTACCCGCTTGACCACGATATTCTTGAGCAATGTCGAGCAAACGTTCAGTGGCGCCATCATCGGAGTTTTGAATAACATCTTCAACCGCTAAACGCAGGTTATCTGGAATATCAGAATAAATAGCTAATTGACCAGCATTCACTATGCCCATATCCATACCATTTTTTATTGCATGATAAAGAAACACTGCATGAATGGCTTCACGTACTGGATTATTACCACGAAATGAAAATGAAACATTAGACACGCCACCTGAGATCATCGCATGCGGCAAGTTTTGCTTAATGTCCGCTACCGCGTCAATAAAGTCGCGTGCATAATTATTGTGCTCTTCAATACCGGTAGCGACAGCAAAAATATTCGGATCAAAAATAATATCTTCAGCAGGATAGCCAATTTCATGCACCAAAATATCGTAGGCACGATGACATATTTCATACTTGCGCTCACGCGTATCTGCTTGGCCCTTTTCGTCAAAGGCCATGACAATAACAGCGGCACCATATCGGCGTAACAACTCTGCTTGCTGACGGAAGTTATCCTCGCCTTCTTTCAAGCTAATAGAGTTAACAACCCCCTTACCCTGAATGCATTTTAAACCCGCTTCTAAAATATCCCATTTAGATGAGTCGAGCATAATAGGCACTTTGGCAATATCAGGCTCACCGGCAATTAAATTTAAAAACCGCACCATAGCCGCTTGTGAGTCCAACATGCCTTCATCCATGTTGATATCGATAATTTGTGCGCCATTTTCCACTTGCTGTAAAGCAACGGCTATCGCTTGGTCGTAGTTCTCTTCGGTGATTAAGCGTTTAAAAACCGCAGAGCCGGTAACATTGGTGCGCTCGCCGACGTTAACAAATAAGCTGTCTGTTTTAATGGTTAAGGCTTCTAAGCCCGATAAACGACAAGCAATTTCTTTAGCGTTAATTGCTCGCGGTGCAATGCTCGCCACTGCATCGGCCATACCTTTAATATGTGCCGGCGTGGTACCACAACAGCCACCAATAATATTTAAAAACCCAGCATTTGCCCATTCCGCAACATGCTGATCCATGTCTTCAACAGTAAAGTCATACTCACCAAAAGCATTCGGTAAACCAGCATTAGGATGCGCAGATACCGCGACATCTGAAATACGACTTAATTCTTCGACATACTGACGTAACTCAACCGGACCAAGCGCACAGTTCAAACCAAATGAAATCGGCTTAGCATGCCGTAAAGAGTTATAAAAAGCTTCCGTTGTTTGCCCTGACAAGGTTCGACCTGATGCATCAGTAATCGTGCCTGATATCATCACCGGTAAACGTTCACCGCGACTTTCAAAAACGGTCTCAACAGCAAAAATAGCTGCTTTAGCATTTAAGGTATCGAATATAGTTTCAATCAAAATAATATCGCTGCCGCCATCAATCAAGGCATGGGTCGACTCAATGTAAGCATCTTTAAGCTCATCAAAAGTGACATTTCGATAAGCAGGATCATTGACATCTGGCGATATTGAACAAGTTCTATTGGTTGGCCCTAAAACACCGGCAACAAAGCGTGGCTTATCTGGATTATTAGCGGTGAATTCATCCGCCACTTCACGTGCTAGCTGCGCGGCTTTGAAATTAATATCAGCACTATGCGCTGCCATGTCGTAATCAGCCATGGCAATCGTCGTAGCGTTAAAGGTATTCGTTTCAAGAATATCAGCACCCGCTTCAAGATATTCACAATGAATGGCTTTAATAATGTCAGGTTGCGTCAGCACCAACATATCGTTATTACCTTTAACGTCACAATGCCAATCGGCAAATTGTTCGCCACGATAATCTTGCTCTTCAAATTTATAGGCTTGGATCATCGTACCCATTGCGCCATCTAAAATAAGAATGCGTTTTGCTAACTGCGCTTGTAATAAACCATAAGAGGAAGATTTCAGCACTTTTGCTTGAGAGTTTTCTGACTTAGACACGGGATTTCCCTGGATGAATGGCTTTAATATGGTCTGCATCTAATTGATACGGCGTAATTTGATAAACGTAATAGTTCAACCAATTGGTAAAAAGTAAACTGCCATGGCTACGCCACGTGTTTGCGGTATCACTTTTAGGGTCGTTATCAGTAAAGTAATTATCAGGTTTTGCAGCATGTCCGCCAGTATCAAGATCTCGAAAGTATTCCTCACTCAAAGTCGAAGCGTCATATTCTGGATGCCCGGTTAGGTAAACTTGTTGTTTGTTTTTACTGGCCGCTAAATAAACCCCAGCATCATCTGACTCAGCCAATATTTCTATATTATCTAACGTTTGATAATCAGCTTTATCAATATAACCATAACGGGAGTGTGGCACATTAAAGCTTTCATCAAAGCCTCGGGTTAGTTGCTCTTTCGGTTTTAAACAACGATGACGATAAACCCCTGAAAGCTTATGCTCACGCAAATGTCGTTTTAAACCATAATGATGGTAGAGCGCAGCATGGGCAGCCCAGCAAGAAAACATCGTTGATGTCACGTTTTGCTCTGCCCAGTCAAACACTTGGCAAATTTTATCCCAAAAGGTCACTTGCTGATAATCAAGCAATGCTAGTGGCGCACCGGTAATAATCAAACCATCATATTGTTTATGTTTAATATCATCAAATAAGCGATAAAAGTTATCTAAATGCGCTTGCGGTGTATTTTTAGATTCATTGGCATGTATACGGACAAATTCGACATTAATTTGCAACGGAGTATTCGCCAACATGCGCAAAATTTGCACTTCGGTTTCGATTTTATTCGGCATTAAGTTAAGAATTGCCACTTCCATTGGACGAATTTCTTGATCAGCAGCACGGCGTTCAGACATCACAAAAATATTTTCATGATCTAAAATCGTCAAAGCTGGCAGTTCATTGGGGATCTTAATGGGCATAGTACTAACCTAATATCAAATATTCTTAAAGTATAAGGTAACGCTGAAAAACAGCATTATTACCAACAAATTTTACCTGCCTATAATGTGACTTGGATTTCTAGCTATGTCAACCTCTAAACGTATAGACGTCTAAATGTTTTTTTATGATAATGACAATTTTATTATTAAGACAATGATTCAGCGATAAAAATTAGTCAGAAAATGACAAATAATACGTCTATTAAGCCTTTCAGGTTAACAAAATGATTTTAATGATTTTAATGATTTTACAAAGCGATGATGAAAAAGAGAGCATAGAAAGGAGTAAAATGTTTAAAAACTATCAGAAAAAAATTATAAACACCTGTTATATAATAATTTAACTTAAAGTTACGCATTTAAGCATTTATAAATTGAGTTAATAAACTTACCATAAAAACTGACGACATAACAAAATGGGTTAATACAGCATTGAGTGAAAAGTGCTTTTCTCAAAGATAAATTCAAAACATCTCAGCTTAAAATTTAACAGATAAAAACACGCTCATGAATAAAAAATAAAGCTCCGCGGCTAGTTATTTTTTTTACGGTACTTAACATAGCCATAAAAGTAATTTAACAATACCGCAATGACCAGTAGAAAAACACCGGAAGACATTTGCCTTTCATTTAGGAGCTTTAACTGCCAAAAGTAAGCAATAAATGCTAAAAACATCGCAAGTAACAATAAACTTATTCCAACACTTTTACCAAAGGCTTGAGGATCAGAAAAATTACTTTCCTTGTAGCCTGAAATTAGGCCTCTGCGCCCTTTAAAGGCGATCAAATAACCAGAAATACCACAAGGTAAAACAGCAAAGAATAAAATAATTAAAGCTTCAATCATCGACTTTTCAATAACGCAGCTCCTTAATGCGAACGCCAAACCAATAATTTTCTTCCACTCAGTAAAGTTTCAAAGGTTTAGCGGCACAGGTTCACAGTTCCAGATTGAACCTAAGTATCTACATCCTGTAGACAACAAAGATTGACGCTTTCTCAAAGCAACCCAAGGGGCTATAGCTAACTTTTAACCTAACATCGTTGAAAATTGTTAATGTAAATAACTACACCGAACACTTTTCACCTTGTGATCTCAAAAATTAGCTAATAGCAGAGACTAAAATGACAGATCAGCAGCCCCTAACAATAATAAGCACAAAAGCTAGCAGTAAATATTTAATGCTAGCTTTTGAAAAAGTGATCTTAGATTGAAACCATTCTTTAAAGGGAATAATTAACAACATCGGCGATAACATCAAAGCTCTAAACAATGCCAATGTTCCAATAGCACCAGCTACTTCGCCAAAATCGATCACCCTAGATTGATAAAATTGCAGCGCATAAGTGAGTACAATAAGTGCCTAAAGCCTTTGATCAGCCTTGCACTACGTTGAATTTTACTGACTTGATTTTTCGTTAAACTCAAATCATCCATAATACAAAACTCCATAATAATAATTTAACGCTCAATAAAGTGGCTAGCACTTAACTGATAGTGATAATAAAAGTCAACTGTATGTTGAATTTTTTGTTTAATTTACTATTCAATTATTTCTCTTTGTAATAGCGCAACCATATTGCCTATTTTAGCCGACCAAACATTTTGCGCTAATTCAGGAGTTAATATCTGTACAACCAGCCAACCTTCCTTGCCCTCTCGGTTAAATATTTCAGTAAAATCGGGCAGCTTAGCCTTTTTAATTCCAGCTAAAAACCCTTCTTTATACGCTAGTTCCAGAGTTTTATATTCGTATTTTGTCATTTTTATGACTTCCTGGTAATCAAGGTCATGAATACTGATATCAAAAACAGATGCTAATGCTTTTTTAGATTGAAGCGATGCTGATGCCTCATTTTCAATTCGCTGAATTGTCCTAAGGTTAAGCCCTGCAGCTATCGCAAGTTCATCTTGTGACCAAGAGTTTTTATTCCTTAAATCAATAACTAAGTTTGCATTAATCTTCATAAGTATCGACAACCTATTATTTTAGAGACCATTAAATTATCCACATAATTGCTAAAAACTTTACGACAAATCGACGAGATAATAACGACAACTATACGACATCTTTACGACAGCTGTGAAATAAGTCAACAAAACACAAAATAAAAACACTATAACGAGCACTTTACGTATTAATTAATCTGAATGATGCCTGCTCCCAACGCTCGATAAGTCAATACTGTTCAACACTACCAGCCATAAAACACATCCCAACGTAAAACTAACCGAACTGGCAACAATCTGCCAAATATCGATACCTGAAGAATAAATCAACACTGGGATTGCAATAAAGCTTCGTAAAATCAGAGTACCGTAATGGTAATTAACGCTAATTTAAATATTAAGGTATCTTGCTAGCATCTGCTAAAACACTCGACACAATAACCACTAAATCACTGTAATTAAAATAAAAACACTAATTCACCTTATGCTAACATACGTAAATTGAAACCGAAATGTGCAAGGAAGTGAACGAGATAACCAAAAATTTATTAAGCTGAAGTGTATAGTTAGTAGTATGGTTGAAAAAGTGGCTTTAACAACGAGAAGCGTTGAACCGCTGACCAAAGAGGATTATCGCACCATCTACCTATCATAACGGCGTGCGTAATCCTCCAAGAAAAGAATAGTCAGAAACCTAGCTATAGAAGGCTTCAACCGTTCCTTTTAACGTCATCAGAAGAGGTTGTCCTCGACGATCTAGCGCTTTAGGGTGTGGGATTTTTACCCATCCTTCACTGATGCAGTACTCTTCAACATCAGAACGTTCTTTGCCATTCAATATAATACCGATAGCATGTTCAAAAATTTCTGCCACGTGGTGTGGACTACGAGGGTTACCAGAAAGACGATCCGGTAAAGCCGGCAACGATGTACTATCGCTCATGTTATTAACCTGAATTAAATAAAAGTGCGCTATTGTAGACAATATCACTCTAGCGCTCAAGAACTGCAATAGAGTTTAGTCGCATTATGATGCGGCTACAGTCACCTACTTGATTGACCAGTAGGCTTCACAATTTTATTTCACCTTATCATCCACACTTCAAATTTTAAAAAAACTTAGGCGTATCAACCAAATAATACCAAACTCAGCTATAGCGAAAGAATTTCCTATCTTGCAAGTAGATAAAGCAACATTGTCTATAAAAGTGTTATAGATACGCCAAACTCAGGACAAGCACAATTGTTCAATAATTTATGACAATTACACGCCAGCCATATTAATTAAAAACAACGGTAAAAAACTATAAAGTAAAAAATCGATAAAAATAAAAGCTTGTTGTTAAATTATTAACATACCAACGTATTAAAGCAGAACCTAAAAGTAATTTAGCAAGTATCATTAGGCTATTTCTATAAAATAAATTAGCAATATTCAATTGACTCACCCCATGTATATGATGTCGATTAATACCAGTATAAAATTGCTGAAGTGTAGGTAAGGGGCGATAACAGAACCCGATAGCCTTAGGGTGCCAACGGTACTTACGTATCGCTGTTTCACGAGAATACAGCATATATCGATAAACTAGTATCGCGTTAAACAAGATGCCGATATAGATTATGAATACAGATGTCACAGCGGAGTAAATTAGGTGTTGCTAATCAACAGATTAGTAATTATCGGAAAAAACCAGGAACAATTATGGCAAGCAAAAGGCAGGATGCCTGCATGAAACCGACGAATTTACTTGTTTCATCTGCTGCGTTAACTCTTTTAATTTTAGCTGTGCAACTTTGGTTCTATTAATTGAACAAGGTCTAGTGAATTTTACTTGATGTGAGGAGCCACACCAACATTTAAAACAGCAGCTTAACAAGGTTAGTTATAATGCTGAACAAAGTGAGAAACAATCAACTGTAATTTATTCATTAAAAGACTTATAACTTATTTGTAACTCTATCTAAAAGGCTAGAATTTATTCTACTTTGAAAAACTTCAGGTTTTAATTTTAAAGACCACGATTTTATTAAATTCTCCCTAAACTCATAAATTATTTGTGGAGGGATTTTAGAGTCATTTACCTTTGACAGCTCGTCAGGAGCCTCTAATTCTAACATTTCGTATAGGTTTAATAGCTTATTTTTCTCGAAAGATAAATTTCGTTGAGTTGTAAAAGAGTTTATTAACTCTTTAGAAAAACTGGAATAGTGAACATTAAAGGATGTAGACCACAAATCTGCTAATGTATTGTCCGCATATTTAAAAGATCTTAATCCCGCCGTTACATATCTCCCTGACTTGACGGCTTTATCTAATGCTATTTTCGATTCTTGTATTACGTATAACTCTTCTATTTTAGTGAGTCTCTTATATTTTTTATATATCTGTTCTATTTGATTTTTGATTTCATCTGCTTTAGACATATCTACTTCAAACTCTTGATCATAAAGTCTAATAACTTTTTTACCGTTCCTTTCGTAAAAATCATTTCTGTTATATGATCTGTTAACGAAGTTACTATCATAACCATATTGACTCATTGTTGATTGAAGTGACTGAATAAAGTTATCAAGTGCAAGCTCCAATATAATTTTACTTTGATCTGATGTAATATTCCGTTTTGCAGGATCCAATGAATCTTGTAATTTAGTTATTTGAGTAATCCACTCTTTTCTTTCATCAGCTTGTTCTGGATAAATATAAATCACAAAAAATACAACTAAAAAAATTGCGATGCCATGGTCTTTAATAAAGCCACCAAAAGAAGCTAATAAGTTGGTTTCTGAATTGTTATCTGCATTTAGTAGTTCAGTCATGGTCAAGTCCATTGAAGTTATAACGAATCATATCGACTCTCTCCTTCCTAATTTATAGCTATAAACCTTATTGACAGATGTTAAAAATATCGAATTAAGGGATAGTCCATATATCATTAATTAAAGCCGTTGATATCGATTTAGCCAACCTTATTTTTAGTATTCGCACTATTGATGGCCATGATAAGTATAAATTACGTAAAACAACCTGTTAGTAGAATTAGGCACATTCTCCCCTGTATCATAGGCATGGCAGCTTACTCTGGAACATATATTGAAGTTATTATAGATGGTTAAAAGTTTCACGCTTGTTCTCATGGTGCCGTGGGCAAAACAGCACCATTAACCGATTTTTGTCATCTACAACACTTAAAAACCTCGCTACTATTAAGAATTGCGCAACATTACTTACCTAACGCTATTACCACTACATGCAGGCCCCTTCACAATTAAGTACACATAGAACAGTTGTGTTTAAAATCACGCTAGAGGCTTTTTAAACTGAAAATAGATAGCAATCAACGTTATATTCAACGCCAATTCTTGAATTAGAGCATAAGCAATCTTGAATAATAATTTGCATGGATGTCGCTATTTTTTCTTGCTATTTTTTACAAAGCAAACAGTTCGTACAAATAGTAGTCAACGGTATACAAAACATTAACCAAACGTCTAGTTGTTATGCCCTTGAACTTTTGTTAGAGTCCTGCGATCCCTTAAGAATTGAAAAAAACGAGCGACAATTTACGCGCTCTGTACTGCAAATACACCAAGAGAAACATACGTTATGATCATCTTTTTTATCTGTCTCACTATTTTAATATTAGGATACAAGTTTTATAGCCCATTTGTAGCAAAACAAGCAGGCTTGGACTCAACAATTGACACACCACAAAAACGTTTTAGTGAAGGTGTGGACTATGTACCCATTCATCCCGTACGTGCATTTTTAATTCAATTTTTAAACATTGCAGGTGTAGGGCCAATTTTTGGTCCAATACTTGGCGCTATTTATGGCCCAATTGCCTTGGTCTGGATTGTACTTGGTAACATCTTTGGTGGTGCTGTACATGATTTTTTCTCAGGTGTTATGAGTATAAAAGAAGACGGCAAAAGCTTACCTGAAATAGCGGGAAAATATTATAACGTTGTTTTTAAAGGTTTTATGTTAGTGTTTACCGCTATGCTACTATTTTTTGTTGGCGTGGTTTTTATTATGAGTCCTGCCGGCTTACTCAGTAATTTAGATTTTTTTAAAGGCACAATTTTAGCCAATAATACTTTTTGGGTATTAACAATTTTAGCCTACTATTTTTTAGCAACGCTATTACCTATTGATAAAATTATCACTAAATTTTACCCGTTTTTTGGTTTATTGATGATTGTAATGACCACCGCGGTCGCCATAGCACTCTTAATAAACGCACCTCATTTACCTGTAACAGGCGATTTTTTAGCTTACTTTGAAACTAGTCATCCTCATGATTATCTAGAGCCAAATCCCGATGGATTACCCACTTGGCCACTGTTATTTATAACTATTACTTGCGGTGCTATTAGTGGTTTTCACTCCACTCAGGCCCCTATTATTGCCCGCTGTTTAACGAACGAAAAATATGTTCGCCCGGTATATTACGGAGCAATGGTATGTGAAGGTATTGTGGGTTGTGTATGGGCATTAGCCGGTATTGCTGCATTTCCTGATGGCTATGAAGGTTTAAAATTATTACTCGCCCAAGGTGGACCAGGCTTAGTCGTTAACCATGTAGCAAATAGTTACCTTGGCGTATTTGGCGGCATTATGGCAATTATTGCTGTTGCTGTATTCCCTATTACTTCTGGCGATACTGCATTTCGCTCATTGCGATTAACCGTTGTTGATGCCTTTAATATTCCACAAAGCTTACGCAATCGATTATTACTTGCTGTTCCTATACTAACAATTGCCTATTTTATGACTAAGCTCGATTTTACAGTAATTTGGCGCTATTTTGCATTCTCAAATATGTTGCTTTCTACCAGTGTATTATGGCTTGCGACGAAATACTTATTTGACCGAGGTACGTTCCATTGGATAGCGAGCATACCTGCAGTAATAGCAACAGCGGTGACCCTCTCATACATTATGACTGAGAAAATAGGCTTTAATTTATCCAGTGAACTAGGTAAACCCATTGGTGTTGTTGTCGCTGTGATTGGTTTGATTATGCTTATGATTGTTCATATGACTAAACACAATAAAAGAGCTCTTGTGGCCAAGCTTTAAGTAAGTGTTATTAAGCATTAGAAGCTTGCAATAAAATACTAACATCCCCCATCGTGAACTAGCCAACGATGGGGGATTTTTATACCCATATGCCCCATTACATTTAAGCTAAGCATACCAACACCTATTTCACTAGGGGGTTGTTGACCTTTCACTTTATAGCTCTGTTGCACTTGAAAAGTTGGCAATCTAGGCACTTGATATAATGTTTGCTTGCTCCAAATCCATATTAAGCACAGCTTACCGCGTCCTGCTCACGCTAAGTACGTCCTGTAGCCAACAAAGATTGACGTTTTTTCAAGGTAACCCAAGGCTATGGCTAATAGCAGAAACTAAAACGAAAGATCCACAGCCCCTAGAGCAATAGTAATACCAGGTCTATAAAGTTTATTCCCACTCAGAGCTTAGTAGAGTTGGTATAATATAATGTTATGCATAGGATCTACGTTTGTAGCAGTTTTGGCAAAGACAATATATAGACTAAAATTTGGCTTACTGTTATTTATTAATAGATTTAAGAAATAAGAGCACTGTTTTAAACCTAATTGAATTCCTAATGCCTAATTATTTTTTTAGTCAACAATACAGAACCAAAGCAGCTTGATATACCTATAAGTTTTACACAACCACTTAGGTATTATTTGCATATATTTTCATTATTTAAAAAAGATCCAATTACAAAGCTAAATAAACGTTATCAAGCTAAACTTGAGCAGGCGATGAATGCGCAAAGAAATGGTGATATTAGATCTTATGCAATGATAATGGCTGAAGCGGAAAATATTCAAATTAAAATACTTGAGTTAGAGAGTTCTAAAAAAATATAAGCTTTTGTTGGATAACAAGAGCCATCAAAAATTTGCTCAAAATAGACAGTGAACATATTAATTATTTCAAGCTAACCGGCTAACTAAAAATAGCCTGCCTCGTGGCAAAACTTATCGGCTTACTACTATTTTTTCAGTAATATTTGCAGGTATATTCCAGCAATGCTAATTTAATACTGACTTTTAGCAGCATGCTTTTTATATTCGTTATTCGTAACCTTATAAAGGCCAGTTATAGAGAACTTTATGGATTTAATACAAGGTTTACTCTTAATTACCTCTATCCATTTATTAGCTGCAGCTTCACCAGGACCTGATTTTGTTTTAGTATCACAACAAACGTTGTCTAACGGCAAGCAGTCAGGTTTCATGGTCAGTATTGGCATTGCTTTAGGCTTATCTGTACACATTATTTATTCTGCTCTAGGTTTAGCCGCAGTTATCGCCAACTCAGCAACAGCTTTATGGACCATAAAAATTATTGGTGGCTGTTATTTACTCTATTTAGGTAGCCAAGGTTTACGGGCTAAAGCAGCTAGCAGCGTTGACTTGATGAATAATGAAAAATCACCAATAAAGCATTCCCATTTAAAAGCTATAGGTAAAGGTTTTTTATGTAATGCCCTAAACCCCAAAGCGCCTATTTATTTTGTTGCCCTGTTTACCGTCGTTTTATCGCCCAATTTACCGACATTACATTTGTTTATTTACGGTATTTGGATGATGATATTACAGTTGCTTTGGTTCTCAACCGTGGTGGCTTTATTATCAAAGCCCAGTGTTAATGCAAATTTTCAGCGCTGCGGTCATTGGATAGATCGTGTTTTAGGCGGCGCTATGATTGTCATGGGTCTAAAAATACTCACTAGTAAAATAAACTAGGTAACTTTTTAATGACAAACGTCCAAGCAAAAGAATATAAAAGCTTTAAATCGTTTTATCCTTTTTATTTAAGTCAGCATCAAAGTATTACCTGTAAAAGGCTGCATTTTATTGGTTCTAGTTTGATCATATTAATGCTGACTTATATTTTAATAAGCACTCACTGGGTCTTACTTTGGACACTGCCCTTATTTGGTTACGGTTTCGCTTGGTTTGGTCACTTTTTTTTCGAAAAAAATAAGCCCGCGACATTTACTTACCCTTGGTATAGTTTTTTGGGTGATTGGGTGATGTATAAAGACATTTTAACGGGGAAGCTTTAGAGTTCTTTAAGTTTTACCGCACTATGGCACTTTTAAATAAGGTAATACTGGAGCCTACTTAATAACCCCCTGAATTCAGGATAATAAATGCTTCTCTAGCGACTATTATTCCTTGGCTCACGCTAGAAGTTTAATTAACTGTTTTGAATTGTCATTAATTTTTATAAAAAAATGCTTACCCCGAATTCAGGTTAAATAGCTCGAATGATGATTTATATATCTTTACTGACAGGCATTTACCTATCAAGAGCGTTTTTGCACTGTCAAAATGGTAATGGCCAACCTAAATTAGCTCCTAGCAATATTGAAAAGTATGACTGGTTAACACGACTACACGATATTTCAACACTGCCAACAAACTTATCTGCTTAACATCATCGACATAAATAACAATACGTATAAAAAACATAGCATTCACCAATAAAACTATCATGCAAATTTACTAATACCAATTTTACTAAGTCTCTTCCCTTCAATTAAAAGTATAATTTATCTAACATCATGTAAAAAATTTTTGACTTGAAGTGTATTATCAACTAAAGTCTAAATATTATTACATCAAGTCAAATATTTCATACACCAATTTTTATATACTCATAGTATTTTTACTATTATCGATAAACGAGGATTAATTATGTCATATAAAGAGCGCAGTATTTGGGTATCATTAGCCATTACTTTATACATTTGGTTTAATTATTTTTCAGATCTTTATTGGTCTGCGCAACAAAATAATCTAACAATTAGCAGTATGCAATCGGCCTTGTTAACCGTAGTTATAATGACTATAGCTTTGGAGATCCTTCACTACATTATTATTGCGATCATTGACCATAAAAATACTAACTATGATGAAGATGAGCGAGATAAGCAGATATCACTTATTGGTAGCACAAATGCTTATTATATTTTGAGTTTCACCATTATTACTGCTGTGCTACATTTACTCTTTCCTATCATGAGTCAAGGTTTGGTGACTGCACTTAATTTACCAAGTGATTATGTCATCATTAATATTATTATTTTTGGCGCTTTAGTGGCTGAAATTACTAAGTTTTCGACACAAGTATTTTATTATCGTAAGGGCTTTTAGGATGACAAAACGCATTTCTAACCAGATCCGTCGTTTGCGTTTCAATAATAATGAAATGACCCAACAAATGTTAGCCGATGCGGTAGGTGTATCACGACAGACTATCGTCGCGATTGAAAAAGATAAATATTCGCCGTCTTTAGAGGTGGCATTTAAAATTGCGTTATATTTTGATGTACCACTAGAGAGTGTTTTTCAGTATCAGTAACGATAAAAAGAAGTACTCACCACAACACTTGGTCTATCTCATTTAACAATTCTTGGGTGTGGGTATTGATACTATCAATTTGATTCTTTTTAATTACCGTTTCTAGTTTCAACGCAAACTTAGATAAGTCAGCAAAACCGAACATTTGCGCTGCACCAGCAATGCGATGTGATAATTTAGCCAGTTGTTCAAAGTCGTTATTATTGATGTGTAAAACTAAGTCTTGCTGCTCTAAAACTAAGTTAGACTTAAACTCCTCGACTAAATCTGACATTTCAACTTTATTAAAACTTTCATTGGCTTGTTCTTGCGAAATAACATCACCATAGTATTTCGCGATAGTAGGAATAAAAACCTTTCGTTCGATAGGTTTAGATAAGTGGCCATCAAAACCCAATGACAAATAATGCGCTATTTCATGTGACATTGCATTTGCCGTTAAGGCAATAATTGGCGTTTCACAGCCTTTTTGTTGCAATATTTTAAAAGCTTCAATACCGTCCATTTCCGGCATTTGAATATCCATTAATACTAAGCTTGGCTGATGTTGCTCGAATATAGCCACCGCTTCACGACCATTGCGTGCTGTAAATACTTCTAATCCTAACGAAGCTAATAACCGAGCAATCAGTCGGCGATTATCATTGTGATCATCAGCAAGTAATATCCTGCCTTGTAATTTTTCATGTTTAGCCGAGTGACGATTACTGACATCGTTTGCGGATACTGTGCTTTCATAACATTGCTCAGCGGTACTGGCCTGACACGGTAAGCTAAAAACAAATACACTACCTTGATTTAACTCACTTTCGACATCGATTTTACCACCCATAATTTTGGCTAACTGATCGGATAAACACAAACCTAAACCGGTACCACCAAACCGTCGACTGATACTGCTATCACCTTGAGTAAAGCTTTCAAATAAGTTTTGCAGTTGTGAACTGCTCATACCAATACCGCTATCGGTGATCTTAAATATTAAGCTACCGTTATTACGAGTTATTTTTAATTCCACATGCCCTTTCGGGGTAAATTTAATCGCGTTTGAGCATAAATTAATTAAAATTTGCTTAACACGAAAACCATCAATTTCAATTAAAAAAGGCTTTGGTAGGGTATGAACAATTTCAAATGTTAAGCGCTTTGACTTGGCTTGCAAGGTAAACATATTAGCAAGTTCTTGTAAAATTTCATGGAGATTTTGCGTTTGTAGCTCTAACTCAATTTTATTGGCTTCAATTTTACTTAAATCAAGAATATTGTTGGTAAGCTCTAATAAATGTAAACTATTTCCGTGAATGATTTCGACTTCTTTATTGATAAATTCATCGTCTACGTCACCGCTAATAATTGCTTCAGCTTGACCAATAACGGTGGTTAGTGGCGTTCTTATCTCATGACTCATATTTGCTAAGAACTGGCTTTTAATCTTATTCGCATTTTGTAATTCTTGCATTAAATATTCAAGTTCAGTGGTTCTTTGCTTTACCTTTGACTCTAAATCTAGCGTTGAACGACGTTCAATATCCCGACGTGTAATTAAAAAACCAATCAATAAAGCGGCAAAAATAACAACAATAATAAAGTTTCGTTCTTGCGATGAGCGTTCGCTTTCAAGTTTCTGTAAACGCTTTTGTTGCTTTAATTGCTTAACTTGTTGCTTAAGTTGTTCAGAGTCAAATAAGGCTAATTGCGAGTTAAGTTGACTGTTGGCCATTTCAAGGTGGGTTTGTAAAAAATTTGCTTGGCTTTTAACGGCTGCAAAAGTTTTATGTTGTGCCGCAAGGATCAGTGAACGTAACGACAAGTTATGCTTTATTTGTTCCTTATATTGCATTTTCTTTGCAACTTCACTGGACTGTTCAACATACCTCAATGCTAATTCAAGTTTACCTTGATGGAAATAAGCTTTCGCCAAGCTATATAAGCCTCCAACATAGGCGTTATCATGGCCTTGTGCCACACTTAACCGTATACCTTCTTTGGCATATTTTATTGCTTGCTCTATATTGGTTTTATGGTTATTCAGTTCAGCCAAATTATGTAATGTTGAAGCGGCATTATAGTCATCTTTGTTCCTCTGATGAAAATTAAGTGCCAAGGTCATGTAGCGTTCAGCTTGCTGATAATCACCAGCATATCGGTACGAAGAGCCTAAATCACTGTACGCCATTGCAAGCCCTTGCTGATCATCAAGTTCTAATCGTTTCTCAATCACCTCATGAAACATCGATATTGCTGTATCAAAGCGTTTAAGGCGTAAATGTAAACCGGCAATATTGTACTGCACATCAATTTTATCTTTTTCACTGCCAAAAGCTTGGTAGAGTGGTCGCGCTTGTTGGTAACTCGCTAATGCACTTTCGATATTTGACGTTGCCGCATGTACTAAAGCAATATTATTGTATAAATTTGCTTGAGCTATCGGGGCATTAATTGTTCGATAATAGTTGAGTGCTTGTTGATACGACTGTAAGGCTAAAACATTATTGCCTTTGTAATAGGCATAAACCCCTATTCTTTTATAGGCATCAGCTTCAATGGCGATAAAATCAAATTTATTGGCAAGTTGTTGTTCTTCTTGAGCTACTTCAATCGCTTTATCGAGTCGACTTAATTGATGATATATTTTGCTTTTACTTGCCAAAATAGCAAGCTTATTTAATGTTGATAGGGTTTTGTCTGCACTGAGTGAGTTAACTAAAATTAAGGCTTGATTTTTATCCGCCATAGCCTCTAGCGTTAATAGCTTTTGCCCTAAGTTTTTACCAAGATATTCGCTTGCTCTCTCACTACTGACAGTAAAGCTAATAAAGCCACAAATAAGCCATAAAGATAATAAAAATTTTCGACTGGCAAAAGCCATTAATGACACCTTAAAATACCAGAAATTTTATCACCGCATAGAATAAGGCTTCTTTAACGATAAACAATTATTTCAATTGATAAAAATATTATATGAACGCTATTTATAGCATTTTGCTATTCTACTAACAACGCTAACAATGATTGATTTTAAGATTACTGTATTGGCTCTGTTTGTTTAGAAAAAATTATAACTATTAGTTAGATAGATAAGGAATAAATGACAATACCTCTAATTATATGGTTAAACTTTCAACTGAACTTGTAACCACAGCAAGATGCACAAATAGCAACACTTCCCTCTCAATAGCTTTGCAACTCAAGTGTGGCAAGCGATAACGGAAAGTTTAACAGATGCTAGCAAAGAGATAGCGAAAAAGCTTATAATTCGCGCCTAAATGTACCACTCATCAAATTAATTGTGTCCTCAATGTATCAGTCTACTAAAGCGGCCTTTATTAAGCTTAAAAACAATAAACTTTTCGAATTAAGTGTTATCTGCGTGATCATCATTTCAGCACTTGAAATTGGCGCTAAAACCTTTCCATTATCTAATACCGCGGTTTCAATCACCTCAGTACTTGATACCTTTATTACTGTGTTTTTCTTATTTGAAATATCAATAAGATTCCTCACCGAAGAAGATAAAAAAGGCTTTTTCAAATCAGCTTGGAATGTTTTTGATACCCTCGTCGTTGTGATCAGTTTGATCCCCATTAATGATTCTGAAATGGCCTTGCTCGCTCGACTCGTGAGAGTATTTCGGGTCTTAAGAATGGTTTCTGTTGTGCCTGAGCTACGAATATTAATTAACTCTCTGATTAAAGCTCTGCCGCAATTAGGTTATGTGGTATTGCTGATGTTTATTATTTTTTATATCTACGCGGCGATTGGCAGCTTTCTGTTCAGTGTGATTAATCCAGTATTATGGGGAGACATTGCCATTTCAATGCTCACCCTCTTTAGGATAATGACCTTTGAAGATTGGACTGATATACAATATGAAACCATGGAGGTTTACCCATATAGCTGGATTTACTATATGACCTTTATCTTTTTTACTGCTTTTGCATTTCTTAATATGGTTATCGGTATTGTGGTTAACGTGATGGAAGAGGAGCATTCAAAAGAAAAAAACAAAAATGAGCCAACGTTAAGTGAATTAAAACAAGAAATTACTGAGTTGAAAACGCTAATTTTAAAGCTAAATAACAACACAAATAACAACAGCGAGCAAATTGAGCGATAACATTGAATAGGCTTATTTTTAATACTTTGCTGAAGGTTGATTGCAACATTAAGTCTTTTTATTAATCGTCCAATTGATTTACGTTTTTTTACATTTTAAGTGCTATATTTTTAATGGTTTTACAGATAAGCTCTAGAGATTGTTATAAATATCATTGAAAACATAAGGGAAAATATGAACTATTTAACTAAAGTAATGTTAGCGACTTCCGCGATTATTACCGCTACATCAGTCATGGCCGAAAGTGCAAAATCATTAGACCATGCTAAAAAAGCAACAGATAACCGTAAAGCTGTATTCACCTTACTCGGTAGTAATATGGGACCTTTAGGTGCAATGGCAAAAGGCAAAATACCTTTAGATGCTAAAGTAGTAGAAAAAAACGCCGAAAGAATTAATCAATTATCTTTAATGATAGCTGACTACACTAAAACAGACACCTCTAGCTTTAAAGTAAAAACAGCAGCATTAGATAAAATTTGGCAAGAGCCGAAAGCTTTCGCTAAACGCATCAATGCACTAAGTGAAGCTTCAGCACACTTACAAATGGCTGCAAAATCAGCTGATAGTTCTGCAATTAAGCAAGCCATTGCAGGAGTAGGTAAATCATGTGGCGGTTGTCACGATGATTACAAAGCTGATTAATTATTAGAGTACTATTAGCTAATAATAGTACTCTTCAATAACCGGGGCATTGAGCACGACTAACCAATAGATAAACCCGGCAACAACGATTGATAACAGGATAGCTAAGCCAATCTTTGAATGGTTGATGCTATCCTTTTTATTAACTATTTTTGCTGATTTTTTCCCCGTAATTATTGCTGAGATCAGCGCTTGCTTTTTAACTCGCTCATAGAAAACAACCGCACAGATATGCAGCGCTATTGCGGCTAACATAAGATTAAAACCATTACGGTGAATATAAATAAATACCGTTTCTAAACTACTACTTATTGAGCCACTATAAGGTCCAGTAGTAAATATGTCATCATCCATAAACAAGCCACTAACCGCTTGCAAAAATATGGTGATTAACATAAAAAACACCATCAAACTTCCTAACGGATTATGTCCGGCATAATGTAATGGTTCAGCTTGTTTAAAAGATTGAATATAGGCAGTTATTTTTTTCAAACTAGGAAAAAAATTAATAAACTTCGAATGTCTTGTACCGATAAATCCCCATAAAATTCTGAACACTATCAAGCCTAGCGCAAAGTATCCTACCCATAAATGATATTCAATAAGACCATTATCTTGATTTGACGTATACCAAGAAGCGCCAATACTTAATACCAACAACCAATGGAATATGCGCAAAGGTAAATCCCAAATTAGATGCATTTTTTCTTTATTCATCGCTATTTTTATCTCAAGGTTTTATTTAACCTGAACCATTTTCATATGAACAAAATTTAATCTGATAAGGCGATTAAACTTTTTGGCTCAGCCATTTTACCGCCAAGATATTAGCATTTTTACTGAGAATATTCATAGTCACATAGCGCCCCTCTCTATGTAAAGTTGCAACATAGCTTTTATGCGCAATCAGCAAGTTAGTGTAGTTACGAAATCTTACCTATCTCAAATCAAAAGCAAGATGAATGCTTTGATATCGTGGCCAATAAATAGCGCAGAAAAATCAAACATCTGCAAAGATACAAGTCTGGTAATGCAAGCTCTGTCATCATGTTTTCCCTAATTGCTATAAATTTAGCCGCAAAGACAACAAAATCATAAAATAACTTTGCTAACGGGTGTTAACTAGGTAAGCTCAAAGTAAAGTATTAGCAACAATAATAATTATCATTTATGAGTAATGTTAGAGATTCGTTTCATTCAAGAATAGGTTTTGTTCTTGCAGCCGCTGGCTCGGCAATCGGTTTAGGCAATATTTGGGGCTTTCCAACACAAGCCGCCAATAATGGCGGTGGTGCATTCTTGTTTGTTTACTTAGTGGTAACCGTTCTACTTGCGCTACCAGCCCTCTATGCCGAAGTGTATATTGGCAATCAAGCACAAAAAAATCCAGTTTCTGCATTAGAAGATGCCTGTCGTGATACCGCACCAAAACTTGGTAAATATGCTGGTTTAATTGGTCTAAGTGGTGCAATTATGATGCTAAGTTTTTATACCATCGTTGCCGGTTGGATGCTTGCACACGCCCTTTCACCACTGTTTGAGTTATTAGGCCAGCATGAGCTTTCGCAATGGTTAGCAACATCGAGTACTCAAAGAAATTTAATGTTTACGCCGATATTTATTTTACTCGGTGCGGGCATTATTCATCAGGGCGTTAATGCCGGTATCGAAAAATGGTCCGCGCGTTTAATGCCCGTGTTATTGATTATGCTAGTTGCCTTAATTGCTTATATACTGCAACAGCCTGGCGCTGAAAAAGGTTTAAGAACTTACTTAATACCGGACTTTTCACAAGTTACCAATCCAAAACTTATTGTTTCTGCCATGGGGCAAGCTTTTTTCTCCTTGTCTATTGGTGTTGGCGGCATGATGGTTTACGGCTCTTATATGAAGAAAGACCGCGATATAGGTAAACTCGCCCTTTCAATTACTGCACTCGATACCTTTATTGCCTTTATGGCCGGTTTATTAATTATTCCTGCACTTTATGTTGCGCAAGAAGCCGGACAACAAGTATTTCAGGGTGATAAGTTAATTGGTGAAGGACAACTTATTTTTAACATATTACCTGAGCTTTTTAATTCTATGGGCAATATTGGTATGTTAGTCGCGATAGGGTTTTTCTCGTTATTATCAATAGCAGCGCTAACATCAACTATTTCATCAACCGAAGTACCCGTTGCTTATCTTGTTGAAGATAAAAAGTTTAGCCGTTCAAAAGCAACATGGATGGTATCAGCAGTTGTATTAACCGCGAGCATGACTTTGATTGCCTTTTTTGATAGCTTGTTTGGCTTAGTGATCCGAGTCCTTACCACTATTTTACAGCCGCTGAGCTGCTTGTTTTATTTCATTGTCGTTGGTTGGTTATGGAAGCGAGGTAATAAGCTGCGCGATGTCTCATTGCAAGAAGGTAGAAAATGGTTACCGATATGGGGCAATTATTTACGCTTTGTTTGCCCACTGTTATTAACCGTTGTTTTTGTTAACGTCGCTATTTTAAACTAGGGTCTGTTGAGTCACCTGTATTAAATTTAACATTTGCTAACGTAGTGACTGAAAGCCATGGTAATGTTCGTGGCTTTTTTATTGGCTTTCAGCAGCCAGCTTTATCCATTGCCAATATTATTCACTAACATTATTGCGACCCGTTTTTTTTGCCCGATATAGCGCCTGATCGGCTAATTTTAAGCTTTGTTCAAAACTCAATTTTGGTGTTCTTGCCGCCAAACCAATAGAGATGGTGACCCTGACAGTTTTCATTTGATGGGGTGTTTTACTGCTGCGCACTTTTTTCGTGCTTCGCTGCGCTTGGCGAATGATAATTTTATAATCTTCTACCGCTTGTCGAACTGCTTCTAAAGCAGGTTTGGCCTGCGCAACGGTTTTACCGGGGAAAATAATGGTAAATTCTTCACCACCATAACGAAACACTTTGCCGGAGCCTTTAACTAGTGCCAATTTACTTGCTACTAGTTTTAATACTTGATCACCAATGTCATGACCATAACTATCATTAAACTTTTTAAAATGATCGATATCGAGCATAGCCACGGTATATTTGCGACCTAACGATAACGCACGCTGATTAAGTGCCCGCCGCGAAGGCAAGCTAGTTAGTTCATCACGATAGGCTAAAAGGTATGAGTCTATAAACACCACGCACAAGTAATGCACCATTAACATGCTTAACAGTACGCTCCAAGGTAATGTGATCAACTGATAGTAATGACCTAGCCAAATACAATAGCTACTTAACAGTGCCGTTGTAACTAAGTTTTTTTCTCGTACGCCTCGCCACAATAACAGCAAAGTAAAGCACACTAACGGCAACTCAATAGTTAAATATTGCAGATAAGGCGTCAACTGAGCAATATGCCCTAAGCGTGTTTTTAACATATCAACAATATCAAACCAATAATAACTGGCAACAGCTAGGCTAGATAGTAGTGCAAGACGATAAACACCATGAATAGACAGTAGGCCTCGGTCTTTAAGCACACTCAACAATGACAATATGCTTGCGCCAGTTAGCAGCAACCAATCACCATGAGATAACAACCATTGCTGCCAAGGAATAAAATTCGTTAGAACTAAATAAAATACACATAAGGCTATTGCCGCTAACGTTAGTCGGCTGCGGTTGAAGTAACTAGAAAGTATAATGGTGAGCGTAAATAAACCATAAAGTACTTGTTCAATAAGATTTATTCTTACTAACCAATAACTTGGGTACTGATAAACAAGGATGAAAAAAGCAGTAAAAACGCTCAAACTGATAATACTGCTTTTTAAGCCGCTGAAAAAATGAATCAAGCGTAACTCCGAAATAAAATGTTGACCAATTCAACGCTTTTCTGCTTAGTCGTTGTGCATTTTATAGCAACTGCTGGCAAAGTTAGTACCAAAGAAGCGAAATAAGGTCTTAAGTGACTTTGCCTAGCAAGGTATAAGGTTAGCTAGTTTTTTTATCTGCAGATATAGCAAGGCTTTCATCTTCTTGTTTTAATTCAACTTGCTCTATTTTTTCAAAACGATTGCTAATTTTATCAGCCGAGGTATGAATTTGTTTAACGTCACTTGCCGCTTGATCAATATGTTTAGCTAAATTAGCAAAACGGCCTTTAAAGCGAGAAAAGTCAGCCGACAAGTGCGACAAATGCGCCTGAATGACATGAATTTGCTTACGGGTTGCCTCGTCTTTTAACACTGAACGGGCGGTAGTTAAAATAGCCATTAAGGTGGTTGGCGATGCTAACCAAACACGCTTTTTATTGGCATAATCAACTAAGTCACTGTGATGAGCATGAATTTCCGCGAAAATAGCTTCTGCTGGAATAAACATTACCGCACCATCTGCCGTCTCTTTTTCAATTAAATATTTATCACTAATGTCATTAATATGCTTTTTAATATCGAGCTTGAATTGTCGCTCTGCCGCTTTGCGTTCAAATTCACCTAAGCTATTGTCAGCCATTTTTTTATAACTTTCGAGCGGAAACTTAGAATCAACCACGACATTACCGGTTGGCTCAGGTAAGAATAAAATACAGTCAGCAATTTTACCATTGGATAGCGTGTGTTGCAGTGAGAAATGCTGTTCAGGCAAAACATTGCGAATTAAAGCGTTTAACTGCACTTCGCCAAAGGCACCACGCGAGCGTTTATCTGATAGCACTTCTTGTAAGCTGACAACATTACTGGAAAGCTCAGTAATTTTTTTCTGTGCATCATCAATAAGCGCCAAACGCTGTAAAATATCGTTGAATGTTTTCGTTGTTTTCTCAAAGCCGTCAGCTAAACGTTTTTCAACTTGACCGCTAATATCTTTTAGTCGGTTATCGGTTGAAACCGTTAATTCATCAATTCTTTTTGCCACTTGTTGACTGGATAAATGCAACGATTTGGCCATTTCTTCACGACCTAACTTAGATGTTGCAGTAAGTTGTGTTGTCAGTTGTTCGGCGGCTTTACGTTGGTTATCGCTGAAAGTAACGTGGTGTTCATATAAGGTTTTTTTAAGCTGTTCACTGTTACTAGAAAGTTGCTGTGCTTGTTTTTCACCTTGCTCGCCATGTTGACGCAATAACTTCAACTTAAAGTCGGATATTTGCTGCTCAAAGTAAGTTTTTAACTCGCTTTGCTGGTTGGCGAGTTGTTGATGATTAAAGCTTAACTGTTGCTGAAGTTGTTGCTGATTACTGGCATTAACTTCATAACTCAAATTCACTTTTTCAGCTAACTGCTGCAAAAGTTGTTGTTGAGTAATAAAAGATGAGCGATTTTTCACCACTTGGCGAAGTAACGCCAATGTAATAAGAATTAGGCTAATGAGTAACACTAATGCTATTGCGATTAAGGTCGGAAAGTTATCTAGAGCTAACCAAGGAAAATTAAGTAATGAATTCATAGTAACGCCAAATACTGTAAATATTAACAGTTATTAGAGCATATTTTACTGATAAGGTTAATCATTTTTTAAAACTCCACATCAGCTAGTTATGATATTTATCAAAAGCTAAATGCTGCTTGTCATTTTCTATTTTAATTCTTTGAGGTTTTTTGTTATCAATAGTCGTAGCTCAAGCGCATGCAGAGAAACGACAACTGCAATTTTAGTCATTTTTTAATCATTTATACGATATTCGCCTCAAATAAATGTGCTTGTTCATTCAGCAATAAGCGTTGACGGTAGGCTAGAGCTACCATAGAATAATTGTAATTAAAATGTTAACAGAATATCAATAACATACTCACTTAGGGAAAAGTAATGCGATTAAAAAACATAGTTCGTTGTTTGAGTTTATCCGTCATATTAATTATAACGACTGCATGTGGAGGCGGAGGCGACGCATCAACTAAAAAGGTAGTAGAGCCTATACCTGTTCCAACACCGATACCGGATCCAACACCTGTGCCTGAGCCTGAGCCAACCCCGCCAGTAACACATGTTTTTTCAGGTAAAGTGATTGACGGTTATGTCTCAGGTGCTAGTGTGTGGCTTGATCTTAATGGCGATAAACAACATAACAATGATGAGCCTATTACCGTATCAGGTGATGCTGGCGACTATACATTAGAGCTTAGCGATGATGAAAAAGAATGCCTAACCTATGCTACTTTATATGTTGATATACCTGTTGGCGCAATTGATGAAGACTTAGGTGAAGTAACGCAAGCTTATCAGATGTCGAAACCACCAACATTATTGCCGATCACTGATATTGACTTACTACATATTTCGCCTCTCACAACAGTGCTTTGGCAACAGCTGCAAGATAAATTATCTGCAAGTAGCAAATCAGCTATGAGCTGTGAAATATTGAAAAATAATTATAGTTTACGAACAGAATTAGCCACAGAAATCAACTCAGTGATCAGAAATTTAGTTAGTCATTATAATATCTCTGCACAGGATATTTATGCTGACTTTATTGCCTCGGAAAATGCAGAAGCGTATCAAGCAGCACAAAATATTGTCACGGGATTAAAAACCTCATATGCCCATCAGTTAGATCTTGAAACACAGTACCCGAACGCTATCGAAATTAGAGTCACGGTGTACCAGAATGAATTCTATGATCAAGGCACTGGTTTCCCTGACGCTTGGTATCGAGAAAGTATTATTTTTCTCCCGACAGGTTATCTCATTGAAACTGTTAGACTTAATGATGATCATAGTGCGATTGATCTGGTTATTTATGACCGAGAAGAAACTGTTTCACCATGGAACGACGGTATATTAAGCATACAAAAAGACATTTATACCAGTAACGGTGGTCAAGAGTATATTTGTATCAATAACGAGTCTGCATCATTCACCGAAGATGGCGTAAAGTACCAGTTATCAAACAGCAGTCCGTATAGCATCACGGCTGATTTTGAGACTTGTAATAGCCAAGGTTTCGACAACTCGGACAGAAAATATTACGCGATCACTTATCAAGTGTCGAATATCAGCTACGATGCTAATTTTACTATCTATGACGATTTAGCTGAATTTGATACCTTGAGTCACTGGAAGTCATTAGCAGATAAAACGAACGACCTTGATAGCACAGAATTAATCACTCACCTAAAACAACTACCTTATCTGTTTGATGATGAAGTAACCGTAGAGGTTACTGACTGGCATAAACGAATTACTGATGATAGTAAAGCAACCCGAGTGCAAACAGATAAGTACTCTAGTGGTCTTTGGGAACGTCTTACATACAGTGAAGATTATACCTATATTAAGGAATGTAGTACTGATGGCGTTGACTGGCAGGAGTGTAATTAGATTAATTAACGCCATAGAAACTAAAAATTTATGGCTTATTGATAAATATGCCTTATTGAACGTTACTCATTAAGTGTAGTTGCATACTAGTATCAGCACTACACTGACTAACCAGTAAAGCGCTCTTTTATATAGCTGATATTGCAGCCTAGCACCATAATGAAACACCATAATGAAACACCATAAGGCATAATAAATGGGCTAGTACTGCTTATTCAAGACATAAAAAACGGCAATGCTTGCAATAGCATTACCGTTTTTTTACCTTACAAGCTCTTCATTTAACACCAAGTCTATTAACTTTGTTCGCTGAGAGGGAAACTTAGTAGAATTGGTATAAGATTAATGCAGAGTTTAGTAGTCATAACGGTGCTATATGCACCGCCCCCCGTGATAAGATATTTTACTTAGTATACTTTTTCATCCAGTTAAACACTTCTTGATACCATACTTTCAAGTTATCCGGATTGCGAATATGATGATCTTCATCTGGAAACATCACCAAACGACTTGGAATGCTTTGACGTTGTAAAGCGGTAAACGCTCCTAAGCTTTGCGCGTAAGGTACACGATAATCTAGCTCACCTTGAATGACTAACATCGGCGTTTGCCAGTTTTTAACTAAAGCCGCAGGGTTAAATTTATTATAGTCTTCACTACCTTGCCAAACGGGGCCGCCCATATCGTGTTCAGGGAACCAAAGCTCTTCTGTTGAGCCGTAAAAGCTTGGCATATCATACAAACCAGCATGATTAACAATACATTTAAAACCATCAGACCAATTACCTTGGATCCAGTTCATCATGTAACCACCATACGATGCTCCGAGTGCGCAAGCGTTATCAGCATCCATCCAAGGTTCTTGACTGGTGATATCAGCAAGGCCTTTTTGTAAGTCTTCTAGTGGCTTTCCGCCCCAATCACGCGCGATTGAATCGGTAAATTGTTGTCCATAACCAATGGAGCCATGAAAATCGATCATCACAACAGCATAGCCTTGCGCCGCCCATAACTGTGCATTCCAACGATAATGAAACATATTACCGAAACTGCCTTGTGGTCCACCATGCACTAAAAAAGCAATAGGGTATTTGTTACCCTCTTGGAAGTTTGCTGGCTTTAACCAGTAACCATGTACCTCTTCATCGTTCCAGCCTTTAAAATTGAACTGTTCAAACTCTGAAAGTGAAATATTACTCAGTTTATCGGCATTGACTTGCGTTAGCTGCTTTAACTGCTGACCGTCACGGTCAATGGCGAAGATATCGGTTGGCGCATCAAGCGCGTGACGAGTAAAAAACACTTTCTCTGCTGATACAGCTATTTTCCCTGCCGTGCCATCATTATATACGCGACGAACATCACCAAACTCTGGGTTTATTTCAAAAATGCTTTTTTGACCCATATCATTGGCGGTAACATACAAAGTACGGTTATCATCAGCAAAAACTAACTCGCTCACCGAGCGATCCCACTGTTTGGCAACAGCACGCGTTTTACCGGTTTTTCCATCACGGATCATCACCGTAAACTTATCTGATTCATAGCCAGGCACCGACATGGCTTTATAGGCTAAATAACGACCATTAGGAGAATAAACCGGTTTTGCATCCCAAGCGGTATTTTCTTCGGTAATATTAGTGAGTTCTTTAGTGGTTAAATCGACTTCAAAAATATCGAAGTTAGTATTCCACGCTTGTTTTTTGCTTGGCAGCTTTGCTGAAAAGCTTAAGCTTTTACCGTCAGGATGAAAACTCACCTCACCTGCGCCGGCAATATCGCCCTGCCATGAAGGTATTAAATCAGTCGCTTGTGTAAACGCACCACTGTCATTTTTTTCTGCCACAAATAAATGTGACTTATAAGCGCTATTCCATGTATCCCAGTGACGAATCATTAATTGCTCGTACACTCTAATATTATGCTTTTTCTTGGCGTCAGTAGCTTTGGCATCAAGCGTACACTGCATAGTTTCACAGCCCGGCATAACCGTTAGCTCAACGGCAAAACGTTTACCATCATTAGACATTTGAAAACCGTTAATATCAAGAGGCAACGCTGATACTTGCTGAGCTTCACCACCGCTCAGTGGTAATTGCCATATTTGTGAGCTACCACTGCGCGCAGAAAGAAAATAAATACTTTTTCCATCTTGTGCGTACATGACATTGCTTTCACCACTTGAGTTGCTGGTCAGCTGCTGCGCCTTATTTGAATTTACGTTTTGCAAATAAAGGTGGTTATCTGTAGAGCGAATGCCTTTTTTTAGGCGATATATAAAGCTGTCACCTTGCGGAGAAACGACAAAATCATGAATTTGATTAAACTCTGTTAATGCCGTGACATCTAACACCTTTGACTCGACTGTGCTCGCAGCACTTGTCGCACTGGCAAAGGCCAACGTAGTAAGCGTTGCCATGCTGCCTATTTTTTTATTCATAACATCCTACTTTTGTTTATATGCTTTTATTAATATTTTTACTATACATTCTGAACATACACGCGCTTTCACATCGACATATAAGGATATATTAATGCGTGATGCCATGGGTGGCAAGGAACGACCATGTGACCGCGACATACCGTACATCCTGTACATACACGCTCTTTCACATCCATGTGACCGCGACATACCGTACATCCTGTACATAAAAAAACGCCCGGATGGGCGTTTTAATAACAGTGAATTACTCGCCTTTTAATTTACTATCGAGTTCTGCAATCTTCGCTTGCCAGATAGCAGGCCCAGTAACATGTGCTGATTCACCTAAGCTATCAACGGCAACCGTAACGGGCATATCTTCGACAACGAATTCGTAAATCGCTTCCATACCCATATCTTCAAAAGCCACAACTTTGGCTTTTTTAATGGCTTTAGACACTAAGTATGCCGCGCCACCGACGGCCATTAAATAAACTGACTTATGATTTTTAATGCACTCAACCGTTTCAGGGCCACGTTCAGCTTTACCGATAGTACCTAATAAACCTGTTTTCGATAGCATCATTTCAGTAAATTTATCCATACGTGTTGCTGTTGTTGGTCCAGCTGGGCCTACAGCTTCATCACCAATAGCATCAACAGGACCTACGTAGTAAATAAATTTGTCAGTAAAGTCTACCGGTAATTCTTCACCTGCGGCTAGCATATCCTGAATACGTTTATGCGCAGCATCGCGACCAGTTAAAATTGTGCCACTTAACAGTACCGTTTCACCTGTTTTCCATGAACTAACATCAGCTTTTGATAATTCATCAACATTAACACGACGCACATTTTCACCAACTTCCCAAGTAATCTCAGGCCAATCTTCAAGTTTTGGCGGCGTTAAATCAGCAGAGCCTGAGCCATCAAGATGGAAATGCACATGACGAGTCGCAGCACAATTTGGGATCATCACTACGGGTTTTGAAGCGGCGTGGGTTGGTACTGAATTAATTTTAATATCAACCACCGTGGTTAAACCACCTAGACCTTGCGCACCGATACCTAGCTTATTAACACGGTCATAGATTTCTAAACGTAACTCTTCTTCTGCACTTTCAGGGCCTCGGTCAATCAGATCCTGAATATTGACGGGATCCATCAAACTTTCTTTTGCTAATACGCCTGCTTTTTCAGCCGTACCACCAATGCCTATACCTAACATGCCTGGTGGACACCAGCCTGCACCCATTGTTGGTAAGGTTTTCACCACCCAATCAGCAATAGAGTCACTTGGATTTAGCATGGCCATTTTAGATTTGTTTTCGCTTCCGCCGCCTTTAGCAGCAATCATCACTTCAATGTGATCGCCAGGCACCATATCAATATGAACTACTGACGGTGTATTATCTTTGGTATTAATTCGCTTGCCAGCAGGATCAGCAACAATTGACGCGCGTAATGGATTATCAGGGTTTAAATATGCACGACGCGTACCTTCGTCTACCATTTGTTGCACCGTCATGTCAGTCTTATCCCACTGCACAGCCATACCAATTTTGACAAAACAGGTAACAATACCCGTATCTTGGCAAATTGGACGTTTACCGTGTGCCGACATACGCGAATTAATCAGAATTTGCGCAATAGCGTCTTTCGCCGCCTGGCTTTCTTCTTTGTGATAAGCCTTTTCAAGTGCTTGAATAAAATCTAACGGATGATAGAAGGAAATATATTGTAGCGCGTCTGCAACGCTTTCGATTAGGTCTTGCTGTTTTATAATAGCCATAACGGTCTCTTTTTTTATCAATTGGGCGAGAGATAAGTTGAAAGTTATAAATTTGCCGATATCATACATCGGTTGTTAAATCCCTACCAGTATCAAATGGTCTAATATAGTGACCCAGATACAGAGACCTTGACTTAATTTCTATCGATTAAATAGTGTGAGAATACTTTGCCAACAAATTCCAGAAGACGACTGTCCGCACAATTACTGCAATTAGACACGCCATATGATAGCCAAAGCTTATTCTCGCTTATTGCTGAGCAGCCTTGGGCAATGTGGTTAGATTCTTGTGAGAGTACGCATATTGATAGCCGTTATGACATTATGGTCTGGCAACCCAGTATTACGTTAACCACCTTGGGTGATACCACTAGCGTTAAACATATGCGCGATAACAGCCAATATCAAAGTAATGAAGACCCACTGTTACTCTTAAAGCAACAGCAAAAAGCTTGTTTTGAGGATGTTGATATTGCCCCTTGTGCATTACCCTTCAAAGGTGGCGCGGTTGGCTATTTCGCTTACGATTTAGGTAAACGTTTTGAGGTTATCAAGCAGCAAACGCATAAAGATATCGCCATTCCTGAAATGGCCATTGGCATTTACCAACACGCGGTTATTTGTGATCGAAAATTACAACAATACTGGTTACTATGTTTTGATGAACACAGAGCATCATTTATTGACTTTTTTAATCATGCGTTAACAAAAAAATCGTCACAAGCCACTGTCGCTAATGATTTAAATTTAGAAACAAGTACCGGAGCAACAAAAAATTTCAAATTAACCACACCATGGCAATCTAATATGCCACAGGCACAATATCGTGAAAAATTTCAACAAGTGCATGATTATTTATTGTCTGGCGATTGCTATCAAATTAATTTAGCTCAACGTTTTAGCGCACAATATAGTGGTTGTGAATATCAGGCTTATTGTGCCTTGAGAGCCGAAAACAAAGCGCCTTTTTCTGCTTTTTTGCGTTTTGATGATAGTGCGATCTTGAGTATTTCACCTGAACGTTTTCTGCAAAAAGTCGGCAATAAAATACAAAGTAAGCCGATTAAAGGCACCCGACCTCGCAGTCAAGACCCCGTGACAGATCAGGCCAATGCCAATGAATTACGACAAGCGAGTAAAGATAGAGCAGAGAACTTAATGATTGTTGATCTGCTGCGTAACGATATTAGCCGCGTGTGTGTACCAGGTTCAGTAACTGTGCCAGCATTATTTGCCATTGAAAGCTTTCCAGCCGTGCACCACTTAGTCAGTACCGTTGAAGGAGAGATAGCAGCACAATACGATGGTAGTGATTTATTGCGTGCGGCGTTTCCTGGAGGCTCCATCACTGGCGCGCCAAAAATTAGAGCCATGGATATTATTGAAGAATTAGAACCAAACCAACGAAGTGTCTATTGTGGCTCTATCGGTTACTTATCTGCTTGCGGTAATATGGATACCAGTATCACCATCAGAACCTTAGTTTGTCACAAGGAAAAAATACACTGTTGGGCGGGTGGTGGCCTCGTTGCTGATTCAAACGTTGACAGCGAGTATCAAGAAACTTACGATAAAGTGAATAAAATCTTACCGGTATTAAGCAAGCTAAACGCAACTAAAATATCTAACAGTTGATCTAGCACTTAGCCTTTGACAAATAACTTTTGAAGGTATGTATGACTAAAGAAGAATTTATACAGCGCTTTCAAATGCGAGCTTTACCTGCCTCTGTGCATAATTTTAGCTATCCGCAACAACTTAAAAGTGCCGCGGTATTGATCCCCATTATTAGCTATCAAAATCAGCTTGATGTTTTATTGACTAAGCGCGCAAGCCATCTTACCCATCACCCAGGACAAATCAGTTTTCCGGGCGGTAAAGCCGAGCCATTTGATAGTGACTTGACCGCCACGGCATTACGTGAAACTGAAGAGGAAATTGGTCTTCGAGCTCCTTTTATTAATGTCCTTGGCCAACTAAACCCTTACCAGACCATTTCAGGCTATGAAGTAACCCCCATTGTTGCTATCGTACCTAACAGTAAAAGTTATCAAATTGATGAAAATGAGGTTTCTGAAGTATTTCAAGTCCCTCTGACACATTTTTTACAACGTCAACACCATATTCAAGTGCCCTTTTACCACAAAGGCAAGCACCACAATGTCCATTTCATGCCTTATCAACAATATAATATTTGGGGAGCAACAGCCGCTATGTTGCATGACCTGAGTGTGTTGCTAAATTAATTTATACCTTGGTGAGTTACTGGCTATAATAATAGCGAAGTAAGTAATATTTTGTTTTGCATGCTGAAAGCTTTCAGCTACAATCACCGAACAAAATTTTACTTTCACCTACATTTAACAGTGTTTATTCAGGTTTTCTTATGATTAGTGTATTTGATATGTTTTCGATTGGAATTGGCCCTTCCAGTTCTCATACCGTTGGCCCGATGAAAGCTGCTAAGCTATTTGTTGAAAATCTTATAGCAGCAGGTAAATTAACCAACACAGATCGGGTTAAATGCGAGCTGTTTGGGTCACTAGGGCAAACAGGAATAGGTCATGGCACAGGTAAAGCTGTGATATTAGGGTTAACAGGGCAAAGTCCGGAAACAATCCCTGTTGACTCTATCGAATCAACCTTAGCTGAAGTTGTTGCCAGTGAAAAAATAAAACTTAATATGCAGCACCTTATCGCGTTTCCAAAGACGAACGCGATTATATATCATCGGAGGAAAACACTACCTGCGCATGCTAACGCTATGACCCTGTTTGCTTACTCTGATGACACAGTGATCTTCGAAGAAACCTACTACTCTATCGGTGGCGGATTTATTGTTAAAGATTGTGATTTTGAAAAAGAAAAAGATAAAGCTTTATCAACACATGCCAACATTGACCGGCCTCATCGCTTTACTAGCGCTGACGAATTATTGCAAATAGCCAATGAAAAAGGCTTGAGCATAAGTAGCATCATGATGGATAACGAAAAGTGTTTGCAAGCTGAAACAGATATCCGCTCTGGTTTGATAGATATATGGGAGGCAATGAAAGCCAGTATTGCTCGCGGCATAGTCACTGAAGGTATTTTGCCAGGCGGTTTAAAAGTCACCCGCAGAGCGCCCGCTTTACACCGAGCACTATCGGTTGAAAAAAGTAACGATCCGCTTTCAGCTATGGATTGGGTTAACTTATTTGCCTTAGCAGTAAATGAAGAGAACGCTGCCGGTAGCCGAGTCGTCACCGCGCCAACCAATGGTGCTGCTGGTATCCTGCCAGCGGTTTTATCTTACTATGATAAGTTTATTAAACCTGTCGATGAAGAAGACTGTATTCGTTACTTATTAACTGCCGCTGCTATTGGTATCTTATATAAAACTAACGCGACCATTTCAGGTGCCGAAGGTGGCTGCCAAGCAGAAGTAGGCGTTGCCTGTTCGATGGCTGCGGGGGCATTAACTGAAATTATGGGTGGCTCACCGGTACAAGTAGAGAACGCCGCAGAAATTGGTATGGAACATAACTTAGGTCTTACTTGTGACCCTGTCGGCGGTTTAGTGCAAGTACCTTGTATTGAGCGTAATGCCATGGGCTCAGTTAAAGCCATTAATGCTTCACGTTTAGCGTTACGCGGTACAGGCAAGCAGAAAGTGTCATTAGATAAAGTGATAAAAACTATGTGGGATACTGGTAATGACATGAAAACCAAATATAAAGAAACCTCTCGTGGCGGTTTAGCGGTTAATATTATTGAGTGTTAATAAGCTGTTACTCTGAATATTGTAAAAGCAAAAAGCCGTATTAAAATTAATACGGCTTTTTATTATCTGTTTGATAAAAGCTAGATGGAAGAAACTAAGACTAACGAATAGGTAATTTGATATTAGCGAACATTTCATCTATTTCAGCGTTGTTTTTCAATAAAATAGCTCTGGTAACCAAATCACGGTTTAAGTGCGGAGCGAAGCGTTCGATAAAATCAAACATATAGCCACGTAAGAAGGTGCCGCGTCTAAAGCCAATTTTAGTCGTGCTTGGGCTAAATAAATGGCTCGCATCAATAGTGACGAGATCATGATCAATTTTTGGATCCATCGCCATCGTCGCAATAACGCCAACACCGACGCCTAATCTGACATAGGTTTTAATCACATCAGCATCTGTCGCAGTAAAAGCAATCTTAGGCTCAACACCGACTTGATTAAAGGCTGCATCTAACTCTGAACGGCCAGTAAAACCAAAAACGTAAGTCACTAAAGAGTATTTCGCAATATCTTCAATAGTAATATTTTGTTTGCTCGCTAAAGGGTGATCGGCTTTAACAATAATACTACGGTTCCAGTGATAACAAGGTAACATCACTAAGTCGTTATAGAGGTGCAAAGACTCGGTGGCAATAGCAAAGTCAGCTTCACCTTTACTTGAGGCATCGCTAATTTGTGCAGGCGTCCCTTGATACATATGTAGCGATACTTTTGAATATTTCTTCATGAAGCCTTGAATAACTTCCGGTAAAGCATAACGCGCTTGCGTATGCGTGGTAGCAATACGTAACTTACCTTCATCGGGTTGCGTGTGTTCACGAGCAACGGCTTTAATTGCTTCAACCTTTGATAATATTTCTGTCGCTATGTTTATCACTTCATTGCCCGCGGACGTAACATGAGTGAGATGTTTGCCACTGCGGCCAAAAATTTGAATGCCCAGCTCATCTTCTAGCATTCGTACTTGTTTGCTAATACCAGGCTGTGAAGTAAAAAGACTTTCAGCGGTAGCGGAAACATTTAAGTTATTATTCAGTACTTCGACGATATAGCGGAGTTGTTGCAGCTTCATAATTATAATTCAGAGGTTTCTTATTCGAAAAATATATACTTATAATAACATTTATACCATATTAATTTTTGAATTGTGGGGAAATTAGCGACTAATTAACAATTTAAACGATTATTTTTACAGCAAAAATGTCATCTTTAGCTATTACATATCAGCAAATACATGAAAACTCGGAAAAGAAAACGCTTTATCCTTTGCTTCATCGAACAATTTTTGTAGACTGCTACATTAGCAATTAATATTTTTCATAATAGAGAATTAAACATGGGCATTATCATCGCTTTAATTATCGCTTTAATTATCATTGTCGTGGTAGTCAATGCAATACAACAGCATAAAGAAAAATTAGAACATGAAAAACGTGCTAGAGCAGCAAAGCAAAAAGCTATAATTGATGAAACAGAAGAATTACTGTTAAGTTTAGGTAATTTACCTAACAATCCGAGTTTAATAAAAATTCTCAATAACCGCAGTTTAAATGCCGCGAAATCTATGGCAAAAATATTGCCAGAAAACAAGTCTTTAGTTAAACGTGTGCAAGAAATGGAAGCGCGAGTAAATGCTAGTAATGATAACAATAGCCAAACAGCAAGTGAGCAAAGCTTTACTTTACCTGATAACGAACAACATTTAGTCGGCATTTTACAGTGTATAAAAAAATTACGTGCAACATTAAAGTCAGAGCAAACTAAAGGTAATTTAGATGCCCAAACCTTTACCCAAGAAGATCATAAATTAGCAGCAATGCAGCTAAAGATTGGCGTAGAAAGCCTGCAAAAACGTGGCATGATGGCTTATCAAAAAGAAATGTTAGGCTCTGCTAGACAGTACCTTGAAAAAGCATTACAAACCATATCAGAAAGCCCCGTTCAAACAGAGTACTGTACCAGTAAACGTGAAGAAGTCGAAAATATACTAGAAGACATTACTTCGTCACTAAAAAATACCAATGCAAAGGATGCGGCTAAAAAAGCTAAAGCGGAAGAAGATGATTTAGATTTATTATTTCAACCGAAGAAAAAATGGTAACCTAACCTCTAAACGACTAAACCAGCTGCAATGCTGGTTTTTAGTTTCTATAAGTAATGAAAACAGCCAAAAATAAAACACCCAATATTACCCTACCTGCTTTTTTACGTCGTGTACTAAAATCCTCCGTACTTAAATCTCTGATCCGCGAACAAGGTGGGGAGCTTAACCGTATTGGTCGTTCTCGCAATTGGCAACTCAACGCTAGCTTTGAACAAATAGAAGCAATAATAACGGCAATTGAGGCTAGTGAAGAGCAAAGTTGGCAGTGGTTGGTCACACACTTGTCTAAGCAACACAAAAACTTAAGCTTTGATATGTTGATCAGCATTGTGGACAAAAAGCCGGGGATAACCGTGTCTGAGCTCATGCTTCGCACTGACTGCACCATCGCTGAGGCACGAAGAGTGATAGATACACTAGAATTTGCTGATTAACCTCAGCTCGGGATAAGAATTAATTAAATTGAACTAA